>Ga0310811_10013481_pt1 | contig 10649 bp, 5 predicted proteins | sample YCmetagenome_FD_207642 | JGI IMG/M metagenome (GOLD analysis project Ga0310811, IMG submission 207642) | Soil microbial communities from experimental microcosm in Duke University, North Carolina, United States - YC | ecosystem: Engineered > Artificial ecosystem > Soil microcosm > Unclassified ...
ACAATTTCGACGTGAAAGCCGCGACTGAACGTGGCGTGATCATGACGAATACGCCTGGCGTGCTCGACGATGCAACGGCGACGCATGCATGGGCGCTGTTGCTTTCCACCGCACGGCGGATTTCGGAGTCCGAGCGCTTTGTGCGCGCCGGCAAGTGGGAAGGCTGGGCACCGATGGCGTTCCTCGGCCAGGATATCGAGCGCAAGACGCTGGGCGTAGCCGGTATGGGGCGCATCGGCACGAAGTTCGCACGCAAGGCTGCCGCATTCGAGATGAAAGTGATCTACACGGATGCCGCGCGCAATCTCGACGTCGAGCGCGAGTTGGGGGCCACTTTCGTCGACAAAGAGACCTTGCTGCGTGAATCGGACTTCCTGTCGCTGCATCTGCCGCTGTTGCCCGAAACGCAGCACTACATCGGTGCCGCCGAGCTTGCGAAGATGAAGCGCACTTCGGTACTCATCAATGCTGCGCGCGGACCTTTGGTCGATGAGAAGGCACTCGTGGCTGCGCTGCGCGACAAGGTGATCTGGGGTGCAGGCCTCGACGTGTTTGAAAACGAGCCAAAACTCGAGGCTGGCTTGAGCGACCTCGACAACGTGGTTCTCGTTCCGCACATTGCGTCCGCAACGGTTGAAACCCGTATCGCGATGGGGAATATCGCTGCCGGCAACGTGATCAGCGTGCTCAACGGCGAAAAGCCGCAAACCTGCCTCAATCCCGAAGTGCTGCGTTAATGGGATCGTTGGTGTTGCGTCTCGCTTCCATAGTGGGGAGCGAGGCCAGCACCAGCGCCGCAACGTCGAGCATCACATAAGCGGTCTGGCCTACCGGCGCGTTCGGAGGCCAGGCCGCTTTTTCACTTGGCAAGAACGTCGCGCTCGCACGGCACGGTGCAAAAGCGTTCGACGTGTCGCTGCCGCACGCCGTCAGGCGCAGGCGTGAACGAAACATGCCTCGCACGAGGCATGCAGAATCATTTTTCAGTCTGCCGCGCGTCGAGCTCGCTCGAGGACCAGGCGCGTCGGCTATCGGCGGCGGTTGCCATCTTCAGAACGCCAACGGCCTGAACGAGTTGTTGTAAAGCCGCTGCCTGGATAGCAGCGGCGTATCCACTTCAGTCAATGGCCGTTGGATGTCGAGCCATTCATCGTCTAGTGACTTGCCAATTTCAACGCCGCACCGTGTTTAAAGCGGCTTCGCGGGCGTTGCCGCTAGTCCCTCCTTCGTTGCGCTGCGCCTCACCGCCGCAAAACTTCCGAATTTGAACCTGCCGCGCTTCGATATCTGCGGCAAGTGCCCAATGACGTAAGGGCAGGGCAGATCACGCCCTTTGCTTGTCGTGCACATACGATTGGCTTTCATGACTCGTGGGCAGATGTCCCATTGACAATCTACAAGCCTTTCGTCAGCCAAAAAAGAAGGTTGCAAATTACTTCCATCTACCGGTCAGGGCGCTATGGCGTAAGAGGCGAAGGGGTTCTGCTGCCTCTCAACGAATAATTACAAAACTGTAAAGCTTTCTAAACCATTATTTAATAATGTTTCGGTAAAGTCCGCGCTTGCAGGTCGTAAAGAATCCGCCAGCCGGCCACCAGACTGGATTCATGTCGGTAAGCGTGCGCTGTGTGGGGAGTCTCTCTTGATGCATAAGGCATTGGTCAATGGCTAACTCGACATTGACTGTCGGCTGTTGATCGTCGAACGGTCCGCGGTGTCGGTGCGTAGACACACCTAACCCGCTTCGGGGCGTTCGGAAAAGTGGTGGTACAAACTAAAACAGGAAGCCAGCATGAGAACCAACCTAAAGCAAAATAGCGCACTGCTCTTAACTTCGATTGCGTCGGCTTGCATGCTCGCCGCGTGCGGCGGCGGTTCCAGCAACACGCCGACGGCAAGTTCAAACGACATGGCGACGACGACCTACAGCGGCGTCGTCGCGTCTGCCGGCTACGTCCCGGGCAGCGCGAGCGGCAATCCGACCATCAAAGCGGGCTACTATGCGGGCGCAACGGTATTCGTCGATACGAACGGAAACGGCAAGCTCGACGCGGGCGAACCGTCGGCCACGACCGACGCGAACGGCCACTTCACGCTGCAAAGCAGCGTTACGGGTCAGCTCGTCGCCGACATCCCGACTGCCGCCACGAACAGCGCGACCGGCAAGAACGTCACGGGCCACCTGATTCTGCGTGCATCGGCCGATCAGATCGCCGATCAGGGCGCGACGAGCGTCGTGATCAGCCCGATGTCGAGTGAAGTGCAACGCCTCGTCGAAGCGAACGGTACGACTTATACGGCTGAGAAGGCCAATCTCGCGACGCGTCTGAGCGGCCCCGCGTTCGGTGCGTCGTCGTCGTCGGTGGCCGTTAGCGGCGCGGATGCGCTGAGCGATGTCAACAAGCTTGGCGGTACCGAGCAGCAAATTGTGCTGTTCGAAGACAATCAGCTCGCCAACCGCTACACGTATGCGACGACGAAGCTCGATCGCAACGACCTGTACCCGGACAACCTGGCCGTAGCGGGGGGGGACCCGGCATTGCCGGCGCTTTCCGGAGTGTCGGCCGCGACCGCCGTGAAGCCCGCCCAGGCGCAGACGCCGATCACGTTCGCACAGGCGCAGCAGGCCGCGTTCAATGTCGAAGGCATTCCGCGCTACGACAATATCTTCATCGTCATGTTGGAGAACAAGAGCACGAACTCGATCCTCGGTTCGGCTAACGCACCCAACATCAACACCTTGCTGACAAGCGGTAATCAGTTCTCGACCTACTACTCGACCGGCAATCCGAGCGAACCCAACTACACGGCACTCGGCGGCGCGGACGACTGGGGCATCACCGACGACAATTGGTGGGGCTGTGCCGCTGCCACGCCGACAGATGTCGCATTTGGTGGCGGTACGGCATCGGACGGGCAGCCGCTGGTGTCAACCACGGCGATTCCGACGCAGGATACCGCGCACCTGTCGAACTACGGCGCCACGGCCTGCAACGTCGGCAACTCCGCGAGCCACAACGTGCAGGCCGCGAGCCTGTTCACGCTGCTTTCAGAGGCCGGCATGACGTGGCGTACGTACAGCGAATCGATGAACCCGGGCCAGGACCCTCGCGCCGACAGCATCGCCGATGCTGCCGTCACGGGTACGTTCACGGGCGGGGGCGTAACGGGCACCGCTAACTACCCGGTTCCGGGCGGTTTGTACAAGACCAAGCACCATCCGGGCATGGCCTACCAGAGCGCGCGCAATCTGCCGGAGTTCTTCGCCGACAATCGCACGGTTGGAGGCTCGCAGTACACGGCGCAGGCTTGGGCTCAGTCAACCGCCTACCCAATCCCGCAGAACTACAACTACGACCAACTTGGCACTGACCTCGCAAACGGCGACGTGGGCAGCGTGAACTTCATCATGCCTGACCAATGCGATGACATGCATAGCGTGGGAGGGGATTCGAGCTGTAGCGGGACCAACATCATCAAGCGCGGCGATGCCTACGTGCAGCAGTTGGTCAACAAGATCGAAGCTTCGCCGTTGTGGGCCAACCGGCAACGCAAGGCAGCGATCGTCGTGATGTTCGACGAAGGTGCCGGCGCTTCCACCTCTTGCTGCGGTTGGAACCCGTCGCAGACCAGCTCAGACGAGCCTCTGCAGCAGGATTCGAAGGGCAATTGGGTGCAAGCCACGACGCCGCTTCTTAAATACAACAAGGGTAATCACGGCCACGGCAACTCGATCTTCGCGGTGCTGACGAACCAGCCGGACGCGCCGAAGGGCACCGTCGACAGCGATACGTACAGCCACTTCTCGTTCGTACGCACGATCCAGGACATGTTCCAGATCGCTGATCCGGGTAACGATGCGACGTACTTGGCCCGCGCGAAGTACACCGAGCGATTCATCGCGCAAAACATCGCGAACCTGCCTGAGCTCGCGGGCAGCGCGGACACGCACTACGACTCGGTGCGTCCGATGAACCACGCCTATGTGATCCCGTCGACCTACACGCAAAAGCTCAACCAGGCCGATGTGAGCGGTACGTCGCTGGCAACGGCGCAAGTCGGCCCGGATACGACGCAAGCCAACGTCTGGGCGGTGAAGAAGTAAGCGGCGCGCGGGAGGCGGCATGCCGCCTCCCGCACCGCGCGGCTCACCTCGGTACACGGCGGACCGCTTTGCGCGGGCCGCTGATTTCATTGCGATTGCCACCATTTCGGAACGCCCCGTTCAACGGCTAGCCCGAAACGGGAAAACGAAGGACCGAAAATCCAAATGCACAAGTTATATCTGGGCATGCTATGCGTGTTTTCGCTGGCGTTGGCTGCATGCGGCGGCGGCGGGAGCACCGATACATCATCCACGCCATCCTCGTCGTCGGGTTCGTCAATCTCGTCGGGCAGTACAGGTAGTACCGCCCCAACCACCACGTTGAGTCTCGCCGCGCAGGTCGGCAAACAACTGTTCTTCGATCAGAACCTGTCTGGCAAGAAGAACATGTCGTGCGCGACTTGCCACAGCCCGGCCTTCGCTTATGGTCCGCCGAACAGTCTCGCGGTACAGCTCGGCTCCGACCCCTCACAGTCGGGCGTGCGTGCCGTGCCGTCACTGCGCTACAAGGACATGACGCCACCCTACGCTGACGTCTCGGTCAACCCGGATGGCGTATCGCAGGATGCGCCCGGTGGCGGTTTGATGTGGGATGGCCGTGCCGCTTCGCTTGCCGATCAGCCCGCGTTACCGCTACTCAATCCGATCGAAATGAATAACGCATCGGCGGCCAATGTGGTTCAGGCGGTTCAGAATTCGTCCTACGCGGCGCTGTTCCAGCAGGCATTCGGTGCGGCGGTATTCGGCAATAGCGATACGGCGTTCGCTGACATTGGCCAGGCGCTGCAGGCTTTCCAGGTCGAAGATCCGAGTTTCCATCCTTACTCGAGTAAGTTCGACCTGTACATTGGCAACAAAACGGGCGGCGCTCTGACTGCCGCCGAATTGCGCGGCCTCGCGGTGTTCAACGACACCGGCAATTGCTCAGCCTGCCACTATTCGGGGGCGAACTTCAACGGCTCCGTGGCCCTCATGACGGACTTCACGTATCAGGCGATCGGCGTGCCGCGCAACGATACGCAAATCCCGAGCAACGCCAGCCCGATCCCGGCCAACGCCGACACGTCGTACTACGACATGGGCGTGTGCGGCCCGGTTCGCCGGGACCATTTGCCGAGTGCTCCGAACGCCGCGGATGATTATTGCGGCCTGTTCAAGGTGCCGGGCCTTCGTAACGTGGCAACGCGTACGGCGTTCTTTCACAACGGCGTATTCCACTCGCTGACGCAGGTCGTCAACTTCTACAACACGCGCGACACGAACCCGGAATATTGGTATCCCAGCACGGGCGGCGACTCGAGCAGTGTTACCCAGAATCCGACCTATGCGCTCTTTCCGACTTATGCGTCGGGCGCCACCGTATCGAAGTTCAACGACCTGCCCGCGGCTTATCAGGGCAACGTCGACGAAGAGGTGCCGTTAGGTACCGGCGACGGCGGCACCAACTCGCTTGGCAGCGGTACGCAGCCGCGCGCGGTCCATTCGGCGCCGGTGATGAGCCAGCAGAACCTTCAGGATCTGGTCTGCTTTTTGAACACGCTGACCGACGGCTACCAGCCGTCTGCCTCGCTGCCGACCAGCGGCGGCACCTGCGTGAATTGACGTTAAGGGCGCGGCCTGTCGATGGCGGCGGCTGCGCTTCACGTGCAACCTGAAACTCATCTTGAACAACAACATCATGAAGCGACGTTTCATTGCCGGGCGCCGCGCATTCTGCGCGCTTTCCGTGATCTCTGTGGCTTTGCTGTCCGCCTGCCATGACAAAACGCAAGACGCCAATCGCGAGAACTTTACCGCGGCGATGAATGACTTCCTCGCAAAGCGCGGCCACCTGTGCGTCGCCAAATACGACTGGCCGATCTACGTGACGGCCGAGGATCGGGCTGCGAATGCGCGAGATGCGATACAGATGCCTGTGCTCGAAAAGCTCGGCCTCGTCACGGGCAAGGACATGGTCGTCGAGCGCAAGGGCGAGAACGGCAACAGGATCACGGCCAACGCGCGCCAATACAGTCTCACCGCGGATGGTCAAAAATATTACCTGCACATCCCGGTCGTCGTTGCCACAGCGACGTCGCGGGTCACGCACCCGGCCGACCTTTGCGTAGCGTCCCTCACGCTAGACAAGGTGGTTGGCTGGGAGCCCCCCGTCGCGCAAAACGGCGAGACGGTCACGTCAGTGCTCTACACGTACAAAATCGATCCCGCGCCGTGGGCACGAAATCAAGAAGCGCGTCGCGTGTTTCCGATGATCTCGCGCGTGATCGAAGGCGAGGGCACGATGCAATTGCGCGAGGGCATGCATCTCACGCCCAACGGCTGGGTTGCTGACGAGGTATTCAAGCGCTAGCACCGTACCGGCGGGCGGGCTTTCGATCCTGCCCGCCATGCCGGCTCGCGCTCCAAGCTAATTTTCACCGCGCGGCACAAATCGCCGCGAACGGATAAATTTCGTCGCCACCCATTTCTCGCCCGCTTTGAGGGGTGCGCTTGCGTGCAGCGAGAGGGGATCGCACTGGCCGGCACGGTTGCCGTATTCGAAATAGAAAGCCTGGCCACGCTGCGGCAAGATCGACCAGCCGACGTGGGGAAAGAGCGTCTCGCCACCGAGTTCGACATCGTTCAGATACATGAGCAATGTACCTACGCGCTGTCCGCTGCGTTCGACCGATTCGACGTTTGCGTCGTTACTCGGAACGAGATAGTCGACATGCGGTGTCGATTCCGCTCCGACTTCGTAGTGCAGCATCTGCAGACCCTCGCCGTTCTCGGCCGGCAACCCGATTAATTCGGCGATGCGATCCTCGATGCGCGCGATCAGCGGCGTTTCGCGAGGACGAAGGAACATGCCATCGCTGCTACGGTGACCGGCCACAATGTTGCGGCCTGTGATCGGGTCGACGACGGTCGACCGGACGAGACGCGGACGCGCGAGCTCGATCAGCGCCTGACACTCGTCTGCACTCAGCAAATCGGCAAGCAGTACCGCAGCGGGTCGCTGCAATCGAGCGAGCACGCGCACCGGGTGTTCGCCGACCCGAATCAGTGGGCCGTCGGGCACGCGTAGCGGATCGGGTGCATAGGTGACCGGCGCGCCGCCGATCTCGAGCTTGTCTCCCGGTAGCGGTGTACCGTACAACAACGCCGACGCAACGGCTTCGACCATGGCGCTCGCCACCTCGACTGCGGTCTTGTGACCGACGAGCTCCTGAATGACCACCCGGGCCTCGACGCCGCGCGTGAGGTTATTCACGATCCAATCCCGTACTGGTGCGGGAAAATCAACCGTAATGGGCATTTTTGCGAGAAGTGTCAATCACCGAGTGGAAGGCGTTCATTATAAATAGCGGTAGCCAAGATGTCGTTCAAAAAATAGAAGAGAGCAAATGGGGGTAAGGAAAATGGATCTCCTCATCGTGTATCCACAATCCCGCTGTCGCCACGACGAGGTGTATCGAGCGAACGAAACAGCTTTTCTAAATTGATCGTTAAGAAAAGTTGATTGAACGGAAAGAACTTTGACAAGCAAATTGCCCGGTGCAATCGTGTGATACACCGTACGCTTCTAAAATTGCTTTAATTCAGCGGGCCCGCGCACCGCAAGCCATGACGCCGAGTATTGCGATGCTGAGTGCACTTTTGTTCGGACATGCTGGGGAAGGTGGCTCGCTGCTTGCCATAAATGGTTGTTTCAGTTTCACCGCGTTGGCGGTGCTTTCGGATCTGTGCCGGTTCCAAGCGTGTTGTCTGGGTAAGCGGGCAGGGTGAACTGAAACACGGCGCCGCGAGGCACGTTCGGCAGCGCTGAGATTCGTCCTCCATACGCATCGATGATCGAGCGGCAGATCGACAGGCCCATACCCAAGCCACTGGCCTTAGTCGTATAGAACGGATCGAAGACGCGGCTGATTCCATCGGTGGGTAGTCCTGTTCCGGAGTCCGACACGGCAATCAATACGCTCTTGCCGGAGTCTGCGACCGTGCAAATTCGCAGCTCGCGCTGTCCATCGTTCGTTGCGCTCATGGATTCGATGGCGTTGACGATCAGGTTGAGCATCACTTGTTGCAACTGGACGCGGTCTGCTGGAACCGCCGGCAAACGCTCATCGAGTATGGCCTCCACCGAGATGCCGTACTTCGCGGCTTCGCCACGCGTGAGTTCGATCACTTCACGGACGGCCTCGTTGATGTCGACGCTGTCCCGACGCGGAGGCGCCTTCTTGATGAGATCACGAATCCGCCCAATGATGTCGCTGGCTCGCATCGCGTCATTGACAATACGCTCGAGCGCCTCTTTGGCTTCATCGACATTCGGTGGCCGGGCGCCAAGCCAGCGCAAGGCGGCTGCAGCGTTGGCGGCTGCGGCGGAAACAGGCTGTTTGACATCATGAGCAATCGAGGCGGTGAGCTGCCCCATTGTCGCGGCGCGGTTCGCGTGCGCAAGCTCCGTCTGTACCTCGCGTAGGTCCGCTTCCGCCCGCTTGCGATCGCTCAGATCGAGCACGAAACCGACACCTTGGGTCCCACTCTCTTCGAACATCGCCGCGCCAATGAGCACTGGCACACGGCTGCCGTCCTTCCTGAAGTACTCCTTCTCGAAAGGCTGTAACGTCCCCGTCGCCTCAAGCGAGGGCACCCATTCCCGCTTGTCGCGCTCGAGCCATTCGGGCGGCGTGAGTTCCGTCCACCGTAGACGCCCCGTTATGAGATCGTCACGGTCGTATCCCACTGTACGCAGAAACGCGTCATTGGCTTCGATAACCCGGCCTCCAAGATCGAAAATGAATATGCCGACGATGTTCGCCTCGACAAGGCGCCCGATCCTCGCTTCACGTTCGGCTAGGTCGCGGTACAAGCGAGCGTTCTCCAGCGCGATTGCGGCCTGCGAGGCGAGCAGCTTGAGCACCGCGACGCGGGCCGACGCAAACACGCGGGGAGCGAGGCTATTCTCGAGGTAGAGCACGCCAATCAGCTTGGCCTGGGCGAGCAACGGCAGGCAGAGAACGGAGCGTGCTTGCCCCTGTCGGATGTAAGGGTCAGCGACATACGGGGATTCTGTCGCGGCATCATCGAGGATGACGCTTTCTCCCGTGCGCAGCACATAGTGGAGTACGGCCTCCGGCATCGCGGTCTCGGTCACGGCCTCGTCGCGCAGGTGCACGGTCACCGTATCTCCGCGGGTTGTGGCTTCCGCCGCGATACGCGGCGCAGAGCCTCGCGAAAGAATGAGCAGAACGCGTTCGGCACCCGCCTGCGCCATCGTCGTGCGCATGAGCGTATCGAGTAGTTTTTCCAAAACGATCTCGCCCGAGACGGCTTGCGACACTTTGATCACCGTCGCGAGGTCGAGGTGCTCGACCGGCGCTCCGATCATCGTCGTCGGGACGGGAACTGGCTCGTCCTCTCGCAGGTACGGATACAACTCATCGAGCTGACGGACTTTGCCATGGGCGCCCCAACGTAGGTAGCAATGCCGGGCGTCCCGCAAATACACACGAGCCGTTTTTTCGAAACCGCGCGATGCATAGAATCGCGCGGCGAGTTCATTGGCGAAACCTTCGTTGTGGATGAGGCTGTTCTCGCGTGCCGAGCGGATGGCGTCTTCGTAAAGATGCATGGCGTCAAGATCGCGCCGCTCGATTCGGGCGAGTTCGGCAGCGGTCAGCGCGAACTTGTCTCGGAATGTCGCCGAGCCACTCTCTGCCCATTCACGCAACTGTTCGAGGTGTGCATCCAGCAGGTCACGCAGCGCGCCTTCCGTTTTCGGAGGGGCCGTATCCAACAGTGCCGCAGCGGCGAGTGCCGAGTAAAAGTAATAGTCGAGCAGCTGGATATGACCGACAGAGGCCCAGAGCAGAACCTTTGCCTTTTCGCTAGCCGCGAGGGCCACGTCATAGTCGCCGGAAATGACGCGGGCCTGGAGCTTCAGAATCCAGTACCAGCAGACCATCGTGCTCATTCGGTCGTCGTTCAGCGAGGCCTCGAATTCTGCTTCATCGAAATCGCCGCCACTGAAGCTCGAAAAGGTCGATGTTTGTCCTTGCATATTCAGAATGAAGCGCTGCTGGCTCACGATGACATCGACTACATCGCGAAATTTCGTCTTGCGCACGAATTCCAAGCCGCGTTCGGTATGACGCCATACGTCATCGAGCACTTCGCCACTGAGGAGAAGGTCAGTAATCGTGTGGTTGCGCGTGTAGCACGCAGCGGTGAGGTCGCCGGTCTCAATGCCCGAGCGGAAGGCGGCATCGAGATAGCGCAAACCGTTCGCGATGGGCTGCGTCCACAGGCCCGCGATCTCCATGGCAAAGTAAGCCTTGGCCTTGTAGGCAGTGAAATCGTGCTTTTCGACAAAATCGCATGCGAGTTTTGCAAACTCGTAGCCCTCTCTATACCGATGGAAAACCGGGCCGAGGACGATACCGAACCACCCGTACCCCGTGGACGCGGCGTCGGTGCTGCCGCTGCGCAGGCTGAGACTCACCATCTTGCAGAAATGCAGGAGGAAGAGGTTGATATCGGTGAATAGCGCCGGCGCATA
>Ga0310811_10013483_pt1 | contig 10648 bp, 10 predicted proteins | sample YCmetagenome_FD_207642 | JGI IMG/M metagenome (GOLD analysis project Ga0310811, IMG submission 207642) | Soil microbial communities from experimental microcosm in Duke University, North Carolina, United States - YC | ecosystem: Engineered > Artificial ecosystem > Soil microcosm > Unclassified ...
GCAAAGCGGTTCAATCTGTGCCCATTGAGCATCGGTCAGAATAAGGCGATCCATAAACAGCGTGAATCACAACTACCCAGACCAGGGGAATCCTTTAAATCCCAACAGACCCTGGAAAAAGCGGCGCTTCTTTCTTTTCTTGTTTCTAGGCGACCCGCTCGATGCGGGCGCCGCAGGCGGCGAGTTTCTGCTCGACCGCCTCATAGCCGCGGTCCAGATGATAGACCCGGTTGACGGTGGTTTCGCCCTCGGCGGCGAGGGCCGCCAGCACGAGCGAGACCGAGGCGCGCAGATCGGTTGCCATGACCGGGGCGCCGGAGAGTTGCGGCACGCCGCGGATGATGGCCGAGGAGCCGTGCGCGTTGATGCGTGCGCCCATGCGGTTGAGCTCGGGCACATGCATGAAGCGGTTTTCGAAGATCGTCTCGGTGACCATGGAGGCGCCTTCCGCGACCGCCATGAGCGCCATGAACTGGGCCTGCATGTCGGTGGGGAAGCCCGGGAAGGGTTCGGTCATCACGTCCACGCCATGCAGGGCGCCGGCGCGGGTGACACGGAAACCATTGGCTTCCGGGGTGATGACCACGCCGGCCTCCTGAAGCGAGGTGAGCACGGCGCCGAGATCCTCGGCGCGCGCATTCTCAAGCAGGACGTCACCGCCGGTGATGGCGGCGGCGCAGGCATAGGTGCCGGTTTCGATACGGTCCGGGAGAATCGCATGACGGGCGCCATGCAGGGTTTTGACCCCCTCGATCACCAGCGTGTCGGTGCCGATGCCCTCGATTTTCGCGCCCATCGCCATGAGGCAGCGGACAAGGTCGGAAATTTCCGGCTCACGGGCGGCGTTTTTCAGGGTGGTGACGCCCTCCGCGAGGGCGGCGGCCATCAGGAGATTTTCCGTGGCGCCGACGGAGACGAAGGGGAACACGATGGACGCGCCATGCAGCCCTTGCGGCGCGATGGCGTCGATATAGCCGCCATCGAGCTTGATGACGGCGCCCATGGCTTCCAGCCCTTTGAGGTGCAGGTCAACCGGGCGGGTGCCGATGGCGCAGCCGCCGGGCAGGGAGACGCGGGCCTCGCGGGCGCGGGCCAGCAGGGGACCGAGGACGAGAATCGAGGCGCGCATCTTGCGGACAATGTCGTAAGGCGCCTCGGTATTGGTGATGCGGCCGCCGAGGGACAAGGTACGGCCGTCCGGCTCAACGGCCAGGCCGTGCTGCGCCAGCAGCTCGGCCATGGTGGCGAGATCGGCCAGCTTCGCGACATTGGAGAGCACCAGCCGCTCATCGGTGAGCAGGCCGCAGGTCATCAGCGGCAAGGCGGCGTTTTTGGCGCCGGAAATGCGGATGGTGCCGGAGAGCGGCACGCCGCCGACGATGCGAATCGAATCCATGGCTACATCCTCGGCAGGGCGACGCCGCGTTGGCCCATATATTTCCCGGCTTTGTCAGCATAGGAGATTTCGCACGGCGTATCGCCGCGCAGGAACAGGAACTGGCAGATACCTTCGCCGGCATAGATTTTGGCCGGCAGCGGCGTGGTGTTGGAAATTTCGATCGTGACCTGGCCTTCCCACTCCGGTTCCAACGGCGTGACGTTCACGATGATGCCGCAGCGCGCGTAGGTGGACTTGCCGAGGCAGATCACCAGAACGTCGCGCGGGATACGGAAATACTCAACCGTATGGGTGAGCGCGAAGCTGTTCGGCGGGATGATGCAGACCGGCCCGGTGCGGTCGACAAAGCTTGCCGGGTTGAACGATTTCGGATCGACAATGGCGCTGTCGACATTGGTGAAGACCTTGAAATGGTCGGCGCAGCGGGCGTCGTAGCCGTAAGATGACAGGCCGTAAGAAATTACGCCGTCACGCTTCTGCGTTTCGACGAAAGGCTCGATCATCCCCGCTTCGGTGGCCTGCTGGCGAATCCAGTGGTCGGGCATCACTGGCATGAGTCGGGGGTCTCCTTTTTATCGGCCGGGCGTTCGGCGGCGGCGCGGGCTTGCTGTTTACGGCGCAGCAGATTGGCCCGCAAAGCCGCGGCTTCCCGGGCGGCGCGTTGCGCCTGGCGGGCAGCGGCCGCAAGCTGGGCCTTGGTGGGGATCTGCTGGTCTTTCATGGAAATACCCTTGAAGCCGGGGCGAGGGCGCGGCGTCAAGGTCTGTAATTATGCAAATGGGTCCATCTTGCCTGTTGCACATGTCGCGCAGCGGCGATATAGGGCCGGAACCGCACGGCGCTGTCATAGCTCAGGGGTAGAGCACTTCATTGGTAATGAAGAGGTCCTGGGTTCAATTCCCAGTGACAGCACCAGCGGGGTTGCAACGTAAGGCCGCTTGGTCTAGGCGTTCCGCAGCGTGCCCAGGTAGCTCAGTTGGTAGAGCATGCGACTGAAAATCGCAGTGTCGATGGTTCGATTCCGTCCCTGGGCACCATATTCTTCCCCAAAATCATTTTTTTCATATATCTCGTGGTGCAAGCCTCTGGTGTTTTTTCCAGTCGAGGGCTAGAAGTTTGCACGGCGCGCGGGTTCCCCGTTGGCGGAACCTGGAGCGTTTACGAGGCTTATAATACGGCTTGGCGAAAAGCCTGGTCAGGACTTGCAACAGGAAAGAGGCTACGACATGTCGAAAGCATTCATTGCTGAGGTTATTCAGAATTCCGCAGAGATTACCGGCGTGTCCGCGAATCGCGCAGCCACCGATCTGATCGAGGCGATCGTCAAGGAGATGAAGAAGAACGGCAAGTTTACGCTGCCGAGCTTTGGCACCTTCACCGTGCGCAAGACCAAGGCCCGCAAGGGCGTGAATCCGCGCACCGGCGAAGAGATCAAGGTGAAGGCCGGCAAGACCGTGCGCTTCAAGGCCTCGCCGTCGCTGAAGAAGATGGTCTGAGCAAGGGATTTATGTTCTGAAGAAAAACAGCCCGGGCTAGGCCCGGGCTGTTTTTTTGCGGCTGGAGCGGGCTCTCCCCGCCCGGCGTGGTGAGCCGCGAGATCGCCGCGCCACCACCCCTGAGGACAAAAAGTTTTTGCGCCGCTTTTTTCAAAAAGCGGCTACTTGCCTTTGCTGCTTCATCCCGGTGATCAGATATCCAGTTCGGTGACGTTGCCGGCGTTTTCCTGGATGAACTGGAAGCGCAGTTCCGGGCGCTTGCCCATCAGGTTTTCCACCATGGTTGAGGTTTCCGCACGATCTTCCGGCGGTGCGACGATTCGCAGCAGCACCCGCTTGGCCGGATCCATCGTGGTGTCCTTGAGAATCGCTGGCGGCATCTCGCCCAGGCCTTTGAAGCGGCTGACCTCGAGTTTCGCGCCGGGCTTGAATGTTTTCACGAGTCGCTCGCGCTCGGCATCGTCCATCGCATAGACGCTCTTGGCGCCTTGGACGATGCGGTAGAGCGGCGGCTGTGCGAGGTAGACATGGCCGTGGCGGATCAGCTCCGGCAGTTCGCGATAGAAGAACGTCATCAGCAGCGAGGCGATGTGCGCGCCGTCGACATCCGCGTCAGTCATGATGATGACGCGCTCATAGCGAAGGTTGGCGCGGTTGAATTGCGGGCCGACGCCGCAGCCCAGCGCCTCGATCAGGTCTTTCAATTCCTGGTTCTGGCGCAGTTTTTCCACCGAGGCGGAGGCGACGTTGAGGATTTTGCCGCGCAGCGGCAGAATCGCCTGGCTGTTGCGGTTGCGGGCCTGTTTGGCCGAGCCGCCGGCCGAGTCGCCCTCGACCAGGAAGATTTCCGTGCCTTCGGCGTTTTCGGTGCTGCAATCGGCAAGCTTGCCGGGTAGGCGCAGCCGGCGCGTCGCCGATTTGCGCGGCGTGTCCTTGAGTTCCTTGCGGCGCAGACGCTCTTCGGCGCGGTCGATGACGAAGGCGAGCAGGTTGTCGGCATTGGCAGGATCGCCGGCGAGGAAATGGTCGAAGCGGTCGCGCAACGATGCCTCGGTGAGTTTCGCGGCCTCCGGATTGGTGAGCTTTTCCTTGGTCTGGCCCTGGAATTGCGGGTCGCGGATGAATAGCGACAACTTGGCGGCAAGCCCGCCCGCCACATCCTCGCCGATGATGGCCGCGCCGCGCTTGTTGCCGCGTGTCTCGGCCCAGGCGCGTAGGCCCTTGAGCAACGCGGCGCGGAAACCGCTTTCATGGGTGCCACCCTGTGGGGTGGGGATGGTGTTGCAGTAGGTGTCGAGCTTGGAGTCGCCGCGCTCGGTCCAGGCGCAGGCCCATTCCAGCTTGCCCTGGCTGGTGCCGTCGGGCAGGTCGGGGAGCTTGGCTTCGCCGGCCCAGATGTCCTGCAGCACGCGGGGCGCATCGCCGAGCTCGGCTTCCAGCGAATCGCGCAAGCCGCCCGGGAAATGCAGTTCGGCGGTGGCGGGGGTTTCCGAATCGACCTTCAGCAGGCTGGGATCGACCGCCCATTTAATGCGCACGCCGCGGAACAGGTAGGCCTTGGAGCGGCAGAGCCGGTAAAGCCGTGACGGCGAGAACGACTTGTCGCCGAAGATTTCGTGGTCCGGCACGAAGCGGATGGTGGTGCCGCGGCGGTTCTGGATGGCCCCCAGATCCTGCAGCTTGCCTTGGGGAATGCCGCGAACGAACTCCTGGCGGTAGAGTTTTTTCTCGCGGGCGACTTCGGCGGTGAAGCTGGAGGAAAGGGCGTTGACCACCGAGGAGCCAACGCCATGCAGGCCGCCGGAGGTGGCGTAAGCCTTACCCGAGAACTTGCCCCCCGAATGCAGCGTGGTGAGGATGACCTCGAGTGCGGATTTATCCTTGAATTTGGGGTGAGGGTCGACCGGGATGCCGCGGCCATTGTCGCGGACGGTCAGGCGGTTACCCGGCTCCAGCGTCATTTCAATGAACGTGGCGTGGCCGGCCACGGCCTCGTCCATGGCGTTGTCGAGGATTTCCGCGGCGAGATGGTGCAAGGCGCCTTCGTCCGTGCCGCCGATATACATGCCTGGCCGGCGGCGGACGGGCTCCAGCCCCTCCAGAACCTCGATATCCTTGGCCGAGTATTTTTGCTCGGTGCCGCTAGTCTCGAATAGATCGTTCAAATCGTCCGACTCCCGCTTGGTCGGTCATTGAGTAGCCAGATTTGGTTCGCAAGGCCAAGGGCCGGGAGGCGGATGGGCTTCGAGAGGACGAGAAGGGGCTGCTTTTTGAAAAAAGCGGCGCAAAAATTTTTGCTCCATCGGGCCTGTGGCGCCACCACCCGCGCGGCTTTCCAGGAAGCAGAGGTCTTCTTCTCCCCCTATTCGGCGTATTGGCGGTGGATGTCGTGGGTCACGATGGCACTGGCGCCGCTGGTCACGGTGAGCCAATCCTTATGCGCCAGCGTGTTGCGCGTGTCGTAATAGCCGGCGCGCCAATGTTCCTTCATGGAGAGGCGGCTGAACTCGTAATCCTTGGCTTCGCCCTCATAAGCTTTCTGTTGATAGATCAAATGGATGATGTTGATTTCCGATAGATGCGCGAGTTCCGCCTTGGTGCGGCGCTGTTCCTCGGAAAGCTGTTCGTCCGGGATCATGTTCAGGGCATCGCGCAGCTTTTGTCTCAGCCGATGGGTTTCCAGGAAATGGTCGGTGATGAAGCGGGTACGGGAAGAATATTGGATGTCCTTTTGGCGGGAGAGGACATCGGTCATGTCGCGCGGTATGGTGCCGCGGGCGGAGAAGAGATCGACCTGGAAGGCCAGCACGTTTTTGCCGCGGCAATTGTCAAGCAGGTGCTGCAGCGGTGTGTTGGAGATGAGCCCGCCATCCCAGTAAAAATCGCGGCCGATGCGGACCATAGGCAAAGCCGGGGGAAGCGCGCCGCTGGCCATGACATGTTCGGGCGCGATTTCCGTCTCTTTATTGTCGAAATAGGCGAAATTCGCGGTGGCAACATTGACGGCGCCGACCGCGAAGCGCAGCGCGCCGTTGTTGATCAGGTCGAAATCAACCAGTTTTTCCAGCGTATGATATAAAGGCGAGCTGTCATAAAAAGAGGTCGCCCCGCGTGACCCGCGGAGGGCGAGCCAGCCATGGTTTGGGGCCGGGCGGAAGAAGCCGGGCTGGCCGAAGAGCGTGGCGTTGACCGCGGAAAAGGCGTTGCGCAGGCGCCTTGGCGCGTCGCCGGCCGGCCAGGCGGTGAACGGGTCGCGGGCGGTGATGTCCAGCCAGAAGCGTTCGAGCTTCTCCAGCCGGTGTTCCGGCAGGTTGCCGGCTATGATCGCGGAATTAACGGCGCCGATGGAGACGCCGGCGAGCCAATCCGGCTCCAATCCTGCCTCGTGCAGCGCCTGGTAGACGCCGGCCTGATAGGCGCCAAGCGCGCCGCCGCCTTGCAGGACGAGGCCGATCTGCTCGACGCCGTCGGGGCGGGGAAGAGGGGCGATCGGAGCCAAAGGCTTGCGATGAGGTGCGTGAGGGTCGGTTAGCACATCCATGAAGATCAATCTCCGGAAGCTATGCCATCAGGTACGCGTTTTATGGTGCAGGCGGAAAGATAAGAAGAGCGTAAGCGGTATTTCTGCTATCGTCCAATCGTGGAGGGGAAATAGGGACATAAACGTCACATGTCGCTTCCCTCGCTTACATATCGCAGCGCACAAGGGAGTTCATAAATGACCCGTGAGGAAATTCTGAACGCGGCCTCGATGCCGCTTGCGTCCCCAAGCTACCCCAAAGGCCCTTTCCGCTTCATTCACCGCGAATATTTGCTGATCCATTACGAAACGGATCCGGAGGCCTTGCGCGCATTTTTGCCCGAACCGCTCGAGCCCGATGGCAATGATGTTTACTTTGAATGGATGAAAATGCCCGACTCTTCAGGGTTCGGCGATTACGAGGAAAGTGGGTGCGGGATTGCGGCGCTGTTTAATGGGACGAAATGCAATTACAGCGTGATGATGTATCTCGATGACGAGCCGCCGACCACCGGGGGACGCGAGATCTGGGGCTTTCCCAAGAAATATGGCGAGCCGCGTCTGCGCACCATTCACGACACGCTGACCGGCACACTATATTATGACGAGGAACGTGTGGCGCTCGGCACCATGGTCTATAAGCAGAGGCCGTTAGATCATGCCAAAACGGTGCAAGGTCTCGGCAAACTAAACGTAAATCTGAAGTTCATTCCCGACATCGATGGTTCGCCGAAAGTGGCGCAGCTCGTGGGATACCGGATGGCCGACATCGATTTGAAATTTGCCTTCACCGGCGAGGCGCGGTTGCATCTGATCCCGCATGCCAATTGCCGCCTGGCGGATTTGCCGGTACGGAAAATTCATTACGGGCAGCATTTTTGCGCCGACCTGACCCTACCGTATGGTGAGGTGCTGCACGACTATCTGGCCGAAACAAAATAAAGGAGAACGCGACATGGCGTTAAGAAATGGGGCGTTAAAAGGGAAGGTGGCATTGGTGACGGGTTCGACCAGCGGGATCGGGCTCGGCATCGCACGGGCTCTCGCCGCGGAAGGGGCGGGGATCATGCTGAACGGGTTCGGCGATGCCGCCGAGATCGAGAAAATCCGCAGCGGGCTGGCGCAGGAATTTTCCGTGAAGGTGGAATATGACGGCGCGGATCTGAGCAAGCCGGATCAGGTGGCGGCGATCGTGCAGAAGACACATGATCGCTTGGGAAGCCTGGATATTCTGGTGAACAATGCCGGGATCCAGTTCGTCGCCCCCGTGGAAGAGTTTCCCGAGGCGAAATGGGAGGCGATCATCGCGATCAACCTGTCAGCCGTGTTCTACGGCATGAGGGCGGCGATCCCGGGCATGAAGGCCAAGAAGTGGGGGCGGATCATCAACATCGCCTCGGCGCACGGGCTGGTGGCAAGCCCGCATAAGGTGGCTTATGTCGCGGCGAAGCATGGTGTCGTCGGGGCCACCAAGGTGGCGGCCGTGGAGTTGGCGAATGACGGCATCACGGTGAATGCGATCTGCCCGGGCTGGGTGCTGACGCCGTTGGTGGAAAAGCAGTTGCAGGACCGGGCCCGGGAAGCGGGCACCGATGTCGAAGCCGAGAAGAAAAAGATGCTGCAGGAAACGCAGCCGATGTTGAAATTCACGAGCCCGGAGGAAATCGGCGCGCTGGCGGTGTTTTTGTGCTCAGATGGCGCCGCGACGATAACGGGCGCGCCTTTGTCGATCGATGGCGGCTGGGTGGCGCATTAAGGGCTGGAGAAGCAAGAAAAGGGCTGCTTTTTGTGAACAAAAAGAAGCAAAAAAACTTTGTTAATTTGGGCCCGTGCGGCCTCACGGCCTGAGGCCCAGACTAAAGGAAGTTTTTGCGCCGCTTTTGATCGAAAAAGCGGCCACTTCCTGCCGTTTGGGCCGGCGCATAAAAAGCGTGTAAAGCGGACGCATCTGGAGCCAAACGCGGAGCAAAACGATTCTGAACCATGAGACCGAGGCGGGGCGATTTGCGGCGATGCTGCAGCGCTCCGCGGCGCTGAAACTGGCCCTGGCGGACAACCCGGAACCGGTGCTGGCGGTGGTGGGCGCCTGTGAGCGGGCCATCCGCGCGGGCAACAAGATTATTTTTTGCGGCAATGGCGGCTCGGCGGCGGACGCGCAGCATCTGGCGACCGAGTTGCTGATCCGGCTGCGCGGAGCGGTGGCGCGGGAGAGCTGGCCGGCTTTGGCCCTGACGCTTGATGCCGCGGCGATGAGTGCGGCCGTCAACGATTTCGGGGTCGACCAGATGTTCGCGCGTCCGCTGCGCGGGCTGGGCAAGCCCGGCGATGTGCTGGTCGGCATTACCACCTCCGGCCGTTCTTCCAACGTGTTGTATGCGCTGCAGGCGGCGCGGGAGATGGGGATGGTCACGGTCGGATTTCTCGGCGGCGATGGCGGGCCGGCTCTGCCGCTCTGCGATTTCGTGTTGCTGGTGCCGGATGCGGAGACGGCGCGGATCCAGGAATGTCACATCACCTTGGGCCATGCGGTGCTGACGCTCCTTGAAGACAGGCTCACCAGCTGATGCGCGTGATGGTGACAGGGGCGGCCGGCTTTATCGGCTACCATGTGGCGGCGGCGCTGCTGGGGCGTGGCATCGAGGTGGTGGGGGTGGATGACCTTAACGCCTATTACGATGTGCGGCTGAAGCAGGCCCGGCTGGCGCGATTGGGCCAAGGGTTCGTTTTTCACCGTCTCGATCTTGCCGACCATGATGGCCTGGCCAGACTGGGCGATGGGGTCGAAGTGGTCGTGCATCTGGCGGCCCAGGCGGGGGTGCGCTACTCGCTGGAGCAACCTTTTGCCTATGCCGCCGCGAATCTGACGGGGCATCTTTCGGTCCTGGAGATGGTGCGGCACCGCAAAACCGTGAAACACCTGATCTATGCCAGTTCATCATCGGTGTATGGGACGGGCTCGGCGCTGCCTTATGCGGAAGACGCGCGGGCGGACCAGCCCTCATCCCTTTATGCCGCGACCAAGCGGGCGGACGAGCTGATGAGCCGGTCCTATACGCATTTGTTCGGTCTGAAGCAGACCGGCTTACGCTTTTTTACCGTCTATGGGCCCTGGGGGCGGCCGGATATGGCGTATTTCGGCTTTGCCGAGGCGATCATGGCGGGCGAACCGGTCACGCTTTACGATGAAGGCCGGTTGAAGCGGGATTTCACCTATATCGACGACATCGTGGCCGGGATTCTGGGCGTCTTCGATCATCCGCCCGGCGATGAGGCGCGGCACCGGCTGTTCAATATCGGGAATCATCGGGCGGAATATGTGACCGATCTGGTGCGCCTGCTGGAAGAGAGGCTGGGACGCAAGGCGGTGATTGTGAGCCGGCCGAAGCCGGAAGCCGATCCGGTCGAGACCTGCGCTGATGTCTCCGCCCTCGGCGCCCTGTGCGGCTACGCGCCGACGACACGGTTGGAGGTGGGCATCGCCCGTTTCGTGGACTGGTATAAGGATTGGCGGGAGATGCGGGAGCGGGCGTGATCCGCGCGTCGGTAGATTCGGCCTCGGTCGCCCGAGCATGCGCGGGCTGCATGGTTCGCACGGGGGCCTGCGGGCTGCGGCGTGTTTAGGTTGAGCAAGCCAGAGGGGCGGGCGGTGCTCCGTTGAAGTTTTCAAAATTTTTTTGGTTAAATTTCAATGGATTATAAAAAACTTGGGCCTGCGGTGCGTTTCGGGCTTCCTGTCTGGGTTGACGAGTTTCGTCGAGAGGAATAGATCGTCGCTCCACCGAGCGCGGTTTGGACTTGAGTTCGACCCGGTGTTCGGTTAATCTGCTGGGCTTCGCGACGGGATGTTTTGCCCGTCGTTTTGGTCTAGAGGATTTGCTGTTTGACAATTGAATAGGCTGGGAAGGGATACGTTGGTGGCGTTTCTGGTTTCTGCTGGGTAACCGGCAGGGCTGGTTCTGTGGCTGAAGTTTCGGCTTTGGCGATGGGAGCGTGGTGATGGTCTGGTTTGGGTTTGGGCATTGGCTTGAGCTTGCATAGCGGATCGTCATGATCGGAAGCGTTTTCTGATGTGTTTCTTTTGAGATTGTACAGATACGCTTTGAAGTGGCGTGCTTCGGGTTTGCCTGAGGTGCGCCGGCTCTATGTGAAGCTTGGGTTTTCGTTTTGTTTGAAACGAAGCCGGGCTTTTTGTGCTGGTTTTTGGTTTCGAGCGGGATGAACTTGAGAGTTTGA
>Ga0310811_10013486_pt1 | contig 10646 bp, 7 predicted proteins | sample YCmetagenome_FD_207642 | JGI IMG/M metagenome (GOLD analysis project Ga0310811, IMG submission 207642) | Soil microbial communities from experimental microcosm in Duke University, North Carolina, United States - YC | ecosystem: Engineered > Artificial ecosystem > Soil microcosm > Unclassified ...
GCGGTCATCGGAGAACCTACGGCTCGATGTGATCGGCAACGACTGGTGGGGCGAGCCGCTGGACGCCATGCTGGGACGCGTGCTGTCGGAAGAGCTGACGCAGCGCCTGCCAGGCAGTACGGTGTATAGCGAGAACGGTGCGATTTCCACCAACGCCGGGGCGACGGTGGCGATCAACGTGCAGCGGCTGGACGCGGATGCGTCTGGCGCGGTGGTGCTGATCGCGCAGGTCGCGGTTTCCTCCGCCCGTGCGAATGTGACGCGGACCGTGCGCTACTCGGTTGCGCCGACCGCGCCGGGAACGCCCGGGCTGGTGAACGCGATGAGCGCTGCCGTGGGGCAGCTTGCCGATACCGTTGCGGCGATGGTGGCGGCGCGCTAGGCGGCGAGGCGCTGGCGGGACAGCTCACCTCCAAGGAATGCGGCGATCGCTCCCGGGCCGGAGCGCGCGGTGCCGGTGCGGCCGGCCCTGGCTTCGGCATCCGGATTGTAGTTGGTGTTCGTGTTCACGTCGTAGACGAGCGTGCGGCCATCCGCTCCGGCGATGAACTCGATGCCGGCCACCTCGATGCCGGCGGCCGCCAGGAACCGCTCGAGGCGGGCGCGCAGTGTGTCGGGGATGCCGTCGATGATGGTGAATTTTTCCCGCGGCGCCTCGCCCACCGGGCAGGCGGCATCACCGATGGCGCAGGCGTCCGCGGGGCAAAGCTCAAACCCATCGCTGGTATCGACCTCGACCGCGTAGAGGAAACGGCCGCCAACGAATTCGGCGCGCGTGATGAAAGGGCGCGGGGCACGCACGTATTCCTGGAGGAGCTGCAATCCGTCGACAGGCGGCTCATAGGTATCGCTGGCAACATACGCTGCCAGGCCGTCGGCAGACTGGAAGAGCTGGACGCCAAGGCCTTTGCCGCCGCGGTTCGGCTTCAGGATCACCGGCTGGTCTGGGAAGTGGCGGCGTGCCGCGGCAATGATGTGGTCGCGGCCGGCGACCAGAACGGTGCGGGGCGTGGCGATGCCCTGCGCTTCCAGGGCGGCGTATTGGCGGACCTTGCTGATCTCCAGATCGAGCGCGCCGGGTCCATTCACCACGCGGCGGTTCCAGCGGGTGAGCCAGGCGAGCACGCCGGCGGTCAGTTCCGCGGAAAAGCGGTGGTCGCGGGTGTGCGAGGAGGCGCTCATGCGGTTGTAGAACACGCCCGGGGGAGGCGGCGCGGCGAGGTCGAACGTGCCCGCATCGAGGAACCACTCCGTCCAGGGGAGCCGGCGCTGATCGAGTGCTGCGGCAAGCGGGGGCAGCCAGGCGGCGTTCTCGTGCAGGATGTGGATGCGGCTCATGGCGGGGCTTCCTCGGGCTTGGCTGTGCAATAGGAGATATATCTTCCGGAGGGCGGCAATAGCGTTCCCAAAAGAAAAATCATCTTCTCTGGAGGACGCATCGGGCAAGAACCTGTGCTATGAGACGCGGCATACGGAGAAGACCAGCCTGCCTTGCCGGTGGCTCGAGCGGCATGCTGGCGGCACAGGGTCAGGTCTGTTGCCGCGTCCGGCGCGAAAGCCATATAAGGCCCCTCCCGACGGAGAGGTGCCGGAGCGGTCGATCGGGACGGTCTCGAAAACCGTTGTACTCTTACGGGTACCGAGGGTTCGAATCCCTCCCTCTCCGCCACTTGGCGACAAGCCTGCTTTCCTGCCGCTCGGGCCGACAACCACGCCATTAGGTGAGGCAGCCCCCTGGTTCGGGAGGATCCACCACGTGCATAATGTATAAAGGAAGTAAAATGGGCCGAAGCTCACGAAAAAGAGAATGACTACCACGGAAAGCCAGTAAAATGGTGGTAATAATAAATCGAGATGGTGCAAAAGCCCCGCAACCTCGAAGCAGTCCGTCGAGACGCCTGGGACAATCTGAAAGTCAGTATGTCGGAAAAAGATCGACGAAAGAGCGCTCGTCGCACCTTTTGGGCAGCACATCCGAGCGCCGCTGATACGGGTCACGCAGCGGTTTCTTCGCCGTGGCGACAAAGGCGTGATCCATGATTCGGGCAGTTTGAGAGATGCTTATTGCAGGCTGGAAACGCCTCGGTAACAATGTGCGCAGCTTCACGGGAGACGGTGTGATGAATGCTAACATCCTTGCTGCGCCGGCGCTTGCTTCCTTGCTCTTGCTAGCTGGGTGCGGTGAGCCCTCGTCGCCTGATGTGCTGAAGGCGCGGGTCGCGCAAAGCATGGCAACAAATCAAGAGTGCAACAGCAAGGCGAACGTCCAGTACCTGGAGGACGGCGCCAGGATCACCATGCCGGACGGCGCGCTGTTCATGATCGGCCAGGCAGAGCTCAGTCCTTGCGGGGAGTACGCGATGGCCAGCGCTATCGAGGCGATGCTCAGTTCGGGCATCATGCGGGTGGAGATCGAGCCGGGCGGTAACATCGAGGCGCCATACGCCGGATTGGTAAGCCAACGCGCCGATGCGCTGGGGACGATGTTCGCGAAATCCGTCTTCGTCCCCTACCAGCCGCCACTCCTTGTCCAGTCACGCTCTGCCGGCCCCGCTGGTACTTGGGGTATCGTTCTGACGGTGCGAAGCAACAGTTGATTGGTGGGCCCGTCCGGTTGCCGGACGCTGATAGTCAGTCCGATTGACGATCCAAGTTATCACAGCGCCACGCGCTCCAGCGATTACATGCAGCGTCTTGATGCGGGGCCATACTGACCTCATCGCGCTTGTGCGTTGTTGTCATTGGGGCGACCTCTGCTCTGACGAGGGATTGCCCATCGTAGCCCGGCCAATTCCAGCGTCAGGACAGAGCGTGCCACCAAAAAGTTCCGCCCTTTCGAAGCGGATGTCATGAGCCTTATCGAGCCAAATCCGACTGGACAGCTTTGAGCATCGTTCAGGCTGAGAACCTTGGGCAGATGCTCAGCGGATGGGTCTGGATCTATACAGATCGGGGTGCATGCGTTAGTAGTGACAGAGCGTCATCTGCGTGTTATGCGTGTATCTGATTGCATTGGCGTCCGACGTTAGCGGCCAAGGACGGTACGGATCTTGCCTGGCGGCGCCGTTGGTTTTCATAGCGATCTGGATCGTTGGGATATGCACTTCCTGAAACTGTGTGGCATGGGCGCAACGATATGGAACACACCCACTATGGGCAGATGAAAAGCGACCTTGCTGCCACAAAGTATTGGAAAGCGCCAAGTATCACGCTGTAGAGTTGGTCTAAACCTGGATTGTGCGGGTCTGTGACCTGGCCTACCGTCGCCTGACTTAAAAAAACGGGGGCGTGGTTATGAAAACTACCTATGGGAGGCTGGGTATCAGTGCCGTCGCCATGATTTTGGCTGCGAGTTGTTACCTGTCCTCGTCCGAGACGGTTCTTGGCCAATCCCATTATGTGGCTGCGGCACCCGACTCCGATGGGAGGCTCAAGACGCTTGCCGACACCATCGAACACGAGCTGAGCACCAGTCAGTCGATGCCGTCCGACATCACGACCACATTTGCGTCAGCGGTTGAACTGTTCCCCAATGCCTCGGTCGCCGGTCGAAAAGTGCTGACCAACCTGCCTGAACGCTTGCGCGCAAAGGCTGTGCAGCAGCGGAACGAAGGGTCAGCGGTGCAGGCAATCAACCTGGAGGTCTTCGCCGATTTCGTCACAAAGTACTTCGCATACCATGCAGCAGCTACCGACGGCGCCACCACGCCGACTGTTACGCCGCTTTCGGCAACGGCATCGACGGACGATCCGCAACCGTCGCCGGAGCAAACCGCGGTGTCGGGCCAACCTGCACCGCCCGAGGGCTTACGGCAACAGATTCAGGGGCTGCAACAGCAGGTTCAGGCACTTCAGGAGCAAGTGACTCAGCAGAACCAGCAACTCGCCGCGTTGCGCACCAATGGAGACAAGGTCCGTCAAAATGCGACCGGCCTGCGGGGCCAGCGCCGGGCGGCCGTACGACGCGCTCGCACGCTGCCCTGCGCTACCCAAACTGGACCGATGGTGGCGGTCACCGAAAAGGCATCCTGGGTTGCAGGCCGGTTAGGGCACGGATGCATTTTCTATCAATTCTAGAAGTGATGGTCGTGCGCGGTAACATCCGTTTGCCCGGATACTTGCTTTCATTCGTATCAGCAGCGACGGCCTCGTCGAGGTGAGGTTATTCGCAGCCGTCCATACGATGCATACGCGCCGGCGGCGAATGCCGGTGGCCTGGGGCGGCTATTGCGGCTGGGCCGGACCAGGCTGGATTGGGCGCCTGAGCAGTGGTAGTCGCAGCCGCGCCAGCCGGTCTATCTCCCGAACTGAGCCGAGCGCCAGCGGACCGCGGCCGGAACCCCTTCGGTCTGCGCGATCTCGCGAAACCGAGCGCCGAGTTCGGTGTTGGTGGCATAGAGCGGGCCGACGACATCGAGCCCGGCGTAGAGCGCGGCGCGGAATCCTGCCGCGTCGGCCACCCGGTTGACGGCGCGCTTCGTCGCAAACAGCGCCTCGGGCGAAATCAGCGACAGGCGCTTGGCGTAGGCGAGGCTCGCGCCGTGCAACTCGGCAAGCGGCACGATGCGGTTGATCATGCCGAGGTCGAGCGCGGTCCGAGCATCGATCTGATCGCCGAAATAGAGCAGCTCGCGCGCCTTCTTGTAACCGATGATCATCGGCATGACGATCGCCGGGCCGACCGAGGAGAAGCGCACTTCAGGTTCGCCGAAGGTCGCGTTGTCGGCGGCGATCGTCAGATCGCACAACATGACGAGTTCGCACCCACCGCCGAGCACGTGTCCTTGCACCGAGGCGATCACCGGCTTCGTCATCAGCCACGGCGCCATCTCGAATTCCAGCTGCGGCTGGAGATGCGCATGCGCCTTGGTGGGATCGCTGCGCCAATCGTCAGCGTCGGGGGGGCTCTTGGCGCCGATATCGTAGCCGGCGCAGAAGCTGCGGCCCTCGGCGCGCAACAGCACGACGCTGGTCGTGGGGTCAGCGTCGGCGCGGGCGAAGGTTTCAGTGAGTGCGAGCTGGAGGTCGCGGCTGATGGCGTTGAGCTTGTCCGGCCGGTTCAGGGTGATGATGCCGACTTTGTCGTCGGTTTGGTACAGGACTATCGGGTCAGCCATCGTCTGTTCCTACAACGTGTGTGCCATACAAGGCGTTTACCACGGAGTAAGAGCGAGGGCACCGGCGCGCAGAGAGCGCTGGCAGCTGCGTGATTGCGCCGCGCACCAACACGCAATGGCGGAAGATCAGGCAGCGCCTGATCGGGGTGAAGCAGGTATAGGCGAGTGGCGGTGCAAACGTCGCCGGTCCCGTTGGACAGCGTCAGTTTCCGGTAAGTTCAGGGCGAGCGGTGGCGATGGCGGCGGAAGAAGCCGTGGAACGGTCGCGCTGTTTCCAGCTCACCCACGCGAACAGGCTTATCGCACCTCCTCTGACGTCAGGCTGCTTTAGGCTTGGCCTGGATGCTGTCTAGAGCCCTATCGATACGCTCCAGCGCGGAAGCTTCGGCGCTGAAGACCACAGCGACCTGTTGGCTGTCGCAGCGAGAGACGCGTCCGGACACGCGTCCTGCCGCACCGGGCATGTCGACTTCCACCCGCGTGCCCGGCGTCAGCGTCCATCCGCAGTCCAACAGCGCGCCGCCGCGCGACACGTTTTTTACTGCCGCCTGACAGGTCTTGCCAGCGGCACTTAGTGTGACGACAGCCCCATTGCCTGGGATGCGCTCATATGTGCGCCGCTCACCGGTATCGCCGCGGATGGTTGCAAGGAACTGATCAACTTCCTGCTGCAACGTCTTGGACTCGGTGCCAATGGCGCCTGCACTGGCTTCCACATCACGGCTGACCTTGCCGGCACTATCGGCCGCCTCCACGACATTCCCCATGGCTCTAGCCGTGCCAGCTGTCGCAGCAGAAACCCGTTGGACGTTCTGGGCGATCTCGCGCGTTGTTGCGCTTTGCTGCTCCACGGCCGCCGAGATGGCAGCTGAGACCTCACTCAAGCTGGAAATGATAGAGCTGATCTCCGTCATAGCAGCGACTGCCTCATCGGTTGAGGCCCGCACCGACGCAATTTGGTCGCCGATTTCCGCCGTCGCCTTGCCGGTCTGTGCGGCAAGCGCTTTCACTTCGCCTGCAACGACGGCAAAGCCCTTGCCAGCGTCACCTGCCCGCGCAGCCTCGATCGTCGCGTTCAGGGCCAGGAGGTTCGTCTGGCCGGCGATGTCATTGATCAGGCCAACGACGTCACCAATCTTTGTCGTCGCCTCTGACAAGCCATGCATTGTACCTTGGCTCGTCGTCGCGTGCTCCACCGCCTTGCGCGCGATCTCGGCGGCCGTGGTAACCTGGCGTGAGATCTCCGCCACGCTCGCGGACATCTCGTCAACGGCGGCGGCCACTGCCGCGAGCTCTTGCGATGATGTCTCGGCGCCCGTCGAGGTGGCCTGGGCCTCCTCGTGCGCCGTCAGCGTGGCTCGGGCCATTGCAGCGGCAGCCGACCGCATCGACTCGGCAGCACTGGCCAACGAGGCCATCACGCCGGACACCGAGGCGCCGAAATCCTGCGTGTGCCGATCCATCGCCGCGTGGCGACGGGTTCTTGCTGCCTGCGCCGCTTCCGCCTCGGCGGCAAGGCGATCGGCTTCCCGCAGTGCCTGACGCAACGCATCCATGGCACGCGACAATGCGCCAATCTCGTCGCCGCGAGACGCCTGCGATAGCTCGAAGGCATAATCCCGCCGGGCCAACTGGCCTAGCATCTCGGCCGATTGAACCAGCGGATACGCGATGCTGCGGACCATCACGTAGCCCACGCCAATGGCGATCATCAGCCCAACCGCAAGCATCCCGATGACAGTCCAGCGCCCGGTTTCGAAATCCCCGTCTACACTGGCAGCCAACTTTCCCCCCATATCGGCGTTGAATTGGGCGTCCTGCTCCAGGGCGGCGCCGGCGCGTTCGCCAATCTTGGCCAGCGCTGTCAGGTTGTTTATGGCGTCCTGGGGCTTTCCCGCTCGCAGCAGATCGACCGTTCGCTCAGCTCCCGAGACATAGGCCTGCCATGCTGCGCTAAAATCATCGTAAATTGCCTTTTCCTCGCCCGTGACGACGGTCGGAGCATATTTTCGCTCCACCGCAGCGAGTTTCGTCGCCCAACCGGTCAATGTCCTCTGCAGCTCATCCACATCACCGCCCGTTACGCGCTGCAGAACGGACTTCGTCAACGACAGCCGATAGTTAAGAACCGCACTGCGCATATCCGAGACGTATCCAATAGCCTGGAGATAGTTTCCTGTAATTTCCCGTACACCGCTGTCCATCGCCGAGAATTTCTGGATCGACAACAGCCCAATGGTGCCGATCACCAGCAGCATCGAGGCAAAGGCAACGAAAGTCTTATTCCGAATGGACAAGCGGTTGAGCAGATTCATCATTGAGGTCTGAGCCTTCCGCGGAAAAGCCAGGATCGTGAGACAAGGTCGCCGGAGAATTACCTCGGATGGCTTTCAAATGACTTAACAGGCCGGTGGAGAATCTTGCCACGATGGTGGAGTGCGGCGAAGGATGCAATACAACGTATCGCATCAGGCAGCGACAGCCTCGGAGTCCCTTCCAAGCGTCGGATGCGGCTTTCCTCCGGATCGGATGGGTCGGAGCCGCAGCCATTGTCTTTGTGGGATCGGTTTTGGCTACAGCATCCGCTGCAAGATCAGCTTCTGCACATCCGACGTGCCCTCGTAGATCTGGCACACCCGCACATCGCGGTAGATCCGCTCCACCGGGTAGTCCGCCAAGTAGCCATACCCTCCGAGCGTCTGGATCGCCGCTGTGCAGACCGCCTCGGCAACCTCGCTGGCGAACAGCTTCGCCATGCAGGCCGCCTCGAGCGATGGCTGCCCCTCGGCCTTCAGCCGCGCGGCGTGCAGCGTGAGTTGCCGCGCGGCCTCCAGCTTGGTCTTGGCGTCGGCCAGACGGAATCCCACCGCTTGAAAATCAATAATCCGGCCGCCGAACGCCTGTCGTTCCTTGGCGTACTCCACTGCGTAGTCCAGCGCGGCGCGCGCCATGCCGACGCTCTGCGCAGCGATGCCGATGCGGCCGCTCTCGAGCGTGGAGAGCGCAATCTTGTAGCCTTCGCCTTCGGCGCCGATGCGCTGGTCCTCGGGCACTTCCATGTCCTGGAAGGCCAGCGCGCAGGTCTCGCTCGCCTTCTGGCCGAGCTTTTCCTCGCGGCGCGCGACGGTGTAGCCGGGGGTCGCCTTGTCCACCACGAAGCAGGAAATGCCCTTGCGGCCGGCGTCGGGGTCGGTCACCGCGAACAGCACCGTGCTGCCCGGCACGTTGGCCGAGGTGATGAACTGCTTGGCGCCGTTGATCACGTAGCGGTCGCCCTTCTTCACCGCGCGCGTCTTCAGGTTGGAGGCGTCGGACCCGGCCTGCGGTTCGGTCAGCGCGAAGGAGCCGACGGCGGCGCCGGTGGCGAGCGGGCGCAGCCAGCGGTCTTTCTGCGCATCGGTGCCGTACTGGTCGAAGATGATGCAGGTGGGGGAGTTGTGGACGCTGACCATGGTGGAGACCGAGCCGTCACCGGCGGCGACCTCTTCCAGCACCAGCGCGTAGGTCACCGGGTCGAGCTCCGAGCCGTCCCATTGCGCGGGCGTGGTGGCGCCGAAGATGCCGAGCTCGCCCAGTTCGCGGACGATCTCCGGCTCGATGCAGCCGGCCTTCTCGCGCGCAGCGGCACCGGGGGCGAGGCGCTCGGTGGCGAAGCGGCGGACCATGTCGATCACCAGGGTGTCGGCGCCGGGTTGGATGCTGTCGGGCATGACTGGCCTCCTTGGACGGGCCACGATAGGTTCGCGGCATGCCCGATGTCGATGTTGTGGTGATAGGCGCCGGCCTGGCCGGGCTGGGTGCGGCGACGGCCCTGCGCGCGGCGGGCCGGAGCGCGGTGGTGCTGGAGGCCTCAGGGCGCATCGGCGGCCGCGCCTGGACCACTTTGCCGCCGGAACTGGGCGGCGTCTGGTTCGATATGGGCGCGGTGTGGCTGCACAACGCGGAGACCAACCCTCTGGTGCCCCTGGCGCGCGCGGCGGGTGAGACACTGGTGCGGTCGGATGAGCTGCGGGTGGAGCGGGTGTTCGTCGGCTCGCGCGAGGCGACGGCAGCGGAGGTGGCGGATCTAGGGGGCGCGTGGCAGCGGTTCGAGGACCGGGCGGCGGAGTTGTTGCGCGATGGCGGTGATGTGCCGCTGGCGGCGGTGGCGCGGTCGATGCCGGACGATCGCTGGGCGGTGACCGTGGAGACGTGGGAGGGGCCGATCATCTGCGTGGCCTCGGCCGATGAGTTCAGCACGCGGGACTGGCTGCGGAATGTGCTGACCGGCAGCAACCTGGTGCCGGATGGCGGGATTGGCGCGTTCGTCGCGCGCCGGCTGGGGCAGGGGCTGGATATACGGCTGTCCACACCGGTGGAGCGGGTGCGCTGGGGCGGTGACGGCGTTGCCGTGGAGACGGCGCGCGGGACGGTGACGGGACGGTCGTGCGTCGTGACCGTGTCGACGGGCGTGCTGGGGGCGGGGACGATCGCGTTCGAGCCGGCGTTGCCGGTGGCGACGCAGGCGGCGATCGAGGCGCTGCCGATGGGGCTGGCGATGAAGGTGGCGCTGCGGGCGACGGGGCCGGATCGGCTGGGGCTGCCGCTGCATTGCTCGCTTGAGCGGCAGGTGGCGCGCAGTGGCGATCCGACGATGGGTTTCCAGTGCTGGCCCTACAAGCGTGACTACATCCAGGGATGGGTTGGCGGACCAGCGGCCTGGGACCTGGCGCGGGAGGGCGAGGCCGCGGCGGTGGATTTCGCGCTGGGGCAGTTGCGGGCGGTGTTCGGGTCGCGGGTGGATCGCGTGTTCGCGGGCGGGACGCATCTGGTGACGCGGTGGGAGGCCGATCCCTGGGTGCGCGGTGCCTATTCGTTTGTCAGGACAGGTGATGCGGATGCGCGGATGGCGCTGGCGCAACCGGTGGGGGATGGGCGCCTGCTGTTCGCCGGCGAGGCGTGCCACGATGGGATGGCCGGCACACTGGCCGGGGCGTGGATCAGCGGGCAGGGTGCGGCACGCCTGGCGGCATGATATGCTGCCCCCAAACAGGGGGTTGAACAATGTCCATACAAGGCCTCGGTTATCTGGGTATCGGCACCGATCATCTCGACGACTGGACGGATTTCGCGACCAATTGGCTCGGCATGCAGGCGGTGGATCGCGGCGCTGGCGTGCGCGCGTTCCGCATGGATGACCGGAAGCAGCGACTGGTGGTGGATCGCGCTCTGCCCGAGGGACAGCGGTATTTCGGGTGGGAAGTAGCGGACGCCGCCGCGCTGGATGCGCTGGCGGCGCGGCTGGAGGGTGCCGGCGTCGCGGTGACGCGCGAGCCGGCGGCACTGGCGGATCAGAGGTTTGTCAGCGGGCTGATCTCATTCGCCGATCCGTCGGGCAACCGGCTGGAGGCATTCCACGGGCCGCAGATTGCGGATGAGGCGTTCCGGCCGGGGCGGTCGATCTCGGGATTCCGGACCGGGCCGCTGGGGATGGGCCATGCCGTGCTGACCGTCACCGACATCGACGCGTCGCTGCGGTTCTATCTGGAT
>Ga0310811_10013487_pt1 | contig 10645 bp, 7 predicted proteins | sample YCmetagenome_FD_207642 | JGI IMG/M metagenome (GOLD analysis project Ga0310811, IMG submission 207642) | Soil microbial communities from experimental microcosm in Duke University, North Carolina, United States - YC | ecosystem: Engineered > Artificial ecosystem > Soil microcosm > Unclassified ...
GCCGGAGCGCGAGACCGACAAGCCGTTCCTGATGCCGATCGAGGACGTGTTCACGATCACCGGTCGTGGCACCGTCGTCACCGGTCGCATCGAGCGCGGTGTCATCAAGGTCAACGAGACCGTCGACATCGTCGGCATCCGTACGCAGAAGCAGACCACCACGGTCACCGGCGTCGAGATGTTCCGCAAGCTCCTCGACGAGGGCCAGGCCGGTGAGAACGTCGGTCTGCTGCTGCGCGGCACCAAGCGCGACGACGTCGAGCGCGGCCAGGTCGTCGTGAAGCCGGGTTCGATCACCCCGCACACCGACTTCCAGGGCCAGGCCTACATCCTGTCCAAGGACGAGGGTGGCCGGCACACGCCGTTCTTCAACAACTACCGTCCGCAGTTCTACTTCCGGACCACGGACGTGACCGGCGTTGTGACGCTGCCCGAGGGCACCGAGATGGTCATGCCCGGCGACAACACCGAGATGTCGGTCAAGCTGATCCAGCCGATCGCCATGGAGGAGGGCCTGCGTTTCGCCATCCGCGAGGGTGGCCGTACCGTGGGCGCCGGCCGGGTCACCAAGATCACCGCCTAGTCTTCGCGAGGCGCTGATCCGGGTGCAGTAGAGTCCAGATATACGGCGGACCCCCGCTTCCCGTCAGGGAGGCGGGGGTCCTTCGTTTCGCCTGGGGTTCGGGGTGGTGAGGGCGGGGCCGCCGGGAGACGGCGGGCTGCCGGGTAAGGGGGCGGGGCTGTCCGCTCCGCCCGTGCCGCAGGCGGTTCTCAGCCGCGGGCGCGGTAGGCGCTGATCGCCTGGGCCAGCGCGTGCAGGGCCGGTCGGTCCGTGCCGTCGGCGCGCCGCAGGCCGAAATACAGGTGCTGTGCGGGCAGATCGATGTCGGAGAACCAGAACAGTGCTTTGACATGGGGGTTGCCGGTCGCGGTCCGGACCAGGTCGGTGACGTAGCCGGCCTGCTCCTGCTCCTCGATCTGGGCGCCGGTCCCGCTGCTGCGCGGATCCGTGGCGGCGCCGGTGACCGCGGCCCCCGCCTCGGTGAGCCAGATGGGCATCGACGGGGCGTCGTACCGGTCGAGAACGGCCGCCAGGCTGTGCGGGCCGGTGCCGATCGCGGTGAACGCGGCGGCCTTGCTGGGCAGCGTGGGGAAGGTGTAGGGGTGGTATCCGACCGCGCTGACGTACTTCAGGGCGCCGCGCTCGGCGACGTCGGTCAGGTAGTCCTCGGGCGAGATGGTGACACCGTCGGTGCCGGCGAGGGCGAGGCCTCCGAGGATGATCTCGGCCTGCGGCTGGGTCGCCCGGATCGCGGTGGACGCGGCCTTCAGCAGCGCCGTGTAGCCGGCCGGGTCCGGGCCGCCGGCCCAGTAGGCGGCCAGGTTCTGCTCGTTCCAGACCTCCCACCCGGAGACGACGTCGGACGGGTAGCGCCGCACGGCCTGGGTGGCGAATTCGGCGAACTCCGCGTCATCCGCCGGAGGGCACCAGAGTTTCGTCGCACACGAGGATTCCCGGGCCCAGGCGGGGGCCTGGTCCAGGATCGCGAGGATCCTCAGGCCCTTCTGGCGCGCGAAGGCCGCGGTGCGGTCGAACGAACTCCAGTTCCATGTTCCCTTCTCGGGTTCGATCCGATACCAGGCCAGGTCGACCCTGATCCACCCGGCGCCGGCCGTCTGGGCGTCGGACAGGCCCGCGTTGAGCGCGGCGTCCGAGTCCGCCGGGAGTTCGTCCGCGTAGTCGATCCCGAAGGCGAAGCCGTTCATCGGGCTCTGCGGCGTCCGGGTGGGCGTCGCCGCCGACGGGGAGGGCGCGGCGGAGGAGGACGGCGCGGAGGAGCTGGAGGCCGAGACGCTGACAGCCATCGCGATGCAGCCGGCCACGAACAGCGCGGCTACAGTCCATGAGATCAGCCGTCTGGCAGGGGGGATCATGCGGGAAATCGTATCGGTCTCCGGCGTACGGACGCGCCTCCCCCTTATGGTCGGTGCGTTATGCTACGCGCATAAGCGGGCAGTATCAGGGGAGTGGGCTATGAGTGGCGAGTTCGGCCAGGGGTCGAGGCTGGGCAGCTTGTACGTGCTCGATCGCATGATCGGCACCGGCGGCATGGGCACGGTCTGGGCGGCGTACAACACCGAGACCAATGAACCGGTGGCCGTCAAAATCCTCTCCGAGAACCTCGTTCAGGACCCTGATCTAGTCGGGCGGTTCCTGCGCGAGCGCTCCGCGCTGCTCGGGGTGCGCCATCCGAATCTGGTGCAGATGCGCGACCTGGTCGCGGAGAAGCAGCGAATAGCCCTGGTGATGGATCTGGTCGTCGGCGTGGACGCGGCGCGCCTGCTCGAGCGCAACGGCCCGATGCCGCTCGGCGACGCGGCCCGGCTGGGCGCGGAGGTCTCCGGCGCGCTCATGGCCGTGCACTCCGCGGGCATCGTGCACCGCGATCTCAAGCCCGCCAACATCCTGGTGGAGTCGTCCACCGGCTCGGCCAGGCTGGTCGACTTCGGCATCGCCTGGATCGCCGGCAATCCCCGGCTGACGGCGGCGAACTCCGTCGTGGGCACCCCGCACTACCTCGCCCCCGAGCTGCTCATCGGCGGAGAGGTCAGCCCCGCCGCCGACGTGTACGCCCTCGCGATCTGCCTGTACCAGCTGCTGAGCGGTGTCGTGCCGTTCGACGGCGAGCACTACGGGCAGATCCTGCAGAAGCACCTGAACGAGGCGCCGCAGCCGCACGCCGCCATCCCGCCCACGGTGTGGAGCCTGATCGAGGCGATGCTGGCGAAGGACCCGAGCCGGCGGCCGAACCTGCAGGTCGTGGCGAACAGTCTGGCCGGATTCGGCGGCGGCGCGGCGGCCGGCGCGACGCCGGCGCCCTACGCGCTGCAGGGACCGCAGAACCCTTCGACGCCGGTCCCGGGGCACCCGGGGTGGGTGCCGCAGGGTCCCTCGACCCCGGTGCCGGGAGGGGCGACGGGCCCCTCCACACCGGTTCCGGGAGCACCGGTCGGTCCGTCGACGCCGGTTCCGGGAGGCGTGCCGGGCCCGTCGACTCCGGTCCCCGGCCAGGGCCTCCCCGGGCAGCAAGGGGACATGGCGAACCAGGGCCTTTACACGTCGATCCCTCCCGCGCCGTCCTACGGCGGCGGGGACGGCGCGGCCGGCGACCCGTGGAGCCAGGGAGCGCCCCAGGCGGTCTTCTCGTCGAATCCGCCGCCGTTCTCCTACAGCCCGCCGCAGAAGAGCAGCCGCAAGAAGCCGCTGCTGATCGTCGCACTCGTACTCGTGGTCCTGATCGGCGGCGGGCTGGGGGCCTGGGCGCTGACCAGCGGCGGCGGCACCAAGCCGGCTCCGATCGCGCTCGGCAGCAGTTCGTCCGGGCCGAGCGGCAGCAGCACGCCGAGTTCCCAGACATCCTCGGCGACGCATCACTGGAAGCTGTGCTGTGACGAGCTGAAGGACACGGCGGGCGCGATGGTCGCCAGCTCCAGCGGCGTCGTGCTCAACGACACCAAGAACGGCGACGCCACCTTCGACGGCAAGTCGGGCACGCAGATCGTCATCGGCGGCCCGGTGATCGACACCGAGCACAGCTTCACGATCGCGTTCTGGCTCGACATGCACGGCAAGACGACCTCCACCAGCGGCCGCGAGACCATCGTCGAGCAGCGCGGCACCCAGGGCTGCGCCGCGTGCGTCGAGTACGACCCCGCCCAGCAGCGCTTCGTCTTCGAGATGCAGTCCTCTGATTCCTCCGGCGCCACGACCACCGAGGTCCACGCGATCAGCGCGCCCAAGCCCAACGACTGGTACCGGATCATCGCCTCGTACGACGCGCAGACGCAGACGATGACGCTGTACATCGGCGGCGTCTCCCAGGGCACCGCGAAGTTCGACGCCTCCTGGGCGCCCACCGGTTCGCTGAGTTTCGGCAGCGGCCTCGTGCACGGCGTCGCCACGAACTGGTACGCAGGGAACCTCACCGACATGTGGATCTGGAGCCAGGCGATGACGCCCGCCCAGGTGGCCAAGGCGGCCTCCTGAGCGGGAATGTGAGGAGAAGGTCCTAGGGAGTGTCTTCCAAAGTAGCGTCGGGTCAGGCCGCGGCGTCTGACGCGTGCGCTCGCAAGGCGCCGGGTCGTCCTCATACTGGGCGTCTGTGGGCGATCCGGCAACGCCGCGAGCGTGGGTGGCAGGCGCGCGGCCCCGGCGATTCTGTGAAGACACGACCTAGAAGCCGGGGCCGTGCGCGGAGCCGCCGTCCCACCGGCCCCGGCGTGTCCCGGACCGCGTTCCTGTTTCGCACCTTGAGATACACGGGCAACACAGGTAACGAATTCGCTACGAACTCCCCCCGGGTGGATTCGGTCACGGATGGGTCCAGTAATCTCAGCGCTATCGACTGCGCTGCGGGGGCCGGTCCGCACGCGGAAGCCTCGCTCAACGCGTCTCGTTGTGACAAACCCTCGTATATATGGCCCCTCCTGCGCCGGAGGGGCCGTGGGTCGGCCTCTAGACCGATGGATGGCAGTAACCGGTGGGGACTTTATCGCTCGTCATACCCGCGCTCAACGAGGCGGGGAACATGAAGCCTGTCATGGAGTCGATCCCGTTCGAGCGGCTTCGCGCGCTCGGCTGGGACACCGAGGTCGTGGTGGTGGACAACGCGTCCACCGACGACACCGGTGAGATCGCCCGTTCGCTGGGCGCGACGGTGGTGCTGCAGCCGATGCGCGGCTACGGCAACGCCTACATGGCCGGATTCGCGGCGGCCCGCGGCGACGTGATCGCCACCGGGGACGCCGACTGCACCTACCCCTTCGACAGGCTGCCCGAGCTGGTCGGCATGCTGGTCGATCTGAATCTCGACTTCCTCACCACCGACCGTCTGCACCCGGCCAATCGGGAGTCGATGAAGAACTCTCATTTCATCGGCAACCACGTGCTGAGCCTGGTGAGCCGGGTGCTGTTCCGCCACGACTTCCGCGACTCCCAGTCCGGGATGTGGATCTTCCGGGGCGAGGTCTGGCCAGCGCTGGACGTGCGCTCGCCGGGCATGGCGTTCTCCCAGGAGATCAAGAACGAGGCGGTGCGCGCCGGGTTCCGCGTCATGGAGACTCCGATCGAGTACCGGCTGCGCCTCGGCGAGGTGAAGCTGAACGCCGTGATGGACGGCCTGAGGAACCTCGGTAGCCTGTTCGAACACCGGCTGCGCCGCCCGCGGCCCCGCGCGCGCGCCGTGCCCGCGGCGCGGCGGACCGCCGCCGCGGTCGGCTTCGGTGGTTCGAGACCGAGTGATCTGGACAGGAACGAATGCGCACTCGCCGTGACGACGGAAGACTGACCGGCGCCCCGATCCCGCACGCGCCGCGGCGGCGCTCCCCGGCTCCGGTCCCGGACGAGCCGGACGCTCCGGACGTCTCTCAAGCGCCGGAGGAAGCCGAATCGGCACCGGAGGCACCGGAGGCACCGGAGGCATCGGAGGCGCCGGAGCGGCGCGGCACGGAGCCGAAGTCGCGGGCGCGGGCGCGGCGGTCCGGACCGTCCAGGCGCCTCGTCTCCTGCGTCCTCGCGGCCGTCGTGGTGCTCTTCGCCCTCTCCCGCACCCCCTGGGTGCAGACGGTTCTGCGCCAGTCCTTCAGCCAGTTGCCGACGCCGTACACCGAGCTCTACTTCACCTCCACGCCCGCGGTGGACGGCACGACGTTGAACGTGCCGGTCACCATCGACGAGCACGACAACGCCTCGGCGATCGTCTCGTTGAAGGTCTGGCTGGTGGACGACTCGGGAAAGACGGACGCCGCGGTGACCTCCAAGCTGACCCCCGAGGGCGGTGTCACCCACACCACGGTCTCCGTCCCGGTGCCGGCCGCCGCCGAAGTGGTCTACGTGCAGGTGGCCGGCCGGCCGGAGACGCTGCACTACCGGTTCGCCGGAGTCTCGGTGCCCGTCGTCACCGGCACGCCGTGAGCGGCGGACGGACCAGCCGACCCGCGCCCCCGGCCGCGCTCAGCCCGAAGTGGAACCCCCATGCGACGAAGAATCATCCACATAGCCCCGTTCTATCCGCCCAGCCTGGGCGGGCTGGAGCGGGTGGCCGAGAGCCTGGCGAACCGGCTCGCGCAACGCCACGAGGTCCAGGTGATCACCAGCGGGCCGGCCGGCGAGGGGCTGCCGCGGCGCGAGAACGCGCACGGACCCTCCGTCCGCAGGCACCGGGCGCTGGTGCTGGCGCACACGCCGATCGCGCCGGGTGTGGTCGGATCCCTCCTGGCGACGCCGCGTGACGCGATACTGCACCTGCACTGCGCGCAGGCCTTGTGGCCCGAGATGGTCATGGCCTGCTCGCGCCTGCGCGGGCAGCGCTACATCGTGCACTTCCATCTCGATGTGGACGGTTCGGGGCGGCTCGGGGGGCTGTTGCCCGCGTACAAGAAGCATGTCTTCAGCAGGTCGCTTCGCGCGGCCTCGGCGGTGATCGCCCTGACCGACGCCCAGGCGGACTTCCTGCACGAGACGTACGCCATCCCGCGGGAGCGGATCTCCGTCGTGCCCAACGGCATCGAGGAGCGGTTCTTCATGCCCGCCAGGGAACCCGGACCGGGGCCGTTGCGCCTGCTGTTCGTGGGCAGACTCGAGGCACAGAAGAACGTTGCGAGGCTCTTGGCGGCCGTGAGCAAGGTCGAGGCCTCGGTGCGGCTGCGCGTCGTGGGCGACGGCGATGAGCGCGGTGCTCTGGAGGCGCAGGCGCGGGAACTGGGCCTGGACGTGCAGTTCTCCGGCCGGCTGCACGGCGAGGAACTCCTTGCCGCGTACCGGGATGCCGACCTGTTCGCGCTGCCCTCCGACCGCGAGGGGATGCCGCTGGTCGCGCTGGAGGCGATGGCCGCGGGGCTTCCGGTCGTGGCGACGGACGTGCCCGGCAACCGGGAACTGCTCGCCGGCGTGGGGGTTCTGGCCGAGCCGGACCCGGCCGGCCTGGCCGCGGCCGTCGACGCACTCGCCGCCGACGGCGCGCTGCGGGCGGCGGTGGCCGAGCGCTGCGCCGCGGCGGCACGCGGTTGCACCTGGGATATCGTGGTGGCGCGGATCGAGTCGCTCTATGCCAAGGTGTACGCGTGATTTCGGGGAAACTGGTTGATCTACGCATCTTGCGTACGCTGAGTGCGCGGCGCTGGGTCCTGCTCGGCGTGGTGGCGGCCGCCCTGTCGCAGTACGCCGGCGTGGACGCGCGCCCGATCGCCGACGTCGCCGGTCTCTGGCTGGTGTTCGGCGCCCCGATCGCCGTCTGGTACGGCTGCGCCGCGAAGGTGGTCTCCACCCGGGAGGCGGCGGTCCTGGTCGCCCTGGGTTTCACGCTCGTGGCCGACATGGTGGAGCTGCTCGCGCTCAACACCCTGCTGCCGATGCTCGGCGATCCCAGGCCGCTGGCGCGAATACCCATCACGGCGACGCTCAGCCTCTGCCTGATCGTAGGCGGCGCGCTGCTGCCCGAGGCGGATCCCGAGCGCTTCGCCGAGCAGTGGGGGATGACCCGCCGGGAGCTGTGCGCCGTCGGCGGCTTCGGCGCCGTGTGCCTGCTGGTGTCGGTGGCCGGCCCGGTCCGCATCAACAACGGGTTCAGCAGCGTGGTGAGCATCGCGGCGATGGTCTGCGTGGCGGCGCTGCTGGTGGTGCTGCTGGCCCGCAACGACCTCTCCCTCGGTGCGATCGAACTCGGCCTGTACTGCGGGGCGCTGGCGCTGCTGCTGCTCACCTCGCTGCGCGGCTGGTCGATCACGGGGCACGACATCCAGCACGAGTACGACTACTTCCAGCTGGCCTTCGGCGGCGAGCGCTGGGAGGTGCGGACGTATTCGAACGCGTACAACGCGTGCCTGAGCATCACGCTGCTGCCGGTCGCGCTGGCGAAGCTCACGGCCGTCTCGGGGACGTACATCTTCAAGGTGATCATCCCCGTCCTGTTCGCCGCCGCCCCGGTGATGGTGTTCCGGGCCGTGCGGAACGTCTCGCGCCACTCCATCGCGATGCTCTCGGCCATCCTGTTCGTCGTCTTCCCGACGTACTACACCGACATGCCGTACATGGGGCGGCAGGAGATCGCGTTCGTCCTGCTGGGCGCCGCCATGCTGATCGTGCTCGAGCGGGGCGAGAGGGGGATCGCGGCACGCCGGTGCGCCTTCGCGGCACTGGCGATCGGAACCGTGCTCGCGCACTATTCGACCGCTTACATCTTCGTCATCGTGCTCCTCGGGGCGGTCTGCCTCGACCTGATCTGGCGGTCGGGCACCGCGATCCGGGAGAGCCGCAGACGGGCCAGGTCGCAGGGCACCAGATCGCGGCGTCGCGCAAAGGTCCGTACCCCGGAACGCAGCTTCGCGTCGTGGTGGATGATCCCCATGGTCGCGGCGCTGGCGCTGATCTGGGCCGGGCCGGCCACCGGCACCGGCGGCCAGCTGAAGAACACCCTCTCCAACGCGGTACAGGAGTTGCGAGGCACGGCGTCGAACACGACCGGTTCGTCGGACACGTCCTACAGCATCTTCGGCGGCGCCACCGAGTCCAATGCGCAACGCCTGAACGACTACCGGCAGCAGACGCTGACCCAGACCGCGGCCACGCGGGCGACGGGCAACTACCTGCCGCTCACCCTCGTCAACCAGTACCAGACGCCCACCGTGAGCCAGGCGGATCTGCCGCTCACCTCGGTCGGCCACACCCTGCAGTCCGCGGGCGTCCCCGTGCACGGTATCAATGCCCTGGCCAGGTCCCTCGTCGCGGACCTGATGCAGCTGCTCATCGCGCTCGGGCTGCTCGCGGCCTGGCTGCGCCGCCGCAAGGGCCGCCAGCTCACCCGGGACCACGTCACGCTCACCTTCGGCGCGCTCTGCATGCTCGCCGCGCTGACGCTGGTGCCGCAGCTGTCTGTGGACTACAGCGTGCTGCGCGGATTCCAGCAGGGTCTGTTCTTCTTCGCCCCTGTGATGGCGACGGGCCTCATCTGGATGCTGAGCTGGGCCAAGCAGCGAACCAAGTTGCTGACGTGCGTGCTGGTGGCGGTCATGATGCTGGACATGTGGGGCGTCGTGCCGCGACTGACCGGCGGCTATCTGCCGCAGCTCTCGCTCAGCGACTACGGGCAGTACTACGACCTGTACGACCCGACCGTTCCGGAGAAGCTCGCGGCCTACTGGCTGGAGAACCGCATCGAGCAGAGCTCGCCGAACCCGCGCGGCGTCCTGGTGCAGACCGACGAGTTCACCTTCGACCGGGAAGAGACCACCCTCATCGGCAACGTGCAGGCGACGATCTATCCGACCGAGCTGAACACGTACGCCTACGTGTTCCTGGGCGCCAGCACCATCCGCGACGACCAGGCCACCATCCGGTACCGGGGCAACCTGGTCACCTACGCCTATCCCACGGCGCTGCTGAACCTGACGTTCAACGAGATCTACGCAAGCGACGGGGGCGAGATCTTCCAATGACCGGGAACTCCGACAGTACCCTGCGAATCCTGCTCGTATGCCACTACTACCCGCCGCACGTCGGCGGGATCGAGAACGTGGTGCACGACGAGGCCGTCCGGCTGACCGCGCTCGGCCACGAGGTCGTCGTGCTGACCAGCGGGGAGCGCACGAGCGTCACCGACGAGGACGGCGTGCGGGTCGCGCGGATCGCCTCGTGGAACGGGGCGGAGGAGAGGGCCGGCGTCCCGTACCCGCTGCCCGCACCCGGCCTGATGCGCCACGCGCTGCGCTGGGCAGGGTGGGCGGACGTCGTGCACATCCACGACTGCTTCTACCTCACCTCGTGGGCGGCCGGGCTGGCCGCGGCCGTCAGGCGGGTCCCGTTCGTGCTCACCCAGCACGTCGCCATGGTCGAGCATCCCTCCGGCGTCGTGCGCGCGGCGCAGAAGACCGTCTACGGCACCGTGGGCAGGGCTCTGCTGCGGCGCGCCGCCACCGTCTTCACGATCAACGAGTACATCGCCGACTTCGTCCGCGACCTGACGGCGAAGCGGGTCGAAGCGGTCGTGCTCGGCAACGGCGTCGACGCGGATCTGTTCCAGCCGGCCGCGGACCGGGCGGAGCAGACCCTCCTCAGGAAGCGGTTCGACCTGCCGGCCGACCGCGTCCTCGTGCTCTTCGTCGGCCGACTGGTGCCCAAGAAGGGCTTCGACCTCCTGCTCGAGGCCGCCGACCGGTCGTTCGACCTGGTCGTGGTCGGCACAGGCGAGGCCGGGCGGCTCGACGGGCGGGAGGGGGTGCACTACCTCGGCGGCCAGCCTCCCGAAGTCGTCGCGGACGTATACCGGGCCTGCGACGCCTTCGCGCTGCCGACCACGGGCGAGATCTTCCCTCTCGTGGTTAAGGAGGCGATGAGCACCGCGCTGCCGGTGGTCACGACCGATGAGCCGGATTACTCGACGCTCGAGCCCGATGCGGCCGGCCTGACCCTGGTCGAGCGCGAGCCCTCCGCCGTCCGCGCGGCGCTGGTCCGGCTGGCCGGCGACGAGGCGGCGCGCAGGGAGAAGGGCGCTCGCGCCCGCGCGTACGCGCAGCGGCGTTTCTCCTGGGACGAGCACGTCGCCGAACTCGTGCGGCACTACAGCGCTGCGGCGGCGAAGCGGTGATGCGG
>Ga0310811_10013488_pt1 | contig 10645 bp, 7 predicted proteins | sample YCmetagenome_FD_207642 | JGI IMG/M metagenome (GOLD analysis project Ga0310811, IMG submission 207642) | Soil microbial communities from experimental microcosm in Duke University, North Carolina, United States - YC | ecosystem: Engineered > Artificial ecosystem > Soil microcosm > Unclassified ...
TGCCGGTCGCGATCGCCGCCGCAACCGAAAACTGTGATCAGCCGGTTCGGCTGAAGTTCGCGCAGCGTTTTCAGAACATTGGCGAGCGCATCGGGAGTGTGCGCATAATCGACGAACACTTGAAACTGTCGCTTCGCGGGAACCAGTTCGAGACGTCCCGGGACTTGCGGCGCTTTCCCAAGGCTCAGGACTGCGCTTCGGAGGCTGATTCCCAAAGCTTCTGCCGCGGCGAGCGCTGCAATTGAATTCGTTACATTGAATCGGCCAATTAGAGGAAGACGAACGAGATAACTCTTACCGCGCGCATCAAGTTGGTATGACGTTCCGGTGAATTCGGCGCGATAGTTCGAGGCGCGGAAATCCGCGCGCGACCCCAGCCCATAGGTAATGACCGCTACGCTTTTATCGACCTTGTTGAGCAACCTTTGGCCGTAACGGTCGTCGGTATTCACAATCGCCACGGGCTTGGTCTTTTGCTTTTGCCCGGCGAGTTCAGTAAAGAGTTTGGCCTTGGCTTCGAAGTAGTTCTCCATCGTGCCGTGAAAATCGAGATGGTCCTGAGTCAAATTGGTGAAGACCGCGACATTCCATTCGATCCCGCGTGTCCGCTCCTGCGCCAGCGCGTGCGAGGAAACTTCCATCGCTGCCGCCTTGCAGCCTGCATTGCCGATCTGCGCAAGCAGCTCTTGTAAATCGAGCGATTCAGGCGTGGTCCGAATCGCCGGTAGAATCCTCTCACCGATCTCGTATCGAACAGTGCCAATCAATCCGCAACGCAATCCAGCGTTTTCGCAGATGTGTTTGATGAGAAATGTGGTTGTGGTCTTTCCGTTTGTGCCGGTGACCGCGGCGAGTTTCAATTTGCGTGCCGGGTTTCCGTAAAAAGTCGCTGAAAAATCCGCAAGCGCGGTGCGGGTGTTTTCAACCAGAAGACAAGTAACCCGCGGATCTTTTTGTTCGCGCTCGGCGACGATCACCGACGCCCCTTTGTCGATGGCCTGACCGATGAATTGATGCCCATCGGCCTTTTCACCCCGCAATGCCACGAACATGGTATGCCTCTGCACTCGCCGCGAGTCATACGCGATGTTTTCCACCGGGCGATCAATTGACCCGAAGACTTGGCGAACTGGAGTCGCAGAGAGAAGGGACTTGAGCTGCATGAGGCTTTAACATCTCCGACAGGAGACGGATTGGCTACGGCGAACCGGGGCGAGGTACTCAACGTTGCGAACCATCGGTTAAGGCGATTCGTTCCGCCGGCACCTTGCGCAGTCGCTCTGCCGGCTTTTGTTTTTCGACTCGCTGAACGGGAATCGCTTTGCGAATCTCCTCATGCGGCTCAAGATCAAGGTAATGGGCGGCCTTCTCGGCAACGTGGGAAAAAATAGGCCCGGCAACAAGGCCGCCGTAATTTAGTTCAGGTTTACTCGTGTGTGCATCGTCCAGCACGACGAGCCCGACAAACTCAGGATGATCGGCCGGTAGATATCCCAGAAACGAAACGACATACTTCCCATGGTCGTATCCACCGTGTGGATTAACTTTTTGCGCCGTCCCGGTTTTCCCGGCAATCGTAAATCCGGGTACGGCGGCGGCAGCGGCAGTTCCTTGATCGCTCACAACGCCACGCAACGCTTCACCAATTTGTTTGGCAGTCTCAGGAGAAATGACCTGGCGCAGCACCATCGGCGAAACTGAGCTGATTATCTTGCCATCAGATGTCGTAACCGATTTTACAATCCGCGGTGTCACAAGTTTGCCTCCGTTGGCGATCGTGGCCATTGCCGCGGTCATCTGCAGCGGCGTGACGCCGACTTCGTGTCCCATCGGAATGCGCGTAATGGAAATTTTGCTCCACGCTTGCGGCGGCCGAATCACGCCGTTGATCTCACCCGGCAGTTCAATTCCAGTGCGCTCGCCAAATCCAAAACGCCGGATGTATTCGTAAAATTTCTGGTCGCCGATGCTCAGCGCGAGTTTCGCGGCTCCGATGTTGCTCGATTTGACCAGAATGTCGCGGACACTCAGATAGCCGAAGGCGCGATGATCGTGCAGAGCAGTGCCTCCATAATTCCAGAGACCGTTCTCGCAAAAAAGCTGCGAATCGAGGCGCAGCTTGCGTTCGTTGAGAGCAGAGGCAGCGGCTACGATCTTAAAGGTCGAACCCGGTTCCATCATATCGATGATGGCCCGATTTTTCATTTGTTCGGGCTTGGCCTCGGAGCGGAGGTTTAAATCAAAGTTCGGGCGGTTAGCGATCGCCAGGATTTCGCCCGTCTGCGGTCGCATCAGAATGATCGTCGCCTTTTGTGGAGAATATTCCTTCATCGCCGCGTCGATTTCGTCCTCGACGATGCTTTGCAACCCGAGATCGACGGTCAGATGCACCTGGTAACCGTCCCGCGGGTCGCGCTCCTGCCCGCGATAAGGCACGATCTCCTTGCCGGCGCGGTTGTGCTCGATGAAACGAAAGCCATCCTGTCCGTGTAGGTATTCTTCCATTGAGGCCTCAATGCCCTGGACACCGTGATGGTCGAAATCTGTAAACCCAATTACGTGGCAAAGCATCGAGCCGTTGGGATAGATACGCGTGGCATCGCGGTCGAAGTAGATTCCGCGCAGATTGCCGGCGCGCAGTTTTTCATGCAGTGCATCTGCCCGCGCCGCGGGTACTTCGCGTTTGATGACGATGTAGCGGCGACCGCTGTTTAATTTTTCCTCCAGTTCCTCGGAGGGGATCTCCAGCTCGGCCTTCAGGAGACTAACGGTTGCATGCACATCAGTAAGAAGGGTCGCGTCGGCCACGACGGTTTCCACAGGAATGTTGTGCGCGAGAACTTCATTGTTTGCATCCAGGATATTGCCGCGTTCGGCGTGAATGACCTGCTTGTGAACGTGTGTTTCAGCAGCGAGCCCGGCGTATTCGTCGTGCTTGATCGCCTGGAGATAAATCAGGCGAAATGAAAAGATGCTGAACAAGCCGATAAAAGCAGCGCACACCAAGGCACAACGAGTTCGGCTACTTGGATTCATGTTGCGCCAAAGGGTTCACTACGGGTTGAATCGCCTCTTCATCGGTTGGTCGCGCCGGAATTGTGAGCCGCACAATCTTCGACTCTGAAACGGGGACCATTTTCAGATACCCTTCCTTCAAGCGGCGTTGCAAAGCCGTGCGCGAGGTGAGCGCCGCAATCTGTCCGGCGGCCACATCGTTTTGCGTTCGCAGCGACGCGAGCTCGGTCTCCACTGCCTTTCTGCGCTCGCCCAGGTGGTACAGTTGCAGCGTCAAGTACACATACGCCAGGCCGGCCAGCGCGAGGAATGCCGTCATTACGATCCAGCGCGCCAGCGAGGCGGCGTTCACCGTATTGCAGTTTCGTCGACGTGATCGGTTCATTTAATCTTCTCCGCTACGCGCAACTTCGCGCTTCGCGATCTGGGGTTCGCGCGCTCTTCTTCTTCGCTCGGTTCCACGGGTTTTGACGTAACAAGCGCAAGGTCGTAATCCGGATTGCGCCGCGGCTCAGGCCATTCGGGCCTGTCGAGCCATTCCTTGCTATGATTTCGAAAGAAATTTTTCACGATCCGGTCCTCCAGGGAATGGAAAGTGATCACGGCGATGCGTCCGCCGCGCTCGAGTCGCGCAAGCAGGACACGCAGCCCTTGTTCCAGTGCGCCAAGCTCGTCATTGACTTCCATTCGCAGCGCTTGAAAAACCTGTGTGGCCGGATGCTGCCTGCCGTGGCGACCCACGAGTTTCTCGATTGTGCGCGCTAGAGGGACTGTGTCGCGAAACGGCGATGTTTTGCGCGTTTTCACGATCATGGTCGCGATGCGTCGTGCAGCCGGTTCTTCGCCGAGCTCACGAAACAGGCGGGTCAAATCGTCTTCGCTGTAATCGTTTATGATTTCCGCGGCCGTGAGGCTTGTTCGCGGGTCCATTCGCATGTCGAGCGGACCGTTTCGCATCAGACTGAATCCGCGTTCTGCGTTTTCCAGTTGCCGGGATGAAACACCCAGATCAAGAAGTGCTCCGCCGATTGTGGGAATACCAAGCTCATCCAGGACACAATCTGCGTGCCGGAAATTTGCCTGGCGCACAATGATGCGGCGGCCAAGATGCGCGAGACGGTCAGCGACGTGTCGCACCGCATCGGGATCTTGATCCAAAGCAAGAACATCGGCGCCGCTTTCCAAAAGCGCTTCGGTGTGCCCGCCGCCACCACACGTTCCGTCGAGAATCAGCAAGCCTGCTCTCGGGTTGAGCAGGTCAAAAACTTCCCTCTGCAAGACGGGGCGATGGTAGATGAAATCGTCGGCCGGCTGTGTTGACTCGTTGGGTGCTATCGGATCGACTGCAAACCATGCAGGCGGCGCAATCCAAAGAGGATTGATGACGTGTTGACGCAACATGGCCTTACAAGCCGATCTCCCTTGCCACATGCTGGTAGGTAGCGGTTTCTTCTTCGTTTGCCCGTTTCCAGCGTTGCAAATTCCAAATTTCAAAACGACCGCGATTGCCGACCAGCGCGACTTCGTTTTTCAATCCAACTTTCTGGCAAAGTTCGTCTGGCAACACGAGGCGACCCTGCCGGTCCGCGGCGGCATGTTGAGCGCGAGAATGGAGCTGCCGCAAAAATACCCGGCGGTTCGGTGCGGAAACCTTCTCATTCGTTTCCGCGGCCGAACCCATTTTCGCGAATTCTGTGGGCGACATAACCAGCAGACACTGGTCTGTTGCTTCAGGCAAAAGAATGAAATCCTCAGGTCGATCGCGCCGCCAGCGCGATGGGATCGTAATCCGATTCTTCTCGTCAATGGAATGCCGGAACTCTCCGGCATAAAAGCGTTCGGGTTGGGAATCAGCGTCCATTGGTCGCATGGAGTAATGGCCCACTTTACTCCACTTGACCCCACCTTTAACCACCTCCCTAGGAAGCGGTCAATAAAAATCTTTGCCAGAATTGGGGTTAAGTGCGCTTTTTTTTGGGCATGGGCAGGAGGGACGGAGGTAACCGTTTACTGCCCGTTTCTGCTGCAAAGGACATTCACGAACGTTCTGTTGCGTCTGCGCAACGAAATTCGTAAGCTCGTCCGAATCATGAAACGTTTCCGGTTCGCAGGCGGGCTCGCGTGCGCTCTTCTCATCTGCGGCCACGCGACCGTATTCGGGCAAGCCACGACAGATGCCGTGCGGGTTACGATGTCAATGCATCCAGATGGATCACGTACTACTTACAACTTCGACAACGCACAGCACACGGCAGTCGCTACGACAACAGATCCGGATGGCAAAGTTCGACAAACAGTCCGTTATCAGCTCGATAATGCCGGCCGCTTTGCGACCGGAGAAGTCTCAGGACCGGATGGGCGCGTGCGGCTCAAGAGTCGCTACAAGTATGACGACGCCGGCCACATCCTGGAAGAAGCTCAAAGCGCAGCCGACGGCACGCCTCTGCACAAGATTGTTTACAGTTATGACTCAGCGGGCAAACAAACCGGCTACTCCGTCTTTGACGCCTCGGGCAAATTAATCAGCCGCACAGGCGGAGGCGCTCCAGCTCGTCCATCTCCGTCGCCAAGAGCACAACAGAGAACGAAACGGTGATTCGTTAGGGGGCCGCGCTCGGATTAGGGGCGGTTGTCGGCGAACCGGACGCTGTGCCTTGCATCTCCAGCGGCAACTTCAAATTGTTGAAGTCGGAACCGCGGATCGTAAACGTGCCGTCGCGGCCATCCACATGTGCGCAAAATGAGCCGTCGTTGTTTGGAGCGCCGACCGTCAGCTTGTAGGACGTTTTGTTATCGGCTGAGGTCGCGAAGGTGAGCACAAGTTGCGGTTTATCGAGGCCTTGCTGAGGTGTTGTTGGCCCGAGCCAGCGGGCTGCATACAAATTCGACAAGGTTGTGAGCAGCGATTGCAGATTGGCCTGATTGATTGCGCCGCTTCCTTTCAACCAATGCCACTGGTTATTTTGATCGCGTTCTAACGATACCTCTTTGTCAGTCGTGACACTTAGCTTGTGAATCTGCTCCGGCTTGAATTTGAAGATCGATAAGTCCTGCCATCTCAGGGGATCAGATGGAATCTGTTCGAGTAACACGCGGCGCACAGCCACGACAAATGGCTCGTCCGTCAGGCGCGCGTAAACGTTATCGCCCTCATCTTTTCCAAAGGCGATCGTCGCGAACGGTTGCTCGCCTGCTTTGCTTTCTGCAGTGTTCTCCGAAGCAAATGAGCTGAAGGTCAATTGCAACTGTGGCTTGTCGAGACCGTATTTTGGGAGATTGGAAGCCACGTCTTCGACAAATTTCGTCACCTGTTCATTTTGCACCGCGTCGATCATGCGCTGCACTGCGCCTGAATCCGCGGGTGTGTTGTTACGGTTGTTGATTGTCCAGTTGGCATCTTTGCGCGCCAGAATGGTTTTGCTTTTGCCCGGCGCGTCGATCGTGATCCTATCAAGAATGTTGGTGTCGATCCGAACCAGGTGGTTGTCGCGCAGATCGGCCGGCTTCGTATTAAGAATCTCCTCGAGCTTTTTCGGCAAGGTGTAAACAGAGCCGCGAGGAGCGAATCGCACATACGCCTGTTCTTTATCTTTTTCTGTTATCGCGCCGATTTGCAGCGTCTGCCCTTTCTCGTCGCGGCCGGCGACTTTGATGGACTTGCCAATCTCGACTTTCTGATCCTTTTTCTGCTGCTCCTGATCGAACAACGTGATGGATCCGCGCGGCTCCGCTAACCCGTAAGGGCGTAGGTCGCCACGATCCTCGGCTACAAATTCTCCAATGCGTGCAGAGGTGACCTGCGAGATCAGGTCGTTAACTTTCTCATCATCGGCGCGCGCTCGGAGCGGTTTCAAAATTTCCCAGTGCGTATCTTTCTTCTCCAGCTCGATTTCACCGGCTGGCGTTTTCAACACAACCCGGCCTACCTGTGCATTACTCAAGTCGGTCAGTTTTCTGTCCCGGAATTCCTCCGGTTTTTTGTCTATATCTTTCTTAACCGATTGGCCGGCGAGAAACGTTTCCTTTGAGTTCTGGAATCGCACATACATCCTGCCTTCCATTGCGGCGTCTTTACCAAACAAGATTTCCGGCGGCCTATCGTGCCCGAGCAATTTGAGTTTCAGCTTTGGATTGTTCAGCCCGTACTCAGCGATCTTGCTCTTATCGGAGTCGATCTCTTTCGCCGGGATGGTTCCGTCCTTTTGCCAGTTCTCCAGGTCCGACAACAAGGTTTCAACTAACGCACTATCGGCCTGATCCTTGATGGGTGTTTCCAGGCGCCATTTGTTGTCTTGGCGTCGGATTTCGATTTTTTGATCGCCGTTTTGAATCACGATTCCGTCGATCTTGGTTGGATCGACATTGACCACGTTTTGCGCCTGGCGCCGGGCTTCTTGCGTGCCCGGCCGCTTCATTTCGAAAAATCTGAAATAGGCAATGCCAGCGAGCGCAATGATTGCCAGGATGAGCGTGTTCCGCCAATTCATGTCAGACGCGACGTTGCCACCAGACCACTGTTCCAATGACAGCGGGAATCAGCGGCATCAGGACCAAAAGAAGCCAGCGCAGCCGGCGCAATCCTTCGGGATCGAGAGTGAATGTGAGGGGCTTCGGAATTTTTGGCGCGATGCCGATCATTTGTTCACGGCTCAACAGCCAATTCACAGCGCCGGAAACAAAATCGAGCGCCGCCTGATCCTGCATGATGGCGCTGTCTTGAACGAATGTAGCGTTGCTCACTGCGATAAGCCGTGCCGAGTTCACCTGCACGCGGGCATCAGCACTGCCGCCTTTTTCCGCTGAGGCAGCGATTATCAGGGGCGCATCGCCGGCTTTCTTCGCGTCCGCCTGCAGCTTTACTTGATCGTCTGAATTGTAATCGGTCTCGGCAAAATAGCCTTTTTCTGCCTGGATGAGCGGCTGCAGCTGGATGTTGGCTGCTTGGCCGCGGTTGGGATTTAGTGTGAGCGAAGCCGTGCCGCCAACAAAAATGGCTCGCACATCGGCGAGCCGCTTCGTAATTGGGCTGTCGCCGAGGAAATGTGCCTGGACATCTCTCGTTAGTGCGAGCTCTTGAATTCCTGTGCGCAGGAAAACCATGAGTCTGTCGTCATTTACTTTAATGCCGAGCTCATCAAGAAAGGCGCGTAGTCTGGGTGTGTTCGCTGATGGGTCGACAAACACCAGGATGCGTCCCTGTTTATCCCAGAAATCGCGCAGCACCTGCATTTCGCGATCGGAAAAATCGTACTGCGGCCCGACGATCATCACCGCATGCACATCGGCTGGGATTGCAGGCTGATCGAGAAGGTTCAGTTCTTGAAACGTGATGTTTTCATTCTCGATAAACTGCTTCATTAGCGAGATGGGACTTGTCTGTGCCGCAAGCGCTGGCTCCTTGTGACCCGTGACGTATCCGAGCGTCTTCTTTTTCCCCTCCACAAGGTCGATCATCGCGCTGGTGATCGCTTGCTCGCCTTTGAACGCCGCGATGCGCGGACCTTCGCCGAAGGCCGTTCCGCTCTGATCGACATCGGCCATTTCCGACGCTTTCACTGTTTTGTTATGCCCGTCGTAATCGAGCACTAAAAGGCTTTCGTCTGTGACGACCTTGTATTTATCGAACAACTCCTTGGCACGGGAAAGACTGCGCTCGGGATCAATTTGCTCGACGTCGATTTTTCCTTTCCCGGCGTACTGATATTCGGTTAGCAGATTCTGAACGTCCGAGCTGATCGGTGTGCTCGGTGAAAAGAAAACCGTGATGCGCATCTTGCCCTTAAGGCCGTCAACGAAACGCTCGGTCTTGTCTGACAACGTATATTTTTGGTCTCGTGAAAGATCCCAACGCTTGTAGTGCTTGAACGCCAGGGAATTCACCATTGCAGCTAAAAACAGGATTAACGCGATCTGGACGATGACGTTTAGACCGATCCGGACTCGGCCAATTTTTGTCCTGCGGCGTGTGCGTGGCTGATTGATTTCGTCAGCCATATCTTAGAGCCTCCACTTCCGGGATTGAAAGGCCTGGTAGGTGAGCATCAGCACGACAACAGTCATACTGACGTAGAGAACGATCGGCCGAGTATCGATGATGCCGCGGGAGAACGTTCCCATGTGTTCGATCGCAGAAAAATACCCCAGCAAATCGCGCGTCTCGGAGCTAACATCGAGCAGGATGAACTGCACCAAGCCGAGGAAGAACAGCAAAGTTATGGCGCAGAATGAAATGATCGCTGCAATGATCTGGTTCCGCGTCAGCACCGATGTGAGGCAACCAATGGAAAGATAAAACATTCCAAGCAAGAGGAGCATCAAGTAAGAACCGAAGTAAGCGCCCGGAGAATGCGCAGCCGGTTGGTTTGTGAGCTTCGCGAAAATCCAAAAATAAACCAAGGTCGGGATCCAGAGGATCAGGTAAAACACAAGAGCGCCAAAAAATTTCGAGAGCACTACCTGCCAGTCGCGAACAGGCGCAGTGGTAAGCGGCTCGATCGTGCCGAGCTTAAATTCTTCGGCGAACAAGCGCATAGTGATCAACGGAAAAATCAGAACGAAAGCGAACCAGAAAAAGACGGAATTGAAGAACGCCTCCTGGATTGTGTATTGCACCTGACGCTGGTTCATGAACGAGACCTGGAAATAAAAATCGATCCCGCTGATGATCAGGAAAAAGATCATCACGATATACGCGATCGGGGAGTAGAAATAGCTGCGCACCTCGCGTGCGAGCAGGGTCCAGAATTTCCTCATGTTTTATCGATCACGATCTCCATCAGACCTGATCCGGATGGGTCAGCTCAACAAAAACGTCCTCGAGCGTTCCGCGGCGCTGAGTGAGTTCGCGCACCGTCCAGTGGCGTTCAATGGCTAGCCGGAAAACCTCTTCGCGCACGTCCGCACCCGATTCGACTCGCAACGAGAATTTCTTCCAATCGTCCTCGCCTTCGGTGATCACGTCTCGAACGCCCACAATCTTTTTCAACTGCTCCTCGCCGTTGTCGTTTCCAACCTTCGCTTCAAGTTCTACTCCACCGGCTTGCCTTATTTTCCCCAGTAAGTTCTCCGGTGTGTCGCAGGCTTCGATCCGTCCTTTGTGAACGATGATTACGCGACTGCATGTCATCTCCACCTCGGGCAGGATGTGAGTGGAAAGCAAAATCGTGTGCTGCTTGCCCAGATTCTTAATCAATTCCCGCACCTGCCGAATTTGATTGGGGTCGAGACCAATCGTGGGCTCATCCAAAATCAGAAGGTCGGGTTCTGCCACTAGAGCATCCGCCAGCCCGACGCGTTGGCGATAGCCTTTGGATAGAGTGCCGATGAGTTTTCGTTCAACATCTTTAAGACCGCAAAGTTCCTTCACATCACCAACCCGTTCGGAAATGCGGCGGTGCGGCACGCTCTTAAGGGCAGCACGATAATTCAGGTATTCCGTGACACGCATATCGCTATAGAGCGGAACATTTTCCGGCATGTATCCGAGATGTCCGCGCGCCTGAAGCGATTTTTCAAAAACGTCGAATCCGGCGATGCTCGCGCGTCCGGACGTCGGCGGCATGAAGCCGGCCAGAATGCGCATCGTCGTGGTTTTGCCGGCGCCATTCGGGCCTAGAAAGCCCATGATTTC
>Ga0310811_10013491_pt1 | contig 10644 bp, 7 predicted proteins | sample YCmetagenome_FD_207642 | JGI IMG/M metagenome (GOLD analysis project Ga0310811, IMG submission 207642) | Soil microbial communities from experimental microcosm in Duke University, North Carolina, United States - YC | ecosystem: Engineered > Artificial ecosystem > Soil microcosm > Unclassified ...
TCCCGGTGGATGCAGCCTATCGCATCGACGTAGCGGCGCTGCAAGCCGCGATCGCCGCCGATCGCGCCCAGGGGCGCCGTCCGATCTGCGTCGTCGGCAACGCCGGTACCGTGAACACGGGGGCTACCGACGACCTGACGGCGATCGGGGCACTGTGCCGGGCCGAGAACCTCTGGTTCCACGTCGACGGCGCCTTCGGAGCCCTGGTCCGCCTCGCGCCGGAGCTCGCCGGCGTTGTGCGCGGCCTCGAGACCGCCGATTCGGTGGCCTTCGACCTCCACAAGTGGGGATACCTGCCCTTCGAGGTCGGGTGCACGCTGGTGCGTCACCCGGCGGTGCATCGCGACACCTTCGCCGAAGCGCCCAGCTATCTCGGGGCGACGGCGCGGGGGCTCGCGGCCGGCGGCGTGCTCTTCGCCGATCTCGGCATCCAGCTGTCGCGGGGGTTCCGGGCGCTCAAGGTGTGGATGGCGTTCAAGACGCATGGCGTCGATCTGATCGGCAAGATGATCGCACAGAACGTGTCGCAGATCCGCTATCTCGTGTCGCTGGTCGAGGCGCATCCCCAACTGGAGCTCGTGGCTCCGGCGCCGCTCAACATCTGCTGCTTCCGCTACACCGCTCCCGGGCTCGACGCCACCGCCCTGAACGCGCTCAACCAGGAAATCCTGTGGCGCCTGCAGGAGAGTGGCGTGGCGCTGCCGTCCCATACCGTGCTCGACGGCCGCTTCGCGATCCGCGTCGCCAACACGAACCAGCGGAGCCGGCGCGAAGATTTCGACACGCTGGTGCGGGCGGTGGTGCAGCTTGGGGATGCGGTGCGGAAGGAAAAGTTGGTGGAGGTTGGTGGAGGCACCCCATGACCATCCCGCGCGACGCCGTACTTCTCGTCGTCGACGTGCAGCAGGGCTTCGATCAGTTCAATGAATCGCTGCACCGCAACACCCCGGAGCTCGAACGCAACATCGCGCGTCTCCTGGACACGTGGCGGGCGACGGGACGGCCGATCATCTACGTCCAACACCTCTCGCGGCTCCCCGAGTCGCCGCTGCGCCCCAACCAGCCGGGGGTGGAGATCAAGCCGGCGGTGCGGCCGCGGCCCGGCGAACCGGTCGTGCAGAAATCGGTGAACAGCGCGTTCATCGGCACGACGCTCGAGGCGGATCTGCGCTCGGCCGGGCGTCGCACGCTCGTGGTGACGGGAATGCAGACCAACATGTGCGTGTCGACGACGGCCCGGATGGCGGGCAACCTCGGCTTCGACACCTATGTGGTGTCCGATGCCACGGCGACGTTCGACAACACGGGGCCGGACGGCCGGCTGTTCCCGGCCCAGCTGCTCCACGACGTGGCGCTCGCCGATCTGCACCGCGAGTTCGCCACCGTGCTGGACACCGACGGCGTGCTCGCCAGCCTGGAGCGCGCATGATCGCCCGGCTGTGGCGCGGCGCCGTGCGCCCCGAGCGGGGCGACGCCTATGCCGCCTACCTCGACCGAACGGGGGTGCGCGAGTGTCGAGCGACGCCCGGAAACCAGGGCGTGTGGGTTCTGCGTCGGAATCTCCCCGACCAGACGGAGTTCCTCTTCATCTCACTGTGGGAGTCGTACGACGCGATCAAGCGGTTTGCCGGGGAGGACGTCGAGCGGGCCCACTATTATCCCGAAGACCGGGATTACCTGCTCTCCCTGGAGCCCACCGTCACGCACTACGAGGTGGCTGTAGGTTTAGGAGGTTAGTGGAGGTTGTCGAGGGCAACCTCCAGCATCCTGCACCAACCTCCACCGTCCCCCACCAACCTCCCGCTCAATGCGGTTGCGACCCACCGGCCTGAGATTTGCGCGCTGTTGGGTAGGCGAGACGCAGGTCAGGTTCGCGTCCGAATTCTTCGAGCACGTCCTGCCAGATCGCGCTCTCGCTGCCGCGCCGAAAGCGCGAACGGATCAGATAGCGCAGGGTGAGGCGGATGCCGTGGTCGGCGACGCGGACGTAGACGATGGGCGTGAGTTTGGTATACGCAATGAGGTAGCGACGCGAAGCCTCGAGCAGCTCCCTTTCGATCTGGTCGCTGAGCTGCTCGGCGTGCCGCACCGCGATCCCCTCGAGGATCTGTTTGGCTTTCTTCCAGTTACTGTCGGACGTAATGGTGACCGGAATCTCACTCCAGATGTAACGAAACCCCTTGTCGTAGTTGGCGATGGGTTCCGATAATACTTTACCGTTGGGGACGTTGATGATACGGCCGGTGCTTTGGTCCGCGTCGACCCAGTTGCCGATTTCATTGATGGTGAATTGAAACAGATGCAGGTCGATGACGTCGCCGGCGTGGGGTCCCACTTGCACCCGGTCACCAACGTCGAACGGACGGCTCCAGACGATGAACGCCCAGCCGGCGAGGTTCGCGATGATGTCCTTGAGCGCGATCGCGATGCCCGCAGTGAGGAGCCCGAGGAACGTGGCGAGGGCCTCGATGCGTTCTATCCAGATATGACCGATCACCACCAGGCCGACGAGCAAGGCCAGGTACGTGATCGTCTTGCGCCATTGGTAGCGGATTCTGGGATCGCTGGCCCGGCGGTACAGCACGGCCAGCGCGATGCTTTGCAGCAACCACAGCCCCGCCACGGTGACGAACGTGGCGAACAATCGTTGCTGCATTGCCGGGCCTAACCCGAGGTTCTGCTCCAGCCATGACCCCATGGGGTAGAGAATCTCCGGCAGTGTTGCAGCCAAGCTACGATTTGGCATACACATCCGCCAGCCAGCATATTTATGGATTCGCTCTCGGACAGTGAAAAGCGTGGCTCGTAGTTCGACGGTGGCCTGCACCCGCTGTGGTGCGCAGATCCCAGCCGGGGCGCACTACTGCGCCAGCTGCGGCCTGGACATCTCCTCGCCTCAGGGTGGCGTCACGACTGTCAACGTCGCATCGGCCACGCCGCAGCGCGGCGACGCGCTCCGCGACGCGCTGCGCCAGGCGACGCTCGGCGACTACGAGATCATGGCTGAGCTGGGACGCGGCGGCATGGCCACGGTCTTCCTGGCGCACGACATCGCCCTGGGCCGGAAGGTCGCGATCAAGGTCATGTCCCCCGCCCTGTTTTCCGGCGAGGGCATGGCGGAGCGGTTCAAGCGCGAGGCGCGGACCGCGGCGCAGCTCTCCCATCCGCACATCATTCCGATCTATTCGGTCCAGGAGAGCGGCGACCTCCTCTTCTTCGTGATGAAGTTCATCGAAGGGCGGCCGCTCGATTCGATCATCCGCGAAGTCGGTCCCCTGCCGATTCCGATGGTGCGGACGATCCTCACGCAAGTGGGCGGCGCGCTGGGGTACGCGCACAAGCGCGGCGTGATTCACCGCGACATCAAACCGGCCAACATCATGCTGGACGCCGATGGCTGGGCGATCGTCACCGACTTCGGCATCGCGAAGGTGTCGGAGTCGCAGGGGCTGACGGTGACGGGGGCGACGGTCGGGACGCCGTCGTACATGAGCCCCGAACAGTGCGCCGCCCAGGAGCTGACCGGCGCGACCGACCAGTACTCGCTCGGTGTCGTCGCGTACGAGATGTTGTCGGGCAAGCTCCCGTTCATCGCCGAATCGGTGATGGCGGTGATGTACGCCCATTTCAACCAGCCGCCGCGCCCGGTGGTGCAGGTGCGCGTCGATTGCCCGATGGATCTCGCGGCGACGGTGATGCGCATGCTGGAAAAGGACCCGACCCAGCGCTTCCCCACCATGGAGGCGGCGACGAGTGCCATGGGGTCGGTATCGCTGTCGCCCGACGACCCGGTGCGCACCCAGATGATGACGCTCGCCGCCGCGGGGGAGAACCTGAAGCTGCTGGAGCGCTTCAGCACGCCGGTGAGCCAACCGTCGGTGCAGCGCTCCGCCGGCGGCACGACCACGCGGCGCTCCTCGATCGCCGTGCTGACGATCACGCCGGCCCGGGTGACGGTCAGCGTGGGCGACGCCGTTCAGCTCCGGGCCACGCCCAAGACCCGCGGCGGCCAGACGCTCCCCGGCCGGCCGGTGAGCTGGGCGTCGACCAATCCCGACGTGGCGCTGGTGTCCGAAACGGGGCTGGTGACCGCGATGGCGCCGGGCACGGTCACGATCACCGCGTCGAGCGCCGATACGAGCTCCACGGCGAGCATCACGGTCACCGCGGCGCGCGGGCGGGGTCGAACGATCGGACTCGTCGCCGCGGGGCTGGCCGTCGCGGCGGTGGCGGCGGGCCTCTATGTGTTCCAGCCCTGGCACAGCGGCGCAGGTACACGGTCGAGGACCGGCGACACGACTTCGTCGCCCCCAGCGGGAGCGGTCGATTCACCGATCGGTACACGGTCCGCGGCGCCCCCGCCGCAGCCCTTCGAAACGACGGCCGCGGTCACGCCCGCGCGCCCATCCGGCACGGAATCGAGGCGGCCGCCCGCCGTCCGAGACAGCTCACCCGGCGCCGTGGCGACAGCGATCCTGATGGCCGGCGCCGCCCACGATAGAGCGGTCGCTGCCGGCGCGGGCAGCGGCGATCTCGCCGACGGCGACAATCTGTTCGCACAGGCGCAGCAGGCCCGCCGGTCGGGTCAACCGAACGAGGCGTTCGCACGGGCGCAGCAGGCCGCCACCGTGTACGCCGCCGCGGAGACTGCCGCGCGTGCCCGCGCCGCGGCGCAACGCCCCGCGGACACGCCGGTACGGCCCGCCCCGCGCGAGACCGTGGCGACCGCGCCTCCGCCGACCCCCGTCGACCAGACGCCGCAGATCCGCGAGGTCATCGCCGCGTTTGGGCGGGCGTTCGAAGCCCAGGATACCGCCCGCATCCGGCGCGTCTTCCCCGACATGCCGCGGGATCTGGCGCAGGCGTGGCAGAGTCTGTTCGACAAGGCCCGCTCGCTGCGCGCCGATCTGCCCGCGGAGATTCGCGTAACCGGCGATCAAGCGGAAGCGAGAGTCAACGGAACGCTGAGCTACACCGAGGAGGGGAGCGGCAGCCGCAAAACCCCGCCGCTGCGGTTTACCGCGGAACTCGCCAAGCGGGGATCGACATGGATCATCACGTCGGTGCAGTAGCGCACCAACCCTGCTTCACCCCGCTCAGAAGGTGTATTGCAGCGCGCCCGTCCACGCGACGTTGGGTTGCAACCCCGAGTCGCGCAACGGGAACAGGGCGTTGGTGACGATCTCGATGCCGCGGCGCGTGCGGAACTTGAAGCCGAAGCTCAGCGCCATGTAGTTGTCCGGCTGGCTGGGAATGTTGGTCACGTCCAGTGTGCGCGTGATCGGCTGGGTATACACGACGGGCGCCGGGACGTGCAGATTCGACGCGCCGATCTGCCACGCGCTGAGGATGTCGAACGCCATCGTCACCGTCGGCGCTACGAGCACGTCGTACCCGAGCGCACCGTCCACCGAGTTGTTCTGCGTCACTGCGTCCCGCACCGTATAGCCGACATTCAGATGGGTGCTGAGCTGGCCCAGCCGCACCGAGAACACCCCGAGGCCGCGGCCGGAGAACGCCCCCGAACCGAGCAGGTTGTTCTCGTCGCCCGTGGGGAATCGCGCCGATCCGAAGACCGCCACGCCGATGCGATCGCCCTGGGCCACGTTGATCTTCAGATGTCCCTCGACATCCCCCAACCCCGCCGCCGACCCGCGCACCGTCCGCACCGCCGTCAGGACGGGGCTCGTGGACGTTCCGCCGAAGTAGTGGTCGATTTCCGCCGGATTCGCGGGGATGATCTGCGCCACGCTCGTCCCGCTCATGCTGGTGCGCACGAACGGCACCGTTACGCCGAGATCGACGCCGTCCACGAGACCGTAGGTCAGTCCGAATGACGCCACCAGCAGCGACACGTTCATCGCGACCTGCACGCGAATGAGGTCGTTCTCGAAGTTGGGACTCCCCAACCCGCTCGAGTCGGCGTCCTCGTGGGTGAAATTGAAGCTGATGCGATCGAGCGGGACGCCGCGCAATCGCTGGAAGTCCATCTGCGTGACCCCCATCCCGGCGAACCAGCGGCCGCGGCCCAGCGTCTGAGCCCGCTCGGCGAAGATCGGGCCACCGGAGGTCGACGTCGCCACGGGCCGGATCCCCTCGAACCGGAAGGTGGTGCCGCTCGACGACGAGCTGATGGGCGTATTCGATACGCTGGTGCCGATCGACTGGGTGATGAAGTCGATGAATGCCCGCCCGTCCCGGTCCGCCGCCGGCTTGAAGTGATTGCCGTGCGGGCCGGTCAGGTTCGCGAGGCAGATGAGGTCGCCGCACCCCTCCGGGAAGGTGAACAGCTGGCCGATCTGCGAGGTCAACTGTTGGGCGCGGGCCGAGGCCGGCAGCAGGCAGCCGAGCAACAACACGGCGACGCGGACGACGCGATGCAGCATGGACAACTCCAGGCGTTCGGTGGGCGTATGTTATCGCCGCCCTAGTGAGGTCGCAATCGACCCGATCGATCCATGACACGCCGCACACTCGCGCGCGCGGCGGCCGTCTGTCATATTCACGACCCACTATATGCGCTCCACTCGACAGATCTCGCTGGTGCTGGCGGGCGCGACGCTCGCCGCGTGCGGCCCGGACACCGATATCGGGCCGACCGAGGTGTCGCTCGCGGTGTCCCCCTCCACCCTGTCGATGACCCTGACGGACTCCGCACAGCCGCTCCTTGCCGTGGCGACCGACGCCAAGGGCGTCACGTTCGTCGTCTCCAACGCCGCCTGGAGCTCCGACAATAGCGGCGTGGCATCGGTGGATTCGACGGGACGGGTGGCGGCCGTCGCCGTGGGAACGGCGACGATCACGGCCCAGGCCGGCGGGCAACAGGCCACTGCCACGGTCACCGTCACGCCGCCGCCGGTGATCGCGACGAGCGCCGATAGCGTCGGATTCTCCGCCGTGGCGAACGGACCCGCGCCACCGGGCCAGATCGTAGTCATCACCAACGGCGGCGGCGGGACGCTCAGTTCCGTCTCCCTGAGCACCGCCTACGGACCGGGGCCCAGCGGCTGGCTGCAGGCGCTCCTCAGCGGTACGACTGCGCCCGACACCGTGCAGCTCGGGCTTGCGACGACTGCCCTGCCGTTCGGGACGTATACCGCGACCATCACGCTGCAAGCCCCCAAGGCGCTCGACCACGCCGTGCAGGTGACGCTGACCGTCGGCCCCGGGGCGGCGACGCAGGTGGTGCGCCTCGCCGGTGACAGCCAGAGCGCGATCGCGAACACCGCGGTGCCGATCGCTCCCACCGTCAAGGTGATCGACGCCTTCGCCAACCCGGTTCCGGGAACCGTGGTGCAGTTCGCCGTTACGGCGGGAGGCGGCTCACTGGGACAGGCGGCGGACACGACCGACGCCGCCGGTGCGGCCTCCCCGGGGTCGTGGACGCTCGGCGCCTCCGCCGGAACCAATCACTTCACCGCCACCGTCACCGGGCTGCCGGTGCTGCAATTCACCGCGATCGGGAATCCAGGGAATGCCGTCAACCTCGTGAAGATCAGCGGTGACGGTCAATCCGATACGGTCGCTGCCACGCTCGGCACGGTGTACACCGTCCGTGTGACCGACGGCATCGGCAACGGCGTGTCGGGAGTGACGGTCGCCTGGTCCGTGCCCGCCGGGACGGGCTCGATCACTCCCGCGGCGCCGCAAACCGACGCCAACGGTTTCTCGAGCGCGACGCGCAAGCTCGGCACCGTGACGGGGACCGATTCGACGACGGCGGCGGTCGGCGGGCTCAGCGGATCACCGATCGTGTTCACTGCCCTGGCGAGCCCCGGGCACCCCGCGACGATCGCCGTGAACGCCGGCAACGGGCAATACGCGAACGTCGATTCGAGTGTGGCGGTGGCGCCCGCGGTGGCAGTACGCGACGGATTCGGGAACGGGGTCCCGGGCGTCGCGATCACCTTCACCGCGACGGCCGGCAACGGAACGTTGGTCGGCGCCACGCCGACCACCGGCGCGAGCGGCCTGGCCGCCGTGACGAAGTGGACCCTCGGCTCGGTGCGGCGGACCGACACGGTCACCGCGGTCCCGACGAGCATTTCGTTGAGCGGAAGCCCGGTCGTCTTTACCGCCCACGCCGCGTGGTCGCTGCGCGACCAGGTGCAGCCGCAGGTGTTTTCCGTCGCCTGCGCGGGCTGTCACACCGCCGGACCGTTCCCCGATCTCCGGTCGGACTCGGCGACGTATCAGAATCTCCTGAACGGCAACGGGACGGCCACGATCTACGTGACCCCGTTCGATACGACCGACGATGGGATAACCAAGACGCATGGCTATCTACTGTTCCGGCTGAAGAGCGCGACGTCCCCGATGCCTCCCGGCGCAGGGGGGCCGCTCGCCACCACCAACCCCGCGCTCTACGCCCTCATCCGCGACTGGATCCTGGACGGCGCGCGCCGCTGACGGGCCGCACTATTTCCCGCCACCCAGTGCCTTGACCAGACGGTAGGTGAATTCCCCTCCGATGTAATACTCGGTGACGCCGATGCGCTCGTCCTTGCCGTGCGCGCGGATGTCGTCCGCATCGAGAAACACTCCCGAGACCCCGTAGACCGGCATTCCGGCGTTGCGGAGGTAGAGACCGTCGGTGGCTCCGGTCTCCATGTTCGGGATGACGGGAACGCCGGGCCAGAGCTGCGCCGAAATCCGCGTGACCGGATCGAGCACTTCGGGAACGAGCGGCGACGGCGGTGACGGCCGGGCCGTATCGAGCGGCGTGACGCGGACGCCCGAGTCGGCGACGACGCGGCGCAGTGTCGCGAGCACGGAATCGGGATCGTGCCCCGGGAGCATGCGGCAATTCACCACGGCGCGCGCCGTCTGCGGCAACGCGTTGTTGGCGTGGCCGCCTTCGAGCCGCGTCGCCACGCACGTGGTGCGCAGCTGGGCGTTGAAGAACGGCGATTGGGCCGAGAGGCGCGCCTGGGCGGCGCTGTCACCCCGCGCCGCGAGCCGCATATCGCCGGCGACCGCCGGAGGCATCGTCGCCCCGGCACGGTCCAGGTACGCGCGGGTGATGTCGTTGAGCGTCACGGGAAAGGCGTAGCCGCCGAGGCGCTGCAGCGCGGCGGCGAGGCGGTAGATGGCGTTGTCCGGTGTGGGGAGGGAGCTGTGGCCGCCGGGGTTGGTCACGACGAGCTGAAAGTCGTGATACACCTTCTCGCTCGCCTCCACGTTTCTCGCGAACGGGATCCGGTGGCGCTCCAACGGATCGCCGGCGTCGCCGTTGATGCAATAGGCGGCATCGATCAGGCCGCGCCGGTTGGCCAGCAGCCATTGCACACCGTTGTAGTCACCCCCGGACTCCTCACCCGCCGTGAGTGCGAGGATGATGTCGCGGTCGGGAACGAAGTGCTCCTGCTTGAGCCGGATCAGGGCGGCCGCGAACAGCGCCGCCATGTCCTTGATGTCGCTCGTGCCGCGGCCGTAGAAGTAGCCGTCGCGCTCGAGCAGGGTGAACGGATCGACCGTCCAGTCGGAGGGCAGCGCTTCGACGACGTCGAGGTGGGCCAGTAGCAGGATGGGACGTCGCCGACCGGTGCCGCGCAACCGGGCCACCAGATTCTGATTGCGCGAGTCCGTCGGGCCGACCAGCTGCACGTCCGAATCGGGGAATCCCGCGGCCACCAGGCGCCGGGCCATTGCCTGCGCCGCGGGGGTCGTGCTGCCGTGATCGTGCGTCGTATTGATGCCGATCAGCTCTGCCAGGAGGTCGCGGGTCAGCCGCTCGCTGGGGGTTCGGCCGGGCTCCTGCCCGAGCCCCGGCCGGGCGGCCGCAAGCACGAATCCCAGGGTGAGCAACGCGATGCGGCGGCTTCGATTCACGAACACGGTCTGTCCTCGTCAGATGGATCGGCAGAATATATTGAGGTAGCATGACGGCTCCACCGATCCCCACTTGCCCGCGCTGCGGCACGGCGGTTCCCGCCGGCGCGCGGGCGTGCTCCCATTGCGGCGCGGACGTGTCGGGGCAGCAGGGCCAGGCCGCCACCGCGTTTGCCTCCCCCACCGATGCCACCCGGATCGGCGTCACCCAGGGGGGGCTGATCGACGCACTGCGCCGCGCCACGGTGGGCGAGTACGAGATCAAGGGCGAGCTGGGACACGGCGGAATGGCGTCGGTGTTCCTGGCCCACGAGGTCGCGCTCGATCGCAAAGTCGCCATCAAGGTGATGTCGCCCGCCCTGTTCAGCACCGCCGGGATGGTCGAGCGGTTCAAGCGCGAGGCGCGCACTTCGGCCTCTCTCAGCCACCCGCACATCATCCCGATCTTCGCGGTGCGCGAGAGCTCCGAGATCGTCTACTTCGTGATGAAGTTCATCGAGGGGCGCTCGCTCGAGTCGGTCGTGCATCAGCTCGGACAAATGCCGATTCCGCTGGTCCAGGCGATCCTCTATCAGGTAGGCTCGGCGCTGGGATACGCCCATCGGCGCGGCGTCGTGCATCGCGACATCAAGCCGGCGAACATCATGATCGACGCCGACGGCTGGTCGGTCGTCACCGACTTCGGGATCGCGAAGGTTGCCGAGTCGAAAGGGTTGACACAGACCGGCGCCACGATCGGCACGCCAAGCTACATGAGCCCCGAGCAGTGCGCCGCCAAGACCGAGCTGACGGGGGCCTCGGATCAGTACTCGC
>Ga0310811_10013492_pt1 | contig 10643 bp, 8 predicted proteins | sample YCmetagenome_FD_207642 | JGI IMG/M metagenome (GOLD analysis project Ga0310811, IMG submission 207642) | Soil microbial communities from experimental microcosm in Duke University, North Carolina, United States - YC | ecosystem: Engineered > Artificial ecosystem > Soil microcosm > Unclassified ...
GGTCCAGGTCCCCGCAGCTCATACGACCGCACATCCATTAGCACACCTCACCAACACTCCAATTCAGGTTTCTCCCGCATCGGTGGCAGTCGCGCCCACTATGACTCACCATATGCGATTGTCAGCGTCTCAAGATTTGCGCGCTGGAATCTCACAAGGCATGTTCAGCGTGATCAGACAAGTCTTTATTGCGCGAGTCTTCTTACATGATGAATATCTCGCAACGCTCATTCAGCTGTTCGCCTCACTGTAATCGGGCGATCATCTCTACATTTTCGGAACTCATCAGCCAAGTCTTTCTCGTCTAAGTCTGAACATTGGCCCTATGCGTAAATGCCCTTGCTCAACTGTTTTTCTACATTTCATCAGATGGACTTTCTTGTGCAGGTCTGGTCCTTACCAGGTCAGCATCCGCGAATCGATTATAATCATCTATCGAGCCTCTGCTCCATATCTCAAAATCTGTAACCTTATTAGATCTTGTATTATAAGAATAATTTAGAACAATAAGTCAGTTCGATCGATCGTATTATTGAACGACTCATGGAGTCCAAATCACTTTCTCTGAGTCGCCAGAAGACTAGTGCGATGCATACGAAACGGTTCAAGCCATACCATCGACCTTCAAAACATATTAGGGCGTCGGGAAACTCGTCCACAGCACCTCTAACGAGGAGAATGGCTCTATATTTTGAGGAGTCCGAGGCCATGCATGTCGTGACTCGTGAGTGATTCAAGTGTGAACAAATCGGACCTGCCAACCTTCTACGAGTGACGAGTCTATAAAGCGTTGGAAAGCTGCCTCGAATGCCGAGTAACCAGGCTCGTCAGAACGGGAGGAAGAATCCTGGTTTGCTATTTTGCCAATTGAGTTCCACAGCGACAAGCGAGCGGGAAGAAATATTCACCTTCATTATAGCCTAGGCCAAGGACGACGTATGTCACCCGCGCTCTCGTGCCCCGGGAAACATCATTGACCATGTCTATGCCGATGAAAGTCCTGATGCGAGAACTCTCATGCTTGGGGAAAACTTAAGGTAAAAGTGTGGTAGATTGCGAGCAAAGCGATCACGATGAGCGAAAACTTTGTGATATGTCGTCAAATTGTCGTATTGGTGCCCAGTTTTCGCTGATGTAATCCATCTAATTCGCCCGCCCGTACTAGTGATGAGAGCAAGACGTACATCTCATTGGTGGGAATGACGGGGCGGTCCGAGTAAATCGCAGAACGTTTGTCCAACAACTCCCGCGCAATCGATTCAGAGTTTATAATGATCATATCGATCCCGAGGATGCGACAGTGAATGATTTTGCCTATGAAAGGGGATAAAATTAAATACAAGCGCTTAAAGAGACCTTGAGACACCCACCATAAATCTTTCCCCAGGCAATATATGTGAGCCAAGGTCCAGTTGCAGTGCGTTACCCAGAAATAGGTAAACCGCGAGGGCCAGGCGGCAGAGGCAAAGAGTGGACGCGTCTACGACTCAGACGCAAAGCGGCAATCAGTAAAACAATATACGATGTCGCGACAGAGAACCTGAGCGGAGAACGGGAGGGACAAATTGCTGAGAAGTTCCGAGTCGTTCGCCTTAAGCTTATGACACCAGACTTTAGGGCAACATAATCATGGGGACAGGCTGGAGGAAGGTCAATGAATAAAATAACGGGTCCAGGGGGGCCCGTAGGGTTGTTGTATAACATTGAGGCAGAAGATTTGGCCAGTTCGGCACCTCCGGGCAGAATTTAAACTCCGCTGAATGTTTTGAACGGCCATCTCAATCAATCCCCCCGCCGCCTAACATCTCACTATACTCCGCTTGAGGTGCCGACGGACTTGCCGATGTCCCAGCTTCCCATACTTTGTCTTGCACAGGGCCTGGACCGGGCAAGTTAAATACATTTACTGTTCAATCAATGTCAACAAAGCTTTATACATCGCCCCGGAAAACAAGTATGTTCCAAATCATTAATCAAGCCGCACGCTGATTTTTCCTCATCTTTGGCGACTATGTATAACGACCATGTACCAAATCGCCCGCTCACAATCGAGTCGACTGTTAGAGGTGCTACGATCGTGCTCGTCGTGTCAATCTCATGTTCCCTTAGGCTCGTTTACCCACGTGTATGGGCTGGTTCTACATAATACCTCCCGGTGTTGACACATTTCTAGCTGAACTTTGAGCAGTGAATGCTCGCTCGGTCAGCCGCGACATGTAATCAACCTCGGACTTCGGTACCAGCCACATCGGTAATTGCCCCCTCTACGCAAGAGTCGGATGTCTACTGAATCGAATATGGCGATGGTTTGAGTCGAGCAGGATGAAACCCTTTCTCCCTGCGGCTTTTTCCCTTATTGTAATCGGGCGATCATATTGACATTCTCAAGACTCATCTAAAGTGATCAGGCAAGTCTTTCTTGTGTAAGTCTAAACGTTTTTCTTACACGAAACGACACTTTTGAACTTCTGGATATAGCCAAACATCTTCTTTCTCAAGCTGCTATGTTCACAGCCTTTCCTTTCCGTGAGTGCTTCAATGCTATCGACGACGTCTATTTGAACATTTGGCGCATCGGTTACAGTTAAAAAGCTGCCCGTTTGGTGCCTTTGTGGAGCTTATGCCCTGATGGAACACAGTAAAGAATTGTGTCAACAGCTTTTAAACGGGCCCATTAAAGAGGTAAAGGTACAGATGGTACGTTTGCGCATTGTGGCTGGACGATTTGCACGATCTGTTTGCCTGTAGGCAAATAGTACGACCTCAAAATCACTAGTTACCGACTTCCTCAGTCAAGCTGACAACAATGTTGACAAAGACACAATGAAAGCTGTTGCATTGATGGGATACATAGGTAATTATATCTCAAAAATACAGGATTCATTTTTTGATGCAGACACGGTATCCTAGGTGGCATAGACACGGTGAGCCATTGGTTTAGAGAATCCTTATCACTACTTCCTTACCTTGATGTCCGGCGGTCTGCATCCGCATTGCAGATATTCCTGCTGGCCATGATACTCTATCCTGATGTCCAAGCTAGGGTTCGTGCAGAAATAAATTGAGTTGTGATGCATGATAAAATGCCGTCCACTGATGATAGGCCATCGTTACTCTACCTTGATGCTGTTCTCTGTGAGGTTCTGAGATGGTGTCCTCCCATGCCCCTAGGTCGATCTAGTTGTGTGCCTTGGTGTTTACGCAATTCCGTAACTGACTCATTGCACAGGAATGGCACATGCGACAACAAACGATGACTTTTACGGCGGGTACTTTATATCCAAAGGTTCGTTATATGACTCGGGGTTGCATTGACTTATCTGTAGTTCAATTAGGCACGGTGGTGATGGTTAATCAATGGTCTGTAAGATGCAGCGTATGTAAATGCTTGAGTTGAACATGACTTAGGGCGTTGTCTCGGGACGAAGACATATTTCCCGATGCATCACGCTTCGATCCCACTCGCCGTCTCAAAGCTGATGGACCTTTTTGTCAACAATTTTGTCTTTGGTCATGGCAGGTGAATATCTCGCAATTAGTATCACTTTCAGCTGTTCACCGACTCGAGCAGGCGCGTTTGTCCTGGTAAGATAACTAATGATTCATCGATGTTAGTGATGACATAGTACTTATACCCTTGGTAGGTCGTTGGTTTGTAGAGAACAGTTTGTGGAATGCAACGGCTACCATCCTCGCCGTCTTGCGTATCGATCATGCCAAAGACTCGAACGAAAACAGGATTGAGGTAAAGCCGGAGATCACCACCGGCATGATGATGTAAGTGGTAGTCACCCGCAGCCTTTCCAGTACTCATGAATTCAGCGAGAGAAAGGCAGCTTTGCGCAATGCTGAATTTGAAGTAGATGGTCATTTGCGCTACTGTGTGAAAAACGCCGGTTTTCAAGCGCTCGGAAGGAACCAGCACCACACGTACGTCCAGAGCTTCGCGTTGACATTCTCTTCACTGCACCGTACAATCAATCCACTCGCTCGTTTATCACAATACTCTCATTTGCTCACTCATTCTCACCTTCCTTAATGATTTACATTTACTTCTTCGCACATACTCACGGATTTACAGAGCGAACTGCCAATGTGACTGTCCGTTTGAGTGCCGCGCACAAGAAAGTGGACCATCGCGAAGATAGTAGGTCAAGGGGCCGTACAGCGCAACTTGGGTAGAATGTTTGCACGCTGGCGAACACGTGGCTGGACCATTTGATCGATGACTCAGGGTACCATAGCATTCCCTTGCATACCAGTGGAGTCTCGATGGTCTACTGCATGTACGCATCCCATCCTTTGCTCATTTGCACCACTTATTCACATCGGCATTGTCATCGCAGCAACCATCTTTCCTTTGCCTCCTTTGCCTCCTTCGGAAACACTTTCGCTATTGTTCCCGCACGGGCGAAGCTCTTCCTTTGCAGAACGACCGGTCTTATGATTCCCTGGATGTATGTATTTTTTTTCTTTTCCAGCTAGCTTGACGGCCAGCTGTTCTTTTTTGGTCCATACTACGACCCAGGAGCGTTCCCGTATGGATCGCTACATGATCTTGAGCTGACTGGTCCTACTTCGCGCGTTTCAAGGACGGGCCAGCATATAAACTACGCCTCACTTCGCGTGAACCTTATTTGCAGAATTTAACCGACCCTAGCGACTTCCGGGCCGAATATGCCGACCCGGTCGAGGAATAAGGTCAGTTTTCATGTCAGTGGCGTGTCTCATGAGAATTTGACGCATCCTCTAGTGCGGTTGCACGAGAGTTCGGGACCATCATCACCATAGACATGGTCAATGGTGTTTTCCGGAGCACGAAGGCGCGGGTGTCATACGTCGTCCTTGGCCTAGGCTAAAATGAATATAATGAAGGTGAATATTTATTATTGCCTAATCACGCCTGTAAATATTGAAGTGTCAAACATGGGTAAATTAAAACAGACTCGCCTTACATCTAATCGACCTTGCACTCCTGGCGTTTCCCTTGCCTGTGCCCAATTAAACAAAAGCTTGTTGATATATGCCGAAAGTGATTAGCACTTTCTTGCACCTGGTAAACGTGACTTAATTGTCAGGTTGCGATCAACCGACCACCTAACCTAGGATCAAGGGTGCGTTACGTTGATACATTCTCGTGGAATCTAGTGTGCTTGATGAACCTCGCAAATCAGCTTTTTCTTATTCTTTTTGTATCCAGTCGTGTCCTACCCTATGCAGGACAGTGCTATCTAGTCTACGGGGCCCCGTTCCCCTGCTGCAAGTCAGCTTACAACTGCCTAGCCGTTGATACCTTGGTACTCATGCAAGAGGGTTGACCAGTACAATCATTGTCTGTATTTACCTGGTCAAACAATAGGTAGATCCAATCGCTCATTGTCGTGTCTTTACCTGGAAACCACCCAAGAAAAGCACTCGATAATCCGTGAAACACAATACATGTTTCATTGTACCGAACTTTAATCGATACAATGAGCCGTATACCAAATTGATACTAGATCCGATCAGTGGCGTGGCCAAAACGAAGAGCGCCCCGGCCAATGCTTCCGTGAATTGGAAACTCTATCCTTAACTACTATGAGTCGTTTTCTGACGTAGCAGTCACGGTATAACGACTCAGCGGTATGTACTTTTGACTCCAGAGTACCTTACTCGCGATCGTTGGCTTGTTTTTCTATTGTTCTGATCCGGTTGGTTGGTTCATATCCCAGAATTCATTTTCTCTGATTCATTCAGATGAGGTTTAGTATTCAATCGCTCCGCCCTGAAGTCAAACGATTGGCTTTATTGTTTGCTCTTCGCTGCTGAAAACAATTGCTCAAAGTGATTAAAGCGAGTGCTCATGCGGTTCGTTAAGTTCAAAATTTCAAGCCTTTCTACTACGTGATGGGAAACTCAATAAGCTATATCTCTGGTCGTCACCGTTTTCTCGCAGATGCTCACGGTGTATGTCTATTTCCCTTCGCTCATTTGTCAAAACTCAAAGATTTTTTGGCTCAGTCGTGCGACTCCCAGCTAATGATCCATCCCTCTGATGGCAGTGTGAAACCTCCGTTTTATTGGACGGTCAAGCTCTTCACACGGAAATCAAGCTCTTGACTCAACTTCTGTTTCGCAGGATACTAACACCTCGGTTCGCTTTCAAGAGGATATTGGCGCCCAAGACAGCAAAGCATTCGCATCACGCGTTCTGCCGCCTGAACGCAATGAGAAACCTGTCAAGGTGACTGCATGTGCTTCATATGACTGACGTGTACACTAATCTAAGTCCTAATCAAGCGCAAAGTGGAATGTACTGATCCGGCAACCCCTCGGAAACTACGGATACTTGAATCATTCTCCACAGACGGCGTACGTCTAGTTGTCGCTACGGTAAGTTCTTATTTCAAGTGTTTGTTCCTCCGTGCTAAAGAAGTTGTAGCCCCAAAAAATAATTCGTCACAACACGGATATTACTAGCCCTTCCACTAAACGCTTGTATAGGGAGGCGGTAAGCAAAATAAAATAAAAACCTTGGCTATCTCCACTGACTTGGAAGATAGTCGGATGTTTTCTTAAAGCGCAAAGCGGACGCTCAACTAGATCCCTTTACGATCAAACGCGTAAAGTTTTATGAGTTGCCGCCTCATGCCAGAACTTCCATCTGGTTGTTGCCCGTGGAAATTCTCAGCGCTATCGCCAGTCTACTAGAAGTGCGAGATTTACACTCTCTTACCCAAGTCTCTTCTCTGTTGAAGGAGATTGCTGGCCCTCTCTTCTTCGCCAACAGAAACTTTTCAACCTCCCCGCAGGACACGTGTTACCTGCGCGTCGACTCGCCCAATTTTGACGTATTGATGACTTGGAGACGAATGAACACTTTTCGTCCACCACGTATGCTGTTGTGCTGGATTGATGTCGATGTGCAACCTGCACAACTTTCTATATTTTTGCACTTCCTGCAATCCGTCCCTCGGAAATTCGTACGATTTATCACGCTTTTCTGGAGTTTCGATATTCTCGCTTCCCTCATTTTCCCTCAGATAATCAATTTTTTGGAGAATGTTCGCGCTTCAGGCTGCGAAGAGCTCACATGCATGGCATTCTGCTATGAAACGAGCTCATCATCCATCAGCGGGCTCACTAAAATTCATGCGCACCCAAATTCAAACGGCCTAAAATGTTTTGATGCATCATCGCGCGTGTTCTTTTCTCCTCAACTCCTTCCTTTCACGATGCAGACGATTCAGTCGTCCTCATTGGAGAAGCTAGCATTGCGTCGCGTGGGTCTCAGTGCTACGCACTGGGACAGACTCCTGCGGTATTTATCTATGCCAATGCTCATCGAATTACTGGTCGATTCTGATTGTGCACCGGGCACGTTGATTCATTTTCTGGCCCGCCATCCTAACGTGAAAAACCTGCGCATTACTCCACGACCTGCTGTGTCCTGGAGGATACCTCGGGCCACCCCTTCTACCGTCCTTTCTATGTCTGTGTTGGAGGGACCTTTGACGCACGTTCTCGCCATCCTTCGCCAGCATCGTAAACCACCGTTCCTCGAGTGCCTTGAAATTTCGTTGCAATCTGGCGATGCATCGCCTGATTACATGACCGCCATTCTGTGATGCCTTGAGCTTTGCGACAGTATTGGATATCTCGCGCTGCGCTTGCCCACACATAGTCATCGGTCGGAAATGATGTGTGACCCTGGCGCTCGTTGTGCGGTCCCAGTCATACACTTGGGAATATCCCATCACTCAACTGAGGCTTCACCCTGGTTGAGTGCTGGTTCGGCAGGGGATCCACTGGTGATTATATTTGTTTAATGTGATCTTTGATGCTCATCGTGGCTCCAGGCACTGTCTGCGCCCTGGATTGGAGCATTTCCTAAAATCAAGCGCGTCAGCATGCAAGGCGAATCTAGCAGTACTGCCGCGGACCTTGCCCAATCTATACACAGTTTCGTTGCAGATGATGTCCAAGTGTCTGTGCAACTGCAGAACAACCCTTGGTGAGGAATGAGAGCTGGCAGAACAGCGGGGCAGACTGGAAATCAATCTCTGACTGTAAATCGAAACATACTGTTGCGACCAACCAGTAACCAGCACTAGTAAATATTGTACTTGGCGAGAAATTGATTACATAATGTAGATCCATTACCACATGGTCGCAAAAGAAACGGTCAAACAAATTTAGGCACCTCAAGTGTGGTCATAACGCAAGGCTTGCCTCTCGACGTCATAACGACAAGGAGAGAGCTGCTGCACGCCGTAGAACTACAGGCTGCACAACTTTGTGAATATAAATGCAAAAACAGCTTGATACAAACAATGGGGGTTTATACCATGATGTCGGGTATAGACCATGCCAATTTAGTAGTGTGGAGTGACTGATGTTCAACAAAGCTCATAAGCGCATCTAATATGCAAACCATTCCTAGAGAATGAATATTGGGGGTGAGTTATGAAATTATGCCTGTGAATAACCATTGAAGTGTCACAACGGCAAATTGAAACAGACTCGCCCTACATCTCATCAACCTCGCACTCCTGGCCATATGAACGCATTCGCCTCGTACTTTGTGCCAAGACGACGACCGAGCACCATATCGCGTAAAACGTTCGTCTTGACAGCAGATAGGCACTGAGTGTTTATGACGTCTTCAAAAACGTCGCGCTAGTGCTTCAGCCTGTTGGAAAGTAGTGTACGTACCAAGAGTGTAACGAAAACTTACTACAAGTCGTTCTCTTTCTCTCTTTCACGCACCGACGCTGTGTGAAAAAAGATCATGCACGATCTGTTTAAAATCAGAAGGGTCGCGATATTCCAGCGCGTAAGAAGGATGTTCAGATTTGCCTGATAACAGTGGAGAAACAGCTGAGCAATTGCACGCAGGAATAATACAAACTTCAGACTTACACAAGAAAAATTGGCCGATCAGGCTGAATGAGTCTTGAGAATGTCAATATGATCGCCTGATCACAGCGAGGGAAAGGGCTGAACGAGCGTTGCGAGATCCAGCGCGTAAGAATGTTTAGACTCGCGCAATAAAGACTTGCCTGAAGCCTTCAGAGATTCAGCGTGTAAGCCTTGAAAATGTGGAGACTTTCAAAAAGAAAGATTGTCTGAGAGTTGAGGAGATCTGTTTCCAGTTAAAACTTGCTCTATCACGCTGAAGAATGTCAAGATGATCGCCAGACCACAGCGAGGGAAACAGCTGGAGGACCATTGTAAGATTTTGCATGCAAGAAGACTGGCTCAGACTTGTACAAAACTTGCCTGATCACAGTGGGGGAACAGCCGAACAAATGACGTTGTGAGATTCAGCGTATGAGAAAAATTAGTGAACAGCATCTCGATTCTCTTGCAATTGGAGTGAAGATGATAAACGTCCAGCCTTTCAAGTCTGCGTTCTTTTTCACCGAGTTGCGATAGAAAAACTTCCTAAATTATTGCCATGAAACTCATTGCGGTCATTATTTGTAGTCATTTGGAGGACTGTGCCCAATTGGCCCATGGTTCGATTATGTGAAACAAGCAACAAGCTAAGAATCATACTTCATACTTCCTAAGGTTGACACAAGAGACATGTAGCTTGCCACCTGGACAGAAGATCTACCACCTGTGTCAACGCTGTTGATAGCGAGAAACCCAACATTGGCATTGAGTAAGACAGTGTGGTCTGGTTCAGTATCAGTTGCACGCACGACACGACGATAGACAAGTAGATTTGCCAGAAGAGTAGAATTCTGAAGCTGTCCATTCAGGTTTAAATTGAATGCATTCCACCGCTCTGAGGAAGGCATGTTGTCAACAAATATCGTGTGCAGTTCTCGAACTAGAGCCATAGGATCCAAAAACAAAACAAAAAGGTGCAACCATGACTATTAACAACGACGGTGCGTATGGATGGATTGTTTGTTCGAAGGCCAATCTCACACAGTCCTCATGAGAGTTGATGAAGTGATTGCGACCTTGAAAATCTCTATGAATGACAGCTAGCAAGAACCAATGAAAGAGCACTGACTGAATGAATACATAATTCGGCCTTAAAAACAGTCAACATCAAGATGAGATCGAGTTTGATGTTACATCACCAACAACAATGGCAGCGTGACATTGTTGCATGCTGTGGTCCGCAGGAGGATGGACTTGGGGGAAATAGTATAAGTAATCGCGATGTTTTCTTTTACTAGCACAAATATAGAACCAGCAGAACACACCAATATTGCGCTTGGATGGCAAGCTCTGGTACAAAAACCAGGACGAATCGTCAAATACAGGAACACGAAAAATCATTGACTGCGTACGTATGTGTGAAAGATTCTCGACAGCCGTTACATTCAGAAGAAATATCCTCGGCGCTGTGCTCATCCAACCAGAAGAGGCATCTATCACGGTGGTTGGCGAAATGATAGCAACAAATCACTCTCCACCTGCGCCATATCCAGTTCAAGGTGCTCACTTTCATCATGGAGTGAACGCAGTAAGTAATCCATGAAGTGTCTTACGTCACTGTGCTCTCTAAGCGCATCTTCGAAAGACGTCAATGAACAGTTCTAGTGCGGGAGTAAAGGAAATATTCACTTCTGCGTGCCACTTTCCTCCGTTCGCTTCCGTCATCTTCGCAAGCACTCGATCCGATCAACGCCCACTAAGCA
>Ga0310811_10013493_pt1 | contig 10643 bp, 10 predicted proteins | sample YCmetagenome_FD_207642 | JGI IMG/M metagenome (GOLD analysis project Ga0310811, IMG submission 207642) | Soil microbial communities from experimental microcosm in Duke University, North Carolina, United States - YC | ecosystem: Engineered > Artificial ecosystem > Soil microcosm > Unclassified ...
CGTCGTTCCGCGGCCACCTCCGCGTGTCACGACAGGATCACCCGATCACGATTCCGTTGGGCGACGAGCGGCCTCGGCAGATGTCGTTCAATTGGTGATCTGGACGGCGAACAGGGTGGGTCGTACATTGGCGGAAACGACGAGCCGCCGGCCCGGGGTTTGGAAGAGAGACGTCACGCGCAAGGAGGAAGTCGAATCGCGTGCGCTCGTACCACCGGGACCGGCGGCTTTTCGTGCTTCGGCACGTCGTGCCGGCCGCTCTTCTCTGAGTTAGTGCGCGCAGACCCGAAAAAGGGTTGCACCTCATTACAGACGGTGACGACGCGCGCGCGTCACGGAGCCGGCGCACCGTCGAAGAGCAGCGCGTACGCACGCACGCGCTCCAGGTAGTCCGCGGCCTCGATGCCGGACGGTCCGAGCTCGGGCAGGTGCGACGTCCACTGCGCTCCGTAGCGCGCCACGAGATCGTGCACCACGAGATAGCCGCGGTTGTAGCTCACGATCACGAGATCCGCGAGCTGGTCGTCGTCGAGCGGTCGCCCGCCGGCGATCGCCCTGCGCGCGAACGTCCCGTACCCGCCCGGCCACGTGTTGGCCGTCCACTTGTTCTCGAGCAGCCGCACCCAGAGCACGGCGGCGCGCGCGCCTAACGCAGGATCGAACAGGTACTCCGTGCGCGACGTGAGCGCGCCGGCGGCGAGCAGCGAATCGATGGTCGCCGCGCCCGGGCCGGAGTCGTGCACGATCGGCGAGCGCGGCCAGCGGTGCACCTCGCGGCGCATCCAGGCGAAGCGCTCCGACGCCGCCATCGTGCGGAGGTCGGTGTCGGCAGATGCCGTGAGCTGCGCCACACCGAGGGCGGCGGCGGCGCTCACCGCCAACGAATCGCCGCCGCTCTCCTTGGCCAGGAGGGCGGCGGCGAATCCGGGATCGATGCCTAACCGAGGATCGCGCGCCCAGCGCGCGAGGCCCGGCGCGACGCGGCGCCAGACGGCCTCGTAGCGCGCCGTGTCAGCGACCCGCGGACTGCCGTTGGCGTTGCGGAGCGTCGCCGGCGGCACGGCGTGCAGCGTGACACCGGGCCTGGCGCGCACGTGCACCTGTGCCGCGCTCGATGCGGCGCCCATGCCCACCGCAACGGCCGCGATGACGAGCGCAGCCAACCGACCCCTGCCGACACACCCATCACGGGAAGTCACTCGCGGCCGCGTCCGGCGACGACAGATTCCATGCGATGGGTCCGATGGCCCCCGGCTGCGTACCCGAGAGAGGCGCGGGTGGTGCGTTCACGTGCGCCAGCACATCGGCGACTCGCCAACGCGACGTGGCCATGGTCCACACCCACGAGCCCTGGGTGAACACGGCACCGCTCAGCCAGAGGCGCACGGCATCGTTGTCGGCGTCGTAAGTGAACGTGGACCGGTACACGGCGTTCGCGTAGGCCGGATAATCCGTGTGAGAAACCAGCGGCCTCGGAAAGGTCTGCCATGTCACTCCGTCTGCGCTGCGGGCGAAAAAGAGATCGTCGGCGGCGCATCCGGCAGCGACCGGGTACGCGGCGATCAGCGCCCAGTATTCCTTCTTGCTCGGAATGTACTGCACGTCGAGGTGCCAGAGCACGTAGCCCTGTTGCGTGATGTGGGCGGGTATCGGGTCGGACCAGTGCACGCCATCGAACGACGTCCGCCGCTCGAGCACGGTGGACCGAGCGAGGCATCCGCCATTCACCGCATTCACCGACCACATGATGAAGCCGGCATCCGGCGTGCGGACCACGGCCGGCGACACGATCGCGATGCCCTTGGCCGACGCCACCGTCACCGGGTCCGACCACTGCGAACCGTCGCTGGTCGAGCGCATCAGGATGGCGTCGGTGTTGTTCATCGTTAGGCGGTAGTACAGCCGGAGGCGGTTTGCCAGCGGATCGAAGACGAGATCGGGGTCGGAGTTGTGCGCGGGCGACGGTGGCGGCGCAACGAGCGGGTTCCGGACGTCCGGCGGCACGATCCAGCGCCGGTCATCGTCGGTGAAGAGCGACGGATTCTCCAGATTGGCGTTGCCGTTCGGGTACGGCGTGGCGGCAAGCCAGAATTCGTGTCCGGCGAACCCGTCGGGGAACACGGCCACATCGGGGTGCACGAGCTGTCCCGAGCCATCGTACGTGGGCAGCGGGACCTTGCACACCGCCTCGAGGCCCGTGCACACCGGTACGGGCGGCGCCGGTACTTCGTTAGGCGGCGGCGGTGGGGGCGGCGGCGGCGGATGCGGCGACGCGGCATCGCTGCACCCGGCCGCGGCGAGCAGGGCAAGGACGGCGAGCGGAGCACGGCGGGCAGCAGCGCCCGCGCGAAGACGACCAGCATGATCGCTCATGGTTCCCGACGGTGGGATCTAGAAGAATCGCCGCGGTGCGAGCGACGGTTCCTTCTACGTGCGTCCGTCGCGGCGAGTTGACACGACCCTGACACATGACGCGCACGTGACAGCGCACGACACGATCGCGTTCAGAACCGTATACCCGCGCGGAACCGAGTTTCGTCACATCGGGTATTTGCGTTAGTCAACTGGCGGCCTCGAGCCGCCGGAGCGGCACACCCCGGCTGGAGGAGCTATGACTCGCATGTATGGCGTTGCGGTGTTGGCGGCGGGACTCTTGGCCGCGTCGGCCTGCATCCACAATTACAATTCGGCGTATCTCGCGCAGGCACCGGGCATCTCGGCGCAGCCGGACACCAACGCCCCGGTCAATCAGCAGCGGCTGCCGGGCGTGGTCGAGTATGAGAATGGCGGTTTGGACAGCGAGATCGCCAAGCGACGCGCGGACGCTTACAAGAAGATGACACAGGCGTGCCACGGGCCCTACAAGATCGAGAACGAAGGGCCGGTGCTGCTCGAAGGCGGGCGGTATGCGTCGGCAACGTGGGTCATTCACTTCACCTGCGTCGCGACAGACTCGACCGCGTCATCGCGGCGCTGAGCCCAACGGAAAACGTGGGAAGCCATGAGACCCTTGGCGCCAACGAAAAACGGGGACCCGCGTCACGCGGATCCCCGTTTCCGTTAGACCGTTAGGCCTGGGCTCAGTACATCCCGCCCATGCCGCCGCCCGGTGCCGCGGGCGCCGCCGACTTCTCTTCCTTCTTCTCGACGACGATTGCTTCCGTCGTCAGCATGAGTCCCGCGATCGACGCCGCGTTCTGCAGCGCCGTGCGCGTGACCTTGGTCGGATCGATGACGCCGGCCGCCATCAGATCCTCGTACGTGTCGGTGAGCGCGTTGTAGCCGAACTTGTCGTCCTTCGACGCCCGCACCTTCTCGAGCACGATCGAGCCCTCGCCACCCGCGTTGTGCACGATCATGCGGAGCGGCTCCTCGACGGCGCGCTTGATGATCTCGACCCCGATCTGCTCATCGGCGTCCAGCTTGATGCCCTTGAGCGAACGCTGCGCGCGAATGAGCGCGACGCCGCCGCCCGGCACGATGCCCTCTTCCACCGCGGCGCGCGTGGCGTGCAGCGCATCCTCGACGCGGGCCTTCTTCTCCTTCATCTCCGACTCGGTCGCGGCGCCGACGTTGATCACTGCAACGCCGCCGGCCAACTTGGCCAGCCGCTCCTGCAGCTTCTCCTTGTCGTAGTCCGACGTCGACTTGTCGACCGCGACGCGGATCTCGTTGATCCGGCCCTCGATCTTCTTCTCGTCGCCCGCGCCGTCGATGAGCGTGGTGTTGTCCTTGTCGATCACGATGCGCTTCGCGTGGCCAAGATCGCTCAACACGGCGTTCTCGAGCTTGAAGCCGACTTCCTCGCTCACGACCTGTCCGTTAGTCAGCACCGCGATGTCCTGCAGCATCGCCTTGCGGCGATCGCCGAACCCGGGCGCCTTGACGCCGGCCACCTTGAGTGTGCCGCGGAGCTTGTTGACGACCAACGTCGCCAACGCCTCGCCCTCGACATCCTCGGCGATGATGAGCAACGGCTTGCCCATCTGCGCGACCTTCTCCAACACCGGGAGCAGGTCCTTCATCGAGGAGATCTTCTTGTCATGGATGAGGATGTACGCATCCTCGAGCACCGCTTCCATCTTCTCCGGATCGGTGACGAAGTACGGGGAGAGGTAGCCGCGGTCGAACTGCATGCCGTCGACCGTCTCGAGCGTCGTCTCCAGGCCGCGCGCTTCCTCGACCGTGATGACACCGTCCTTCCCCACCTTCTCCATCGCCTCGGCGATCAGGTCGCCGATTTCCTTGTCGTTGTTCGCCGAGATGGTGCCGACCTGGGCGATCTCTTTCTTGCCGCTCGTGGGAACGCTCAGCTTCTTGAGCTCTTCCACGATCGCGGTGACCGCGCGGTCGATGCCGCGCTTGATCGCCATCGGGTTGGCGCCGGCCGTGACGTTCTTGAGGCCCTCGCGGAAGACCGCCTGTGCGAGCACGGTGGCGGTGGTGGTGCCATCGCCGGCGAGGTCGGAGGTCTTGGTGGCGACTTCCTTGACCATCTGCGCGCCCATGTTCTCGAGCGGATCAGCGAGCTCGACTTCCTTGGCGACCGTGACGCCGTCCTTGGTCACGGTTGGCGCGCCGAATTTCTTGTCGATGACGACGTTGCGTCCCTTGGGGCCGAGGGTGACCTTCACCGCTTCGGCCAACTGATCGACGCCGCGCTTGAGCGCCGCGCGCGCCTCAGTATCGAAGTGCAGTTCTTTGGCAGCCATAGTTTCCAGTAGGTGAAAGAATCCTGTTGTGAGTGGCGGCTGGTGGCGGCCGCTGTCGAGCGGCGCGCGATCAAGCTACCGTTAGGCGATCACCGCGAGCACGTCCGATTCACGCAGGATCAGCAACTGTTCGCCGTCGATGGTGACCTCGGTGCCGCTGTACTTTCCGTACAACACCTTGTCACCGACTTTCACATCCATCGGGACGCGCTTGTCCTTCTCGAAGCGGCCCGGTCCGACGGCGACGATTTCGCCCTGCTGCGGCTTCTCCTTCGCCGTATCAGGGATGTAGAGGCCGCCGCGCATCTGCTCCGATTCCTCGAGAGCCTTGACGACGACGCGATCGGCCAGCGGATTCACCTTCACCGCGGTGGCACTCTTGGTGGCCATAGGTCGCCTCCCTCCTCCATTATGGGTTTCACGAATGCTCGTTTGAGCGGGTGTTAGCACTCTCAGGTTTGGAGTGCTAGACAGACGGAAGATAACGTATCCCGCCACGAGGTCAACCGGCCATTGCAGCGCCTGTGCCTGCTAAGTTGGTCAAAATGAAGGAGTTATAGCTGCCAATTTGGCGCAATCCGCAATCTGGTCACGCTTGCCACGCCAGACCGACCGGAGCCGCGGCGCATTCGGGCTGCCATCCCCGGCTCAATCAATTGCCAGCGTAGGTGAGGTGCCAGTGCTGCCTCGCCGCGCCTAACGGCTAGTCCGAGGGACGCGGCGCGAGCAGCTCGTGCGCGAGCCGCAGGCCTTCGAGCGTGAGGTAGGGCTCGATCAGGTCCACCTCGGTGCACAACGGCGCGACCAGCTCGGCGAGCCCGCCCGTCGCGATCACCATCGGCTCGCGCGGCGAGGGCCATTCGGCTTTGATCCGGCGCACGATGCCGTCGATGGCGTCGACCGAACCGAACATCACGCCGGCGCGGATACAGTCTTCGGTACGCTTGCCGATTGCGCGCGCGGGCGCCGCCAGCTCGGTCGCGGGCAGCTTGGACGTGCGCCGCACCAGCGTGTCCAACGACGTGCGTACCCCGGGGGCAATCACGCCGCCCAGGAACACGCCGTCGGCGGTGATGCAGTCGTACGTCGTCGCGGTGCCCAAGTCGACGACGATCGTGTCGGTGTGATGGATGCGGCTCGCGGCGAGCGTGTTGACGATGCGGTCCGCGCCGACGGTGAGCGGCTCGTCGACATCGAGCACGATGGGGAGCGGCGACCGGCCGTCCACGACCACCGCCGTGCAGCCTAACCACGTTAGGCACGCCTCGGCCAGCGGGCCCGTGACGGGCGGGACCACCGAGGCGATCGCGGCACCGGTCACGCTCGATGGCGAGACGTCGCGCGCCCTCAGGAGACCCGACAGCTCGAGGCCGATCTCGTCCGGCGTCCGCGCCGCGTCGGTCATCACGCGCCAGTGCGCGGCCAGCGCGCGGCCGTCGAACAGCCCGATGGTGGTCTCGGTGTTGCCCACGTCGAACACGAGTATCACGCGTCCTCCTCGAACACGAGAGAACCGGAGCGGCACGTCACGTCCCCCACCGCCGTGCCGACGAGCAGCGAGCCGCGCTCATCGATGCCCCGCACCACGCCGGGCGCCGGCAACCGACACGCGCGGCCGCGTGCCATGTCCCGTTGGGCAAAGTCGGCCAGCTCCGGAGCCGTGAGTGCGCCGCGCGCCGACGCCGCCGCCCGGATGGCCGGCACGATCGCCTCGAGCACCGGCACCCGCGACGCGCCCGCGCGCAGCGCGTTCGCCGTGGGCACGTCGGGCGGGAGCCGCACGTTGAGCCCCACGCCCACCGCCACCCACTCGATGCGCTGGTCGCGCCACCGCGACTCCACCAGAATCCCGCCGACCTTCCCCGCGCCGACGTACAGATCGTTGGGCCACTTGAGCCGTACCGGCGACTGGGCGAACGGATCGAGCGCGTGCGCGGCGCCAATGCCTAACCGAATCGCCAGCACTTCGGTGGCCAGCGGATCGCTCGGCCGCTCCAGCATCGTCAGCCAGATGCCGCTGCCGGCGATCGACGTCCAGCGCCGCCCTTCCCGCCCGCGCCCCGCTGTTTGCCGCTCGGCCAACACGAGCGAACCGGCCGGCGCGCCGCCTTCGCCCAACACGTGTGCCACATCCAACGTCGACGTCACACTGTCGTACACCTCGACGCGCGGCAGATCGAGCAATGCCCGGAGCTCGTCGGCGCCGCAGCCATCGTAGGTTGGGTCAGCCACGATAGTGTACGATGAGGAGGACGGCCACGCCCGCCAGCACACGATAGAGCGCGAACACGCCGTAGCTGCGGCGGGTCACGTAACGCAGCAGCGCCGCGATCGCGAGCCAGCCGCTGAGGGCCGACGCAAGCACTCCCGCGACGAGCGGCGCGCTCAGTCCCTCTTCGTGCAGCACGTGCGGCACCTTGAGGATGGCGGCCGCCGCGATGATCGGCATGCTCATGAGAAAGCTGAACACCGCAGCGCTCTCACGATCGAAGCGATCGGCGAGACCAGCCGTGATCGTCGAGCCGGACCGCGATACGCCCGGGATCAGCGCGAAAATCTGCGCAATGCCGATGAGCAGCGCGTCGCCCGGCTTCATGTCCGAGAGTTTGCGCACCTCGCTCGCTCCGCGGTCGGCCAGCCAGAGCAAAATGCCGAGGATGATCATCGCCCACGCGATCAAGGCCGGCGCGCGGAACGTGGTCTCGGCGTACTTGTCGAGCAACAAGCCGGCGATGCCGCCCGGAATCGTTGCGATCACGAGCAGCACCACGCGCCGCTGCGCCTCGGTTGCGACTTTGCGCGTGGCCACGATGTCCCACGCCGCACGGCTGAGACGGATCCACTCCGCGCGAAAATATGCGAGGACCGCGACCAGCGTCCCCGTGTGCAGCGCAACGTCGAACGACAAACCCGGCTCCGGCCAGTGCAACAACCACGGCGTGAGCGCGAGGTGGGCCGAGCTGCTGATGGGAAGGAATTCCGACAAGCCTTGGATGATGCCGAGGACGATCGCTTGGAAGAGCGTCATGAAGGCCGAGCGCGGGAGGAGAGCGTCAGGGACGGGCCGTTAGGAATGCGGCCATGGCGCAGACCATGGCGAGCTTGAAGACGAGCGGGCTCCCGCGGTGGCCACGAACGGCGATGCCCACGGCGTAGAGGACGAGCGCCGCGGCTGGGACCGCTGCGGCGGCGAAGAGTGGACGGGTCCGCGCGAACGGCACCAACAACAGGAGAAAGGCGAGCGACGCTGCCGACAGCACCGCCACCGCGACCGACGCGCCGGCGCTCACCGGCAGCGTCCGTCGCGATCCGGCGTCGGCCGGCGCGTCCTCAAGATCTTTCGCGACTTCGCGCGCGAGGTGCAGGGGCACCGCGATCATCACGAGCACGATCGCCGCGCGCGGCCGGCCCACCACCCAGGCGCCATAGAGAAACGGCAGCGACGCGAGGAGCGCGACGACGCCGTTGCCCAACACGCCGGTGCGCTTGATCCAGGGGCTGTAGGCAAACATGAGCGCGACCACGATCACACTCAACGCGCCGAGCGCCGGCGAGGCAGCCGCCTCGAGCGCGACGCCGACAATGCCGGAGATCGTGGCGATCTGTCGCGCGGCGCGCGCCGACACGAGTCCGGATGGGAGCGGACGTTCGGGGTGCGCCACACGATCGATGTCGATGTCGGCGAGATCGTTCCACACGTTGGCGGTCACGGTGAGACACGCGGCACCACCAGCGGCGAGCGCGATGCCGGCCACCGGTCCCCAGCCGACCCACCAGGCGCCGAACGCGACGCCCAACGCCGCGAGTACGACGTTAGGCCAGCGCGCCAGACGGACGAGCGCCTCAACCGATCGTGCGCTCATAGAACGCTTCGTAGCGGGCAACCATCTCGTCGCGCGAGAAGCGGCGACGCGCATCGGCAGCCGCGGCGGCGCTCATGCGCTCCCACCGTGCGCGATCGCCCAGGATGTCGATCGATGCGGCGGCCATCCCATCCACATCGCCGGCGTCGCACAGCACGCCGGTGACGCCGTCGCTCACCACTTCGGGGATGCCGCCGACACGCGACGCGACGACCGGCACGCCGCAGGCGAGCGCCTCGAGTGCGCTCAGACCGAACGACTCGCTCTGACTCGGCAGCAGGAACAGGTCGGCGCTGGCGAGCAGGGGCGCCACGACGTCGATCTTGCCCAGGAAGTACGTGTCGTCCTGCACGCCGAGCTCGCGCGCTTCCTGCTCGGCCGACGTGCGCTCGGGGCCGTCGCCCACCATGACGAGCACGGCAGGGCGCTCGCTCCGAACCTTGGCGAAGATGCGGACGATGTCACGCACGCGCTTCACCGGACGGAAGTTGGACACGTGCATGATCACCGCCCGGTCGCCGTTGCTGCCTAACTGTTCGCGCAAGAGCGGGATGTGCGCGCGGCGATCGTAGAGCACCGGATCCACGAAGTTGTGGATCACCTCCACGGCGCAGCCGGTGCAGCCGAACGCGGTGTAGGTCTCGCGCTTGAGGAAGTGCGACACCGCCGTTAGGCCGTCGGAGCGCTCGATGGAAAACTTGGTGAGCGTCTGGAACGACGGATCCTGTCCCACGAGCGTGATGTCCGTCCCGTGCAGCGTCGTGATGATGCGGACGTCGATGTCGTCGTTCTCCAACATCTCCTTGGCGATCCACGCGCTCGTCGCGTGCGGGATGGCGTAATGTGCGTGGAGGATGTCGAGCCGGTGCTCGCGCACCACCTCGTGCATGCGCACCGCGAGGGCGAGATCGTACGGCGGGTACTCGAACAGCGGGTAGCGGACCACGTCCACTTCATGAAAGAAGATGCGCGGGAGGAAGGCGGGCAATCGGAAGGGTTGCTGGTACGTGATGAAGTGCACCTCGTGCCCGCGCTCGGCGAGCGCGATGCCGAGGTCGGTGGCGACGGCGCCCGAGCCACCATACGTCGGATAACAGGTGATGCCGATCTTCATCCCGTCCCCTCACGTGTCTCGTTCCACCACTCGAGCGCGCGGTCGAGCGCATGGGGCTCGCGTGGATCGATGCGCGTCACGTCGGCTGGCGGCAGCTGGTTGCGCATCCACGTCCGCTGGCGCTTCGCATACTGGCGCGTCGCGATCAGGATCTGCTCGCGCGCGTCGGATCGGCTGATCTCGCCGCGCGACAGCGAACGAACGGTTGCGTATCCGGTTGCGTTCCACGCGGGCGCGGCTGCTGGAACGCGTGCGTCCAGTGCGCGCGCTTCGTCGATCCAACCGGCGTCGAGCATCTCGTCCAATCGCGCCGCGAGGCGTTGGCCCAGGGCGGGACCCGGATCGACTACAAGATATCGAGCGCGTCGAGGCTTCGCTCCTGGTGCAACGCGGTGCCACCGCGAGAGTGGCACGCCGGTGAGCAGCGCGACCTCGATGGCACGCTCGAGTTGGGCACGGCCGAGTTCGGCACGCTCGGGGTCGAGCGCGCGACACCATTGTTGCAGTTGGGCGAGCCCGAGCGTTCGGAGATGCGCTGCGATGGCGCGGCGCTTCCGCGGATCGAGCTCGGGCTCGACGAAGAGCGGCGTAATGAGCGCGCGGATGTAGAAGCCGGTGCCGCCCACGATCACCGGCTCCCGTCCCATGCGGCGCACGTCGTCCATCCAGCCCTCGGCGTGGGCGGCCCACGCGGCGGCCGAGTAGCGCGCGCCGGGCTCGGCGATGTCGAGACCGAAATGCGGGACACAGGCGCGCTCGGCGGGGGTCGGCTTGGCGGTGCCGATGTCGAAGCCGCGATAGATCTGGCGCGAGTCCGCGCTCACTATGCCTAACGGAGTCCGCCGCGCCAGGGCCAGCACGAGCGCGCTCTTGCCGGCGCCCGTCGGGCCGGTGACCACGCGAAGCCTAACGTCGGCCAAAGCGCCGCTCGAGATCGTCCCACGACAGCTGCAC
>Ga0310811_10013494_pt1 | contig 10642 bp, 12 predicted proteins | sample YCmetagenome_FD_207642 | JGI IMG/M metagenome (GOLD analysis project Ga0310811, IMG submission 207642) | Soil microbial communities from experimental microcosm in Duke University, North Carolina, United States - YC | ecosystem: Engineered > Artificial ecosystem > Soil microcosm > Unclassified ...
CACTCAGCCGGTCAGGAATTCGGCAACAGCAGCCACATCCGGCCGGCTTGCTTCATCTTGCCGGCGAGATCGCCCGCGTCGTCGCCGAGTCCCCAGAAATAATCCGCGCGCACCCCACCGCGAATCGCACTGCCCGTATCTTGAGCAAACACGAGCCGATTCATCGGCGTATTCGTGAACGGACGCGTCGTTTCCAAAAACACGGCCGTACCGAGCGGGATCGAGGCGGGATCGACGGCAATCGACCGTTCCGGCGTCAGCGGCACGCCGAGCGCGCCGATCGGCCCGTCCCCGCCGGCCGAGGCGCTCTGCTGCGTCGCCGGCATCTCGCGGAAGAATACGAAGCGCGGGTTCGTATCGAGCAAGCTCGCGACGCGCGCGGGATTGGCGCGCGCCCAGGCTTTGATGCCTTGCATGGTCGCCTGGGCCGGGGTGATTTCGCCATGATCGAGCAGCCATCGGCCGATCGACTTATAGGGCTGGTTGTTGGAGCCGCCGAACCCGACGCGCATGACGCCGCCATCCTCGAGCATGATGCGTCCCGAGCCCTGCACTTGCAGAAAGAACGCTTCGATCGGATCGTCAACCCAGACGAGTTCGTTACCGTCTAGCACGCCGGAACGCTCGAGCTGGGCGCGAGGCGGCAGAGCGGCGCCCGCGCGATATCCGGACGGCCAACGATAAAGCGGATATTGATATGTTCCGCGCCGCGTCCGAGAGCCACGGAGTAGCGGTTCGTAGTATCCCGTGACGAGACCGTCGACCGATCCGTCGCCGTTGGCGAGCTGGAATGGCGTGAAATACCGCTCGAAGAACGAGCGTGTTCCTGCCGCATCGAGATCGTCGAGCTGAGAAGCCGCCGCGCAAGCGCGCCGCCAAGTGCTTTGTTGTCCGACCCGGATGCAGTTCTCTCGCAACGCGGCCGCCGCGCCGATCAGCGAATCGTCTTGCCAGCCCGGCACCTGTTGCCAGGCAACAGGTGTCAGGCGCGCCGGCGACAACGCGCCCGTGATAGCCGTGACGGAGCCTGGCCCCGCCCCGCCGACGGGAGACACCGGCCGAATCGCGGGACCACCGCCGCATGCAGCGAGCAATACGGCCGCGGCGAGAGCGGCCGCGCGGCCAAGGAGGGACGGATGAATACGCATACAATGTTCGTTCTTAATGGAAATCGCCATGTCCGCTCTATTCGACGAATACCCCATGCTGATCTTCGCGCTCGAGGCGCTTGCGGCGCTGGCGCTGCTGGTGTTCATCGTCGTATGGACGATGTCGGGCAGAAAGAAGGATGGCCGGGCCGCGAATGGCCGGGCCGCGAATGGCCGGGCCGAGGATCGCGGCGCGCCGCGGTAGGCTGACAGAACGGCAGTCCGCGCCGCATCCCCGGCACCCGGCTCGCGTGCCGCCGGCGCTGTGCTTTCCCACCATCGCAGGGCCTGCCTCAATGCAGCGTGCGCGGCATCTGCAGCGTGAATTCCGGCACCGGCGCCTCGAATCGTTCGCCGTCCTCCGCCACGCAAAAATAGGCGCCGCGCATTGTCCCAACCGGCGTTTCGATGACGGCCCAGCTCGTGTACTCGAACTGCTCGCCGGGCTGCAGCAGCGGCTGATGACCCACCACCCCGAGGCCCTTCACTTCCTGCACGTGGTTTTCGCTGTCGGTGATGATCCAATGGCGCGCGATCAATTGCGCGGGGATCTGCCCCGTGTTGCGGATGGTCAACGTATAGGCGAAAGCGTACTGGCGCCGCTCGGGATTGGACTGCTCCGGCAAATAGCGCGTCTGCGCCGACACGCTGAGTTGATACTCGCTCATCCTGATTCCGTTCTTTGAAGGATCGACGCGCCCGGCGGGCGGCGTCGAAACGGGGCGAGCCGGACGGCTTGCCGTGTGGTACCTAGCCGCGCCGTGATTTCATCGACCGACGCTGAAGCCATCGCCAATTCGCCCGCAGGCGCCGCGACGGCGGTCGCTTCGGTTTCGCATTCTGATCGATGCGGCCCCCGGCTGCAACCGCGGCGCCCCCGGATCGGCCAAGCCCTCGCGGCAGGCTAAAATACGGGTTTTCCGTTCAACGGCCGAGGCCAAGGCTTTCGCCCATCATCCCGCTTCTCACGCCATGACGCAATTTCGCATCGCTCCCAGCATCCTGTCCGCCGACTTCGCACGGCTCGGCGAAGAAGTCCGCCATGTCGTCGACGCAGGCGCCGATTGGATCCATTTCGACGTAATGGACAACCATTACGTGCCCAATCTGACGATCGGCCCGCTCGTGTGCGAGGCGATCCGTCCGCACGTACAAGCCCCGATCGACGTGCACCTCATGGTGCGCCCCGTGGATCGAATCGTGCCCGATTTCGCGAAGGCCGGCGCGAACATCATCAGTTTTCACCCCGAAGCGTCGGAGCACATCGATCGTACGCTGTCGCTGATTCGCGATCACGGCTGCAAGGCCGGCCTCGTCTTCAATCCGGCGACGCCGCTCAATTATCTTGATCACGTCATGGATCGCGTGGACCTCGTACTGATCATGTCGGTCAACCCGGGCTTCGGCGGCCAGTCGTTCATTCCCGAAGCGCTGAACAAACTGCGCGATGCCCGCGCGCGGATCGACGCCTACAAAGCCCGGACGGGCCGCGAGATTCATCTCGAGGTGGATGGCGGGGTGAAGGTCGAGAACATCGCGGAAATCGCGGCCGCGGGCGCCGATACGTTCGTGGCCGGCTCGGCCATTTTCGGCAAGCCCGACTATCGCGCCGTGATCGGGGAAATGCGCAATCGGCTTGCCGGCGTCGACCGCGCATGAGCGCCGGCCCAGCCGTGCACGCCGCGTCGCCCGCGGCGGCCCGACCTTTGAGAGCGGCCGTCATCGATCTCGACGGCACCATGGTCGATACCGCCGACGATTTCACGGCCAGCTTGAACGGCATGCTCTCCGAACTCGGCGCGCGTCCGATCGCGCGCGAGGAAGTGGTCGGCTATGTCGGCAAGGGCTCGGAGCATCTCGTTCGCAGCGTGCTGGCTGCGCGGCTTTCCGCCGACGAAAGCGAAACCCGCTTTTCCGAGGCGCTCGATCGCTATCAGGCGCACTACGCCACGGTCAACGGCCGCCATACACGCCTGTATCCGGATGTCGAGCCGGGGCTCGCCGCGCTCGCGCGCGCCGGCCTGAAGCTCGCCTGCGTGACCAATAAGCCGTACCGGTTCGCGCTAGCGCTGCTCGAGCAATACGGGCTCGCCCCGTACTTCGCGGTCGTACTGGGCGGCGACAGCGTCGCCCGCAAAAAACCAGACCCGCAACCCATGCTCGCAGCCTGCGACGCGATGGGCGTCGCGCCGAGGGAAGCCGTGGCGATCGGCGATTCGGAAAACGACGCGCTCGCCGGCCGGGCGGCCGGCATGGCGACGTTGACCGTGCCGTACGGCTACAACCACGGCAAAGCTATACAAACGATAAATTCGGATGGTATAGTCGCCACGTTGCTCGAGGCCGCGCGGTTCATCGCGGGTTCATCGCCCGCCGTCGGTTCGGCGCCTTCGGCCCCGCAGCAGCCTATCGATCACTGACGACTTAAGTCATTCCACTCATGTTTCTGAACAAAAAACGGAGTCCGAGCAGTATCGACCGGGGAGCCTGGCCCTGGCGTCGCTCGTCGCGCTAACCTCTTTCGAGGTACGCTGAAGGTCGTCTTCAGCACCGTTTTTTGATTTCGCCGCGCATTCGCGCAACATTCGCCGTACCGCCCAAACGATCGCATTCGTCCGTTTACGGGTCGCCGCGCTCGCGCGTTTACGGCTTGCCGCACGCATTCTTCGCCCACCTACGGGCAACGCATGTGTCGGCCATTCGAACAGGATCGGAACATGACCGAACTCGAGTTTCAGTCCCTCGCCAACGAGGGCTATAACCGCATCCCGCTGATCGCCGAAGCGCTCGCCGATCTCGAAACACCGCTTTCGCTCTATCTGAAGCTTGCGCAGCCCGAACGCGGCGGCGCCAATTCGTTCTTGCTCGAGTCCGTCGTCGGCGGCGAGCGGTTCGGCCGCTACTCGTTCATCGGCCTGCCGGCGCGCACGCTTGTGCGCACGAGCAACGGGGTCAACGAGGTCGTACGCGACGGACAAGTCATCGAGACGCACGAAGGCGATCCGTTCGAATTCATCCAGCAGTTCCAAGCGCGCTTCAAGATCGCCCAGCGCGCTGGGCTGCCGCGCTTTTGCGGCGGGCTTGCCGGCTACTTCGGCTACGACGCCGTCCGCTATATCGAGAAGAAGCTCGCGCACACGGCCCCGCCCGACGATCTGAATCTGCCCGACATCCAATTGCTGCTGACCGAGGAAGTCGCCGTTATCGACAATCTCGCCGGCAAGCTCTATCTGATCGTCTACGCCGATCCCACCGCGCCCGAGGCTTATGCGCGCGCGAAACAGCGGCTGCGCGAGCTGCGCCAACGGCTGCGCGCCACCGTGCAGCCGCCGGTTACGTCGCCAAGCGTGCGCACCGAGACTTACCGCGAGTTCGCGCGGGACGATTACCTCAATGCCGTGCGCCGCGCGAAGGAATACATCGCCGCGGGCGAGCTCATGCAGGTGCAGGTGGGTCAGCGGCTGATCAAGCCGTATCGCGACAATCCGCTTTCGCTCTACCGCGCGCTGCGATCGCTCAATCCGTCGCCGTACATGTATTACTACAATTTCGGCGAGTTCCATGTGGTCGGCGCATCGCCCGAAATCCTCGTGCGCCAAGAAAAGCGCGGAGAGGATCGCATCGTCACCATTCGGCCGCTGGCAGGCACACGCCCTCGCGGCAACACGCCCGAGCGCGACGCCGAACTCGCGACCGAGCTGCTGAACGACCCGAAGGAAATCGCCGAGCACGTCATGCTGATCGATCTGGCGCGCAACGACGTGGGCCGCATCGCGCAGACGGGCTCGGTGGCCGTGACCGACAAGATGGTGATCGAGAAGTACTCGCACGTTCAGCACATCGTCAGCTCGGTCGAAGGCAAGCTCAAGCCCGGCATGACGAATTTCGACGTGCTGCGCGCGACGTTCCCGGCCGGTACGCTCTCGGGCGCCCCCAAGGTGCGCGCGATGGAGCTCATCGACGAACTCGAACCGGTCAAGCGCGGGCTTTACGGCGGCGCGGTCGGCTACCTGTCGTTCACGGGCGAGATGGATCTGGCCATCACCATTCGCACAGGGCTCATCCATAACGGCAATCTGTATGTGCAAGCGGCGGCGGGTGTCGTTGCCGACTCGGTGCCCGAATCGGAATGGCAGGAAACCGAAAACAAGGCCCGCGCGGTGCTGCGCGCGGCCGAGCAAGTGCAAGACGGCCTCGACAGCGACTTCTGAGCGGAGAAACACATCATGTTGCTGATGATCGACAACTACGATTCGTTCACCTACAACCTCGTGCAATATTTCGGCGAACTGGGCGAGGAAGTGCGCACCTATCGCAACGACGAAATCACGCTCGATGAAATCGAGGCGATGAAGCCCGATCACATCTGCCTGTCGCCGGGACCGAGCAATCCTCAACATGCGGGCATCACGCTCGACGTCCTGCGCCGATTCTCGGGACGCGTGCCGATTCTCGGCGTGTGCCTCGGCCATCAGGCAATCGGCGAAGCGTTCGGCGGTCGCGTCGTGCGCGCGCAAACCATCATGCACGGCAAGGTGAGCCGCATCGAAACCGACGGCAAGGGCGTCTTCGCCAATCTGCCCAAGCACTTCGACGTGACACGCTACCACTCGCTCGCCATCGAGCGCGAATCGCTGCCCGACTGCCTCGAAATCTCGGCGTGGACGGACGACGGCGAAATCATGGGCGTGCGCCACAAGACACTGCCCGTCGAAGGCGTGCAATTCCATCCCGAGTCGATCCTGTCCGAACAGGGTCACGCGCTGCTCGAGAATTTCCTGAAGGCATCGAAAGCCGCGCACGAGGCCGGCATCGTGCAAGGCACGTAGCACGTAACACGTAACACGCGACACGGCACACCATGGCGCGATAAGCCATGCAACGAACGACAGAGGCGCTCTCATGACCATCACTCCTCAAGAAGCCCTGCAGCGCACGATCGAGCATCGCGAGATCTTCCACGACGAGATGCTGCACCTCATGCGGCTCATCATGCGCGGCGACATGTCGCCCGTGATGGCCGCCGCGATCATCACCGGCCTGCGCGTGAAGAAGGAAACGATCGGCGAGATTGCCGCGGCAGCCACGGTCATGCGCGAGTTCGCGCGCCACGTCGAGGTGCCCGACAACACCCATTTCGTCGACATCGTCGGCACGGGCGGCGACGGGGCGAACACCTTCAACATCTCGACGGCGACGATGTTCGTTGCCGCGGCCGCGGGCGCGAAAGTCGCCAAGCATGGCGGGCGCGGCGTGTCGAGCAAATCGGGCAGCGCCGATGTGCTCGAAGCGCTCGGCGTCAACATCGATCTGCAGCCCGAACAAGTCGCGACGTCGATCGCCGAGACCGGCATGGGCTTCATGTTCGCGCCCAACCACCATCCGGCTATGAAGAACATCGCGCCGGTGCGTCGCGAGCTGGGCGTGCGCACGATCTTCAACATTCTCGGCCCGCTCACGAATCCGGCGAGCGCGCCCAATCAACTGATGGGCGTGTTCCACGCGGATCTCGTCGGCATCCAAGTGCGCGTCATGCAGCGCCTCGGCGCGAAACACGTGCTAGTCGTCTACGGCAAGGACGGCATGGACGAAGTGTCGCTCGGGGCAGCAACCTTGGTTGGCGAGCTGCGCGACGGCCAAGTGCATGAATACGAAATTCATCCGGAGGATTTCGGCCTGCAAATGGTGTCGAATCGCACGCTGAAAGTAGCCGATGCGAACGAATCGAAAGCGATGCTGCTCCAAGCGCTGGAGAACCGCCCGGGCGTCGCGCGAGAAATCGTGACGCTCAATGCGGGCACGGCGCTCTATGCCGCAAACCGCGTCGCGTCCATCGCAGACGGAATTGGAGTGGCGCGCGAAGCCATCGCCACCGGCCGCGCACGCGAGAAGGTCGACGAGCTCGCGCGCTTCACGCAGCAATTCAAGCAATAACGCCGCCATCCGGCATCAGCAAAGAAAGGGCTTCGTCCATGAGCGACATTCTCGAACGGATCATCGCCGTCAAGCGCGAGGAAGTACGAGCGGCAGAGTTGAGCGCGCCGCTCGAAGAACTGCGCCTCGAAGCATCGGCGCGCGATCTGCGCGATTTCGTCGGCGCACTGCGCGCCAAGCACGAGGCTGGGCAAGCCGCCGTGATCGCCGAAGTGAAGAAAGCGAGCCCGTCCAAGGGCGTGCTGCGCGAGCATTTCGTGCCGGCCGATATCGCGCGCTCGTATCAAAAAGGCGGCGCGGCCTGCCTGTCCGTATTGACCGACGTGCAGTTTTTTCAGGGGGGCGCGGCGTATCTCGAAGAAGCGCGCGCAGCATGCGATCTGCCCGTCCTGCGCAAGGACTTCATCATCGATCCGTATCAGATCGTCGAAGCGCGGGCGATGGGCGCCGATGCCATTCTGCTCATCGCGGCCGCGCTGCCGGTCACGCAGATGCAGGATCTCGAAGCCTTCGCACATTCCCTCGGGCTAGCCGTGCTCGTGGAGGTGCACGATCGCGACGAGCTGACCCAAGCGTTGACCCTCAAGACGCCGCTCATCGGCATCAACAACCGGAATCTACGGACGTTCGAGACGTCGCTCGACACCACGCTCGATATGCTCGACGCCCTACCGGACGATCGAATCGTCGTGACCGAATCGGGCATCTTGTCCCGAGCCGACGTCGAACGCATGCGAGCGAACGGCGTCCATACGTTTCTCGTCGGCGAGGCCTTCATGCGCGCCGACGATCCGGGTGCCGCGCTTTCGCACATGTTCTTCTGACTCGCTTTCGCCCCGGCGCATTCATTTTTTCGAGACGACTCATGGGCATCGAACGCGAAATCAAGCTGGCTCTGCCGCCCGAGCAGGCTGCCGCCGCCGACCGGTTCTTCGCCGCCACGGCCGGGGTGCCGGGGCGGGACGTCCCGCTCGCCAACCTCTATTTCGATACGCCCTCGCTGGCGCTCGCCGTCGCCAAGATCGCGCTGCGCCTGCGCAAGACGCCCGACGGCTGGCTGCAGACGTTGAAGGCGGCAGGCACGGCCGAGGGCGGCATGCATCGCCGCCACGAGTGGGAAACGGCCGTCGCCGGCGAGTCGCTCGAAGTCGACGCGCTGGCAGCCGCTTGCGACGACGCGTCCGCTCTTGCAGCCCTGCGTGCGGCCGCGGCGGAACTCGGCGAGCGTTTCCGGACGACATTCGTACGGCGTCTTTGGCGATTCGAGTTCGACGGCGCCCGCATCGAGGCCGCGATCGATCGAGGCGAAGTCACCGCGCCCGCGAACGGCGAAACACGCCGCGATGCCATCAGCGAAATCGAGCTCGAACTGCTCGACGGCGACGAGCGCGCGCTGCATGCGCTGACGGCCACGCTTTCGGCCGCGGTGCCCGGACTGACACCGGAGAACGTGAACAAGGCGCAACGGGGTTATCGACTGTGCGCGCGATGAAGACGAGAACCCGGGCCGCGGCAGCCCGAAGCGACGACGCGCAAGGGTCGCTGCTGTTCGAGGCGACGGCCGACGCCGTGGGCAATCCGGCGCCGTCGTCCCGCACGCCCCAAGGGCTCTGCAAGCCGCTCGAATCCCAGTTCGACACATTGCCTCCAGCTTGGCGCGAGCACCTGGGCTCATTCATCGACAGCCATGCCTATCGCCCGCTCTGCGCCTTCGTCGATGCGCAAATCGACGCGGGGAAAACCGTCTATCCGGCCGAGGTGTTTCGCGCTCTGCGCCTGACGAGTCCCGACGACGTCAAGGTCGTCATCGTCGGACAGGACCCCTACCACGGCGACGACAAAGGCCACCCCCAGGCGCATGGGCTGGCGTTTTCAGTACCCTCGCCCGTGCGTCCGCCGCCGTCGCTGCGCAACATCTTCAAGGAAATCACCGCGGAATTCGGGTACGACATGCCGCAACACGGCTGTCTCGATGCCTGGGCCCGCCAAGGCGTGCTGCTGCTCAATACCGTGCTGACGGTGGAGCAAGGCCAGGCGGCCAGCCACGCGAAGCAAGGCTGGGAAGCCTGCACCGACACGTTGATTCATGCGCTGGCTCACCGGCACGAGCACCTCGTCTTCATGCTCTGGGGCGCTCATGCGCAAGCCAAGCGCGCGCTGCTCGACGCGCGGCCGCACTGCGTGCTCGAGGCCCCGCACCCCTCGCCGCTTTCGGCGCATCGCGGCTTTCTCGGCTGCCGCCATTTCCAGCTCGCCAACGACTATTTGACCGCGAACGGCCGCACGCCGATCGATTGGCGGCTGCCGGAAGCCGAAGGTTGAAGCGCGCCTAAGAAGCGACGCAACGGGGCGAATACAAAGCGCCGCGCCGCCCGGAGGCGGCGCGGCGCGTGCATATCGACGGCGATGACTTACGCTGCGGCTGCGATAGCCTCGCGTGCCGAGGCAAGCGCGGCGCCCGCTGCGTCCGGGCCGAGGTTCAGCCCTTCGGCATAGATGAATTCGACATCGGTGATGCCGATGAGCCCGAGGAAGGACTTGATGTGCGGCGTTTGGCTGTCATGCGACGTGCCGGCGTACTTGCCGCCGCGGGCCGAAACGACATAGGCCTTCTTCCCCTTCACGAGCCCTTCCGGACCGTTGGCCGTGTAGCGGAAAGTCACGCCGGCACGGGCGATCCAGTCGAAATACGTCTTAAGTTGCGACGAGATGCCGAAGTTGTACATCGGTGCGCCGATGATGACCACGTCGGCGGCTTGCAACTCTTCGATCAGCGCATCGCTGCGAGCCACGATCGCCGCTTGCCCGGGCGAGCGCTGCTCGGCCGGCGTGAAGAACGCACCGAGCACCGCATCGTCGAGATGAGGCAGCGCATCGGTCAGCAAATCGCGCAGGACCAGCGCCGCGCCCGGGTTCGCTTGTTGCAGCGTCGCAGCAAGTTCATTGGCCAACAGCGTCGAGTTAGCGCCTTGCGAACGCGCCGCCGAATTCAGTTGAAGGATCGTGGTCATGTCGGGCTCCAAGTAGGCTTGCGCATCGTTGCGCGAGTGATGCCATTGTCGCCATTGACCCGACACTGAAAAAGTAGGCTAGCGAGGACGCATTGTTGCAAAGATAGAACGATCACCCGCGCAACCAGCGTTCGCGGGCACGCCTTGAGGGCGCACCGCGTTTGTCGTCCGCCGCGGCCACCTTATAGCGCGTGACCTCGGGCGCGTCGAGTTTCACGCGCGCCACGCGCAGCTCGTCGCGCCGGAACGCATGAATGTCGACCGTCGCCCCCGGCATGTACCGGGCGAGCAAAGCGTCGAGGTTGGACCCGTTCACGCGCAGCCCGTCGACGGCGATCAGCACGTCCCCGGCCGACAAGCCCGCTTTCTGCGCGGCACTGCCGTCGTGTACGGCCGCCAACGTGCAGTCGGCGCCCGGACGGATGCGTGCACCGAGGGACGGTTTTCCGTTGCCGTTCTTGCCGTTGACGCTCCCCGGTTGCGGTTCGAGCGTGACGCCAAAGGGCTCGAACAGGGCGTCCAGCGGCAGATCGCGCGTGCCGTGCACGG
>Ga0310811_10013495_pt1 | contig 10642 bp, 7 predicted proteins | sample YCmetagenome_FD_207642 | JGI IMG/M metagenome (GOLD analysis project Ga0310811, IMG submission 207642) | Soil microbial communities from experimental microcosm in Duke University, North Carolina, United States - YC | ecosystem: Engineered > Artificial ecosystem > Soil microcosm > Unclassified ...
CAGAGCCGCATTGTATTCATAATAAATGTCCATTTTATTTTGCAATACGTACCCGATGAACCTTAACCTGGTTTCCAGGAAATTATCGAAGAGGTGCTCATGGATCCGGGTATGGTTCAGCCCCGTATCTTTCAGATCGGCCACCATCCTATGAACGGCCGCCGAGGCGCCGGGAAATCTGAAAGATCCGGTATCGGTCATGACACCGGCATACAAACAGGCTGCTATATCAATGTCGATCTTATCCGCATGCCCGGCTCCGATGATAAAGTCATAAATCATTTCGCAGGTAGAGCTTTTCCCTGTATCACTCACTCCGTATGCAAAGCTCTCCGTCTCAGGCTGTTGGTGATGGTCGATGAGGATCTTTTCACAGGTCAGTTTCCTCAGTTTGGTAGCCATGTAGCGGGTACGGCCCATATTATTGAAATCCAGGCAAAAGACCCATTCGGCCTGATCCAGGACGGCATTCGCTTTTTCCGTGCTATATTCATAGTCGATCACTCCACTGCAACCGGGCATCCATTTCAGCCATTCCGCCCAATTGGTAGGCGAAACAACGGTGGGGGTATGCCCCAGCCGCCTTAGAAAATGAAACAATCCCAGGGAGGACCCCATCGCATCGGCATCCGGCTTCTGATGCATAACAATGACCACCTTTCTGGGCCTGTCTAACAAATCGTATATTTTTTCTATAGGTCTCATGCAAAATGTGTGCAAATGTCCGGATAAAAAAATCAAATCCCAAATCGCCTTTTTCGGGGGGAAATAGCCTAATTTTTCACCGGTCGCACTGTATATCCTCTTTTTCTAAGCAGGTTGATCACCCCGTTGTCCCCGGGCAGATGAGCAGCTCCCACCGCCACCAAGAGGGATTTTTGGGGCAGCAATTCGACGAGGGCCTTTGCCCACCGGCGATTACGGTCATATAGTAAAAGGTCCATATACCCGCTCATGCCGGGATCTCCTTTTGTGCTCAGGATGTCTATTTGATCCAGGTCCTGCTTTTTATAGAGATCGGACAGTTCAAGGGTCATTTTCTTATACTCCTCGGCGCTATCAATATAATTGACCAGGTCCTTCGCCTGCTGTTCATATGGAATACTGTCGAACAGGCCAGCCTGGAATTCCACTGTCTCCAATCCGTTTACGGGTTTATTATACGGGTGCAGCTCTTTCATGATCATCATCTCCATGCCATCCGTCGTTTTGCAGGCCAGGTTCTCCTCTTCGATCAGGCTGCTGACCAACAGGGGCTTAAATCGCTCCAACATGCCAAAAGGTAGTACGGCAGCATGTTTGGCAAAATAGGCTTTTACCCTCCCATAGGTGGCGGTATCCAGCAGATCGGATAATTTTTTACTGTCATTCATCCGCATGTATTTCATGGCATTCATCATGCCGCTCATATCGCTCAGGTTGATCTCGAAATAGACTTCGTCGCAATGGGCGATCACCGCTTTCAGACTATCGCTAAGATGGGCGTCATCCGCGCAGAGGACATGCATAGTGCCAAAAAGGTAAGAAGGCCTGGTAAGCCCGCTACCGGAAATCTCCCACAATAAAGTGTGAGCAGTCTGGGAAAAACCGAGACAGGCAGACAGCAGACCTGCCGACAGTAATAATGATTTCTTTAGCATGGTTATTTATAAGGTTTTTTACGATTCGCTGCATATTAGGGAGCTGGTGCGGCCGCTTCAGTCCCGTACAGCTGATCCCTGAATTTTAAGGAAGGAGAAGGAAGAAAGACGCCAATCCCCAGGGATGCCCATTTTTCATCGACAGCTTTGATAGTTTTTTCATCCGCTACGATAATATTCGGCCAGTCCCGTTGGAAATTATCCAGTTCTTTCGTTTTCCGGGTCCCGTCCAGACCCAAACATACAAATTTCTTACCGGGAGTAATAGCGGACTTCTTTTGTGCAAGGAAATTATCTCTTTTAGGATCCAGGTTGTTACAGAATCTCCATAGAGCGACAGGCAGGTCCAGAGCGTCGACTGTATGCTCTACATATAAGACCATCTTAATACCTTCCATCTCTTCCAGGTCACAAAGGGCCTCATGCAGCTCCTGGATATGGCCGGGCCGGTCTTTACGGACAGATAAAATGAGACAGGGAATTTGCCGGGATAAGAGGGAAAGATTTACTTTTTCAATCTCCGGATATCTTTCTTTTATCGCAGCTTCCGTCAGCCCGTTATAACGGGTAGCAAGCAGCTGATATTGGTCATTATCCGTTTCCTCGTCCTCTTTATAGGTTCCATCGATGCACATTTTCCCTCCGAACCCCAATTTACTGCAGCTATGGTCCAGTACATCCATCGGGCCCTGTGAGAAATAGACATCCGTGGCGGGATTAAAATGACGGAATACATATTCGGCCAATTGTCCGTAGTTTTGGATGGATACCCCCTCATCGGCAATAATCAGGATCTTATTAAACATCATTTGCCCTGCCCCCCACATAGCATTCATCACTTTTTGCCCCTGCCCTGCATATTCTTTTTGGATTTTGGCGATCACCAGGTTATGGAAGACTCCTTCCACCGGCATATCCATATCGATGATTTCCGGCACCAGTGTCATTTTAATGGGGGCCAGGAATATCCTTTCAGTAGCTTTCCCCAGCCAGGCATCTTCCTGAGGCGGGATGCCCACAATCGTAGCGGGATACACGGCATTTTTACGATGTGTGATCGCGGTAATATGAAATCTCGGATACCAGTCTGGCAGGGAATAATACCCGGTATGATCGCCGAAAGGCCCTTCCCAAATCAGCTCTTCGGTAGGATCTACATACCCTTCGATCACGAAATCAGCGTCAGCCGGCACTTCTATTTCAGGTTGTGTGATGCATTTGACCAGTTCCACCTTCTTCTTGCGCAGGAAGCCCGCCAACATATACTCGTCCACATTCTCAGGCAACGGGGCCGTAGCGCTGTATGCATATGCCGGATCGCCCCCCAGGGCAACCGCGACGGGCATTCTCTTGCCTGTTTTTTTATATTCTGAAAAGTGTTTGGCGCTGACTTTATGCTTATGCCAGTGCATGCCGGTCATAGTGGGACTGAAGACCTGCATCCTATACATGCCTACATTCCGGGAGCCGGTATTGGGATCTTTGGTATGAATGATGGGTAAAGTAACAAAAGGACCGCCATCTTTTGGCCAGCAGGTGATAACAGGTAGGAGATTGATATCCGGGTTGGTCATCACCACTTCCTGGCACTCTCCCCGGCCGCTTTTTACCCTGGGCATCCAACTGGCAAACTGCCCCAGCTTGGGAAGCAGCTTTAGTTTATCGAGGATGCCTTCCTTCGGCGCGGATAACAAACGGAACAGGCCCTCTATTTCCCGGGTCACGTCATCCAGGTGCTCTACCCCCAGGGCCATGCACATCCTTTTTTCACTCCCATAGGCGTTCATCAGGACCGGGAAATCCGTACCTGTATTTTCAAACAGCAGGGCTTTGCCCCCATTTCCGCTCTTGCTGATCCGGTCTGTGATCTCCGCTACCTCCAGTTTCGGGTCTACATATGTCTTAATGCGTACTAATTCCCCTGCCTTTTCCAATGCCTGAATAAACTCCTGTTGGTTACTGTAAGCCATGCAATTAGTGTTTTTTTTGCGTCTTGCCTTCATGAAACTCCGCCATATGCGAACGGCGGACCGTAGTCCGCCGGCAAAAATAAAACACTAACTGTCGAAATAAGTTGACAACCGCAAGTATTAATAAACTTTTTTCGGACAGTCGATTACTCCGTTATGCCGCTGGTGGGCTGTTATTTTATTGGTGTTGAGGCCAATGCTCACCCGAATGCCGGAAAGGTAATACCAATCCTTATATTTCGAACCTCCCCGGATAGTCCCCTCGGTCGGGTAGCCAGCGCCCCCTTTAACCTCATCGCCCCGGTAAGCCATTTCCACCGCCCGGGGGCCTTTAGCCGCCAGCAGGGTGGCTTGGTCGACGTACTTGGTACTGACGTCATCCAGGTAATCCGTAAACAGCTTGCGTAGGCCAATCTCATAGGCCAGCACGATGTTATCGGTTATACGGAATTTGATACCTCCGCCAAAAGGGATGGCAAACTGGAAAAGCGAATATGGCTTACGATCGGGATATTGGGCCAGGCCTTCTCCTTCTGTGCTCAATCCCTTGAGATATATCTTCTTTCCCAGGGTGTCATAAGCATAGGGATTGAAGTGGTAGATGGCTACCCCGGCAAAAGCATAAGGCGTCAACTTGTGTTCGTTCAGGTCCAGCAGATTATATTCGAGGAGGAAATTGCCTTCATAGATCCGGCTTTGGAAGCTCAGGTTGCGGGCCCTAAGATCCGCTTGCCTGCTATAGGCATCCGAAGCGCCGACATTAGCATAGCTGCCATTTCCAAGGATGGAAAAGTGGCTGTTCAGATCGTATTGCAGACCGACGCCGAAGGCCCCATGCGACTGCTGGGTGGTATATGCCTTGCTCTGGAGGTCACCGATATAGTTGGAAAAGCCACCAAAAAGATTGACATGCCATTGAGCTTGGCTAAGTAAGGGCAATAGCATTCCCACTAATAAGAACTTTCTCATTCTTAGTCAGAATTTGAGGATTAAAAATGTTGATTACAAAGTGATTTTACGCAAGGGAATTGGATCAAAAGGAATAACGATCAAGAGAGATAAAAGAGATAAATTGGTAGAATTTCTTACAATAGGTGTTCTTATTAGAAGATTACCCTCATAACGCAAGTATTGAGCCAAATATTTAAAAAATCGGCGCTAAAGAAAAGTTAAAGAAAATTGTCTCGGATTTATACAATTTTTAGCATTCAAATCATTTTTCCATTACCTTTGCACCCCGCGAATTTCTAAAATTCGGGACGTAGCGCAGCCCGGTAGCGCACTTGCATGGGGTGCAAGGGGTCGCAAGTTCGAATCTTGTCGTCCCGACCAAAATGGGTAAAAGCAAACCCAAAGGCCCGTAAAACTCACTGTTTACGGGCCTTTTTAATTTTATTCCTATAAATTTGTTGCATTAAATCCCAGCCTTCACGTGAACAGACTGCGGATGGCCCTTTACTTTATTCCTCCCCCAATTTTTTAGTATTTGATAAAAGACGGTCCAGTGATAAAGGCCCGGAGCCAATAACGATAAAAAGTACCAGCAGCGCCAGCACCAGGATTGACAGCCATAGTTCGGAATTGGTGAAGGGAGATAAAATATTCACAAAAAATACGGCTCCGAAAACGATCGGTAATTGTAATAATGCCCACAGTCTTGTAAAAAGCCCTACGAAAATAAGAGCCCCTCCAACCAGGTGTATATAGGTCACATAATAGATCAGCGCCGTTATTATATCCGGCGATTCCCGGATGGCCTTATTTTCAATGATCAGGTATCTGAGATAAGCGGCATTATTTAAAAAAGCAATCCCTTTGGTAACCAGGAAAAGCCCGAGCAAGATGCGAATTATGTCCAGGATTTTAGTATGATGCAAGTCGCCCCAGTCCCTGATCTTATAAGCAATATTCATAATCAATTTTTATATTGTTTATACAAAGATAAAGATATAACAATTAACCCTTTATCATGTGCAGGGGCCTGCTGCAGTGAGTGTTGGCCCATCCCTCATGTTTACTTCACCCCATAGGTTAGACTCACATAATACATCCCCCCGATAGAGGGCCCGCCAAGAAAAGAATAGTAATATTTATTGAGCAAATTACTTCCCCCCAGTTTCAGCCGGCACCGGGCCTTCTCAAAGGTATAATTAACCTGCGCATCCAGCGTCGAATAAGCAGAGACATTGCCATTCACCAAAAAAGATTGCCAATAATAGCCGCTTTGCCACCTCCAGGTGATGCCAGCACCTGCGTGTTTGATTATTTTTTCCTTTGCCAGGGACAAATTCGCCATCCATTCCGGGGTATTAAATCCATCTTCCAGACCGTCCTCATTCGCGGACTTCCGAAGTTTGGCAAAAGAGGTATTGGCGTTGGCCGTATAGCTGCCCGAATGATAAGTAACTCCCGCACTCCCTCCATAATTATAGACTTTTGTCTGCGAATTGGTCCACATACGATATTGGCTCTGCTGCGACTTATTGTACAGGGCCATCGGGATGGAATCCGTATTCTTTGTATTGGGCACATTCATATTAGCCTGTGCGATGAATGACCGGTAATTATTAAAGTAGAAATCCACATCGATATAGATCTTCCCTTTTGCAAACAGCCCTTTATACCCTCCCTCGACCGAGTTGATGTGCTCGGGCCTGATATAGGTATAGGGATTTTTTTTAAGCAGAGTTTTATTTTTTGCAATAGCATCCTTTTGAGACAGGCCGCCCGTATTGATATCATTCAGCACAGCTTGCTGAAAAGCTGTTATCGAGGTCTGTAGCCAGGCATTTTCGAAAATGCCCTGTGACATCACCGGCAGCCCTCCTACTCTTTTCACTCCCCCGCTGTTCACGTTGGAATAAGCTTCGAATATGCTGGGAAACCGGTATCCGCTCTGGAAAGAAAGACGGAAATGCTGCGAGTATACCGGGGAATAGGCAGCAGTAAACCTCGGGTTCCAGGTCTGCGAAAAATAATCATTCTTATCGGTGCGGATGATGCCGCCAATCTTCAGGTTACCTTTTAAGAAGGATTTGGTCACCGAAACGAACCCCCCGGTTTTACCGTAGTGAATATTGCTACCTGCCTTTCCAGGCACCGGGTTTATAAAATAATTGCCGTCCGGCCATATAAAATAGGTCCGGTGATCAGCTCCCACGAGGATCTCCAGGCCCGTTTGTTCTTTCAGTCCGTGCAGCCATTGTCCGGTCAGGTCTATCTGGGCCTCGGCATGGATGAAGCTGGCTTTCACCTTCAGCGCCGCACCACTGTCCCAGTTATTGATCTGCTGTAATTTCTGTAGCACACCCGCAAAAGGAGATGTGCCTGGCTGATACCTGCCTGCATCGGCAAAAGCCCGGGCCTGGTGATGTGCCTGTGCCACAGAGCTGCCCGACTGATACGCATTGTTAAACTCGGCTGTATAGTCGGCATACCATTGATTATCTGGTTTGTAGTTACGATCGATATTCTCGGCCATAGAACGGAGATTATAGGAATTACCGGTATTCTCACTATTCAAGTAGACTTTGGCCTGGACAGAGGCGGATTGAAATTGCAGACCATGCTGCTGAACGAGATAATCCTGCAGGCGAAACCGGTTAGCACGCTGATATACATTATCCAGCAGGGCAACATGGTAGAGATAGCTGATGGTCGCCGTGGGAGATAATTTGTAATAGATGCCCGCGTCCGCTTTTATATTCTGCAGATCATAATTCACCACATCCTTTTCATAATAACCAGTGCGTGCGACTACATAGCTTTTGCCCTGCAAACTGATTGTTTTGCGGTCGGAAGATTCATTGCCATAGCCGCTCAGGGGATCCTGTGCAGGGTTGTCGCCCCCCATCAGGCCAGTGCTGGCGTTGGCGTTGGCATTCAATTCCCGGTGATCATCCGCAATCCAGTCATACCCTTTACTGAAAGTGCCATTCAACTTAAAAGCCAGCCGGGGGGACAACGCCTTCGCCCATCGCAAACTCGTTTCTGAAAATAATCTGGCGGAAATAGCTCTGTCACCTACATGCGTCACGGCAGTCTTCTGCTGCACGCTCAATCCCTCTGACAGAAAGGGGTTTTTGGTGGATATATTTGCAAGCCCATTAATAGTATTCATTCCATACAAGGCAGAAGCTACTCCGGGCACGATCTCCACGTTGTCGACATCCAGGTCCGAAGGTCCCAGGGCATTGGCAATAGGTCCTCCTATGTGAGGCGATGCTACATCCATCCCGTCCACTAATTGGGCAAACCGGACATTTGTAGTATTGGCAAACCCCCTTGCATTCAATATTTTAAAACCAAGGCTCGGCGTTATCATCTGCACACCCTGTACATTTTCAAGCGCATCAAAAAAAGACGGGGCCGGAGCCGCATAAAAATACTTTTCACCTACTTTCTGTACACTTACCGGAGACCGGAGAATACTTTCCCGAAGCCGGGTAGCCGAAACGGTCACCTCCGTTAAGATCTTTATCATCGAATCGCTTCGCATGGTCATACTGTCAGCGGCATATCCCCGGATCTTAGGCAATACCTGTCCATGCACCATACAGTGGATCAAACATAAAAAAGCAATCAGTCCTTTTTTCATAAGCGAGGTTTGTTTTGGCCGTTATATCTTTGTTTATATAACGCAAATATAATCAAAGCAGCACATTTTTTTGATCCAGGACAGCATTTCCGGGAAAAGTCTTAATTTCCATTACTCATGGGAAAAAAGATCAGCGAACTATTAAAAAAAGGAGACTTTAAAGTAAATGGAAGTCTGTGGATAGAAGGCGACGGCCAACGTTTTTTCGGTCCCGGCCCGGTAGAACTATTGGAATATATCGACCAGACAGGCTCTATTAACCAGGCTGCAAAAAAAATGGGCATGTCCTATAAAAAGGCCTGGGAACTTATCAACAACCTGAACGCCATGGCCGCACAGCCCCTCGTTACCACCAGCACAGGGGGAGAAAAAGGGGGCGGGTCCATCCTCTCAAAAGAAGCAAAGCAGATGATCGCTTACCATCGCCAATTGCGTGAGCGGTTCCGAATCTTCCTGGAAAGAGAAACAGCAAGATTAAAATAAACAAAAGCCGCCCCTTTTAGGAGGGCGGCCCGTTTTATGAATCATCCGGGGTCTAGGGGTCAATCTCAAATGCTATTCAGCACCTTCGATTGGGTCAAATATTTTTTAGAAGGATAATATATGAAAAAACAACTTCCGTTCTTAACAAGGGGAATGATCTCAGCACTGGCTTCCGTAGGGACAGCAGGACAGCCAAACGTCGTTCCCATTACTCCATATTTATGGAGGATACGCAGACTTACGTAAGGAGCTCCGTGAATGACGATATTGCGTCGGCTGGCCATATCATTAAAACCTTTGTCTACACCATCGATACGTAAGGAAAGGCCATTGCTGCCATAATATGTTTTGCGGGTCACATAAAAACCCAGGCTGCTCTTACAGGATTCAGGGGAATTAGAAAAAGAACTGGCATATTCTTCTCCGGAGTTGATGCCATGTGCGACATACGTACGGTAGAGCATTTTCTTGTTGCGTACATCGATCACGTACATTCTCTGCTGACTGGAGGATTGACTAAAATCACAAATAGACAATACATCCGTCCTATGCAAAACACCTTTTTTCAGCAGGTTATGGTAACCCAGCCAGGCATACTCAAAAGCTTTCCGGCTAAGCCCTGAATCTTCGAGATCCATCCGGTCATAAATACTCAGCGCGGTGTTCATGACCATTTTATATTCTACTTTAAAAGCGGCTAATTTTATGGCCTTTTGCATTTCCTCTGCTTTCAGGGCGGCTGCTATTGAAGCTGCTTTTTCTAATTCGGCCGTCCGGGCGCAAACGGAAGAAGCAGAAACCGTATACCGGAGGATCGTCTTGATCGCATCGGCTGCATGATAGGAGGTAGTACCGGCTTTAGCCAGCATAAAAGAGCCAATAAAGAAAAGCAACAGTAAAAAGCTCTTGGCGGAAGGAAAAGTAATGAATTTCATAAAAACGGATTTGGTATACTAGTTTCAATCAATATACCAAATCCATAAAGAGTTAATTATCAATTCATTATTCGATTTTTTTCAATAGACTTATTCCCGGCCTGGGAAAGACTTCCCGAATTTTGGACAATTGGGAAGGGCTCCCAAAAAAACAGGGACAAAAATGTCCCTGAATTACCAAACCTAACTGCCTATGAAGACTATAACGAATTTAAATACCTTCTTTTTACTATGTGATGTAGTTTATATACGACAAATGATCTAAAATAGATTTCATCCGGGCAAATAAATTTTATATTTATACATACTATGAGAAAAGGATACCTGTTACCGCTGTTCCTGTCTGCTTCTCTCCTTGCACACAGTCAGCAAAACCCACTTCCGGACAGTCCGGGCCCGTTCCACTCGGATTACCAACCTCCTTTTTTTACCGATGGGGACAGGAATAAAAAGATAGCGGCAGCCTTTCCAGCCGTTGAAAAGATCTATCGGGATTATGCCCTGAAAAATCATTTCCCGGGCCTGGCCTTTGGCATTGTAGTAGACGGACAGCTGGTCTACTCGGGAAGTATGGGATACACCGATCTCTCTCAACACCAACCCGTAAACAGCCTTTCCCTCTTCCGCATCGCCTCGATGACCAAAAGCTTCACAGCCCTGGCCATTCTCAAATTACGCGATGATGGCAAACTTAGCCTGGAAGACCCTGTATACCAGTATATTCCGGAGATCAAAAAAACGATTGCTCTCACGGCAGATGCTCCGCCCATTACTATTCGCCACCTGTTAAGCCATTCGGCAGGGTTCCCGGAAGACAATCCCTGGGGCGACCGTCAATTAGCTGATACCGACGACGAACTAATCCAATTAATCGAAAAAGGCATCTCCTTCTCTAATGTTCCCGGCATCAGTTATGAATACAGCAATCTTGGGTTTGCCATGTTGGGAATGATCATCACAAAAGTTTCCGGCAAACCCTATCAACAATATATTACTGAAAATATTCTCGACCCCCTG
>Ga0310811_10013496_pt1 | contig 10642 bp, 9 predicted proteins | sample YCmetagenome_FD_207642 | JGI IMG/M metagenome (GOLD analysis project Ga0310811, IMG submission 207642) | Soil microbial communities from experimental microcosm in Duke University, North Carolina, United States - YC | ecosystem: Engineered > Artificial ecosystem > Soil microcosm > Unclassified ...
TTCGCCATGACGGAGGCCGAACGGCCTGGCGCCAGCCATGGCTCACGGTGTTCGCCGGTCGTGACGTTCAGCCGCAGCGCCTCGCCAATCCGCTCGACGATGCCTTTCATGTCGAAGAAGTCGACGTCTCGCGCCCCCCCACTCCAGTGCTCGTCCGATGCCGCCCCCGTCCACGCACACGCAATCGAACGCCGTTCGCCGGTTCCGCGGGAAAAACGGGCACCGATCTCAAACAGGCGGACGTCGCGCTGTTCGCGGCGGCGGTTGTGGGCGACCGCATCGACGAGGCTGGGCAGCGCGGAGGGACGCAGGACAGCGAAGTTCTCCGACAGCGGATTCGCAATCGGAACCAGCTCGCCTTGCGGCGCGAACGGCGCAGCGGCGGCGGACGCAACGAAGCCGAAGGTCATCGCTTCGAAGAACCCGGCGGCGGTCATGACCGTGCGCAAATGCCGCGCGCGTCCAATACGCGGATCGACTGCAGGTGGGGCAGACGTCAACGCCGGGAACGTCGACGGCAGCTTGTCGAACCCGTAATGGCGCGCCACTTCCTCGATGAGATCGACTTCACGTGTTGCGTCGATACGCCGCGTCGGCACCGTCACGTCCCATCCGCCATCGTCGGCGACTTCACGCAGGGTGAAACCGAGGCCTTCGAGAATACGCTTCACGTCGGCGTCGGGAACGGCGGTGCCGAGCAGACCCTGGATTCTGGCGCGCCGCAGCCGCACGGTTCGTGGCTCGATCCGCGTCGGGTAGCGGTCGACGACCGTGCCGCGCGCCTTACCAGCGCCGATTGTTTCGAGCAGCGCGCAGGCGCGCTCCATGGCGGTGACGGGCAACCGCGGGTCGAGCCCGCGCTCGAACCGCATGCTCGCCTCGGTCTTGAGCGCCAGCTTCTTGCTCGTCCGGCGCACCGACAACGGGTTGAAGTACGCGCTCTCCAGCACGATGACCGTCGTCGCATCGCCGACCTCGGACTCTGCGCCGCCCATCACGCCCGCGATGGCAACGGCCCGCTCTGCGTCTGCGATGGCAAGCATGTCGGGCGACAGGTCGCGCATCTGACCGTCGAGGGTCTTGAGGCGCTCACCTGAATTCGCCGTGCGCACTCGTATCTGCGCACCCGCCAGCTTCGTAAAGTCGAACGCGTGCATCGGCTGTCCCATCTCGAGCAGCACGTAATTGGTGACGTCGACGATGTTGCTGATCGGACGGACGCCTGCAGCCTGCAGGCGCGCCTGCATCCAGGCAGGTGAACTGCCGACGGTCACGTCAGCGACGGCGCCTGCATATCGCGGGCAGAGGTCGGCGTTTTCGATGACGACGTCGATGTCGGACTTCTCGACCACCTTCAAGGATGCGAGACGGAGATTCGGACCAGTGGCCTTACCGTCAGCATTCAGAGGCGAGGACGTTTCGGGTCCGCGAATCGCGGGCCGGCGCATGGGAAGGTTGAAGGCAGTCGCGATCTCGCGCGCCATCCCCATCACGCACATGCAGTCGGGACGATTGCCGGTTACCTCGAAATCGATGACCGCATCGCCGCCCCGAAGCACGTCCAACCCTTCCACGGCGAAACCGCGCACGGACATCGTCTTCGCGATCTCGTCGGCCGACGCGATCACGTCCACGAAGTCACGTACCCAGGACACCAGGACTTTCATATCGGGAACTGTTCGAGGAACCGGAGGTCGTTTTCGTAGAACAGACGGATGTCATCCACGCCGTAGCGCAGCATCGCGACCCGTTCCATGCCCATGCCGAACGCGAAGCCGGTTACCTTGTCAGGGTCGTAGCCGACGGCTTCGAACACCGCTGGATGCACCATCCCGCTGCCGAGAATTTCGAGCCAGCCGGTCTGCTTGCAGGTGCCGCAGCCGGCTCCGCCGCACGCGCGGCAGCTCACGTCCACTTCGGCCGACGGCTCGGTGTACGGGAAGAAGCTTGGGCGCAGGCGCACCTTTACGTCGCCGCCGAAGAGCGCCCGCATCATCGCCTCGAGCGTCCCCTTCAAGTCCGCGAGCGTAATCCCCTCGCCGACGACGAGCCCTTCGAACTGCTGGAACATCGGCGTGTGGCTGAGATCGAGGTTGTCGCGACGATACACGCGGCCAGGGACGATGATGCGGATCGGCGGCGGAAACGTCCGCATGTAGCGGATCTGCATCGCCGAAGTGTGCGTGCGTAGCAGTGTGGCCGCGCGCACCTGCGCTTCCGGCAGACTGCCCGGTTCCCCTGAAAAGCGGTGTGCGCCCCACGCGCCGCCGACGATCGGCGCATCGAGGTAGAGCGTGTCCTGCATGTCGCGCGCAGGATGATCGGGCGGCATGTTAAGCGCCTCGAAGTTGTGGAAGTCGTCTTCGACCTCCGGGCCCTCGAGAATCTCGTAGCCCATGTGCGTGAAGATGTCCTCGACGTCGCGGCGCACGCGCATCAGGGGATGTATACGCCCCATCGGCAGCGTGCGTCCCGGCAGCGTCACGTCGACGGCGCCGGCAGGCTGACGCGTGGACTCGAGTGCGACGCGCTTCTCGTCGATCGCCGTTTCGATCTCCGACTTCAGCGTGTTCACCGCCTGGCCGAAATCGCGGCGCTCGTCGGGCGCGAGCGTCGACAGCGTCTTCATCAGGGCGGTGACCTGGCCGGACTTGCGGCTCAGGAAGGCGTCGTGAAGGGCTTTGAGCGCCTGTTCGGTGGCGGCCGAAGGGAGCTGCGCGAGAAACGCCTCGCGCACTCCCTGGATAGCGGAGTGATCAGGCACGTGCTTCGGCGGGAAGCGCGGCCTTGGCCTGCGCCGCCACCTTGGCAAATGCGGCGGATTGCGTCGCGGCCATGTCCGCGAGCATCTTGCGGTCGAGCGTGACGCCGGCGGCCTTGAGGCCGCGCATCAACTGCGAATAGGTGAGGCCGTTCTCGCGCGCCGCGGCGTTGATGCGCACGACCCACAACCGGCGGTACTCGCGCTTCTTGTTCTTGCGGCCGACGAACGCGTACTTGCCCGCGGTGTCGACGGCTTCCTTTGCCGCGCGATACAGCTTGCTCTTCGTCTGGTAAAAGCCTTTCGCACGCGACAGCAGCTTCTTCCGCTTCGCCCGGCGAACTGTTCCTCGTTTCACTCGTGGCATGTTCGTTCCTATTTGTACGGAAGCATGAGCTCAAGCTTCGGCGCGTCAGCGTCGGACACCTGCTCGGTGCCGCGCATGCGGCGCTTCGACTTGGTCGTCTTGCTCGTCAGAATGTGGCGCTTGAACGCCTTGGCCCGCATGATCTTGCCGGTGCCGGTCTTCTTGAAGCGCTTCGCTGCGCCACGATGTGTTTTCAGTTTCGGCATTTGTCCATCTGGCGCATCCGACAGGACGCGCCCTCCCGCTACTCTTCTACTGGTTCTGCGACGGCTTCCTGTGCCGCGCGTTTCGGCGCCGACTTGCGTCCTGCGCGCGCGCTCAGAATCACGTGCATCTGGTTGCCTTCCATGCGCGGCGAGGTTTCGGGCATCGCCACCTCGGAGAGTTCCCCGATGAGACGCTCCAGAATGCGGCGGCCGATGTCCGGATGCGCCATCTCGCGGCCGCGGAAGAAGATCGTCGCCTTCACCTTGTCGCCCTGGGCGAGGAAGCGCTCGATGTGCTTCTTCTTGAAATCGTAGTCGTGCTCGTCGACCTTCGGGCGGAACTTGATCTCCTTGACCTCGATCACCCGCTGGTGTTTCTTCGCCTCACGGCTGCGCTTCTGCTCCTGATACTGGTACTTGCCGAAGTCCATGATTCGGCAGACCGGCGGTACAGCAGTCGGCGAAATCTCGACGAGGTCGAGCCCCTTCTGCTTGGCGATAGCCAGCGCGGACGGCGGCGGCATGATCCCGAGCTGTTGTCCGTTCTCGTCGATCACGCGGATTTCTCGAACACGAATGCGTTCGTTGGTGCGAACGCGATCATCACGTCGGGGCGAACGATCGAAAGCGATACTGCCTCCTCTGGCTTAAGCTTCAGCCTTAGGGCTCAAGCAACTTCCTCGCGGCTTGCGCCCTGAGCCTTGAGTCCTGAGCCCAGGTTCTTCGCCGCGATTTCTTCCTTCGCGCTCGCGATGAACGCGTCGACGGCGCGCGCCCCGAGGTCGCCCCCGGATCGACTGCGCACCGACACCGTCGCTTCCGCCGCCTCCCGATCCCCAGTCACCAGCATGTAGGGAATCTTCTGCAGCTGCGCCTCACGGATCTTATAGCCAATCTTCTCCTGCCGATCGTCGAGCTCGACGCGAAGCCCGGCGGCGACAAGCCTGTCGCGCACCGATGCCGCATACGCCCGGTGACGGTCCGAAATCGGGAGCACGATGGCCTGAACGGGCGCCAGCCAGAGCGGAAATGCGCCCGCGTAATGCTCGATCAGGAGCGCGATGAACCGCTCGAAACTACCGACGATTGCGCGGTGAATGACGATCGGCCGGTGCTCGGCGTTGTCGGCGCCGATGTATTTCAGGTCGAAGTTCTCGGGCTGCTGATAATCCAGCTGAATCGTCGCGCACTGCCACTTCCGGCCAATCGCATCCGTGATGTCGAAGTCGATTTTCGGGCCATAGAACGCGCCGTCGCCCTCGTTCAACGTGTATTCGAGGCCGGCGCGCTGCAGGGCCGCCTTGAGCTGCGCTTCGGCGTCATTCCACGTCGCAATCTCCCCGAGGAACTCCTCCGGCCGCGTGGATAGCTTGGCCGTGAACGCCAGCCCGAAGTCGCCGTACACCCGCTGCACGAGTCGAATGAGCCGCTCGATCTCCTCGCCGATCTGCTCCTGCGTGACGAAGCAATGCGCATCGTCCTGCGAGAACTGGCGGACACGCGTCAGGCCGGAGAGCACGCCGGACGCTTCATTGCGATGCAGCGGCGTCTGCTCATGAAAGCGCACGGGCAGATCGCGATAACTGTGCGTCATGCTCGCGTACATGAGGAAGTGTCCCGGGCAGTTCATCGGCTTCAGACTCATCGTCTCGCCTTCCGATTCGATGAGGAACATGTTCTGCCGGTAGTGCTTCCAGTGCCCCGACTGCTCCCACAGCGCCTTGTTGAACATCAGCGGCGCCTTCACCTCGACATAGCCGGCCGGGAACAGCACCTCGCGCATGTAGTTCGCGAGCGTGTTGTAGAGCGTCGTGCCGTTGTGGAACCAGAACGCCGAGCCAGGCGCCCACGGGTGGAACATGAACAGGCCGAGCTCTTTTCCGAGCTTTCGGTGGTCGCGCTTCTTCGCTTCCTCGATCTGCGTGAGATACGCCTTCAGCTCCTTATCCGATGCAAACGCCGTCCCGTAGATGCGCTGCATCGGTGCGTTGCGCGCATCTCCTTTCCAGTACGCGTTTGACGTCGAGAGGAGCTTGAACGCCTTGAGCTTGCTCGTGCTTGGGACGTGCGGCCCGACGCAGAAGTCGACGAACGTCTCCCTGTCCTTGATGGTGTAGCAGGAGACTTCCGTCTGACCCTCGGTCTTCTCTTCGATCAGCTGCACCTTCAGCGGCTCGCCGCGGCTGGCGAAAAACTTCTTTGCTTCTTCGCGCGGCCACATCTGCCGCTCGTACGGCAGGTCCTGCTGGGCGAGCTCGCGCATCTTCGCTTCGATGCGATCGAGATCCTCAGGCACGAACGGTCGATCGACAATGAAGTCGTAGAAGAAGCCTTCGTCGGTCGCAGGACCGATGCCGCACTGTGCGCCGGGAAACAGGTTCGTGACTGCGGCGGCCATCAGGTGCGCGGTGCTGTGTCGCAACAGCGGCAACGCTTCGGCGTTCTTGTCCGTGACGATGCGGACCGCGGAATCCTTTGCGAGCGGATAGGACAGGTCCACGAGCTTGCCATCGACCACTGCGGCGTACGCCGCCTTGGCGAGACCAGGAGAGATCTCTGCCGCGACGTCGCGGACAGGCGTGCCCGCGGATACAGCGCGACTGGATCCGTCCGGTAGCGTGATCGTGACCTGACTCATTGAATCTTACGGGGACCTTTTCGCAGTCCGCCTTCGCGGCTTCGCCGCTTCGGCAGCCACGCGTGAGCGAAGGCTGGTAGGCGCGGGTGGACTCGAACCACTGACCTCCTCCGTGTCAGGGAGGCGCTCTAACCAACTGAGCTACGCGCCTATCTGTTGCGAATTCAGGCTTTAACCCGAACGGCCAGTATACATCAGCGATCCAGTCGTTCGGAACGTTCGAACCGTTCGCTTCGCTCTAGGCGGCCTTCTTTTGTGAGAAGTACTCCAACGCCTTTTGCAGGGTTGGATCGGTCGTCGGTGCTGGCGTACCGAACTCGACGTCAGGCTCGTCGACTGGCACTTCGGGCTGCAGACCCTTTTCGTGGATTGCGTTGCCGTTGGGCGCGGCATATCGCATGTAGGAAAGCAGCATGGCGCTGCCATCCGGCAGTTTCACCAGCTTCTGCTTGGCCGCGCTGCCGATGGTGTGCTCGCCGATCATTTCCGCACGCTTGTTGCCATCGAGTGCGGCGGCAAACACTTCGCCCGCACGCGCGGTGCTCTGATCGACCAGCAGCACGACGGGTGCGGTGATGGCCCCGTCACCGTTCTGCGCAGCCACCGTTTCCTTGTTCGTCTTTGTCTCGCGGACAACCAGCGTTCCCGTCTTTACGAACAGCCGCGCCGCCGCAACGCCATCGTCCAGATCGCCGCGCGTGGCGCCGCGCAGATCAATGATGTAGCGCGCGGCACCGGTCTTGGCGAGCGCATCGACAGCTTGCTTCACCTGCACGGGCGCGCGTCTGCTGAACTCGACGATGTGGATATACCCCGTCGTGGCGTCCGCCATCTTCGACGTCAGCTCGGTGGCGGGTATGCGTTCGCGGTTGAGATCAATTTCGTGAGGGTCCGCCGCGTTCCCCCTGATGATGAGCAGCGAGACCTTGCTGCCCGGCTGACCATGCAGCAGACGATCGCCTTCGAAAATCGAGATGTCTTTGGTGGACCGCTTGTCGATTGCGCGGATGAAGTCGCCGCTGCGCAGCCCCGCCTTCGCGGCCGGCGATCCGTCACGGACGGAGATCACGCGCAAGTAGTATTGACGGCTCAATTCGACGCCGATGTCGGCGGGGGCGACCGGCGCATTCGTTTCGTACGCAGATGCGACGTTCGCGGGAAGAAATCCGCTGTCCGCATCGAGATTGTCGGCCAGGCCGTTCATCGCGCCGCGCATGGCCTTCTTCACGTCCACTTCCTCGACGTAGTTATTGAGCACGAGCGAGACGACGTCTTCGAACACGCGGAGGTGCTGGTAGGTGTCGTCCTTGGCCATCACCTGGCCGAGGTAACCACCGATGATCGCGAAGACGATGACCGGCGTCGAGATGAGAAGCACCCAGAGGCGCGTACGGGATGTCATCTAACGAAACTCCCAACTGCCAACTCCCATATCCAACCCCAGCCTCTTGGCAGTTGGTAGTTGGAAGTTGCGCGTTTACCGTGGCTTAAGCCATTGTATGGGATCGACCGAACGGCCGTCGACGCGCAACTCGAAATAGAGGGCGGCAGGGCCGGCAGGAGCCGCTCCGACGCGGCCCAGCTCTGTGCCGGCGTCGACCTGCTGACCGCGGGACACGGAAATCGACGCCATATAGCCATACAGCGAATAGTAATTGCCGCCGTGGTCGAGGATGACCAGGTTGCCGAAGCCGGTGAACGCGTCGGCGTAGTCGACGGCGCCGGGATGAACCGCGACGACCGGGGCCCCTTCAGGCGCGGCTATTTCGATGCCGTTTCGTGCACGCGTGAAACGGCCGGCGACCGGCCAGTCGAGGGCGCCCCGAAATGAGGCGAGTGGCAGGGACACCGGTTCGACCGGGCGTCCCGCTGCGGCATTCGCCAGCTGTTCGCGCAGCCGCTGATACGCGACGTCGAGCTCGCCGGCAAGCTGCGCGGTCAGGTCGCGGCGTTGATCGATTTGCGCAATGAGAGCTTCCCGCGCGGCGACCGCGCGCTGAGCGTCGACGCGTGCGCCGTCAGCTTGCTTTGCCGCCGCCTCGAGCTCGTGCGTGCGCCGCTCCATCTCGTCGCGCTGCTGTCGCAGCTCCATGAGCGTGCGGCGATGCGCGGCGATCCTCTGGTCGTTGATAGTGGTGAGGGCTGCAACGCCGCGCATCGCGCGCCCGAAGTCGCGAAGTCCACGCACATCAAACAGCATCCGCGCATAGCCGCCGCGGCCGCGCTTGTAAATATCAACAAGCCTCACCCTGAGATCCGGCAGCTGCGATTCGCGCTGCCGTTCGAGCGCGGTCAGTTGTTGCGTGGTCTGCTGCAGAGCCGTCTGCGCCGATGTCACCGCCGCGTCGGCCGCCTTCAGCTGCTCGGCGGCGATGTCGCGACGAATCTCGAGCTGGCGCAGATCGCCGAGGAGCGTTCGCGATTGCCCCGCGAGCTTGTCGGCTTCCGCCTGCAGGGCACGTACGCGTTCGTTCACACGTCGCGCCGTAGCGTCCGGTGTCTGCGCCGCAGCGGCCGTGGTGATCACGATCACCGGCAGCAGGACAAGCGGGCCGAACCTCATCACACGGCTAGTATAGAGTCACGCATGCGAGTGGTGGGGCTCGATATCGGGGAAAAGCGGATCGGCGTTGCCATCAGCGACCTCACCGGCACGCTGGCCAGGCCGCTGTCGGTGCTGCGACCTGCGGGCCTCGACGTGGACGCGTTGGAGATCGTCGGCCGAGAGATCGCGCGTCTCGCGGAAGAAGAGGACGGCGTGGGCGCCGTAGTGGTCGGCCTGCCACGTCGCCTTGACGGCACACCAACCGATATGACTACGCGAGTGGAGAAATTTGCGCAGCAGTTGCACGCAAAGACCTCGCTGCCTGTGACGCTTCAGGACGAGCGGCTGTCGAGCCGCGAGGCCGAGAGCCGCCTCGCGTTGCGCGACAAAGACTGGCGTTCCCGGAAGGCGCGGCTCGACGCGGCGGCGGCGGCTGTCATCCTGCAGGACTATCTCGATGGCCGCGCGTAGAGTTCTCTCGATTTTCCTTCTTGTCGTGGTTGTCGCCGTAGGTGCGGCGGCTGTGGCGGTCTGGCTCGGGTGGAACGACATCCACGAACCGTACAAGGGTTACAACTCGACGGAACAATACGTCACCGTGAGGCAGGGCGCCTCGAGCGTCGAGATCGGCCGAACGCTGGCTGATGCGCATGTGGTGCGCGACCCGAGGTCGTTTCGCGTGGCGCTGTGGTGGACGGGCAACGGCCGGAATCTGAAAGCGGGTGAGTACCGCTTCGATCGTGCAGTGACGCCGCTCGACGTCGTTAACGTGCTCGTGCGCGGCGACGTCTACACGCAGAAGGTCACGTTTCCCGAAGGCCTGACGATCGAGGAAATGTCGAAATTGTACGAATCGCACGGCTTCGGGCCTGCCCGCGACTTCGTGGAGGCGTCGCGCCATGTCGAGCGCATCGCCGATCTCGATCCCGACGCCAGGGACCTGGAGGGTTATCTGTTTCCCGAAACATACGCGCTGCCGAGGAATGGCGGCGCGGCACGCCTCATCGATCTCATGGTCGATCGATTCCGATCGGTGTACGACGAACAGATGCGCGCGCAGGCGAGCGCCGAGGGTATGACGACGCGTCAGGTTGTGGCGCTCGCGTCGCTGGTCGAAAAGGAAACGGGCAAGGCGGAGGAACGACCGCTTGTGGCGGCGGTGTTCCGCAACCGGATAAAGATTGGTATGCCGATGCAGGCCGACCCGACAATTGTCTATGCGCTGGAGAAGGCGCATCGCTACGACGGGAACATACGGAAGATCGATCTGTCGATGGACTCGCCGTACAACACCTACAAATATCCAGGGCTGCCGCCCGGACCGATCGCATCGCCTGGCAAAGCCTCCCTCGAGGCCGCGCTGTCGCCGGCGAAGGTGTCGTATCTCTACTTCGTCAGCCGCAACGATGGCTCACACGTGTTCGCGTCCACACTTGCCGAGCACGAGAACAACGTCAGGAAATTTCAGGTCGAATTCTTCAGACAACAGAGGCGGGCGCAGCTCTCTAACGCTCGCCCCACTTCAACTTCTCGCGGAGCAGCTCGAAATAACCGCGCGACGGCGCCTTGACTAGACGAAGCACCTGCTGCGCTCTGCCTACGCGAATGACGTCTCCCTGGTGGACGGCGTAGCCGTACTGGCCGTCGTAGGTGACGAACACGTCTTCGCTGCCGCTCGGTGATTCGGGCCGCACTTCCACTTCGGCATCGGCAGGGATCACAACCGGACGGTTCGTCAGCGTATGCGGCGCAATCGGCGTCAGCACGAGCGCGTCAACCGACGGGTGGACGATCGGTCCACCGGCGGCCAGGTTGTAGGCGGTTGATCCCGTCGCGCTTGCGATGATGAGGCCGTCGGCCTTCACACACGTGACAAAACGGCCGCTCACGGAGACCGACAGTTCGATCATTCTGGACAGTGCGCCCTTGGTGAAGACGACGTCGTTCAGCACGACGCGCCTCTCGTCGGCTTTGCCACGCAGCGTGGCCGTGGAGGACAGCATCAGGCGTTCGTCGTAGGTGGCAGTGCCGTCGACGAGGGCTTCGAGTGAGGGATAGAGCTCGTCGATGCGGATTTCGGTGAGAAAGCCGAGACTGCCGAAGTTGACGCCGAGAATCGGAATGT
>Ga0310811_10013497_pt1 | contig 10642 bp, 9 predicted proteins | sample YCmetagenome_FD_207642 | JGI IMG/M metagenome (GOLD analysis project Ga0310811, IMG submission 207642) | Soil microbial communities from experimental microcosm in Duke University, North Carolina, United States - YC | ecosystem: Engineered > Artificial ecosystem > Soil microcosm > Unclassified ...
AGATGATCGCGCCCGTCTACCGGGGCACAGGCGACGCGCGCGCGGCGCTCGGCGCGATCCGGAACCGGATCGGCGAGCTCGACTTCCGCGCGCTGCACACGCTCGCGTGGACCGCGGCGTTCGAGATCGAGACGATCCTCAGTCGGTGAGCGCGCCCGGGTTCATGATGCCGTGCGGGTCGAGCGCGGCGCGCAACGCCGCGAGATACGGATCGAGCTTGGTCGCGCGGGCGCCGAGCAGCCAGCCGCCGGCCTCTTCCGCGGCGGTCTCGGTCGCGGCGCGCACCGTGTCGATCGAGGCGTCGCCGCTGAACGAGAAGAACACGACCGCGCCGTCGGCGTCGAAGCGCGAGATGTGCGCGCGCGTGGTCGCGCCTGCGCGCTTCGCCGCCTCGACCACCTCGTGATAGACGGCGCGCAAGGTCGCGGGGGTCGCGGTGACCTGCAGCGCGGGGCCCGGGCCCGGCGTCGGCTCGCCCTGGTGGATGCGCTTCCACCACAGCTCGGCGAGGCGCGCGTCGCCGGCGCGGCCGCCCTCGGCGGCGACCGCGCTCGCGATCAGATCGCGATCGCAGGTCGCGAGATCGGTCGGGCCCGCGGTCGCGCACGTGACCAGCGCTTCGTCCGCGCCGAGCTCGGGCAGCGGCGCGCCGGCGAAGTGCGCGGCCGCTTCGCCCGCGTCGTAGATGCGCACGCCCGACGGCGCGGCCTCCTCGCGCAACGCGAGGTAGACCGCGTTGACCGCGGCGTCGACCGACGGCAAGACGTACGCGGCGACGAAGCGCGCCTCCGGCTTGCGATGGATGCGCAGCACCGCGCCGGTGATGAAGCCGATCGTGCCCTCGCTGCCGCACAGCGCGCGCGCGAGGTCGGGGCCGGTCGAGCGGCGCGGCGCGACGCGCGTGTGGATCGTGCGCCCGTCGGCGAGCACCGCGCTGACGCCGACGACCGCGTCCTCGAAGAAGCCGTGCCGCGCGCTCGACTTCCCGGGCGTGCGCACGGCGAGGATGCCGCCGATCGTCGACATCAAGACCGCGGGCGGGTAGTCGCCGATCGTGAGCCCGCGCGGCACCAGGATCTTCTCGAGCGCCAGGCCGGTGATGCCGGCTTGCACGTGGACGAGCAGCGACGTCTCGTCGAGGTGCACGACATGATCCATGCGGCGCGTCTGGACATGGATGCGCGCGCCGGTCGCGTGCGCGTCGCGCGAGCCGGTGCCGACCGGCACGAGCGCGATGCGGTTGCGATGCGCGATGCGCACGACCTCCGCGACCTCGGGCGGCGCGCCGGGCGTCACCAACCACGCGGCGCTCTCGAGCGCCTTCACGTGCTCGTGGCCGACCGCGCGCGTGAGCTCCTCGGCGACCGTCACTTCATCGCTCCGGCGAGCCCCATCTTGCCCGGGTTCAAGATGCCGTCGGGATCCAAGCTCTCCTTCAAGCCCGCGTAGATCGCCATCGCCTCGCGATGCTCGCCCGCCATGTGCTCGGCCTTCAGCATGCCGACGCCGTGGTGATGGCTGATCGTGCCGCCGACCCGCGTGGTCGCGTCGAGGCCGTCGCGCCAGATCGCGTCGTAGACGCGCTCGCTGTCGGCGCGCGAGCCGCCGTGGCCCGCGAACGAGAAGTAGATCGAGCAGCCGTCGGGGTACGCGTGGGAGAAGTGCGCCATCACGACCGCGTGCGCGCCGATCGCCGCGCGCACCGAGTGATAGAGATCCATCAAGCGCTCCCAGGAGGACGCGACCTCCATGGTGTCGACGAACGCGCCGTCGCGGAAGACCGGCGACATGCGGTAGCTGACCGCGTAGCGATGCGCGAGCCACGCGCGCCCCGGCTCTTCGCCCTTGTCGCGCGCGCCCGCCGCCTCGAGCTCGCGGAAGGTGAGCGCGGCCTCGACCTCGGTGCGCAGGCGCGCGCCCTCGAGCCCGATGATCATGCGGCAGCCGCGCCGCGCGACCTTCTCGGCGACCGCGCCGAACACGCGGTTGACCAGCTTCGACTGATCGAGCGCGACGCCCATGACTTCCTTGCGCAGCGCGCGTCCGCCGCGCGCGAGCGCGAGCATGCGCCCGACGACGCCGCCCGGCTCCGGCTCCTCGCGCGGCACGACGGGGAGCGCGCCTTCGCCGGGCGCGGGCCACGGCGCGACCGCGTCGGCGTCCTCGGCGGGCTCCGCGTGCGAGCCGCCCATGCTGTTCATCAGCGTGTCGAGCTCGTCGTAGAGGCGCACGACCGCGGGGCGCAGGCCGCGCTGCATCACGCGCCGGATCGCTTCGACGCCCGCCGAGACGCTCTCGACCTCGAAGCCGCGGAAGATGCGCAGCTGCGGCGCCGGCGACACGCGCAGGCGCGCGCTCGTGATCACGCCGAGCGTGCCCTCGCTGCCGAGGAGCAGTTGCGTCCAGTTGGGGCCGCGCAAGGCGCGCGACGGCCCGTCGGTCTCGATGATGTCGCCGCGCCCGGTGACGACCGTGAGGCCGACCGTGCGATCCTCGGTCTTGCCGTACTTGGTCGAGAGCTGACCGGCAGCGCGCGTCGCGAGCCAACCGCCGACGGTCGAGCAGTAGATCGACGACGGGAAGTTGCCGAACGTGTAACCGCGGCGCGCGAGCTCGCGCTCGAAGCGCTCGCCGTTCAGGCCGGCGTCGACGTCGCACACCAGCTCGTCGGCGTCGACGCCGCGGACCGCGGTCATGCGCTTGAGATCGATCGTGATGCCGCCGTGGATCGGGACCGCGCCGCCGCACACGCCGCTGCCGCCGCCGTACGGGACGATCGGCAGCTTCTGCTCGCGCGCGAGCCGCACGATCGAGACGACCTCGCGCACGGTCTCGGGCCACACGACCACGTGCGGGCGCCGGCCCATCGGCGCGCCGTCGCGACGCGCGAACAGGAGGCGCGGCCACATGTCGCGCGCGTAGGTGTCGAGGTCGGTCTCGCGCATCGACACGCGCCGCGGGCCGCAGATGCCCTCGAGGTCGCGGCGGAGGGCGTCGGGGTCGAGCGCGCGGAGCGACATCGCGCGAACGGTACGATATGTTGGCGCGCATGTCGCGCTTCGCCGCCGATCACCTCCGCACCGTCGCCGTCCTCGGGGCGGGCACCATGGGCCACGGCATCGCGCACGTCTGCGCGCAGCTCGGCTGCAGCGTCGCGCTGTACGACATCGAGCTGTCGTTCGCGTCGCGTGGCCTCGAGAAGATCGCGGCGAACCTGGCGAAGGGCGTCGAGCTCGGCAAGCTCTCGCCGGATCTGCGCGACGCGACGCTCGCGCGGCTGCGCGCGACCGCGTCGCTCGAAGACGCGTGCGCCGGCGCCGACCTCGTCGTCGAAGCGGCGCCGGAGAAGATCGAGATCAAGCGATCGCTGTTCGAGCGGGTCGATCGAGCCGCACCGGCGGCGCTGCTCGCGACCAACACGTCGTCGCTGTCGATCGCGTCGATCGCGTCTTCCGTGACCGATCCGTCGCGCGTCGTCGGCATGCACTTCTTCAACCCGGTGCACTTGATGAAGCTCGTCGAGGTCGTGCGCCATCCCGCCGCCGATGCCTCCGCGGTCGAAGCCGCGCGCGCGTTCTCCGAGCGGCTCGGCAAGACGCCGATCGTCGTCAGCGACTCGCCCGGCTTCGCGTCGTCGCGCTTGGGCCTCGTGCTCGGCCTCGAGGCGATCCGCATGGTCGAGAGCGGCGTCGCGTCGGCCGCCGACATCGACACCGCGATGAAGCTCGGCTACGGCCACCCGATGGGCCCGCTCGAGCTGACGGATCTGGTCGGCCTCGACGTGCGCCTCGGCATCGCCGACTACCTGGCCGGCGAGCTCGGCGCCGGCTTCACGCCGCCCGCGCTGCTGCGCCGCCTGGTCGCCGAAGGCAAGCTCGGCAAGAAGAGCGGCGAGGGCTTCTATCGCTGGGACGCGACCGGCAAGAAGATCGCGTGAGCGACGACGATCCCTATCGCCGCGGGCGCGCCGCGCCGCCCGCGCTCGTCGAGCTCGCCGCCGGCGCCGAGGCGAAGCGGCGCGAGCTGCCGCGCGACGTCGATCGCCTGCCGAGCAAGCGCGATCGCGCGCGACAAGCGCTCGGCATCCGCGCGGCGGTCGGGTTGCCGAGCGTCCTGTTCGGCACGTTCGGCTTCTTGTTCTTGATGGCCGGGATCGAGATCGGCGCCGGCGTCGCGATCTTCGGCGCGCTGCTCCTGCCGGTCGGGATCGTCATCGACGTCCTGTGGTCGAAGGATCTGCGCGCGCGCACCGCGGCGCGGCTCGCCGAGGGCGAACGGCATCCGTTTCCGGTGAAGGGCTACGAGATCTGGCTCGCGTCCGAGCGGCCGCTCCTGGACGTCCATCTGCGCGCCGCGGTCGCGCGCGACGTCGTCGATCGCGCAGCGACCGCGCTCGATCCCGACATCACGATCGAGTGGTTCGACGATCGCCTGTTCCGCGTCGCGCTGCCGCCGCATCCGATCGGCGCCGCCGACGAGCACAGCTTCGGCGGTGATCCGAAAGCGTGGGCCTCGTTCGCCGACAAGATCCTCGCGCCGCTGCACGCGGACGTCGGCATCGAGCGCGTCGAGATGGGCGGATCGATGCGGGGGCTGCCGCCCGGTCGCTGACTTACACGGGCCTTACGCAAGCGACGGCGCGGCCGCGGGTCTTCGGAGCATGAAGCCCTCCTCGCTCGTCATCCTCGCTGCGCTCGGTTCCACCGCCCTCGCGTCGACCGCGCCGCACGCGAAGGTCCACGTCCTCGAAGGCGAATACCCGTCGGTGGAGTACCTCTACGCGCCGTGGGCGGAGATCCGCGTCGCGTATCCGGTGATCGACGGCAAGATCGATCGCTACGTCGGCACGTTCGAGGTCGCGCTCGACGATCGCTTGGCGGCGGTCGCGCGCGCGGCGGACACGCTCGAGGGCATGGCGCGCGGACACGTGCGGCTCGAGCGACGCGACGGCGAGCAGCGCTGGCACGTCGCGAGCTTCACGCCGGATCGTTAGCCGGCGGCGGCTTTCTGGATCGCGGCGCGCGGCATCGACGAAGACGCGCTCGGCGGGTGCCCGAGGGACAAGAGCGCGGGCACGACGATCAGCGCGGTCGTGAGGCACGTGATCTCGCCGATCAGCGACGCCTTGCCGAAGCCGCGGATCGCGAGGTTGTCGCTGACGAGCAGCGAGCCGTAGCCGATGATCGTCGTCAGCGAGCACACGAACACCGCGGCGCCGCTCGTGCGCAGGGTCTCGCGCGCGCTGCGCCGCTCTTGGTGATCGTGGCGATGCGCGACGTTGATCGCGTAGTCGACGCCGAGGCCGAGCGTGATCGGCAGCGCGACGAAGTCGAGGAAGTTCACCTTGAGGTTCGCGAGCGCGCACACCGCGGTCAGCCCGAGCGAGCCGAGCCCCGTCGCCGCGAGCACCGCGACCGCGCGCCGGTTGCGCCCGACGACGAGGACCACCATCAGGATCAAGCCGATCGACGCGAGCCCGGTGACGACCGCGCCGTCGTTGCGGATCGAGTGCACGATGTCGGCGAAGATCATGTCGGGGCCCGACGTCGTGATCGTCTCGCCGGTCGGCAGCTTGATCTGCCGGACCGCGTTCGCGAACCGGATCAGATCGTGGCCGTTCCACTCGTCGAGGTGCGGATCCGGACGGACGCCGATGATGTAGCCGATCTTCTTCGGATCCTTCTCGCGCAGCTTGGCGGCGAGCTCGGGCGGCAACGTGTCCGGCGAGATCGCGGTGAGCCCGTCGGGCGGGCGCAGATCGTCGAGGCGCGCCTTCTCGTCGGGGTCGAGCGCGTCGAGCGCCGGGTCGTCGAGCATCGTCCGGATCTCGGACAAGACGGCCAGCTTCTCGGGTTGGTGCTCCGGGACGAGATCCAAGATCGATCGCACCGTGCCGACGGTGCGATCGTTCGCCGGCGCGTGCTTGTCGATGTCGCGCAGCGCCTGCACGATCAGCGGCACCTGATCGAGGCGATCGGCCGCGATGTACGTCTGGCCCGAGATGCCGGCGCCGAACGTCTTGTTCGACACCTTCATCCAGCGCTCGCTGAGCAGCGCCTCGTCGCCGTCGGAGCGGAGGTTCTTGATGTTGTACTCGAACGGATCCGCCTGGACGTACTTCCACGTGATCACGGTGCCGCCGATCGCGAGCAGCGCCGCGACCGCGCACACGGTCGGCGCGTGGCGGAAGCCGAGCACGCGCGAGAGGATCGATCCGAGCAGCGGCTCGCCGGGCGGCATCTCGCGGCGGCGATACCAGCGCAAGACGATCGGCGGCAAGAGCACGTAGCTCGCGACCCAGCACAAGACCATGCCGATCGCGCCGATCACCGCGAAGTCGGCGAAGCCGCGGAAGCTGGTCGCGGCGAGCGAGCCGTACGCGATCGACGCGCCGAGCGACGCGACCAAGGTCGGGCGCAGCGTGCCTTGCACCGCGGCCGCCATCGCCGCGGCGGGCCCGTGGCGCCGCCGCTCCTCGAGGAAGCGCGCGATCAAGAGGATGCCGTAGTTGACGCCGTTGCCGGCGATGATCGCGCCGAGGAACGCGGTCGCGGCGTTCAGCTCGCCGACCGTGATCGCGGCGACGCCGAACGCGACGGTGGTGCCGACGATCAAGCTCGCCGACAACAGGATCAGCAAGATGACGCTGCGGAAGTACAGCATCAGCACGAGGCCGACGAGCAGGCCGGTGACCACCGACGACAGCACCATGCCGTGGAGGAGCGCGTCGTGCTCCGCGGTCGTCGACACGATGCCGCCGCACAGGCCGACGTCGACGCCGGGGTGCGCGCGCATCACGTCGGCTTGGACGCCGCGCATCAGCTCGACCAGCTCGCGGCCGTGGTTGACGTCGGTCTTCGCGAACGCGGTCTTGAGGACGATGAGGCCGATCGTGCCGTCGGCGTTGACGTTGCCCGACTTCTCGAGCTTCGCCTCGGCGTCCTTGCGCTTCTTGTCGAGGTCGTCGAGCTTCTGCTTGGCGGCCTTCGCCTGCGCGGCGGACTCGTCGTCGTCGAGATCGACGTAGAGCGGGTTGGCCTCGAGCTTGGCGGCCTTGATGCGATCGGCGAGCGCGGCCTTGGCTTCCTTCAGATCGTCGAGCGAGACGAACAGGTGGCGATGCGCGCGCAGGAACGCGCGGGTCTGCGCGTCGTCGGCCTCGACGTGATCGACGAGCCGCGCGGGCAGGGCGGCGAGCTCGGTCGCCATCTGCTTCTGCGCGGCCTCGCGCTCGGCGACGTTCGACGACACGATGATGACGAGCGCGGTGTCCTGCGAGGCGACGCGCGCCTCGAGCCGGTGCAGATCGCGCACGGCGGGCGCGTCCTTCGGCAAGAGCTCGGCGAGATCCGCCTTCAGCGGCAGATGGAACGCGACCAGCCACACCGCGACCGCGAACAGCGCGGCGCTCACCCCGATCACCGCGAGCCACCATCGCTCGAGCCACGCGACGTATCGCTGGGCTAGGGCTCGTGCGCGCTGCGGGCTCATCGTCGGAGTTACTACCAGCTAGGACGCGGGGATGCCGCGTGGGCTGGGCACCCTATGACGGGAGGGCCAGGAGGGCAAGTCCCAACAGATCCGCTAAGGCAAGACTCACTTGAAGTGAGCTTGCCGACCCTGGGGGTTTGGGGGAGCACAGCTCCCCCATCGGAGGACGCGAAGCGTCCGGACCTTGCTAACACGCGGACTCACCGTGCTGCGCTCGTGCACGCGTGCCGCCGCATCAGCGGCGGCAGGTGATTGAACGAGATCGGTGCAAGTGGTCCGCGGGTTAGCTATTGAGGTGCGAGCGCGGCGTCCGGCCGCGGCGCTCCGGGCGCGAGCCGCTCGGCTTCTTGTCGTGCGAGCGCGAGTGCGCGCGCGGCGGGTCCTGCTCATTGATCCAGTGCGACTGCACGTCGGGGGCCAGCGCGAGGCCGGCGACCCGCGCGAGGTCGGGAGACGTACGCTCGAGCTCCGCGACCTGCATCGCGAGCTGCGGCGCGACGGGGCGACCGTCGAGGCGGACCTCGAAGTGCAAGTGCGGCCCGGTCGCGCGACCGGTCGCGCCGACCCTGCCGATCTCCTGCGCGGCCATGACGACGTCGCCCTTCGCGACCAAGATCTTCGAGAGGTGCGCGTAGCGCGTCACGACGCCGCGGCCGTGATCGACCATGATCAAGTTGCCGTAGCCGTGCTGGCGGCCGGCGAAGATCACCTCGCCGTCGCCGGCGACGTGGACCGGCGTGCCGCGCGGCGCGGAGATGTCGGCGCCCGCGTGGAACTGGTCGCGGTGATTGATCGGATCGTCGCGCCAGCCATATCCGGAGGACGTGCGGTCCGGAACCGGATACGCGGTGAGGGCGGTGAGATCCGGAGGGAGCGGCGCGAGCGACGCCGCGATGCCGAACAGCCAATCCCGGCCGCCGCCGGTCGCGTCGAGGAAGTGCGAGCGGAACGCGACCGCGACGTCGTCGATCCACGTCGGCCACGTCGGCTCGACGGTGGCGACGAAACCCGCGATCCGGTCCCGCACCTGCTCGTAGCGGGTGACCAGGGCCGCGGGCTCGAGGACCGCGGGAGCGCGGTCGACCGCGATGGCGACGCGGGGCGCAGCCGACGCGGCCCCGCAGAGGGCCACCACGATCGCTGCGACACCGGTACTGCGCTTCATCAAGGTGTCCAGTCTTCGACACGGGCGAAGCGTCGATCAACGCGACCCGCCCGAAATCGACCGACCGATCCTGTCCGAGCTGTCGATTCCGGAAATCGGTTGGTGGTCGCGTGTGTGCAACCTTGTTTCGGGTTGCGCGAGTCCGAGCGACATGAAGAAAATGCGCCGATCGTGAACCGCACCCATCGCATCACGACCATCGTCCTCGCGCTCGCCGCGGCGTCGGGCTTCGCGATCGCGGGCGTCGGCGCGCCGTGGTGGTCGATGCCGGACGTCTCGATCGGCCCGATGTATTCGGCGCAGTGCTTCGGCGGCGAGTGCCAGCGCGCGTCGCTCGACTGGGTCGGCGGCAGCGGCTCGTGGGCGCGCTTCGGCGTCGCCGCGTGGGGCGCGGGACTGATCGCGGCGCTCTGCCTGGCGGCGCTCGCGGCCGCGATCGCGTCGAAGCGGCGCGGCGCGCTGATCGCGAAGATGGTGATCGCGGCGGCCGTGGCGGCGACCGGCGCGGGCGTGCTGTTCGTGAGCTCGTTCCCCGGCGTGCCGGGCATGTCGATCTCGTTCGGCGTCTATCTGTATTTCGGCGCCGTGCTGCTCGCGGTCGCGGCCGCGGTCGTGACCTTGCGCGGCGCGCGCACGGCGGTGCCGGCGTGACCTCGCACCTGCTCGAGGCGCTCGGCATCTACGGCGGCACGTTCCTGGTGTGCTTGATCGGCGGCTTGATCCCGATCGTCAACACCGAGCTCTTCTTGGTCGGCCTGATCGCGATCGGCGCGGTGCACTCGGCGGCGTCGCTGCCGGCGATCGTCGTGCTCGCATCGGCGGGCCAGATGATCGCGAAGCTGATCTTGTATTACACGGGCCGCGGCATGTTCGAGCTGCCGCGCGGGCGATGGAAGGCGAAGATCGAAGCGGCGCGCGCGCGCGTCGAGAAGTGGCGCCACAAGCCCAACATGGTGCTCGCGGTGTCGTCGACGGTCGGGCTGCCGCCGCTCTACATGGTGAGCCTCGCCGCCGGCGGGCTCCGCATGCGGCTGCGCACGTTCCTCACGATCGGCATGATCGGCCGCGTGATCCACTTCGCGGTCGTGGTCGCGATCGCATGGATCGCGTAGGCGCGCCCGACGTCGTCATCGTCGGCAGCGGCTTCGGCGGCGCGATGGCCGCGCACCGGCTGATCGAGGCCGGCGCGCGCGTGCTGATGATCGAGCGAGGCGACTGGGTCCCGCGCGGCGACGCCGCGTGGCGGCCCGAGGCGTCTTTGGAGATGACACCGTATTACAACAAAGAGATTCCGTATGACGTCATAGGACAGAGTCACGGCCCGACGATCGGCGGCTACGCGTGCGTCGGTGGGCCGTCGGTGTTCTACGGCTGCGTGTCGTTCCGCTTCCGCGCGCGCGACTTCGAGGGCGACCCGGACGTGATCGCGGGCTCGGGCGCGGCGTGGCCATTTCGGTATGACGAGCTCGAGCCGTATTACACCGAGGCCGAGCGGCTGCTCTCGATCGCGGGCGACGACGCCGGCGATCCCACGGCGCCGCCGCGCTCGGCGCCGTTCCCGCAGGCGCCCGCGCCGCTCGCGCCGATCAGCGAGCGCGTCGCGCGCGCGGCGATCGGCCTCGGCCTGTCGCCGTTCCATCTCCCGCTCGCGATCAACCACGACGCCGGCGGCGCGCGCAACGCGTGCATCGCGTGCCGCACGTGCGACACGTACGCGTGCGCGATCGGCGCGAAGAACGACGTCGCGACGATGATGATCGCGCCGCTGGTCGCGCGCGGCCTCGACCTCCGCACGAAGACGACCGCGCTCCGCTTCGAGCGCGACGGCGAGCGCGTGACCGCGCTCCGCGTCTGGGACCACGACGCGCAGCGCGAGGACGTGATCGCCGCCGATCGCTTCGTGCTCGCGGCCGGCGCGATCGGCACGCCGCACCTGATCCTCGCGTCGGAGCTCGACGCGGTGAGCCCGGCGCGCGACGCGGTCGG
>Ga0310811_10013498_pt1 | contig 10642 bp, 10 predicted proteins | sample YCmetagenome_FD_207642 | JGI IMG/M metagenome (GOLD analysis project Ga0310811, IMG submission 207642) | Soil microbial communities from experimental microcosm in Duke University, North Carolina, United States - YC | ecosystem: Engineered > Artificial ecosystem > Soil microcosm > Unclassified ...
GCACCTGCAGCGCGCGCTCGAGATCGTCGAGCGTCGCGCCGCCGAGCGCGTTGGCCGGCGGTACGTCGATCGTCACCAGCGCGACCTTCTCGGGACGCCCGGGCGCGACGGGATCGATCCGCACACGCACGGCCGGACCATCGACGAAGCGCGAGCCCCAGGCCTCGTACACCCGGCGGCCCGTGCGGACGTCGTCGAGGGCGCCGGTGGCGCCGACGCGCACGGTGAGCGTCCCGGCGTGACGGTTCTCGTGCATCGCCTGGTGGGCCTCGGCCAGCTCCTTCCAGTCGTGCACGGCGGGGGGATGGATCGTCAGCGCGCCGCGATCGATCAGGCGGACGACCTCGTCGGCCTGGTGCGCGTTGGAGAGATGGCTGCCGAGGATCGCGAAGGCCGGGAACAGCACGCGCTTGCCGTGCATCCACACGTTCGGCGCGTAGAACGACAGCCGATCGCCGTCGGTCGCCTCGAGGTAGACGACGACGCCCGTGAAGGGCCGGGCGATGAACGTGCTGATGCCGAGCGTGTCCTGCCCGGCGCGCTCGACGATGACGTCGGGGTTGCCGCGCGGGTTGTCGGCCGTCGCGAGCACCTTGCCGACGGCCAGGCCGAAGGGCTTGAGCGTCGCGTCCTGGTAGGCGCGGAAGCCGTCGGCGTCGGTGTCGTAGTCGGGCATCGCCTCCGGCCAGCGCAGTCCGGCCGTGCGCGTCAGCGCCTCCAGGCTGACGATGCCGTGCACGCCATGGGCCGCCTTCACCGCGGCCGCCTCGGCGTCGGTGCGCGTGGCCACGACGACGCGCGCGCCGGCGCGCAGCGCCGCGGTGATCGCCTCGGCGCCGACCGGATCGTCGCCGCCGCGCCAGTAGACGAGCACGCCCTGGGTAGGACGCAGCCCGGCCCGCTGCAGCATCTCGGCGGCGGCGGCCCGGCCCGGCTTGCCGAGGCACGTGAGCGTGTAGCCGCTGGTCGCGCCGTAGAAGACGAGGCGGCCCCCGGGACCGAGCAGGTCGATCATGCGCGCGAAGAGATCGCGGCCGACGGACGAGACGACGACGTCGATCGCGGCGCCGTCGTTCCTGGCCCGCACGGCGTCGAGGAACGGCCGGCCCGCGGCGACCCACCCCGCCCGCGCCGCCGGCTCACGCGGCACCGGCGTGAAGACACTGGCCAGCGCGGCGTCCTTGCGGTTCACGTAGGCCGCGCCGCCCCGGCTCAGCACCAGGCGGCCCTTGTCCTCGGTGGAGACGAGCCCGGTGACGGTGGCGCCGCGGAGCACGGCGCAGGCGACGGCGTAGAGACCGGTGCCGCCGGCCGCCCCCTCGACGAAGACACGCTCGCCCACGCCGACGCGCGCGACGTCGAACAGCGCCTTGGCCACGGTCTCGAGATCCAGCATGTAGGACGACCCTTCGGGCAAGGTCAGCCGTTCGGAGTGCGCCAGCAGCTGCGGGGCCTGGCAGCGCACGAACTGGCAGAACGAGCCGTCCGGCGTCTCGTACCCCTGGATCTTGAAGTCCGCGTGCATCGGATCCTCCCCGGCTCGCGGCGACAAGAGGTTGGACACGCCTGGATAGAGGACGCGCAGCTCGCCCGTCTTCAGGCGCGCCTCGCGGGCGACGTCGCTGCCGAGCGCGGCGACCAGCACGACCGCGCCGCTGCCCGGCACGTGCAGGTCGCGATCGTGCAGGTCGAAGACGGAGATCGGCACGCCCCGGGCCGCGAACAGCGTGTTGTAGGTCAGGCCGGCGTAGAGCACGTACCCGATCGCCTCGCTCGGCGCCGGCTCGGGCACCGGGATCGTCACCCGGTGCAGCGCCACGCGCGGCTCGTCGTGGGCGGGACGGCCCGCGTCGTCCTTGATGACCGCCCAGGCGTGCTGGCGCCGGGGCAGCGGATCGAGCCCCGGACGGAACGGCGCGCCGAGCGGCAGCGTGCCCTCGTCGTCGCCGTACCAGCCGGCGTCGGCCTTGGCGGTGATCATGCGATCTGCACCACGCCGGGCGAGATGACCTTGAAGCGGTCGGCCACCTCCGGATCGTGACCGGCGACGATGCGCGTGCGGTCACCGGCGAGGGCGTGGATGGTGTCGAAGCCCTGCAGCATCTGGGGCAGGCTCGTGAAGAGCTGCGAGGGCTGGTAGCGCTCCACGTTGCGATAGAAGTGGGCGGCGTCGGAGGTGAGCACGACGGGCCCCTTCGCCGTCTCGACGGTCACGATCTGCAGCCCCGCGGTGTGGCCGCCCAGCCAGTGCACGCGCAGGCCGGGCAGGACCGGGCACTCGCCCTGGACGGCACGCACGCGGTTGGCGTAGTTCATCCGCACCAGGGCGGCCAGCGAGGGCGGGCTCGCGAAGGTCTTGTAGGCGTCGTAGCGCGCCACCGGTCCCGTCCAGAACGCGATCTCCTCCTGCTGGATCCAGAACTCGGCCTTGGGGAACAGCGAGTGGCCCGCCCAGTGGTCCCAGTGCAGGTGCGAGATGAGCGCGACGGGCACCTCGTCGGCCTTCACGCCCAGCCGCTCGACCATCGCCGCCGGGCTCACGAAGTTGGCGATCCCGCGCTGGGCGGCGTCCTGCTCGGTGAAGCCGGTGTCGACGAGCACCGGATGCGGGCCGCCCAGGATCAGCCACACGAAGAAGTGCAGGGTCAAGGGCTCGTGGGACGTCTCGCGGAAGAAGAAGTTGCAGGTCGTCGTCTGCCGCTCGCCGTACTTCAGCGCATAGATCTGATACATCGCGCAGCATCCTCTCTCTCGTCCCTACGTGGTGAGCATCCAGAGCGTGAGCCTATCAGGCCTCCGCTTCACCTGCGCAGGCTGCGGAGAAGGGCCCAGATGCTGGGCGGCCGAGGACGCCGGCGACGCAGATGGGCCCTTCTCCGCAGCCTGCTAGCGGGCCAGCTCGCGGCGCACAATGCGCGCGCCCGCGGCGAGGGCCTGGAGCTTGGCCCGGGCCACCGCGCGGGGCAGCGGGACCATCCCGCAGTTGGTGCACGGAAACAGGCGCGCCGGCGGCACGTACTGCATCGCCTTCCGGATGGTCGCCGCCACGTCCTGCGCCGACTCGACGGTGTTGGTCGCGACGTCGATGCAGCCGACCAGCACGTCCTTGCCGGCCAGCAGGCCGAGCAGCGACAGCGGCACGCGCGAGCTCGCGCACTCCAGCGAGATCTGATCGATGCGGCTCTTGGCCAGTAGCGGGAAGGTCTGCTCGTACTGCCGCCACTCGCCGCCCAGCGTCCGCTTCCAGTCGATGTTGGCCTTGATGCCGTAGCCGTAGCAGATGTGCACCGCCGTCGTGCAGGTCAGCCCGTCGATCGCGCGGTGCAGCGCCTCGATGCCCCAGGCGGCCACGTCGTCCATGTACACGTTGAAGGCCGGCTCGTCGAGCTGGAGCACGTCCAGGCCGGCCGCGACGAGCGCCCGGGCCTCCTCGTTGATGACGCGCGCGAACTCGAAGGCCAGACGCCGGCGGTCGCGGTAGTGCTCGTCGGCGAGCGTGTCGACGATCGTCATCGGCCCCGGGATCGTGAACTTCAGCCGCCGCTCGGTGTGGGCGCGGGCCCAGCGGACCTCCTCCACGTGAATGGGACGCCGGCGCGCCAGCGGGCCCGTCACCGTGGGGACCTCGGCCTTGTAGCGATCGGCGCGGATGCCGATCGTCACGCGCCGGCCGAAGTCGATCCCCTCGATCGATTCCAGGAAGCCGTGCACGAAGTGCTGTCGCGACTGCTCGCCATCGGTCACGATGTCGATGCCGGCCGCCTCCTGGTCCTTCAATGCGATGAGCACGGCGTCGCGCTGGCCGTCGGCCAGCGTCTCCGGGGGCAAGAGCCACGGAGCCCACAGCCGTTCGGGCGTGGCCAGCCAGGGCGGCTTGGGCAGACTGCCCGCCAGGGTCGTCAGCAGCATGCGGCGCGTCCTCCGATCAGGAGTGTTGCGTCCGCCCGCCCCGGACCAGGGCGAGGGCCGCGCCGCCGACCATACCGCGAAGACGCCGCCAGTGCGCGCGATAGAGCGCCGGGCGCGAGGCGGTCGGATCGTAGCGGGCGCGCATCCAGCTGGCGGGCGGCAGCAGCGCTCGGCGCAGCGGACGGTAGAGATCACGGGTGCGGTCGACGAGGAGCAGCGCCACCAGGCGCTCCAGCCGGACCAGCCATTCCCGGTCCCCGCGCGCGACCAGCGCCGCCAGCAACGCCGCCCGTGGCCCGGCCGGGCGCAGCGCCGACAGCGCCGAGACGGGCACCGGCGCGGCGAATGTGCGCCGGACCGCGCGCAGCACGAAGTAGAGCGCGTGGCTCACGCGCCAGCTCGCCGCCCGGGCCACCACGACTTCCCAGTCGAACGCGTGGAGCTCACGCTCCAGGAGCAACGCGACGTCCCACACGTGCAGCAGCCCGGTCAGCGCGTGGTGCACGGCCAGGTGCGCGGCCAGGTAGAGGAGATGATCCTCGCGTCCCAGCCCCCGGGCCATCGTCTCTAGGATCATGATCGGCACCGAGCGCTCCCACAGGCCGGCCTCGTCGGGGCTCCAGGCGAAGCGCGGCTCGGTGAGCAGGGCCCAGTGCAGGTCGATGCGCACGCCGCTCGGCGTCTCGTAGAGCGTGGCTCCGTCCCAGGTGAGATCGAACTCCCAGGAGTGATCGTCGGCCACGCGGCGCAGGCCGTGGGCGCGCAGCACGGCGTCGGCGCGGAACCGATCGGCGGCGCGCACGAGGAGATCGAGGTCGCTGAAGGGTCGCAGCGCCGGCTGCGGATACACGCGGTCGGCGAGCACCGGGCCCTTGAGCACGATCACGTCGAGGCCCTGGTGGGCGCAGTGCCGGAGCAGCGCCGCCAGCTCGCGCGTCATCATCAGGTGGCGGCCGGCCCCGGCGGCGAGATCGAGCGCGAGGCGGCGCCGGGCGTCGGCGGGCACGCCGTCCAGCCGCTCGACGGCGTGGGCGAGCGCGGGCCGCAGGCTCTCGATGTCGGCCAGCTCGAGCAGACGTTCCCAGTCCAGCGCCGCCGGCGGGGCCGGTGGCACCTGGCCCTTGCCGACGGCGCGCAGGCAGACGAGGAGCCAGCGGTGCTCCAGCGAGGCGAGCGCGCCGATGAAGCTCACCGAGGGGAGCGCGGCGGCGCCAGCGAGGCAGGCACGACGGCGACGCCGGCCAGCTCGGCGCCGGCGAGCGCGTGCTCGCAGGCGGCGCGCGAGGGACCGTAGAGATCGCCGTCCTCGACCAGCGCCTGCCCCGGGCAGCGCGTGCAGAACATCGCGGCCTCGCAGCCGGCGCAGGTGTGCAGATCGCGCACGCGGATCGCGCGGACCTCGCGCATGCGGTGGCCATCGAGCCAGATGGTGGAGAACGGCGTCTCGCGGATGTTGCCGCAGGCCAGCGGCAAGGCCACGCAGGGCATGACGTCGCCGTAGGCGCTCACGTAGGCCGCGTTGTGGCCGGCCCCGCAGAGGATGTCGTCGAGGTCGGGACGCGCGGCCGGCACCGTGGTCGGCAACGGCTCGGCGCCGAGGCTCGCATCGCGCAGCACGCCCTTCAGCTCGGCGCGGCTGATCCGCAGCGGCACGGTCGAGGTGTCGCCGTCGTTGCGCGCGGTGATCATGGGATCGATCCCGCACGGCACGCCCAGCCGCTCGGCCAGCGCGCGCACGGCGCGATAGCCGGCGACGTTCACGCGCATGAGCGGGCAGTTGATCTTCACGCCGACGCCGGCCCCGCGCAGCCGCTCGATGGCGGCCAGGCTGCGCTGAAGCGAGCCGGGGATCTTGGTGATCGCGTCGTGCACGGCGGGCTCGGCGCTGTAGATGCTGACGTCGACTTGCCGCACGCCCAGCTCGCGCAGGCGGCGGGCGCGCTCGGCGGTGATCAGCAGCGCGTTGGACTTCAGCCGCACGTCGAAGCGCAGGCGCTTGGCCTCCGCGATCAGCTCGAAGAGGTCGGCGCGCAGGAACACCTCGCCGCCGCTGAAGGTGAGATAGAGCGTGCCGGCCCGGGCCAGATCGGCCAGCAGCGCCTTCACCTCGGCGGTCGTCAGCTCCTGCCGGTCCTCGATCACCCGATAGCAGTGCACGCACAGCTCGTTGCACCGCATCGTGAGATCGACGTGCACCGACAGCGGCACGGCCCGGGCCATGCTCCCCTCGACGACACGCTCGCTCAGCGCGGCCATCGACGCCTCAGGACGCCTTGGGCCGGGTGTTGCACTTGCCGCCCTGGGCCTGACGCTTGCCGCAGGCCAGCGCCGTCGTCTCGAAGATCTGCTCACTGCTGATGGCGGGCGCCTCGTAGGGCCGCTTGCCACTGTCCGCCGCACGCTGGGGCTCCTGCATGGTCACCTCCGCTACGCCGCCTCGCGCGGCGTGGCCAGCACGGTCAGCAGACCGCGCCGGGAGAGCTGCTCGACGAAGATCGTCGCGTCCCGCTCGGCCGTGGTGGCGTCGACGTCGAAGGCCGCGCACACGCGGCCGATGATCGTCGCCAGGTCGGTACGGCCGTCGGCCGCTTCCCAGATCAGCGTGCCGACCGGATTCAGGGTGTGCAGCATGCTGTCCTCGGGCGAGACGATCACGGCCTCGCCGTCGTACACGCGCCACGCCGCCCGGGGATTCTGCTCGGGATAGCCCTCAGGCATCGACGATGGCCTCCCACACCGAGGGCTCGGGGCGGAAGCCGAGCGCGAAGCACGGCACGCGCTCGACGAGTTCGGCCGCGACGTCGAGCACGCGCTTGACCAGCCCGGGCTCGGCCGCGAAGAAGAGCACGTTGGGCAGCAGCGCGGCGAGCGCGCGGCGCGGCGAGAGCGAGCGCGTGGCGTGGCGCTCGGCGTGGCGCAGGAAGTGGATGGCCGTCAGCGGCACCGCGGCGTTCTCGCCCGGCTCTCCCAGCTCGCCCCAGAACGGAGAGCCGTAGCAGCAGGCGCCCTCGCCACCCAGCCGCACGATGGAGATCTCGTCGCTCATCAGGGTCGCGTCGGGCGACAGCCGCGTGAGTGTGGTCTTGCCGCTGCCCGACGGGCCGGGGAACATCCAGGCCCGGGGACCGCGACCCAGGCTCGCCGCGTGCACCAGCAGCGCGCCGGCGTCCAGCAGCGCCAGCGAGTAGACGACGCGCAGGAACGTGTCGACGGCCATGTGATCGACGGCGCCCAGCGCCAGCGCGCCGGCGCGCGCCGGCAGGTCGAGCGTGGCCACGAGGTCGTGACGTTCCACCAGGAGACGGCCGGGGCGATCGTCCGCGCGCACGGTGACGTCGACCTGGTCGATGAGGCCCTCGGTGCGCCGCCCGGCCTCGATGCGCCAGTCTCCCGGACCGGTGGCGAGGAACCCCGCGTAGCGCCGGGCGACGACGTCCGCGATCTCGGGATCTCGCGTGGCGATCGTCGTGCGCACGCCGCCGATCTCCACGGTGATCTCAGCCACGGCGAAGACCCCGGCCCATCCGCCACAGACCGCGGGCCAGCGGCAGGCAGCGCGCCAGCGCCGGCGCACCCAGCGCGATCAGCCGGGCGCGCCGGTGAGCGGTGAGGGTGTCGAGCGCGACGGTGCGTCCCCGACGATCGCGCGCGGTGACGACGCCGAGCACGGCGGTCTCCGGCACGTCCTCGAGGTAGCGCAGTGCGTCCCCTCTCGTCACGAAGCCTCGCTCCCCGCGTGCCACGACGCGGTGCAGACACAGTCCTCCCGACGGCGGCTCATAGCATAGTACATCGCCGATCCGGACCCCCCGCGCGCCGATGGGCCGCACCACGAGCACATCGCCGTCGCGCAGGAAGGGCAGCATGCTGCCGCCGTGGGCGCGCACGCGCAGCATGTTGCCCGCCCGCAGCGACTGGATCGCGAGGTCGTCGTGGACGCCGGTGGAGGCGAGGGCGGCCATCTCAGGGCGCAGGATCCCCATCCTTTAGATACGGTCGCAGAGCAAGGGACGAGCCAGGTCACCGGGGGCCAGGAGCGGCTTCACGATTCGCAGCATAAGGGCGGGCGGCGCCGGCGCCCAAGCGGTGCATGCCGGGAATCGGCCAGGCTCTTGTCGCCGGGGTGACAGGTCCCGGTCAAGGGCTGTCCACCGGAGCGCGGCTCGGTTGTAGGATACGCGCCGTGAGATCGGACACCCGGTGGGCCGAGGTCCGAGCGCGGCGTGGTCTCGTGGCGACGCCGCACGCACTGGCCAGCGAGGCCGGGCTCCGGGCGCTGCGGCGCGGCGGCAACGCGCTCGACGCGGCGATCGCCGCCGCCGCGACCATCGCCGTCGTCTACCCTCACATGAACGGCATCGGCGGCGACAACGTGTGGCTCATCCACGATGCCGCGCATCGCCGCCTGCGCGCGCTGAACGCGATCGGGCGCTCGGCCGCCGGCGCCACGCTCGAGGCATACCGGACGCGCTTCGGCGCGGCGATCCCCCCGCGCGGCGGGGCCGCCGCGCTCACCGTGCCGGGAACGATCTCCGGCTGGTGGCAGGCTCACACCTACAGCCGCGAGGCGATGGGCTCGACCCTCGGCTGGGCCGCGCTGCTCGAGGACGCGATCACCCATGCCCGCGACGGCTTTCCGCTCTCGTCGGGCCAGCGTCGCGTCACCGCGGCGGCTCGCGATCTCTTCGGCGACGCCGGCGCGCCCGAGGTCCGGCGCACGCTCTGGCCCACCTATCACCCGCAGCGTCTGGGCGGCGCCCGCTTCGTGCAGGCCGACCTCGGCGCCACGCTCGCGCGGGTGGCCGAGGACGGGCCGGAGACGTTTTATCGGGGGGCGCTGGCGCGCCGCATTGTCGACGCGGCAGCGGCGGCCGGCAGCCCGCTCACGCTCGACGATCTCGCGGCGCACACCGCCGACTGGGTCGAGGCGGTGCGCCTGCCCTATCGCGACGGCGTGGCCGTGAGCTTTCCTCCGCCCACGCAGGGCTTCGCGTCGCTCGAGATCCTGGGCCTGCTCGAAGGCTTCGATGTCGGCGGGCTGACCGAGGTGGACTACATCCACCTTGCGGTCGAGGCCACGAAGCTGGCGCTGGCCGATCGCGATCGCTATCTGACCGATCCCGCGCACGCCGAGGTGCCGGTGACGCACTGTCTGGCTCCGGCGCGGCTGGCCCGCCGCCGCGCTCGCATCGCGCCGGAGACGGCGATGGCGACGGAGGCGGCCAGTGTGGCCGGCGACACCATCGCGATCGTCGCCGCCGACGGCGCCGGCAACGCCGTGTCCGTGATCCAGAGTCTCTACCACGAGTTCGGCTCGGGCCTCGTCGCCGGAGACACCGGCGTGCTGCTGCAGAACCGCGGCGCCTTCTTCTCGCTCGATCCCGCGCATCCCAACCGGCTGGCGCCGCGCAAGCGCACCGCCCACACCCTGATCCCGTCGATGTTCCTGCGCGACGGCCGGCCCCGCCTCGTCTACGGCACGATGGGCGGCGACGGCCAGCCGCAGACCCAGGCCGCGCTCGTGACGCGTGTGCTCGATCGCGGCTTCGAGCCGCAGGCTGCCGTCGAGGCGCCGCGCTGGCTCTTCGGCCGCACGTGGGGCGACGTCTCGCGCGCGCTCCGGATCGAGGCGCGCTTCGGCCCGGACATCGCCGAGGCGCTGCGGCGACGTGGCCACGACGTGCAGGTCGTCGAGGAGTGGAGCGATCTGATGGGCCACGCCCAGCTGATCCGCCTGGACGACGACGAGCTGGTCGGCGGCTCCGATCCGCGCGCCGACGGCGCCGCGCTGGGCTGGTAGCGTGCGCCCCGGGCCGCGCGAGCTCGCCGCCGGCTCGCTCGGCGCGCTCGGCCGTGCCCTGGAGCGCGCGGCCACGGCCAGCACCTATCTCTCGGCCGGCCTGCTCCGCTCCGATGCGCTCGCGCGCCACACGGCGGAGAACTGGCGGCGCTTCGGCCTGGCGCAATCCGAGGCCGACGTCGCCGAGGGACTGTTCGGCTGGGAGCGACGCTTCTACGCCCGGTGCATGACACCGGGGGAACGAGTCCTCGTCGTCGGCTGCGGGAGCGGTCGCGATCTGCTCGCGCTGCTCCACCTCGGCTATCGGGCCGACGGCCTCGAGCCCGTCGGCGCCTGCGTGGAGCTCGCGCGTGCGCGGCTGGCCGCGGCCGGGCTCACGGCCGAGGTGCAGGCCGCCGAAGTCACGACCGCCACGCTCACCGGCGCGTACGACGTCGTGCTCTTCTCGTGGTTCTGTTACAGCTACCTGCCGGGACGGGCCCGGCGGCTCGGCGTGCTGCGCACCGTGCGCGGCCACCTGGCGCCAGGCGGTCGCGTCGTCGTCTCCTACGTCCTGGCGGCGCCCGGGGCCCGAACGCTGCCCATGCGCCTGGCCCGGCTCGCGGCGCGGCTGAGCCGATCGGACTGGCGCCCCGAGCCGGGCGACGTCTTCCTGCGTCGCAACGACAGCGGGTACATCCACTACGAGCATCGCTTCCGTCCCGACGAGATCGAGTTGGAGATGCGCGAGGCCGGCCTCGTCGTGACGTGCCACGAGCGGGACGGCGACGGCAACCTGGCGGCCCGCGTCGCCGCACCGTGATGACCTTGCGGGCGCTGGCGATCGGGGCCTCGGCGGCGGCCGCGCTCGCGCGCGCGGCCGGTGAGGTGCGCGTGATGGCGCGACTGGGCGCCTCGACGTACGGCACCGCGGCCGGCGAGATCGTCTGGCTC
>Ga0310811_10013499_pt1 | contig 10642 bp, 5 predicted proteins | sample YCmetagenome_FD_207642 | JGI IMG/M metagenome (GOLD analysis project Ga0310811, IMG submission 207642) | Soil microbial communities from experimental microcosm in Duke University, North Carolina, United States - YC | ecosystem: Engineered > Artificial ecosystem > Soil microcosm > Unclassified ...
GCGAGATCAATCCGCACCATCTTTGCGCCAAGCTCGTGAACGCGCTCGGGCCTTCCGGCGTGGTGATCAACGAGGCGATCCGTAACATCCCGACCGTGCTGGCGCAGATGCCGCGCACCGAGCCCGGCACGCTTGTTGGCCTCGCCGGCGCCGGGCTTGGCTTCTCCGCCAGCATCGCGCTTGGCCTGAAGCTCGCCATGCCCGATCGCATCATCATGCCGATCATGGGCGACGGCACCTTTTACTTCTCCAATCCGCAGTCGGTGCTGGCGGTGGCGCAGAACTATGGCCTGCCGACATTCACTGTCGTGCTCGACAACTCGGGCTGGGGCGCAGTCAAGGAGGCGACGCTGCGCGTCTATCCCGCCGGCGAGGCCAAGGCCGCCAGCGACTACGGCGCCAACTTCGGCATGAACATGGACTTCGGCAAGATCGCCGAGGCCGCCGGCGCGCACGGTGAGTTCCTGTCCGATCCGAAGGACGTTGACGCCGCGATCGCGCGTTGCCTCGCGGCCGTGCGCTCCGGCCGCGCGGCGGTGCTGCATGCCAAGGTGACGAAGATCTAAATAGTCCGCAGATCGAAAGAGAAAGACCGCAGGTTGATCTCTGGAGGGAAGCCCCGATACAAGGACACACTCCGACCATCCGCACGAAAGCCAGGCCCATGCCCGATACCGCGACCGTTCTCGCGCCGTCGTCCGCCCAGACCATCGAGCATTTCGACGTCCTGATCGTCGGCGCCGGCATCTCCGGCGTCGGCGGCGCCTATCACCTGACCAAGCAGAGCCCGGGCACCAGCTTCGTCGTGCTGGAGACGCAGGAGAGCTTCGGCGGGACGTGGATCACCCATCGCTATCCCGGCATCCGCTCGGACAGCGATCTCTACACCTTCGGCTACCGCTTCAAGCCGTGGACCAGCGCGCCGATCGCGTCGGCCGACGAGATCCTGAGCTACATGGGCGAGGTGATCGCGGAGAACGACCTCGCCCGTCACATCCGCTATCGCCATCGCATCGACTCCGCGCGCTGGTCGAGCGCCGACAACCGCTGGACGATCGAGGGCGTGCGCACCGACACCGGCGAGGCGTTCCGCCTCTCCGCCGGCTTCCTGTGGATGTGCCAGGGCTACTATCGCCATTCCGAAGGCTACACGCCGCAGTGGGAGGGCATGGCCGACTACAAGGGGCGCATCGTCCATCCCCAGACCTGGCCCGAGGATCTCGACTACAAGGGCAAGCAGATCATCGTCATCGGCTCGGGCGCCACGGCGGCCACGGTGGTGCCGGCGATCGCGGCCGACAGCGGCCACGTCACCCTGCTGCAGCGCTCGCCGACCTATTTCATCCCGGCGCGCAACGCCAACGACCTCGCCGACCAGCTGCGCCAGCTCGAGGTCGACGAAGCGTGGATCCACGAGATCGTGCGCCGCCGCATCCTGCGCGACCAGTCGGTGTTCACCCAGCGCTCGTTCGAGGAGCCGGACAAGGTGCGGGCCGAGCTGCTGGCCGGCGTGCGCGCCTATCTCGGACCCGACTTCGACATCGACCCGCACTTCACGCCGAGCTACCGGCCGTGGCGCCAGCGCATCGCCTACGTTCCGGACGGCGACCTGTTCCGCAGCATCCGGAGCGGCAAGGTCTCGGTCGCGACCGACGAGATCGACCGCTTCACCGAGAAAGGCATCCGGCTGAAGTCGGGGCGCGAGCTTGCGGCCGACATCGTCATCACCGCCACCGGCTTCCATCTCAACGTGCTGGGCGACATCGCCTTCGCGATCGACGGCAAGCCGCTCGATTTCGCCGAGACGGTGACCTATCGCGGCATGATGTTCACCGGCGTGCCCAACATGGCCTGGGTGTTCGGCTATTTCCGCGCCAGCTGGACCCTGCGCGCCGACCTTCTGGGCGACTTCGTCTGCCGCCTGCTGAACCACATGAAGGACAAGCAGGCGCGCCGCGTCGAGGTCGCGTTGCGGCCCGAGGACAAGGACATGAAGCTGCTGCCGTGGATCGATCCGGAGAATTTCAATCCCGGCTACCTGATGCGCGGCATGCACCTGCTGCCCAAGCGCGGCGACAAGCGCGAATGGCAGCACACCCAGGATTACTGGCGTGAGAAGAACGAGTTCCCCGCGATCGACCTCGACGACAAGGCGTTCGTGTACGGGTGATTTCATCCTCCTCCCCAGCGAAGCTGGGGAGGAGAAGAGTCAAAACGGAATCGCCACCAGCGTGTCGAAGCGGCCGCCGTCGCAGATCACGATGCGCTCCGCGAAGCGGAGCGCGCCCGAGGCATCGGGCTTCACCTTGTCGCGATAGCAGCCGGTGGCGAACAGATCCATCGTGCCGTCGCGCATGATGCGCACGATCAGGAACGGCGTCTCGACCTCGGCCGCGCCATTGGCCTGGCCCAGCACCACCGGCAGGCCGACGATGTGGCGGTAGCGCTGGCGCTCGTAGATGTTGACCTTGCGCAGGGAGGAGATGCGGTCGTGCAGCATGCCGCGCGATTCGGCGTAGATGATCCCGGACGGCAGGTCGCGCGCGACATTGTCGGCCGTCGTCACCTTATAGAGGCAGGGATCATGGAACAGCTCGGGCCACGCCTCGAACTGCTCGCTGTCGATGACGCGCGCGTAGGCAGCGTTCAGCTCGACCAGCCGCGCGACGTCCATGGTGCTTCCCCTTGGCCTTCTTCCGGTAGCCCGTCTCTAATAGCCCATGTGCCGCCGGTAGGCCTTCCAGAAGCCGCGCACCGAGGCTTCGGTGGCGCGCGTCGCCTGGCTCTCCGTCGTCGCGCCGCCCATCTCGATCACCGAGACATGGTCGGCGGCGGCGGCGGTGCCGCGCTGCACGAAGCCGCCGACGCAGCCATCCTCCATCGAGATGAAGCCGGCGGGGCCCACCAGGTTCTGCTGCCGGAGGCGGCGGGCGTACATCTCCGCGCTGTCGTCCTCGAAGCCGAAATAGGTCCACACCAGATCCATCTTGCCGAGCCCGCGCGGCACGACGTGGCGGACCGCCAGGCAGTTGTGGATCTGCTGCAGGATGAAGCCCGGGAAGACCGACAGGATCTGCAGCTGGATGTGGTCGCCGAATTCCTCGACCGATTCGAGCACGCCGGGATCGGCCAGCGCGAACTGGTCGTTGTCGCTGCGGATCTGCTGCTCCTTGTAGGCGCCGGCGTTGGCGCCCTCGGGGATGGCGATGGTGTAGCTCGAATGGTTGCCGCCGTCGGGGCTGACCAGCACGCCGCCGCCCTGGGTCAGGCGCGAGATGCGGAAGGTCGCCAGGAAGGTGTGCAGGATGCTGGCGTGGTAGGTGTCCTTGACGTTCTCGACGTAGAGCTTCCAGTTGTTGGGCAGCGGCTGCGTGAAGCGGCCCATGACGCGGATCGGCCGGTTGAGCACGCGCTTGAGGCGGGCCGTCACCTCGCTGCCGATGTAGTCCTCGATCGGCGGCGTGTCGGGCGACAGTGTGGCGAAGACCAGGCCGCACAGCGTGGTGGTGCGCAGCTTGCGCGGGCTGAAATTGTCGCGGCAGAAATCCTTGGGCATGCCGCCCACGCCGTTGATGCCGCGCTCGAAGGCGATGCCGCGCAGGTTGCCGGCGAGGTCGTAGCTCCAGGCGTGATAGACGCACTTGAAGTTGTTCTGGACGTTGCCGCCGTCGTCGAAGGCGATCAGCGCGCCGCGATGCGAGCAGCGGTTCTCGAAGCAGTTGATCTGGCCGTCCGGCCCGCGCACGACGATCACCGGCAGCGCGCCGACCTGGTTGGTGCGGTAGTCGCCCCGGTTGGGGATGTCGGCCTCGAGGCAGACGAAGTTCCAGGTGGCACCCTCGAACAGGCGGCGCATCTCGCGCTCGTAGTTGGCCTCGTCCTGGTAGACCCAGTAGGGCACGCGGGCGAGCGAGTCCTCGGGCCACGCGCCGCGCGGCGTCTGGTTCAACGTCTCGGGAAAACCTTCGTCGTGTCGGATGTCCATCTGACCCTCCCGTCACTCCAGCACTACATTGGCCGATCGGATGACCTCGCGCCAGCGCGCTTCCTCGTCCTTGATGAAGGCGGCCGTCTCGGCCGTGCTGCCGGCCTGCGGCTCGGCACCCTGCTCGAGGAGGCGGCTGCGCACGTCGGGCTGCCTGAGCGCCGCCACGGCGTCGGCGTTGATCTTCTGCACGATAGCGTCGGGCGTGCCGGGCGGCGCGACCAGGGCGAACCAGGCGCTCGAGATCAGGTCGGGCAGGCCGATCTCGGCCGCCGCCGGGGTGTCGGGCGCCACCGGGCTGCGCGTGCGGCTGGCGACGCCCAGGAAGCGCAATTGCCGGGCGCGCTCGAAACGCAGAGCGGCTGCGATGTTGCCGATGAACATGTCAACCCGGCCGCCGACGATGTCGACCAGGGCGGGACCCTCGCCCCTGTAGGGAATGTGGACCAGCTCGACGCCGGACATGGTGGCGAAGCGCTGGGCCGAGAGGTGCGAGGTCGAGCCGTTGCCCTGCGAGGCGTAGGTCACCTTGCCCGGGTGGGCCTTGGCGTAGGCAATCAGCTCCTGCGCCGTGCCGGCCGGCAGCTCGAGGCGCACCATGATGACGTTGGGCACCAGCGCCAGCACGGTGATGGGCACGAACTTCGCCCAGTCGTAGGGCAGCGTCTTGTAGAGGTTGTGGTTGATCGACAACGGCCCCGGCGGACTGCACAGCAGAGTGTAGCCGTCGGGATCGGCACGATAGACGATCTCCGCCCCGACATTGCCGCCGGCGCCGGCACGATTGTCGATCAGGACGGGCTGACCCCAGGCGGCGCTGAGCTTGTCGCCGACTATGCGGCACAGCAGGTCGGCCGAGCCGCCGGCCGGGAAGGGCACGACGATGCGCACCGGCTTGGCCGGGAACGTGCCCTGGGCCAAGGCCGGTCCCGCCAGCAGCAACAGCATCGCGGCCAGCAGCGTGCGCCGCAAAAGCTTCATCGGCCAGACCATCCCCCATCCCTTCGACCGGGGATTCGCACATGCGATTTTCTCCGTCATCCCGAGCGAAGCCGTCCAAAGGACGGCGCAGTCGAGGGACCTTTCTTTGTCGACGCCGCAACAAGAAAGGTCCCTCCACTACGCCTCGCTGCGCTCGGCTTCGGTCGGGATGACGGTGTTTTTTGCCAAATGCGAATGCCCTGCATCTCTTCGTTATCGGTATGGTACGCCCGACATGCCGTCGTTTGAAGCATTCGTCCGGTCGATTCAGCCGCAAGGCCCGCTGCGCGCCGCCATCACCGCGGCCTGGCGGCGAGCGGAGACGGAGTGCGTGCCACCGCTGCTCGAGCCCGCCAGTCTGCCGCCGGCCCGCCTCGCCAAGGCGCGCGCGCTGGCCAAGCGGCTGGTGACGGCACTGCGCAACAAGACGCCGTCGGGCGGGGTCGAGGGGCTGATCCACGAATATGCCTTGTCGAGCCAGGAGGGCGTTGCGCTGATGTGCCTCGCCGAGGCGCTGCTGCGCATTCCCGACGACGACACACGCGATGCGCTGATCCGCGACAAGATCGGCGGCGGCGACTGGCGGGCGCATCTCGGCCACAGCCCGTCGCTGTTCGTGAACGCCGCGACCTGGGGCCTGCTGCTGACCGGGCGCCTGACGGCGACCAGCAGCGAGCGCTCGCTGTCGGCGGCGCTGACCCGCCTGATCGGCAAAGGCGGCGAGCCGCTGATCCGTGGCGGCGTCAACCTCGCCATGCGCCTGATGGGCGAGCAGTTCGTCGCCGGCCAGACGATCGAGGAGGCGCTCGACCGCGGCCGGGCGTTGGAACGGCAGGGCTTCCGCCACTCCTACGACATGCTGGGCGAAGCCGCGATCACGACGGAGCAGGCCGAGCGCTACCTCGAGGCTTATCGCCAGGCCATCCATGCGATCGGCGCGGCGTCGGCCGGCCGCGGCATTTACGAAGGGCCCGGCATCTCGATCAAGCTCTCGGCATTGCATCCGCGCTACAGCCGCGCCCAGCGCGAGCGCGTGATGGCAGAGCTCTATCCGCGCTTCAGGGAATTGGCGGTGCTGGCGCGCGGCTACGACATCGGCCTCAACGTCGATGCCGAGGAGGCCGAGCGGCTCGATCTGTCGCTCGACCTGCTCGAGCGGCTGTGTGTCGAGCCCGCACTCGAGGGCTGGAACGGCATCGGCTTCGTTGTGCAGGCCTATCAGAAGCGCGCGGTGTTCGTGATCGACTGGCTGATCGATCTCGGCCGCCGCAGCCGTCGCCGGCTGATGGTGCGCCTGGTCAAGGGCGCCTACTGGGACAGCGAGATCAAGCGAACCCAGCTCGACGGGCTCGCCGGCTACCCGGTGTTCACGCGGCGCATCCACACCGACGTCTCGTACCTTGCCTGCGCCCGCCGGCTGCTGGCCGCGCCCGACGCCGCCTTCCCGCAATTCGCCACCCACAACGCGCTGACCCTGGCGACCATCCACGCAATGGCCGGCGAGAATTTTTATGCCGGTCAGTACGAGTTCCAATGCCTGCACGGCATGGGCGAGCCGCTCTACGAGGAAGTCGTCGGTCCGGCCAGGCTCAATCGGCCCTGCCGCATCTATGCCCCGGTCGGCACCCACGAGACCCTGCTCGCCTATCTGGTGCGCCGGCTGCTGGAGAACGGCGCCAACACCTCGTTCGTCAATCAGATCGCCGACCCGGACGTGGCGCTCGAGACCCTGCTCGGCGATCCCGTCGAACGCGCCCGGGCGGTCGAACCCGTCGGCGCGCCGCATCCCAGGATCGCCCTGCCGCGCGACCTCTTCGGCGCGAACCGGCCGAACTCGCGCGGCGTCGATCTCGCGAACGAGCAGATCCTGGCAGCGCTGGCCGAGACGCTGACGAAAAATCCCTCGCAACCTCGGGATGACAACAAGGCTGTCATCGCGAGCCTGGCGGGGGATCTTTCCCGGGCCGGCGTGCCGATCGAGGCGACGCCGATCCTGGCGGACGGCGTCGGCGCCGGCGAGAGGCGGCCGATCGCCAACCCGGCCGATCATCGTGACGTCGTGGGCAGCGTGGTCGAGGCGACGACCGCGATGGTCGACGATGCCTGCGCGCAGGCGCAGCCGTGGCAGGTGCCGGCCGACGCTCGAGCCGCGACCTTGCGCCGGGCAGCCGACCTCCTCGAGGCGCACCTGGAGAGCCTGCTGGGTACGATCGTGCGCGAGGCCGGCAAGACACTCGGCAACGCCGTCGGCGAGGTGCGCGAGGCCGTCGACTTCCTGCGCTACTATGCCGGCTGCCTCTCGGGTTTCGACAATGCAACGCACCAGCCGCTCGGCGCGGTCGCCTGCATCAGTCCGTGGAATTTTCCGCTGTCGATCTTCGTTGGCCAGATCGCCGGCGCGCTCGCCGCCGGCAACGCCGTGATCGCCAAGCCGGCCGAGGAGACGCCGCTGATCGCGGCGCGCGCAATCGCGCTCCTGCACGAGGCCGGGGTGCCGCGCGCGGCGCTGCAGCTCGTGCCCGGCGACGGCAAGGTGGGGGCGCACCTGGTCGGCAACGAAAGGGTGGCGGGCGTGGTGTTCACCGGCTCGACCGAGGCGGCGCAGTCGATCAATCGCACGCTCGGGCGGCGGCTCGACGCCGACGGCAGGCCGTTGGTGCTGATTGCCGAGACCGGCGGCCAGAATGCGCTGGTCGCGGACTCCTCGGCGTTGTCCGAGCAGCTGGTCAACGACGTGCTCGCCTCGGCGTTCGATTCGGCCGGCCAGCGCTGCTCGGCGCTGCGTGTTCTCTGCCTGCAGGAGGACATCGCCGGGCGGGTGATGCCGATGCTGAAAGGCGCCATGCTCGAGCTCGCCGTCGGCAATCCCGATCGCCTCTCGGTCGATGTCGGGCCGGTGATCAGCGACGAAGCCCGCCGCCGACTCGTCGAGCACATCGCGCGAATGCGTGCTGCGGGTCATGGCGTGTTCCAGGTGCCGCTGCTCGGCGAGACAAGCCGCGGCACCTTCGTGCCGCCGACCCTGATCGAGATCGACGCGATCGCCGATCTGCCGGGCGAAGTGTTCGGGCCGGTGCTGCACGTGCTGCGCTATCGCCGCGAGGACATGGAGAAGGTGGTGCGCGCGGTGAACCGCACCGGCTTCGGCCTGACCTTCGGCGTGCACAGCCGCATCGACGAGACGATCGAGCGCGCCACCGGCGCATCGGCTGCCGGCAACCAGTACGTCAATCGCAACATGATCGGCGCGGTGGTGGGCGTGCAGCCATTCGGCGGGCACGGGCTCTCGGGCACCGGACCGAAGGCCGGTGGGCCGCTCTATGTCCACCGCCTGCTGGCGCGGCGGCCATCGATCGCGCCGGCCGCGGGCGAGCTCACCGGTCCGGTCGGCGAGCGCAACAGCTATTCGCTGAAACCCAAGGGCACGGTGCTGTGCGTCGCCGGCGATTCAAAGGCGCTGCAGGTGCAGCACGACCTGGTGCGGGCAACCGGCAATCGCATCGCCGGCAACGAGTCGGAGGATATCGCAGTGGCCCTGTTTGCCGGCAGCGCTGACGAGCTGCTCGTCCTCGCGCGGCGCCTCGCCGAGCGCCCCGGACGCATCGTGCCGGTCTTCGTCGAGCCCTATCCGCGCGAATTCCTGTTCGACGAGGTCTCGCTCAGCATCAACACGGCGGCGGCCGGCGGCAACGCGACCCTGATGACGATCGGCTGATGCGAAACAGGTTTCCCTTAGAGCCAGCCTCTGTCCCTGAAGGCGTCCAGGGCGACGCCGGGAGGCGCATACCAGCCGCGGTCGCCGTAGCGGGCCCCGAGCTTCATGGCGACTTCCTTGTTGCCGTAGGGGATTTTCAACGGCGTCGCCTCCTGCTGCGACGCGTCAGGCGACGCCGTTGCCGTGGTGCCGCTGCGCTTTCTCCCGCCAGCCTTTCTGCTCCGCACCGTCTTCCCGGGCTCTGCCGCAGCGGACGGCGATTTCGGGCTCCGGCGGCGCTTGAACGGTTGGGCATCCTTGCCACGTCGCTTCATCGCCAGGACGGCGCGAGCACCATCATTTCCACCCGCGCCGCCAACCAGCGGGGGGAGGCCGGCCGGCGGGCCTTGCAGCAGCTTGCCGATGATACGCTGGGCGACGTCGCAGACGGCGTCGACGGCGCCTATCATCTCCTGCTTGCCGACGACGACATCGTCGAGAAGACACTCGAGCTGGGCCGTCAGGCCGGGGTCGACCAGAGCGGGGTCGGCGTCCTTCAGCACGCCGAACAGCCGCAGCCCGGTGTCGGTCGGCACGATGGTCTTGCCCTGGATGACCAGGAATTCCTGCTTCTTCAGGCCGCCGATGATTTCGGCGCGGGTCGCCGGCGTGCCGATCCCCTTGGCCTCCTTGAGCCGGTCGCGCAGGATCTCGTCGTCCACGAATCGCCAGGCATTCTGCATCGCCTCGATCAGCGTGCCTTCGCTGTAGCGCGGCGGTGGCTTGGTTTCCTTGGTCTCGACGATCGGGTCGCGCAGCTGAGCCGTCTCGCCGTCGCTGAGCGGCGGAAGCAGCTCCGCGCTGTCGCCTTTCTCTTCCGTGGGCTGCCATTCGGGGAATGCCGCGCGCCAGCCGAGCTCGATGGGCTGCCGTCCGGTTGCCTTGAAGGGAAACCCTTTCACGTCGAGCGTCGCGGTCGTCTGCCGGTAGCGAAAATCCGGCATCAGGGCGGCGAGGTAGGCTCGAGCGATCACATCGAACAGCCGCTTCTCGTCGAGCGACAGCCGCGGCCACACCGTGGGCAAATTGTCGACCGCATTGACGTTGGGGATGACGGCGTGGTGGCTCGCGCCTTCGATGCCCTTGTCGTAGAAGGGGCCGCTCGCGCCGCGACGGATGATCGGCGGGGTCGGGACGGGGATGTTCTTGAAGGATTGCCCGACCTGCAGTCCGGAAACGATCCGAGGCACGTCGGCGATCAGGCTCTCCGGCAGGTAGCGCACCTCGGCGCGCGGGTAGGTGATGATCTTCTTGCCCTCGCCGTCATAAAGCTCCTGGGCGATCTCCAACGTCTTGGCGGCCGGCCAGCCGAAACGCGCGGAACACAATTTCTGCAGCGACGGCAGGTCGTGCAGCTTCGGCGGCGCCTGCCGCTTGTCCTCGACGCGGACCTGCAAGGGACCTTCGAAGCCCACCGCGGCCGCGGCGACCGACTCGGCAATGTCGCGCCGAAGAATTTTCTTCGGCGGTGCGTGGCGCATCTTGAACGTGCCGCTGGCGACCTGCGCCACGGCGACGACCTCGAAGTAGGTGACGGGAACGAAGTCGCGGATTTCCAGCTCGCGCTTGCAGACGATTGCCAGCGTCGGGGTCTTCACGCGCCCGACCCCGATGACGCCGCGAGAGCCCCGACCCAGGATCACCGTGGCCGTGCGGGTGAGCGAGAGATTGTAGATCTGGTCGGACTGTCGGCGCGCCACGGCGGCGGCATAGAGGCGGGCGTATTCGGCGTTGGGCCTTGCCTGGGTGAAGGCGCCGCGGATGGTCTGGGGGTCCTGGGCCGTGAACAGCACGCGCATGACCTGGCCGCGGTAGTCGTAGTGCTCGAGTATTTCCTGGCCGATCAGCTGGCCCTCGCGATCGCAATCGGTGGCGAGCCAGACACACCTGGCGGTCCGCAGGGCTTGCCGGATGGCCGCGAG
>Ga0310811_10013500_pt1 | contig 10641 bp, 17 predicted proteins | sample YCmetagenome_FD_207642 | JGI IMG/M metagenome (GOLD analysis project Ga0310811, IMG submission 207642) | Soil microbial communities from experimental microcosm in Duke University, North Carolina, United States - YC | ecosystem: Engineered > Artificial ecosystem > Soil microcosm > Unclassified ...
TACGTTCACGGTGGGCTTATCATGCAAGGGAGCAATGAAACATCAGGTTTACGTGCATTCATTGAAAGAATGTATGCAGGAAAAAATGGAAGTGAAAAGAACTCTCCTATGTACCTGATGTACAAACTGCTCATGAATAGTCTCTATGGAAAGTTTATTGAGAAACGTCATAATTTCACCAGCTTGCCAACTTTTAGCGAAGACGGTTACTACATGTTAGTACCTGATGTAAGAGACGACAAAGTGAAACGTATAGCATCAGAATTGTGGAGACAGCAAGGTTATGATGATTGCTTAGATTATCTGAATGAGTATTGTTATGAGCATAAGCTTGTCGTTGAAAAAGTAAAACTAAGTGACTATTTGGGAAATGATAGTTATGAATCTGGCTATTATTTTAATGCAGTAATAGCTTCTCAAATTACAGGTTTCGTAAGAGCTAAGTTAATGAGTGCTGCAAGATACTTGCACGCGTACTTAGGAGATACAGATTCACTCTTCTTTCCACACGAGCACTTAGCAAACGAACAACAATGGCAAGATTTTAGAAGACATTTAAATCAGATAGGTGCAATCACCCCCCAAGAGGGACTAGGGTCTTTTGAATGCGAAGCTACACAGTGTAATGCGTTGCTCGTCAAGAAAAAAATGTATGTGTTGCGAGATACAAGCGGAAAGATCAAGAAATTTGCACAACACGGGATATCAGGAATAGCACCCATTCTAGAAAAAGGAGAGATTATCAAGACAAAAGAGGAGCGTACTGCTACCATTATGCAAGAATTGTATGATAAGACCCGTGTCACGTTTACCAGTAGGCCAAAACCAATTAGGTTAAAAGAAGGTCTACGCAATAACAAGCGATTAGGCAAGTTTTACCAGAAAACGACAACATTGAACTTGCAGTATTCTGTGTATCAACAACAAGATAACAACGGTTGGCTACATTGGACACCACTAGAAGAGGAAAACAATGGCGAAACAATCTAAAACACAGTTAAAGATTCAACACATTCTTGACTTAGAAAGGAATTTTAAAAAGTTTCATGAGAAATATCCTGATATCTCTTCCGCACAATTGCGGAAGATTCGTCTAGGAAAAATAAAACCGTCGCGTAGCGAAATAGGAAAAATTAATGCCTATCAAATTCACAATGACCCGAACCGAAAAATATCTCCCGAAGAAATTGAAAAATACATATGGTTTAAAGCAAAAGACATAAAAAAGAGAATGAAGTCTAAAATACCGGGTCAAGTGATCAAACAATTTTACCGTTTTGAAAACAAAGCTGTGGACGCGCACAGAATAAATAGACAACACGTCTATTTATGTGTTATAATACACGTGAATGTAGCAGGTTTACCTGCTGACTTTGAGTTAAAAGATATTGAAGGAAAAGAGAGACAACATGTCTCCCCTGGCTGGTATATTGTTGAAGAGGAGTATTTGACACGAAATACTGATGCATCAGATATGAGGTGGGTAGACCGTGTGAGCGACCCTACCGGAAACGATTATTATTGGGAATTTCATATCTTTGATATTTTGGCTTTTCCAGATTTATACAATATTGTTAAAGACTATCGGGTCCCGTGGGACCCTCGCCTAGAAGATTTTCATAGTCATTATATAGAGAAAGGGAATTAAGTGGATAATGACAAATATGATTACACTCATGTCATAAGTTGCAATTTTACAGCATCAGGCAACCAGACGGTGCAATCACCGTTTGGTACTGAATCTGAAGTTAGCATAGAATATATTGAATCTACTGCTAATGACGCAAGTGTCTGTGTAGCAGTGGATATACCATATGCAACCGTTCCCGTAGGGGTAGCACAAGCTCACGTTTTACATGGTATAGCGCGTAAAACAATTAATGACAACTATGAACGATGTGTTCAAGGGGTATTCATTGTAGCGAATTGTGGTACAGCAGGAACTATCAATATAGCTATGCGGTTTCGTCGTAGGCATGATGTTGTTATTCCGCAAGTTGCTAAAGAGTTTCCTGCAAATGGATTTACCAGTGGTAGTTAAATAAAAAAAGAAGGAGATACTCATGGGATTAATTATCTATATTGGTATTATCATTGTCGCGTTTTTTGTAGGTAAATATGTCGGGAGTAATTCATAATGGATGAATCAGAGAAAGTAGAATCTACAGAATCTTCTCAAGAAGAGGAAATAGAAGAAATTGTAGAAATAGAAGTATCTGAAAAACTAGCTTCAATTAATAAACGCATAGATGATATTTTTTCACTGTTGAAAACACCAAGCGAAATTGTGGAAGATGTCACCTCAAGTGTAAGTGATGCTGTAGATGTAACAATGGAGAAAGAAGAGCCTAAAGACATTGAATCAAAAAATGAACGAAAACGAAACAAACTTATCAAACGAAGATTTAAATAACGCACTTGAGGTAAACATTGCACCTCCTGATGACGTTGATACAGGAGGAGAGCAGAAAAAAAGCTTGTTAGAGAAAGCTAGCTCTTTCTTTTCTCTTGGGATAGGAGAACAGGATGATAGTACATCTCCTCCTCCTGAAAAAGAAAAAAAGAAACCACGGGGACGACGTAAAGCATTCTCTCTCACACAGTATGTCTCTATAATTTCATCAGGTATGATTGCACTGCTGTCTTCACTGATAGATGACATGTATAAACCATGTTTACCAAGTTTAGAGCAAGCAAATGAAATTTTCACACCTCTTCTCTCGATAGCAGACAGGCATACGCATATCACAGATATCTCTCCTGATACAGAAGATATTATGAAGTCTCTAGCTGCTATAACAGCATATGGTTTAGAAGCACGTAGTACATATATTCTCATTCGTATGGAAGAGAAAGAAAAAGAAAAAGTAAAACGCTATGAACAATACAACAACATACCTACACTTAACGAATATCAAAAGCAAATTATTCACGATTCAACAATCATTGAGTAGTTTATCATCACGACTGAATCTAAATTCATTTCAAAAATTTCAAGTGCAGGCTGCTCTTACTGGTATGCGTGCAATTGTAGCAAAAGAAAGTGACGAGCATCTCTATAAGCTGTTTTCGATTATAGAACGTGTCAGTCATGCTATTGTGACAGAAAATCTCGATAAAGATGATATGACTATTTTGCTTATGTCATGTGTGAATGAATGGAAAGAAGAGAATCAACCGACAAACAACAGCAATTAACGTTGCGATATAATCAACGATTGCTGTTTATCGGAAAAACACGAAGCGGGAAAAGCTTTTTATCACGTGCATTAATGCAAAATTTCGCTCGTGATAAAGACCTACAAATCATTATCATTGATCCTAAACATGAGTGGAAAAAGTTTGGAAAAGGTGATTCTCTCTCCTCTCCCCGTCTGGTGACTAAGTATATGGAGAAAGTGAGAATACAAATATTCCAAACGTTTACATGGATACCTGCACTTGACGAAATGATTGATAAAATACTGTTACGTGGCAAAGCTATCGTCATTTTTGATGAATTAGGTGGTTTAGCAGACGCTAACAAGGTGCCAGACGGGATTATGCGGTTATGGTCGCAAGGGGGAGGGAAAGGGGTTGGAGCGTGGGCATTGATTCAACGCCCAAAACGAGTCCCACTCATCATTAAAGAGCAATCAGAAGTATTCTTCATGTTTCGCATTATCTCACTTGAGCAACGAAAAGCTATTCAAGATTTTATCAGTGATATCCGTGTCATAGAACAAGCTCTTCCAAAATTCTATTTTTGGGTGTATGAGGAGGGTTGGGATAAGGCTATATTAGCACGTCCTATCAAACAATCTGTCAAGTTGTCCTAACAACCTATTGACTTTTGTACGGACCCGTACTATAATGAAAAGAGAGGTTTTATATGATTGAAGATACACTAGCAAATCAAAAATATATTGAAGCTATGCGTGCAATTCAAAAAGCAGGCAAAGAACCTGAACATAGTAAAGTAGCAGAAACAGCTTTAGAGCGAGACTTTATGCGGAATGCAAATAATGCTATTAATGGGAAATCAGTCTCTATGCCATATAAACAGGGACAATATGAAAGCATTTTTTATCGTGGGCATAGAGTGTATGTAAGGTAAAAGAAATATGAGTGATCACCCTTTTGTTCAATTTTTGGTACTCGGTACAGCCATTCTAGGCTTTTTCATACTGGTAAAATATGCGGCTAATCTCCTCCCGCAAAGTGGTTGGCTAGGGACTTTCCGTGGTGTCGTCTTAACAGCGTAATGTTTTCATTCTCTCTATAAAGGAATATATTGATCTATGTCATTTTATGATTTGAACGTCACGAAACCCATTATCAAAAGCAATGGTGTCGTGAATCTTCCAAACGGTGGTACGCCTAGTATTACGAAATTGACACTAGGGGGTATCCTTGAAAAGCTAGCTCTCATTACACAAGGGACTGCTACCTATACCCCCGGCAGTGGTACAATTGCACAAGATATTGATGGACCCTACAATTTTTACCAGCAAGTCTCTCTCATTCCTAACCAGCAAGTTCCAATTGTGCAGGCTAGTGGGAAAGGTTTGTATCTCTTTAATCAGTTACGACAAGCGTTAGAAGCTGACAATAATATCCTACAAGCTCCTGTAAATGCAGCTACGAATGCACTTGATAATTCGTATGTCAATAGTGGAAATTTAACGACGGCTCCGTCTGGTTCACAAAGTCCGTTATGGACATTTCCCCTTATTGTACCTATTACACAACGCATGTTCAACGGAATTATTGGCTATTGGGAACTTGGAAACCCTCTAGCACAACTGTCATTAAGTCTTCAGACAGGGTATACCGGTACCTCCTCTCCCTATAGCATAGCTAGTACAAGTGTTGGACAACAGCCATATCTTGAAACGGGAGGTGCAGCGGTTACACTTGCTAATCCTACGGTAGACATTGTGCGCTACTTGTATGACACCCCGGTAAACCCCCAAGATAGACCTCCCGTCACCTTTATCAATGTCGTGTTGGAGGATTCTTTTCAAAATAATGTCGGAAGTGCTAAATCACTGAATTATGCGTTCCAACCTCTTTCCGGCTATATCGCACGTGCGATTGCTTATGTGGTAGACAGTAGCACTGGTAAAGGGATTGCACCTGCAAATATGCTGTCAACCAATTCACTTACGTTTGGTGTAGGTGATGGCACCTCTCTCATTAGTGAATCCATTTATGAGTATGCGTTACGACAACGGTTAGAACTAGGTACTGATCTACCCGAGGGTACCTTTTATTGGGACTTCTTAGGCAAAGACCTAACATTTCAGAATGTCTTTTCTACCTATGATTATGCAAATATCAATTTCTCAATTAATTCGAGTAGCGCGTTAGGTGCTACATCATACGGAAAAGTCGTAAAGCAGATGTTAAAACCATTGCAGTACACCAGCCGGTAAAGGAGGTATTCCATGCAAGCACAATTACCTATGGATAGGGTACCTGCTTTACAGTCATTCCCTGAAATGGGTTTTCCCATAGCAGCGTATTATGGAATAGATTCTTCCCTAGCAACCATGCAACAAAATAGTGCTAGCTCGTCTACACCTCTTGGCAACATGACAAGTGGTAGTACGACGCAAGTCGTTTTTACTGTCTTAGGTGTAGTTCTTGTCGGCTACATCCTCTTTCATGTGTATCAAAAAATAGCATAGGAGGAGCATATGAAAGAATGGCATGTACTACTAGGTTTAGCTCTAGCCATTGGATTGTTGTATTATTTTGTGTATCTTCCAACGACACAAAATAATTCATTAGCAAATTCACAGACACAAGTAGCAGCATTTACGAATTCATAGAGAGATGAGGAGGATAACACAATGAAAGCTGTTTTTGGGATAGCTCTCCTCCTCATAGCAGGTCTACTGCTCTATGAGGTGGTGAGTGGAAATGCTAGTTCTCTTATTCAAGCTTTCCGAGGTGTAAATAGTAGTTCTAGTGCTAGCAATTCACAGCCAAAGGGATTGAATACACCAAATTTGCAACAAACTCCGAGCAATCCTTCAATAGGTGTACAGCCAGGAGGTGTTGGGTAATGTCCATCAATAAACTACAGAAAAAACCGAGAGTACAGTATGTGAAAGCTCCTGATTTAGTAGCGTCAGCGAGCAACACACCAGTGGCACAAGTACCTGATTCAAACAAAGCACAATGGACAATTATCATTCTCTTTCTCTTAATTGGAGCTATAGAACTACTGATCAATCCGTCTGTCCAAACATCGTTAAAACCATATATCGCTGCATGGAAAAATGGCTCAACTGCTACAACACAGTCAACAGCAAATAATAGTAATACATCAACGAGTACGAAACAGGTAGAACAGGCATGAATAGTACGACAAAACTAGTGATTATCTGGATAGCAGGTCTTTTTTTACTTGTAGCACTTTCTAGCTATTTTCCACGGTTAGCTGTCTGGTGTGCTGTACTTCTCTTAGTTGATGTCACAATGGTAAATAGTAGCACTATAGCTAGTTACTTAAATACGAATACAACAGGAAATTAAAAATTTATGAAAAATATTGTTATTACCGTAGCAAGCGGCATGGGTGCATTGATTTTTGCCTATCTGCTCTTCTCAAATGGCAATAGTGCTGTAGCGCTAACGAATGCAGTGGGCGGAAATATTAATTCTGGTGTCAAAACACTTCAGGGTAGATAAATGAGTAAACAAAATCATAACCAGACTCCTGCTGTACAAATGGTGGTAACACCTGCTATTCAACAGAATCAACAGGTGGTGGGTTATAATCGTACACAGTGGTTGCAGCGATTAGATGCTACGAAAGATTCACGTCTGAATCTGTATCATGAGGAGAGCTTTGCAGCATACTCCCCAAGAAAAATAAATCAGTTTAATTTCAATTGGTGGAATAACAAGAGTCAACATGCTCAATATATATGGGACCCTATTCCCGAATTGATGAAATATCCTGTATCGGGGTATCCTGATGTCACAACGACACAGTACACACTGGTAAATGTGACTCCTCCTACCCCACCTTCAAAAACAGCTAGAACTGTCAATAGTATGAAAAGTCTGGCTACGGTTATTCGTACGGTGTTTCAAGTAAAACCGATTAATCAATCATAGGAGAATAAAATGGCTACAACACCTACGTCGACAGGAGGAGGGTTAGCACATGTTTGGCAAGAATTTAAGAATGCATCACCAGGAGGAAAAGCTTTAGCTATTACAGCAGTGATAGCTGTAGCAGGTTTAGGACTCTATACACTCTCACAGAATAGTAGTAGTTCTAGTTCAAATGGGACTCTTGTTCCAATTGGTCTAGATACAGGTGGTACGCTTCCAACAGCAGGGACAGGGACAAGTTCTGATAGCAGTTCGTCATCAAGTGGTACGGGGAGTAGTAGCATAGGTAGTGTGCTGCTACCGAAACCTGCTACCACACAACGCATGACTTCTCTTAGCAGTACCATGAGTGTGAGCCAATTAGCGCATTATGTTTACGGAAGTTCTAATGCGATTAGTGGTATCTTGAATGCGAATCCAGGCTTGAATGCAAATTCTATTCTACAACAAGGAAGTTTCGTCGTTATCCCGAAAGGAAATAGTACTCCTATCGTAACAACAAGTGCAGGTGATACCCTTAACACATTAGCACATTATGCTTTCGGTACCTCCTCACAAGCTACGATTAATTCTATACTAGCAAAAAATCCTGCTTTAAAGGGATATAGTGCTAATCAATCGTTGCCTGCTAATGTGAGAGTGACGTTATAATGGCTAGTAATATTACTGATATTATCAATTCAATATCATCTATCTTTCAACAAACAAATGTTCCCTCTCCAATATGGGAAAGTATTGCACAAACGGAAAGTAGTTTTAATCCGAATGCGATAGGAGATAATAATACCTCGTTTGGCTTGTTTCAATTGCATGTCGGTGGACAAGCACCCGCTGGTGTTCCTACATCACAATTATTAAATCCAGTGACGAATGCGAGCTATGCTGCACCTGCTATCTCAAGTGCTTGGAACACGTTAGGTGGAAGTTTTAATGATAGTCTCTCATGGTGGGAACAATTTGCGGTAGCATCAGGACATCCAGGTGGTAGTTTGTCCAATTCTGCTACGATTAGCGAAGCACAACAATTAAAAAGCAATTATGATGCAATAGCATCAGGACAACAATTTGCGGAGACTTCTTATGGTACAAGTACACCAGTGGTGCAAGGAAGCACTTCAAACAATCTTGGCAATTTTTTCTCCAATACAGGACTTACTGTACTCTTTTTTATCATTGCTAGTGTTCTCTTAGTTATTGGATTTATGGTGTTAAAATAATGAATTGGTATCAATACCCGGTTAGCAATCCGTTTGGTGCATCAGGAGGAGAGAGTCAGTGGGGGGGTCATAGTGGTATAGATTTAGCGACACCTAACAATACTCCGCTCTTCTTTCCTAATAGTGGTACGGTTATTGTTGCTGACTTCAAACAATATGGTGGGGAAGTTGCTATTCAGGTTGACAATACCGTCGAATATTTTTTACATTTGAATACGATTAATGTACAGGTAGGACAACAAGTTCAATCAGGTCAACAAGTGGGGACGAGTGGGGGAGGAGTGGGTGATACTCTAGCCTCAAGTAATGGTACTACGTATACAGCTACATCTCAGTCACAGTGGGGAGATTATTCTAGTGGATATCATACCCATTTTGGGCTTGTGAATGTGTCAAGTGGAAATCCTGTACAGGATTATTATTCCGCATTAGGAAGCAACATTGATAGAATAAATCCTACCTCTATGATTCAATCTCTAGCAAGTGGAAATAGTGTTTCTATGATACCGACTTCTGATACCTCAAATTCATCAAATACTAATGTAACATCTAATGTTTTAAATTCATGGTTTAATTCATCTATAGCACCTGAAATATCAACAGGAATGTTGTATCTCGGTTTTATCGTGATAGCTCTTATTTTACTGATTATTGGTATGCAATTTCTTTTATCTCCAATTGAAGATAAAATGACCCCTGCTCTTGAACATGTAGCTGCTATTGGAGCTTTAGCCTAATGTTAGTCTATGGTCCGTTGACGTTGACAGCAGGTCAACAATCACAAGTAAATATTGGAAGTTATCCTGATACACAAGCTATTGTGATTGAGAATGAGTCACCGTACTATCTCATGTGTACGATAGGCGGGTTAGGTAATATTGGTGTTCCTGCTCTTACGGCTGACGCTTATCTTGTCCCTACCTCCTTTAGTGGGAATGTGAGTATCTCGACGGTAGACTATCTCAGTACTGCGACACAAGCACCTTCTTTTGTGGTGTTTGTGAAGACGTTTGGTTTAATGGATAGTCTGACTATGAGCCTCAAAAATGGTGGCAGTACGGGGTATCCTATTAGTTTAGGCAAATTACAAAGTATAGGCAATAGCGTGAATACAACTGTAACTGGTAATACACTTATTAATGATGATAATCCTCCTTTAACAGAAGTTATTGAAGTGTCACCACAAGGAACAACAGGAAGTAGTTCTCAAATTACACCCGGTACAGCACCTACCGGTAGCACTTTCTTTTTAGATAATAGTGGAAACCTCACGATACGTGGTTTTAACAATACTTCTCTTGTGCAGTTCTTACAGTTCTTGGCTAGTACAGGTGCTATACAGCTAGGGGATACCACCACCACGACGCAAATGAATGGGAATGTGAGTTTTACGAATCCCATTAATCTTGAGACTGCTACTATACAGGACAATGGTGTTCCCATTGTTCAGACAAATAGCAATGATCTGATTTTATCTCCTCTTACCAGTGGAGGAGTCATAGCTTTTACCAATTCAGCACAGCAGGTCTTATTTCGCATGAATTATGATGGAAGTTTGTTGTTGAACACTCCTATCATCAATGCTACTGGTAACGTCAACATGATTAATGGAGGGAATGGAAGAGATACCATTATTCTTCCCATTGTATCAGGTGGTGTTGTTGGGTTAGCTAATTATGGTGGCACAATTGGGTTTCGTCTGAATGCAGACGGTACAGTTACAGCGTACAATGGTGTTCATTTAAAAACAGGTCAAATCTTTGAGATTCATACCTTTACTGCTACCGGTAGTGGAACGGTAACAGTAAATCATGGCTTGTCGTCGACCCCTACTGATGCATGGGCCACAACGTCAGCATCAGGTTCAACGCAAACAGTAGGAGTATCAGGATTCACGACTACTACCGTCGCTGTGACATTAGGTTCAGGTCTAGCTTGTCGTGTGACAGCATATCGATAAAAAGAAAGAAATAAAAATTATGACACAAACATCTACATCCAATACGAATTGGCATGATGATATCCCATTTACTCCTGATGCTACTATGACATGCGAAGTCTGTGGTACGCAAGTACCCTATGCTCAAATGTTTTCTCCTTATGTCTGGTATCCTATTCCCGGCTATAATGATACGTTACAAGCTGGCTATACAGGCTATGCTTGTCCATGTGGACAACATGTAACCTGTACTCATGAGCATTCTATGCTTGCAGCAGTCGCTTGTCTCATGAAACATATTGAGAATGGTCAACATGCTAATCCACAGTTACCGTATAGTGATACACGTTTGAATCAAATTCATAATATAGT
>Ga0310811_10013501_pt1 | contig 10641 bp, 11 predicted proteins | sample YCmetagenome_FD_207642 | JGI IMG/M metagenome (GOLD analysis project Ga0310811, IMG submission 207642) | Soil microbial communities from experimental microcosm in Duke University, North Carolina, United States - YC | ecosystem: Engineered > Artificial ecosystem > Soil microcosm > Unclassified ...
TCGGCTGGTTCGATTTTGCGGCCAAAAAATACAAGCCGATCGAGGTAAACGAGCAATGCGAGGTGCTGAGCCTGCTCGGCGACGTCGCGCAAGGCGACGACGGCAAGGCCAGCCTGCATCTTCATGCCGTGCTCGGCTTACAGGACGGCACGCTACGCGGCGGCCATCTCCTGTCGGGATCGGTCCAGCCGACCCTGGAGGTGACGATTACCGAGACGGTGGTTCATCTCCGCCGCAAGAAGCGGCCGGAGCTTGGTATTGCCTTGATCAGTATTTAGCCGCTGGAGCCCTCATGTATGCGCTTTTTGAAGGGGAGAGGCAGATTGGAAACCCGTTCACCACGGAGAAAGAGGTCTGGGAGGCTGCCTTGATCGAAGGACTTCTCACGGATGTTCCGGTCGGGGACGAGGAGGGCGGTCAGCTCCTGCCGGCCGGCTATCACGTTCAGCGCGTCGACGAAGGGGCGCGTCCGCGCGGTGAGGGGGCGAGAAGGCGTCCCTGACGGGCCGGGATCGCTCGGGACTTTAGGGACGCGAACATCATGCCGCTCCATCCGACTGTGACCGACATTGCGATAAGGCTTGCGCTGACCATGCTGGCCGGCGGCATCATCGGTCTCAATCGCGGCGCGCGCGGCCATGCGGCCGGCTTTCGGACGACGATTCTGGTGTGCCTCGCGGCCTCGGTCGCCATGATTCAAGCCAATATCCTGCTGCCGCTGGCGGGCAAAACGCCAGAATCGTTCTCGGTCATGGACCTCATGCGTCTTCCGCTCGGTATTTTGACCGGCGTTGGCTTCATTGGCGGCGGCACGATCCTGAAACGGGGCGACCTCGTGACCGGGGTGACCACTGCGGCAACGCTATGGCTCGTCACCGTGATCGGTCTCTGCTTCGGCGGCGGGCAGCTCGCACTCGGCGGGGTGACGACCGTGCTTGCCGTGTGCACGCTCTGGGCACTGAAGAAGGTCGACATCTGGATGCCGCGAGAGCACCGCGCCCGGGTGGTTGTGATCGGCCCCGCGCAGTGGGATACGGTCGTGGAGATCCAGCGGCTGGTCGCGCCAAGACAAGTCGACGCGCGATTTCAGGAGCAATCGCGAACATCCAGCGACAACAAGATCGCGGAATATGTGTTCGAGCTTGGATGGCGGAAGCCAGACGCCGCCGAATTTCCCCCTCTCGATATCCTGCGGCTCATCGAAAGCAAGTTCGAGATCAAGGCCTTCGAGCTCACGACCGACAATGGCCGTTGATGCCGGCAGGCCGGCTGGAGGCGGTCCGCTGGCACTATATGGCGCGCGTCGGGCTCCTCGGTGGGCGCTTGTCGACTCGACGTCCCGAGGTTGGACGACACCCATCTGGGCAACTTAGGAACATCCAAATCCGGCCCACGTTGGCGACACAGGCTTATGGATGTTCCATGCGGCGCAGAACATTTCTGACACTCGCGGCCTGGCTTGTCGGCACGACGTCCCTGACGCGCGCGACCGTGATCCACAATCACGTGCCGTGGGCGCCTCATCCGAACTCGCCGCCGGAGATCGCGCGGCCGGGTCCCTGGCAGTTCTTCACTCTGGATGAAGCTCGTGCGATGGAAGCGATCGTCGATCGCATCATCCCGCCGGATCCGGAGACGCCCGGCGGCAAGATCGCCGGCTGCGCCGTGTTCATCGATCGCCAGCTCAAGGGGCCGTATGGCTCCAACCAGGGCCTCTACACGCTTGGACCACATACCAAGGGCACCAAGGAGCAGGGGCCGCAATCGGCGCTGACTCATGCCGAGCTCTATCGCAAGGCGCTTGCAGCACTCGACAAGCACTGCAAGTCGACGCACAGCGGAAAGTCCTTCGCGGAACTCGATGCCGCCGCGCAGGACGACGTGTTGCGGAAGATCGAGTCAGGCGAGGTCAAGTTCGAAACGGTCGATGCCCAGGGCTTCTTCTCGGCTCTGCTGAAGGACGTCCCGGAGGGCTTCTTTTCCGATCCCATCCATGGCGGCAACAACGACATGGTCGGCTGGAAGATGATCGGCTTTCCCGGAATCCGGTACGACTACCGCGACTGGGTCAATCGTCACAACGAACGCTATCCGCATCCGCCCGTCAGCATCGCCGGGCGGGCCGACTGGACACCTGCAAAATCGTGAGCGCCGCACATGGCTCGTAAGCTTCCGCGGAAGGACGTCGTCATCATCGGGCTCGGCTGGACCGGTTCGATCATGGCCTACGAACTCGCGGATGCCGGGCTCGACGTGATCGCGATCGAGCGCGGTCCCTGGCGCAATACGGCGACGGACTATCCGCCAGGCTATGCGGCCGACGAGTTGCGCTACCGCATCCGTCACGAGTTGTTCCTGAGCCCCAGCCAAACCACCTTCACCTTCCGCAACAAGATGAGCGAGGCAGCGCTGCCGATCCGCAGCTGGGGCGCCTTCATGCCCCCGAACGGCGTCGGCGGAGGCGGGGTGCACTGGAACGCGGAGACGTGGCGCTTCCTGCCGTCGGACTTCGTTCTGAAGACGCATCTGACCGAGCGCTATGGCGCCGGATTCCTGCCCGATGACATGACCATCCAGGATTGGGGCGTGACCTATGACGAGCTAGAGCCGCATTACGACCGGTTCGAATATCTCTGCGGTACGTCCGGTCAGGCCGGCAACATCAAGGGCACGATCATGGAGGGCGGCAATCCCTTCGAAGGGCCGCGCTCGCGCGCCTATCCCAATCCGCCGCAGGATCAGCCATTTGGGCACACGTTGTTCGGCAAGGCGGCGCGCGAGCTCGGCTACAAGCCGTTTCCGCAGCCCTCGGGCAACATGTCGCGACCTTACCAAAACCCACTCGGCGTCCGCCTCGGGCCATGCACCTATTGCGGCTTCTGCGAGTGGTTCGGCTGCGGCAATTACTCGAAAGCCTCGCCGCAGACCACGGTGCTGCCGGCACTGGTGCGAAAGCCCAACTTCACGGCCCGTGACAACAGCGAGGTCACGCGGATCAACGTCGACAGCTGCGGCAAGCGCGCCACCGGCGTGACTTTCGTCGATGCCTCAGGCGACGAATGGGAGCAGCCGGCCGATCTCGTCGTGCTTTCGGCCTATACGATCTTCAATGTCCAGCTCCTGCTGCTGTCGGGCATCGGCAAGGCCTACGATCCCGCCGCCAACACCGGCGTGGTCGGGCGCAATTTCACCCACCAGACCATCTCGGACGTTGTCAGCTTCTTCGATCCGGAAAAATTTGTCTTCAATCCATTTATCGCCTCAGGCGCGATTGGAATGTGCATCGACGAGTTCAATGGCGACAATTTCGACCACGGTCCGCACGGCTTCGTCGGCGGCGGCTATGTCGGGCAGGTGCAGACCAATGGGCGGCCGATCGAGACCACGCCGGTGCCACCGGGAACGCCGCTGTGGGGCGCGGCGTGGAAGAAGGCCGTAAAGGAAAACTACCAGAGCGCGATCAAACCAGGCACCGGTGTGCACGGCAGCATGTACAGCTACCGCGACGTCTATGTCGACCTTGATCCCACCTACAAGGACCGCTTCAACCGGCCGCTGGTGCGGATCACCATGGATTTCCACGACAATGAGATCAAGCAGAACAAATTCCTGACCGACAAGTTCGCCGAGATCTTTCAGGCGATGGGCGCCAGGCAGGTCCACAAGGAGTATCGCAAGGCGCCATACGACATCACCAAATACCAGACCACGCATCTCTGCGGCGGCGCGGTCATGGGAGCGGACCCTGGCACCAGCGCCCTCAACCGCTATCTTCAGAGCTGGGACGTGCCCAACCTGTTTGTGCTTGGCGCCAGCGCGTTTCCGCAAAACGCCGGCTACAACCCGACCGGAACGGTCGCAGCGCTCGCTTATTGGGCCGCGGATGCGATCCGCTCGAAATATCTCAAGAACCCGGGGCAGCTCATCAATGCATAGAGCTGCACAAATCGCGCTGGTGATATTGACGCTTGCTGCCGGCATTGGCGAGGCCACGAGCGCAGGTTCGCAGGACTTTGCCGCTGTCGAGCGCGGGCGTTATCTCGCGAACGCGGCCGATTGTGGAAGCTGTCATACGGTTCCGGGCAGTGACCATCCCCTGAGCGGCGGTCGTCCCATCGAAACCCCGTTCGGCACGCTGGTTGCGCCCAACATCACGCCGGATCGGGAGACCGGGATCGGCGCCTGGAGCGACGACGAATTCGACGCGGCGGTGCGGAACGGAATGCGCCGCGACGGCAAGCGGCTTTATCCGGCCATGCCGTTTCCCTACTTCGCGCGGATGACACGCGAGGACATCAAGGACATCCGCGCCTATCTCGAGACTGTCGAGCCCGTGCATAATCCGGTGAAAGTCAACGAGCTGCCGTTCCCGCTGAACCAGCGGATGGCCATGACGGTCTGGGATAAGCTCTATTTCACGCCGGGCGAGTTCATGGAACGGTCGGACAAGTCGAAGCAGTGGAATCGAGGCGCCTATCTGGTCGAAGGCCCCGGCCATTGCGGCGCCTGTCATACGCCGAAGACGGCGTTGGGCGGCGACAAGTCCGACAAACGCTTGCAGGGTTACACGCTTCAGGGATGGGTTGCGCCTGACATCACCAGTGGACAGGGGCCGCTCGCGGACTGGTCGGCCGACGATCTCGCGCAATATCTCAAGACCGGCCATAATCGGTATGCGGCCGCGGCCGGCTTGATGGGGGAGGTCGTCGAACTTTCGACATCGAAACTCAGCGACGACGACACCAAGGCGATGGCAGCCTATCTGAAGGATCAGTCGGGACCGAAACCGGCGGCGGACAGCTCCGCGGATTCGCATGTCATGGCTGCGGGCAGCGCGATCTATCAGGACCTTTGCTCGGCCTGCCACAAATCAGACGGGACTGGCGTTCCCAATCTCATTCCGAACCTCTCCCACGCCGCGACCGTCAACACGGGAGACCCGACGACGGTACTGCGCGTGATCCTCCAGGGCGCGCAGAGCGTGGCAACCGACAAGGAGCCGACCGGTCCGGCGATGCCTGCCTTCGGCTGGCAGCTAAACGACGCGCAAGTCGCGGCGCTCGCCACCTATGTCCGAAACCATTGGGGCAAGGCGCCGCCGGTTAGCGAGGATGAGGCAAGGAAGGAGCGCACGGCGCTCGATGCGAGGACCAACTGACCCTCACGTTCGGGTCAGGAAATCCATCGAGCCGAGGTAAAGAAGAATCCCCAGCCAGAACAACCCGGCGCCGGCGAACACGAGCGTGAGACCGCTCCGATGCCGCAGCTCCATGAAGATGGCCGCGACGAGCCCTGCCTTGATCGTGCCGATGATCAGGGCTACGGCGGCATTCCCGGCTCCGAGCGGCACGTAAGCCAGAGTCACAGTGAGCGCCAGCAAGGCGAGCAACCCAAGCCATGCGCCGATCAGGGCAAGCGGCGGCCGCCAGTCCGTCATGATGTAGACCTCCCGGGCAGGTAGATCAGCGCGAATAGGAAGATCCAGACCACGTCGACGAAATGCCAGTACAGCGCGGCGCTGTGCAGCGCCGTATGATGACGCGTCGTCGGCGCCTTCCGGCAGATCGTCGCAAGCGTGAGCAGCAGGCAGATCCCGATCAGCATATGCAGGGCGTGGATGGCCGTTGCGATGAAGTAGAAGATGAAGAATAGCTGGACGCCGTTAGCTTTCGGACCCGCGAATTGGAAGTCGATCCCGGGAACCAGATGTTCGTCATATTCCTTGCTGTACTCGATGCCCTTGAGTGCGATGAAGACAAGGCCGAGACACGCAGCCCCGACGAGCAGCCACGTGACAATCCTCGTGGTGGCGGGCGAAAAGACCTCGACGGCCCACGCCACCAGAAAGCTCGATGTCAGCAACACCGCTGTGTTGGCCGTTCCGATCACGATCTCGGTGTGCCGGCTGCCCGCGGCGAAACCTTGCGGGAAGGCATGACGGTAGACGAAATAGGCGAGGATCAGGCCGCCGAACAGCAACACTTCCGTGGCGATGAACACCCACATGCCGAGTTCGGCGGTGTGATCGCGGTGGGGGATCGATGCGTATTGGGGCGCGAAGGCGGAGCTGTCAGGCATTTTGCGGCTCCGCCTCAAAAGCCTCGTTGTATTGGTAAGGATCGCGCGTCACCACCGGTTGGACCGTGAAGTTGAACTCCGGCGGCGGCGAGGACGTCTGCCATTCGAGTCCGGGCGCGTCCCACGGGTTCGCCGGCGCGCGCCGGCCAAAAAACGCGGAATAGCCGAGATAGAATACCGGCATCAGATACGCCGCGGCGAGGATCACCGCACCGCCCGATGACAACACGTTCCAGAGCTGAAATTCCGGCGGATAGACGTGATAGCGCCGCGGCATGCCTTCCGCGCCGAGTATGAACTGCGGGAAGAAAGTGAGGTTGAAGCCGAAGAAGATCAGCACCGCGGCGGTGCGCGCCCAATATTCCGAGTAGAGCCGGCCGGTGATTTTTGGCCACCAATAATGCAGCCCGCCGAAATAGGCCGTCACCATGCCGCCGACCATGATGTAATGGAAATGTGCGACGACAAAGTAGGTGTCGGTCGCGTGCACGTCGAAGGCAAGGCAGGCGAGGAACAGGCCGGTGAGGCCGCCGATCGTGAAGAGCCCGATGAAGGCCAGCGCATAGAGCATGGGGGCGTCGAAATGGATCGAGCCCTTGTGCAGCGTCGCGGTCCAGTTGAACACCTTGATCGCGGAGGGCACCGCGACGATGAAGCTCATGAAGGAGAATACGAGGCTTGCGATCAGCGACTGGCCGCTGACGAACATGTGATGGCCCCAGACCAGGAAACCGACCGCAGCGATTGCCAGACTGCACCAGGCCACGAACTTGTAGCCGAACACCTGTTTGCGCGAGAAGCACGAAATCAACTCGTTGATTACACCCATGCCCGGCAGGATCATGATGTAGACTGCGGGATGCGAGTAGAACCAGAACAGGTGCTGGAATAGTAGCGGATCGCCGCCAATCCTGGGATCGAAGATGCCGACGCCGAAGAAACGTTCCGTCGCCATCAAAAGCAGCGTGATGGCGAGTACCGGCGTTGCCAGCACAAGGATGACTGAGGTCGCGTAAAGCGACCACAGGAACAGTGGCAGCCGATACCAGGTCAATCCCGGCGCGCGCAAGCGGTGGATGGTGACGATGAAATTGAGGCCGGTCAGGATCGACGAGAAGCCGGCGATGAAGACGCCCGCGGCTGCGACGATCACGTAACTGTTGGAATAAAGCGTCGAGAACGGCGTGTAAAACGTCCAGCCGGTGTCGACACCGCCCGCGAAGATTGCGAACAGCGTGGTGCAGCCGCCGAGCATGAAGATGTACCAGCTCATCAGGTTGAGCCGGGGAAACGCAAGGTCCCGGGCGCCGATCATCAGTGGGACAATGAAATTGCCGAGCGTGTTTGGGATCGATGGGATCAGGAAGAACCACACCATGATAATGCCGTGCATGGTGAAGAGGCGATTGTAGATGTCGGAGCTGACAAGATCGGCCTGCGGTGTTGCGAGCTCGATCCGGATCGCTGTGGCGGCCGCGCCGCCGATGAAGAAAAAGACGATCAGGCTCGCGAAATACAGGATCGCGATGCGCTTATGATCTGTGGTCAGGAACCAGGATCGCAGCGTGAAATCGGCGGTGAGATAATTCGTCTCGCTCATGTTGGATGCCCTGCGAGCGATTTGATGTAAATGACGAGCCGCAACAGCTGATCCTCGCTGACCTTGCCCTCGAACGACGGCATCAACGGCTGATAGCTTGCGACCACCTGGCTGCGCGGCATCAGGATCGAATCCCGGATGTACTTGTCGTCCGCGATGACGGTGGTGCCGTCCGAGAGCGGCACCGGCTTGCCGTAGACGCCTTCGAGCGGAGGCGCGCGTATCGTGCCGCCGCCCCCGTGGCAGCCGCTGCAGCCGAGTTCGCGGAACAGCTGGCCGCCTTCGCTCGCCAGCGGGCTCGATGGCGCCTGCTGCGTCAGCCAGTTGGAGAAGTCGGCCGGGTCCATCGCGACGATCTCGCCGATCATGCCGGAATGGTCGGTGCCGCAATATTCGGCGCAGAACAGATGATAGTGGCCCGGCTTGTCGATCTCGATCTCGAGGTCCTGGTAGCGGCCCGGAACGACATCATGCTTGAGCCGAAGGGCGGGAATGAAGAAGCTGTGAATGACGTCCTGCGAGGCCATCACCAGGCGGATGGGGCGCTTGACCGGAATATGCAGCGCATCAATCTCCGCCTGGCCGCCGGGATGCTGGGTCTTCCACATCCATTGTTTGGCCACGATGAAAATGTCGTGCTCGTCTGCCTGCGTCCGGTAGATCTGGAAGTAGACGGTCGCACCCCAGACGAAGAGACCGAGAAAGCAGACGAACGAAGCGGCGGTCCAGCTCACCTCCCAATGCCAGCTCTTCTTGACGCGATGGTCTCGGTCGGTCTGATTGCCGGCGCGATAGCGCGCGCAAAACAATGTGAGCAGGAAGAACAGCAGTCCGACCACCAGTGCGCTGGCAATCAGGAGGCCGGTAAACAGCAGGTCGACGTCGCCGCTGTGCGGCGAGAGACCGGGATGCCAGAACGGAATCCACTGGCGCCACATCTAGGGAGACCCCAATTGACGCGCGCTCATGGAGACGGCCATCCTGGCAAACCCTTGCGCAGGAGGATATCGATCGCGCGATCGATCGGAATCCGGACCTCTCCTCGGCTGCGATCGGCCCAGCCGTAGCCGCCCTCGATCTGCGCTTCCCCTTGCCGTGTCGCCTGCAACAAGGCCCGTGGGCTAACCTCGAGCGGAGGCGCATTGGAGCTCATCGCCGGGCGGCTCGCGGGTGTGATGCGCTTGGTGGACAGCGGAAATAAAGGGGGGAGCACGAGCGGCGTGATGAGGACAAAAGTCGCAAGGCCTGCTGCGAGCCAGCCAACAAGGCGCAGTCCGACGTCCGACCGCTCGTAGTCGACGTGGTTCGTGTCCTCCATGGGTGCTGTCCTCGATCGCGGCGGGACAATGCGGTCTCGGGGATTGTGTTCCTAGTTTAGGAACCATCGTAGAAGGGCAAGATTGTCGACCGGACAGCTCGCTCACCGGGTCACGGCGAGAATGGTGCAGATATTCTCACCTGTGGCGGACACGTGGATTCGCCTGTTCCTGATCGGCGGCCTGTCGCTCGCCGGCGGCAGCATCGTGGCCGCTGTCGGCTTCGCACATTCGGCGTACATGACCGAGACCGATATTCGCCCGCATCAGCCGGTGCCGTTCAGCCACCGCCATCACGCAGGGGAACTCGGAATCGACTGCCGCTATTGCCATAGCAATGTCGAGGCCGGGCCGCAGGCGGGCCTCCCACCGACCGAGACCTGCATGACATGTCACTCCCAGATATGGACGAACGCGTCGATGCTGGAGCCGGTGCGCAAGAGCCTCGCCGACAACAAGCCGATCCCATGGAAGCGCGTCGCAAAGTTGCCTGATTACGTGTTCTTTCGCCACGACATCCATATCGCCAAGGGGGTCGGCTGCGAGAGCTGCCACGGGCGCATCGACCAGATGGCGCTGACCTATCGCGCCAAGGCGTTCACGATGCAGTTCTGTATCGATTGCCATCGCGATCCTGCGCCACATCTGCGTCCGCCGGATCACATCACCGACATGGCGTGGACGCCGCCCGCGAATGCGCGCAAGGAGGGTGAGGCGATCGCCGCCCATGAGGGCATTCGCTTCGGCGAGCTCACGCATTGCTACGTGTGCCATCGATGAAACGCCGCATCGACCATCGATCGGCGGACGGGCCGCGTGTGTGGGCAGGTATCGAGGAGCTGTCGGATGATCCGCGGTTTCAGGCCTTCATCGATGCCGAATATCCCGCGGTTCACGAATTCTCCAAGACCGCGCGCCGCGAATTCCTCAAACTGATGGGAGCCTCCTTTGCGCTGGCGGGGCTGACCGGCTGCGAGAAGAGCTCGTTCATTACGGCACTGCCCTATGTCGACCAGCCGCCGAGCGAGACCATCGGCCTGCCGCGCTATTATGCGACAGCGGTGCTGCTCGACGGCTACGCGCAGCCGGTGATCGCCACGGCCCATGCCGGTCGTCCGACCAAGCTCGACGGCAATCCCGGACATCCGGCGACGCAAGGCCGCAGCGACATCTTCATGCAGAGCGCGGTGCTGCAGCTCTATGATCCCGACCGCGCGGCGGCACCGACCCGGCATGGCGAGGCGACGAGCTGGGCCGACGTAGAAGCCGCGATCGGAATCATGCGCGAGAACTGGCGCCCTGATCGGGGCGAGGGCGTGCGACTTTTGCTTGGCCCGACGACATCGCCGACGCTTCTGCGGCAGATCGATGCCTTCCGGGAGCAGTTTCCGAAGGCACGCGTTCATGTGCATGCGGCGACGGACCACGAGGCGAGGCGGCAAATGGCGACCGCCGTTTATGGTCAGGCCCTCGATTTGCACTATGTGCTTAACGAGTGCGAGATCGTCGTTGGCCTTGACGACGATTTTCTCGGGCCAGGTCCTCATCAGGTACGCAATGCGCTGGGGTGGTCGCAATCGCGGCGGCGGTCCCATGATCGTCCTGGCAATCGATTGTTCATGGCTGAGAGCGTGCCAACGGCCACAG
>Ga0310811_10013502_pt1 | contig 10640 bp, 10 predicted proteins | sample YCmetagenome_FD_207642 | JGI IMG/M metagenome (GOLD analysis project Ga0310811, IMG submission 207642) | Soil microbial communities from experimental microcosm in Duke University, North Carolina, United States - YC | ecosystem: Engineered > Artificial ecosystem > Soil microcosm > Unclassified ...
CGCCCGCCGGGTCGAACAACGCGCGAGCGGGCCGGTGCTCAACCCGGTCGACGAACTGGCGGTCATGTTCGACAAACGCCGCTGCCACGCCCTGCTGCGACGGCACGGGGTGCCGGTGCCCGACGGGTTCGCCGCGGACGGCTACGACGCCGTGCGCGCGGCGGGCTGGCCGCGGGTGTTCGTGAAGCCGGCGCACGGCAGCTCGGCCTCCGGCGTGGTCGCGCTCGCCCTGCACAAGGGCCGGGTCAGCGCCCACACGTCGGCGGCCCTGGACGGCGGACGGCTGTTCAACGAGCTCAGGGTGCACCACTACACCGACGAGCGGCAGGTCGCCGCCATCGTCGACCGGCTCGGCGCCGACGGGCTGCACGTCGAACGCTGGATGCCCAAGGCCTCGCACGACGGGCGGGTGTTCGACCTGCGGGTCGTCGTCATCGCCGGGCGGGCCAGCCACGTGGTGGCGCGCACGAGCCGGTCCCCGCTGACCAACCTGCACCTGGGCAACGCCCGCGGCGACCTGGCCGCGATCCGCGCCGCGATGGGGCCGCGGCACTGGGCGGCGGCGCTGGAGACGTGCGAGCGGGCCGCGGCCTGCTTCCCGGGCAGCCTGCACGCCGGCGTCGACCTGCTGGTGTCGCCGGGCTTCGACGTCCACGCCGTTGGCGAGGTCAACGCGTTCGGCGACCTGCTGCCGGGGCTGCTCGTCGACGGGCGCGACACGTATGCGGCGGAGGTGGCGGCGCTGTGAGATCCCTGCTCGGCAGCCACGACCTGCTGTTCGTCACGCTCGACACGCTGCGCTACGACGTCGCCGCCGACCGGCTGGCCCGCGGCCGCACGCCCAACCTGGCGCGGGTCCTGCCGAACGGGCGATGGGAGCGGCGGCACACGCCGGCGTCGTTCACCTACGCGGCCCACCACGCGTTCTTCGGCGGGTTCCTGCCCACGCCGGCCGGGCCGGGGCCGCACGAGCGGCCGTTCGCGGCGATGTTCCCCGGCAGCACCACAGTCGGGTCCGACACCTGGGTGTTCGACGCGCCGGACGTGGTGACCGGGCTGCGCGGCGCCGGCTACCACACCATCTGCCTCGGCGGCGTCGGGTTCTTCGCGATGACCTCCGCGCAGGGCGCGGTCCTGCCCGCGCTGTTCGACGAGGCGCACTGGACCCGCGAGTTCGGCGTCACCAACCCGGCCTGCTTCGAGGCCCAGCTGGAGCGGCTCGCCGAGGTGCTGCCGGCGGGCGGGCCGCTGTTCACGTTCGTCAACGTGGCCGCGATGCACCAGCCCAACCGGCACTACCTGCCCGGCGCGGCCGAGGACACGGTCGACTCGCACGGCGCGGCGCTGGAGTACGTCGACCGGCACCTGCCGGCGCTGCTGCGCCTGGTCACGTCCCGCGGCCGGCCGTGCCGGGTGATCCTGTGCAGCGACCACGGCACCGCATACGGCGAGGACGGCCACACCGGGCACCGCTTCGCGCACGAGGTCGTGTGGACGGTGCCGTACGCGGAGTTCACGCTGGAGGCCGGCGCATGGTGAACCTCGGCTCGCCCTATCAGGGCTACCTCTATGCCTATCCGCACAAGACCGCCTACCGGCCGCTGGACCCGCGCCCGCCGCTGGCCGACGTGTGGGCCGGCGAGGACACCGGCGCGCTGTTCCTCTACGCGCACGTGCCCTTCTGCGAGATGCGGTGCGGCTTCTGCAACCTGTTCACCCGGGCCAACCCGCCCGACGGGCAGGTCGACGCCTACCTCGTGCAGCTGCGCCGGCAGGCCCGGCGGGTCGCGGCGGCGCTGCCCGGCGCCCGGTACGCGCGGGCGGCGATCGGGGGCGGCACCCCGACGTTCCTGAGCGCGGGGCAGCTGACCGAGCTGTTCGACCTGCTCGGAGTCGATTTCCGTCAGATCCCGACGTCGGTGGAGACCTCGCCCGCCACCGCGACCCCGGAGCGGCTCGCGGTGCTGGCCGAGCGGGGCGTCACGCGGGTCAGCATCGGCGTGCAGAGCTTCCTCGACGCCGAGGCGCACGCCGCGGGGCGGCCGCAGCGGCGAGCCGAGGTCGACCGGGCACTCGCGGCGATCCGGACGACCGCCGACGCGGCGGACCTCAACATCGACCTTATCTACGGCATCCCCGGGCAGACCCGCGAGAGCTGGGACGCGTCCCTCACCGCCGCGCTCGAGTGGCGCCCCGAGGAGCTGTACCTCTACCCGCTGTACGTGCGGCCGATGACCGGGCTCGGGCGACGCGCGGCCGACGGCGGCGGGGCCGACCCGGCGTGGGACGCGCAGCGGCTCGAGCTCTACCGGCACGCGGCCGAGCGGCTGGCGGGGGAGGGGTACGAGCAGCTGTCGATGCGGCAGTTCCGCCGGCGCGACGCCCCGGCGGTCGACGGGCCGCAGTACTGCTGCCAGGACGACGGCATGGTCGGGCTCGGCTGCGGCGCCCGCTCCTACACCACACAACTGCACTACTCGTTCGACTACGCGGTCGGGGTGAGCCCCGTGCGTGGCATCCTCGCCGACTACCTGTCCCGGCCGGAGGAGGACTTCGACGCCGCGGAGGTCGGCTTCGCGCTGTCCGAACAGGAGCAGCGCCGGCGGTGGCTGCTCAAGTCGCTGCTGCGCGCCGAGGGGGCCGACCCTGCCGCCTACCGGCAACGGTTCGGCGGCGCGGACGTCGACGAGGACTTCCCGGGACTGCAAAGGCTGCGCGACGCCGGGCACGTCGACGGGCACCGGCTCACCGCGGAGGGGCTGGCGCACTCCGACGCGATCGGGCCCTGGTTGATCTCCGCGGACGTGCGCGCCGCCATGGCGGGACACGTGACGCGATGAGGATCCTCTACCGCGGGCCGCTCGCCAGCTGCAACTACGACTGCCCGTACTGCCCGTTCGCGAAGCGCCGCGACCCGCCGGAGCGGCTGCGGGAGGACCGGGCAGCGCTGGAGCGGTTCGTCGGCTGGGTGCGCGGTGCCGGCGAGCCAGTCGAGGTGCTGTTCACCCCGTGGGGGGAGGGGCTGACCCGGTCCTGGTATCGCGACGCGCTGGTCGAGCTGTCACACATGCCGCACGTCGGGCGGGCCGCGATCCAGACGAACCTGTCGGCGCGGCTGGGCTGGGTCGCCGGCGCGGACCCGGGGCGGCTGGCGCTGTGGTGCACGTACCATCCGGGCCAGACGACCCTCGATCGGTTCCTGGCCGCGTGCGAGACCCTGCGCGGGCACGGCGTGCGGCACTCCGTCGGGATCGTGGGGCTGCCCGAGCACCTCGGCGCCGCGGTCGAGCTGCGGCAGCGGCTGCACCCGGACGTGTACCTGTGGGTGAACGCCGCCGACGGGCACGCGTACGCGGCGCAGGAGGAGGCGGCGTGGACCGCCGTCGACCCGCTGTTCGGCTACAGCGTGCGGCCGCACGCCTCGCTCGGGCGCGGGTGCCGCACCGGGGACGAGGTGATCTCCGTGTACGGGGACGGGACGGTGCGCCGCTGCCATTTCGTCGAGGAGCCGATGGGCAACCTCTACGACGGCTCGTGGGCCGCCCGGCGAGGGCCCCGGCCCTGCCCGAAGGCGGCGTGCGACTGCCACATCGGGTACGTCCACCTCAAGACGCTGCCGCTGTACGAGGTGTTTGCCGGCGGTGTGCTGGAACGCATTCCGGCGGATCCGAAACTCAGGGGCGGCGGCCGATGAAGGCGAGCAGGCGGGTCTGCGGGTCGGCGTCGGCGGGCACCTCGACGGCCGGGCCGTAGTGGCCGCTGGCGCGCATCGCGGGCTCGGCCGGGCGCATGCCCTCCAGCATCGCCGCGCAGCGCTGCGGGTCGAGGCGCTCGTCCTGGCCGGTGGCCCGGGCGAGGTCCCACGTGTGCAGGAAGACGTCGGAGGTGTAGAAGATCGCGATCGCGTCCGGCACCGGCATGTCGCCGGTGTGCCGGTTGGAGAACGGGACGGCGGCGCTCGCCGGGTCGTCGAGGACCGCCTGGACCGCGGCGGCGTGGGCCCGCCACGCCCCGACCGGGTCGTCGTCGACCGGCGGGCCGGCCGGCAGCTCGATCCCGGCGCCGGACTCGAGGAAGCCGGGCAGCCACTCGATCAGGTGACGCACCACGTCGAGGGCGGTCCAGCCCTCGCACGGCGCGGGCGCCGACCAGTCGGTCGTGCCGGCCACGAGCTCGCCGAAACGCGCGGCGGTCGTGCGATGGTCGTCGGCGGCGGCGGAGCTCATCGTGGGCCCTCCTCAGCGGCAACGGCGAAATCGCCGAGGCCATACTTGTCGGCATGAGTTACTTGATCGCGTTCGCGTCGCGGCGACTGGTGGAGGACGAGTCGCTGACCCCTGGATACGTGTACCACGATCCGGAGGACGCCACGCTGCCGCCCGCCGCCGACGGGCGCCGGGCCAGCGGCTGGAACCTGCTCGTCGGCGACGAGACCGACGAGCAGCTCGCCGACGCGGGGGAGCTGCTCATGCCCGACCTGGAGTGGCTCGTCGAGCGATACCCGGCGTTCGGCAAGATCGTCAGCTCCGGCTCCGAGGGCCGGCAGTTCGAGTGGGACGCCGATGCCGGCCGCTACACCGACGTGGGCCCCTCCACCTTCCCCGGCGAGGACTAGGCCCGGCCCTGCCGTTCGTGCCGGGCTGCCGCGGGACAGGTCCTAGTACAGCCCGGCGTTGCTCTCGTTCATCAGCTCGAGGACGCTGTCGACGTACGCCTGGTTGGGGAACGTGCCCATGTTGGGCGAAACGCCGTCCGTGCCCCAGTTGTAGGCCGAGATAACGGGTTTGAGCAGTTCAGGGTTGTTCGTCGCGCTGTAGTTCGCCGTCGTCTTCTTGTGCTGCTTGGCGATCTCGTCGCCGTAGTACGCGATGAGCCAGGCGAGGTAGTTCGCGCCGAGCGTCACGTTCTCCGACGGCTTCTTGCAGTCGTAGTTCTTGGCGAACCGGCCGTTCACGAACGTCTGGGTGGTCGGCATGATCTGCATGATGCCGATGCCGCCGTCGCAGGCCTTGATGTCGGACTGCCAGCCGCTCTCCTGCTCGGCGATGGCGTACAGCAGGCGCTTCGGCACCAGGATGTCGGCGTAGGCGGCCTTTGTCGCGGTACCCCAGAAATGGGTCCCGGCAGCGGTGTCGAGGTAGCCCTTCACGGTCGACTTCGGCAGCTGCTTCGGGCCGCGGGAAGGCTCGCACCCGGGCTTGGTCGTGTGTTCCGGCGCCGGCGCCTCGACGGTCTCGATCGGGGCCGTGGTCGTCGGCGGGGGCGCCGGTGGCGGGCTGGGCGGCGCGGAGGACGTCTCGGCGACCGCCGCCTCGCTGGTAGCGCGGGCCTGCCGCGACGTGCTGGCCGTCGGCGTTTCGCGGTCCACGCCCCGGGCCAGGTTGACGATCACGCCGCAGCCGAACAGCACCACGACCAGCCCGACGCCGAGCAGGATCGCGCCGCCACGGCGCCGGCGCCGCGGCAGCTCCTGCTCCGCGGTGTCGTCGTCCTCGTACAAGTCGTCGTCCATCGATACCCCCGTACCGTCAGGCTAGCCGTAAGAAGAGACGCCCGTCGCCCCGTGAATCGATGACACGGCGCCCAACGTCACATCGCCCGTAGCGGGACACGGCTGCTCGGAGGTGCCTGGAACAATGGAGGCATGCAGACCCGCTCAGACCTCCGCAACGTGGCCATCATCGCCCACGTCGACCACGGCAAGACCACCCTCGTCGACGCGATGTTGCGGCAGGCCGGCGCGTTCCACGCTCGCGCAGAGCTCACCGACCGGGTCATGGACTCGATGGACCTGGAGCGCGAGAAGGGCATCACCATTCTCGCCAAGAACACGGCCGTTCGGTACGTCCCTCAGGACGGCGGCGACCCGGTGACCATCAACATCATCGACACCCCCGGTCACGCCGACTTCGGCGGCGAGGTCGAGCGCGGCCTGACCATGGTCGACGGCGTGGTGCTGCTGGTGGACGCGAGCGAGGGGCCGCTGCCGCAGACCCGGTTCGTGCTGCGCAAGGCGCTCAAGGCGCGGCTGCCGATCATCCTGGTGATCAACAAGGTCGACCGGCCCGACGCGCGGATCAAGGAGGTCGTGGACGAGACGTATGAGCTGTTCCTCGACCTCGACGCCGACGAGGAGCAGATCGACTTCCCGATCGTCTACGCCTGCGCCCGCGACGGCATCGCCTCCAGGTCGCAGCCCAAGGACGGCACGATCCCCGAGGACAGCGACAACCTCCAGCCGCTGTTCCGCACGCTGCTGGACACGATCCCCGCCCCGGCGTACGACGAGAACGCCCCGCTGCAGGCGCACGTGACCAACCTCGACGCCTCGCCCTTCCTGGGCCGCCTGGCGCTGTGCCGGGTCCGGCAGGGCACGATCCGCAAGGGCCAGACCGTCGCCTGGTGCCGCGAGGACGGCACCCAGACCAGCGTGCGCATCTCCGAGCTGCTCATGACCGAGGCGCTGGAGCGCAAGCCCGCCGAGCAGGCCGGGCCGGGCGACATCATCGCCGTCGCCGGCATCTCCGAGATCATGATCGGCGACACGCTCGCCGACGCCGAGAACCCGATCGCGCTGCCGCGCATCACCGTCGACGAGCCGGCGATCTCGATGACCATCGGCACCAACACCTCGCCGCTGGCCGGCAAGGTCAAGGGCGCCAAGGTCACCGCCCGCCTGGTCAAGGACCGCCTCGAGCGCGAGCTGGTCGGCAACGTGTCGCTGCGGGTGCTGCCGACCGAGCGCCCCGACGCCTGGGAGGTGCAGGGCCGTGGCGAGCTGGCCCTGGCGATCCTGGTCGAGCAGATGCGCCGCGAGGGCTATGAGCTGACCGTCGGCAAGCCGCAGGTCGTGACCCGCGAGATCGACGGCAAGGTGCACGAGCCCACCGAGCGGCTCACGATCGACGCGCCGGAGGAGTATCTCGGCGCGATCACCCAGCTGCTGGCCACCCGCAAGGGCCGCATGGAGCAGATGGTCAACCACGGCACCGGCTGGATCCGCATGGAGTGGCTGGTCCCGGCCCGCGGCCTGATCGGCTTCCGCACCGAGTTCCTCACCGACACCCGCGGCACCGGCATCCTGCACCACGTGTTCGAGTCCTACGAGCCGTGGTATGGCGAGCTGCGCACCCGCGCCACCGGCTCGCTCGTCGCCGACCGTTCGGGCGTGGCCACGCCGTTCGCGATGATGAACCTGCAGGAGCGCGGCTCGATGTTCGTCGAGCCCACCACCGAGGTGTACGAGGGCATGATCGTCGGGGAGAACTCGCGCGCCGACGACATGGACGTCAACATCACCAAGGAGAAGAAGCTCACGAACATGCGTTCGTCGGCGGCGGACGAGACGGAGAAGCTGATCCCGCCCCGCAAGCTCTCCCTGGAGCAGGCGCTCGAGTTCTGCCGTGAGGACGAGTGCGTCGAGATCACGCCGCAGGCCATTCGGATCCGAAAGGTCATGCTGGACCAGAAGGACCGCGAGCGCGTCGCCCGCAAGCGCGCACACGCCTGATCCTTTTCAAAGCCGGATATGGTACTTCCTGTGCTCGATCGAGCACAGGAAGTACCGAATCAGCCTGATGGGCGGCGTTGGGCCGGCAGGTCCTCGGACGAGTAGCGGCCGGACTCGAGCGACCAGTCCAGGTTGCCGCGGATCCAGTGCACCAGATCGGTGATCCCGACGATCGCCGCGCGGTCGTCCCAGTGGCGCGTCTCGAGCCGGTCCCGGGCCACCTGGAACTCGATCATGTGCGCGTCGTGCTCGGCGACGGCCGCGGCGACCGCGTCCGGCAGCGACAGCCGGTGCTCGCGCTGCATCGCGAAGACGATGTTGTGGTGGTCCCCGATCGCGGCCTCTTTCGGCCACGAGATCAGGTCGTTGAAGATCCCGATGACCGTGCCGGCGGCGCGCCGGGCGGCGTCGAAGTCCGGGTCCTCCAGCAGCGCCCGCGGCAGCTCGATGCCGTGCATCGGCTCGATCAGGTCGAAGAACATGTCGGTGGCCGCGCTGTGGTGGCGCATCCGGCGGTACTCCTCCAGCAGCGGCGGCCGGTCCGCGGCCCGGTTGCCGGCCTCCCACAGCGTGCCGGCCAGGTAGTCCGCGACGTGCCCGACGAACCGCTCGCGCCACGCGGCGCCGACGCGCGGCTCGGTGCGCCGCCACACCTCGCCGAGCGCGGCCGAGAGCGGCCGGCCCAGGGCCGTGGCCAGGATGGGCGCCGGCTGCTGGTCGCGCAGCAGGCGCACCACCTCGGTCACCGCGGCCCGGGCCGGCTCGGGGTCGCGCACGAGCGCCCGCTCGAGCAGGTCGTCGAGTACGAACGTGCTGATCAGCCAGGCCGTGGCCAGGCGTAACTCGGCCGCGCCGGCGTCCGGATGGGCCCGGGCCATGAGGTTGGCGAACCGGGCCCGCGCGAACGCCTGGCGCGCGCCGGGACGGTCCAGCAGGCCGTGCCGGGTCGCCCAGTGCAGCGACCAGCGCTGCACGGCGTCGGCGTGCGGCGAGATCCGCGGCGCGAACGGGCACAGCACCGCCGGCGCCGCGAGCTCGTCCCGCTGCGTCATGTCGTGCAAGATGCATCACCGCCCCGCCGTGGTACCTCATAGTCGCGCCGATTCACGCCCAGCGCGAGCCCCGACGCGGCATTAGGACACGTTGTGCGACTTGTCCGCTTCTACGGCCTCCGCACGCGCGTCCCGTCGCGACTTGACCAGTGAGGCGACGGTCGTGATGGCGAGGGTGCCGATGATGACGGCCAGTGACAGTTCGATGCCGATGTGCGGGGCCCAGGAGACGTGCTCGCCGCCGTTGATGAACGGCAGGTTGTTGTCGGCGAGCGCCTCCAGGAAGAGCTTCACCCCGATGAAGCCGAGGACGACGGCGAGGCCCACCGACAGGTACACCAGCCGGTCCAGCAGGCCCCCGATCAGGAAGTACAGCTGGCGCAGGCCCATCAGCGCGAACACGTTCGCGGTGAAGACCAGGTACGGCTCGGAGGTCAGGCCGAAGATCGCCGGGATCGAGTCGAGGGCGAAGATGAGGTCGGTGGTGCCGATCGCGATGAGCACGACGATCATCGGCGTCATGTGCAGGCGCCCCCGCTCGTCACGGGCGGTGAGGCGCGACTCCTGGTACTGCGGCGTCATCGGCAGGACCCGGCGCGACCAGCGGATGAGCGGATTCTCCTTGAAGTCGCTCTCGTCGGTCTCGCCCTGCATGGCGAGCTTTACGGCGGTGTACACCAGGAACGCCGCAAAGATGTAGAACACCCAGGAGAACCGGCTGATCGCCGCCGAGCCGAGGGCGATGAACCCGCCGCGCATGATCAGCGCGAGCACGATGCCGATCAGCAGGACCTTCTGCTGGTACTGCCGCGGCACCTTGAACCGCGACAGGATGATTACGAAGACGAACAGGTTGTCGACCGACAGGCTGTACTCCGTCAGCCACCCCGCGTAGAACTCGCCGGCGTAGTTCCCGCCCCACTTGGCCAGCACGAACAGGCCGAACAGCAGGGCGAGCCCGACGTACACCGTGACCCAGATCGTCGACTCTTTGATGGACGGCTCGTGCGGGCGCCGGGCCACGATCGCGAGATCGAACAGGAGAATGGCGCCCAGACCGACGAGAGTCGCTGTCCAGATCCAGCCGGCAACGTCCACGTGCAATTACCTCCGGTAGACACACCACAGACCGCGCCGGCCCACCGGGGCGCGCGGACTGTGTAGTTGACACCGGAGGTCTCTTCCGCCACCCGTTGAAGCCGGATGACCGACGGCGCCGGGTGTGGATCCCACGTCGGACGTGGGCACCGTGCTGACGACGACCGCCGCGGGGGAATACTCCCCTCCTGTTGCTCGTCAACCATTGTCCATCAGGCCGTCACGTCAAGACGCGCGGGGGCGAAAAAATGTCGTACCCCCCGTCTATCGTGCTGCTCAACCGGGATGACCGGGGCGTTCTTTCAACGCTCACTCATGCCAGGCCCGTCGAGGGGAGTGCGATCGTGTATCGGCAAGGTGACGTTCTGTTGGTGCCCGTGCCCGGCTCGGAGGTGCCCGCAACCGCGGTCCCGGCGCCGCGTGACCGGGCCGGACGCATGGTCCTGGCCCGCGGCGAGGCCACCGGCCACGCCCACGTGATCGTCGACGTCGACCGCCTTTTCGTGAAGATCGTCACACGGGCGCGGGTCGTCCACGAGGAGCACGGCACGATCACCATCCCCGCCGGCGCCTACCGGATCGTCCGCCAGCGCGAATACGTGCCGGGCGCCTACCGCTACGTGGCCGACTGATGACCGCCGTCACCGCAGGCGAGGCGCGGGCCGCGGCCCTCGGCGCCGTCTCCGCGAAGTGGCTCGCCGCCGGCCTGTCCACCGCCCCCGCCGACCGCGCCGCCGCGACCGACTCGGTGCGCCTGGCCTACCGCTCCGCCGGCCTGCCGGAGCCGCGCCACGTCGTGTGGTTCGCCTCGCCGCTGGCCGGCGCCCGCGCGGCCGCGCTGCTCACCGGCCGCCGCGACCTGCCCGGCGCCGCGCCCGACCCGGCCGAGGAGGCGATCGCCGCCGAGCTGCGCGCGCAGCGCTGCCCGCCGGTGGTCGGCAGCGCCGGCCCGTCGGTGCGCAACGCGGTCCGCACCGCAC
>Ga0310811_10013503_pt1 | contig 10640 bp, 10 predicted proteins | sample YCmetagenome_FD_207642 | JGI IMG/M metagenome (GOLD analysis project Ga0310811, IMG submission 207642) | Soil microbial communities from experimental microcosm in Duke University, North Carolina, United States - YC | ecosystem: Engineered > Artificial ecosystem > Soil microcosm > Unclassified ...
CTGATGACAGGAGGCTCAAGTTTTCGATGAGGTCAACTGCGATGCAAGCGATCGAGAATCTCGAGAAACAGTTCGAGCGCGCGCGTTCGCGGTCGTGAAATTTCGGTGATTGCGCTAATGGTGTTCTCGTACTGCGGGCCGTCCGGCACCATGGCCAGCACATGCCGTTTGACAAACGATGCCGCATAGAACTGCGGCAGCAACCCCACATAGCGTCCGGACAACAGCAGCATCGCGACCGCTTCCAGCCCCGACACCGTCGGTCCCCGCTGCATCCCGAGCGTGTTGAGCGCCTCATGCACGAACGGTTGTGACCGATAGATCAGCGGCAGTGTCGCGGCGTCGCGCAAGTGGCGTCGCGCGACGTACAGGCGTTGCCGTTCGACGAACAGCGGCGAGTAACGGAAGCCTCCCTCGCGCCGGTACATGCCGCGAATGGCCACCTGCACGCGACGTTCGCGCAATGCCAGATCGAGTTCGCTGAACGTCATCACGCGCAGATCGATATTCACGTCGGGCGCCTGTTCCTTGAGTGCCGCCAGCGCCTCGGCCAGACGACAGCCCTCGTCCTGAACGATGTGCTCGACCATGCCGATCGACAGCGTGCCGGACAACACACCGCGCACTGCGTCGATTTCAGGGCGAATGCGCTCGAGCGACGTCAATGCGTCCCGCGCGAGATCGAGCGCCACCGTTCCCGCATGCGTCAGCGCGAAACCGGACGGACCGCGTTCGCATAGCCGCGCGCCCAGCGTTTGCTCGACCTCCCGAATATGCCGGCTGATCGACGCCTTGGACATATTCAACTGCTTCTCCGCAGCGGAAAAGCCGTTCGCCTGCGCCACCGCGCAGAAAATCCGCAACGAGCGCAAGTCGCGTTCGCTGAAGTCAGGCCGCTTCGCGGCGGCCACGGGAGGCGTGGATCTGTCGCTCATTGCTTGCGTCTTTGAGGCAAAAAAAGGTTACGTTTTTCGAAACCATACCGATAAAAAAATCATTTTTCACCCTCTTTATGGCGGCATACATTCGGGCACGGTTAAACGCGCGAAGCCGCGACGACCGCGCCGCATCAGCGGCACCCACACGTTCCCACGCGGAGAAAGTAATGAAAGACTGGTCCAGACGTTCCTTCGTCAAAGCGGCGCTCGCGTCGGGGATGGCTCTCGCGCTGCCGACGATCGCGCACGCGGAAGGCGGCACGCTCGCCGATATCAGGAAGCGCGGCAAACTGGTGGTCGGCACGGAAGCCGCGTACGAGCCGTTCGAATTCGTCGAGAACGGACAGATCGTCGGCTATGGTCACGACCTGCTGGAATTGATGGCGGCGAAGCTCGGCGTCAAGCTCGAACAGATGAACCTTCCGTTTCAAGGCCTGTTGCCCGGCCTGATGACGCACAAGTTCGACTTCGTTGCCACGAGCGTCGGCATCACGCCGGAACGCGCGAAGCGCTTCGCATTCAGCGAGCCGGTGGGCGTTGTCCGTTCCGTGCTGATGGTGCGCGCCGACGACAAGTCCATTGCGAACGACTTCGATATCGGCGGCAAGATCATCGGCACGCAAATGGGTTCGTCTTCGCAGCCCGTCGCCGACGAATTCGAGACGGAACTGAAGAACAGGACCCACAAGGGCTATGCCGGCACGAAGTTGTTCCAGGCGTACCCGGACGTGTCGAACGCGCTCGCGAACAAGACCATCGATGTCGCGCTGATGCCCTCGAATATCGCCGCCGTGGAGATGAAGCGGCAACCCGGTGTGTTCCGCATTGTCGGCACGATCGGGCAGCCGAAGCTGCTCGCGTGGGTTGCCAATCCGAACGATCCGGAAATCCGCAAGTTCATCAACGATTCGCTGACGGAATTCCGTGCGGACGGCAAGCTCGCGGCGCTGCAGACCAAGTGGTTCGGCGCGCCGATGGACACGCCGACCAGCAACTACCTGCCGCCCGGCGCCCTCTGACGCGACCGCCATGTTCGACTGGATCGATAAGGGCGGCGTGCTCGCGCCGCTGCTCGACGGCGTCGTCTCGGGCACGGCGCTCACGCTCGCCGCATCGGCGTGCGCGTTCGCGATCGGCCTGGCTCTCGGCATCGTGTTGCTGCTTGCGCGTATCTCCTCCATCGCCCCGCTGCGCGCGCTGGTCGTGCTGTGGGTGAGCCTGCTGCGCGGCACGCCGGCGCTGATTCACATGTTGATCGCCTATTACATGGTGCCGGCGCTGCTCGACATCTCGATCTCGCCGCTCACCGCAGGCATCGCCGCGCTCGCCTGCAATACGAGCGCCTACATCGTCGAGATTCTGCGCGGCGCGCTCGGCACGATGTCGCACGGACAGCGCGCGGCCGGCTACGCGATGGGCATGCGCCCTTGGCAGGTCTGGCGGTACGTTCTGCTTCCGCAAATGATCTACCGGTCGATCCCGCCGCTGACCAGCGAATTCACCATTCTGCTGAAGGCGTCGTCGCTCATGTCGATCATCGCGGTGCCGGAACTCGCCACCGTCGCACGCAACGCAGGGCTGCAGACCGATCTGCCGCTGCAGGTCTTCACGATCACCGCGGCCGTGTACTTCGTGATCCTGTTTTTGATCTCGGCCGCTTCGCGCGTCTGCGAAGGCCGCGTTGCGAGGATGTTGCCCCATGGCCATTGATTTTTCGGTCGTCCGCGAAGCGATCCCTCCGCTCATCGACGGATTGCGCATCACCGCGCTCGTCAATGTCGTCGGCATCCCGATCGGCATCGCGGCGGGAATCGCGGCGGCTTACGCGGCGCAATCGCGCACGCTTCTCCGACCGGTCGCGCTGGCTTATGTCGAGCTGGTGCGCAACATCCCGTATCTGATCCTGGTGTATCTGTCGTTCTTCGGCTTGCCGAAGCTCGGCGTACAGGCGTCGGCCATGCAGGTCGCCATCATTTGCACCGCCTTCTACACCGGCGGCTACTTCTGCGAAATCCTGCGCGCCGCGCTGCGCAGCGTCCCGCGCGGCCAGACACACGCCGCCTTCTCGCTCGGCATGACGTTCTGGCAGGCGCAGCGTCTCGTCATTGCGCCGCAGCTGTTCCGCTTCGTCACGCCGCCGACCACGAGCCTCGTGATCATGATGTTCAAGGACTCGTCGATCTTTTCGGTGATGAGCCTGCCGGAGATGACTTACCAGAGCAATCTGCTCACCGCCAATACGTTCGCCTACGTCGAGGTGCTCGGCACGACGGCATTGATCTACTGGATCTGCAGCGTGCTTCTGGCCGGGGTCGGGCGCCGCGTGGAGTCGGTTATCGGACGCCGCGCGCGTCACGCCTGACCCGCATCCCTTCTTCTGGAGACACACGCATGACCCAATACACCGTTGCGCCGCGCGTCGGCCATCCGACGCTGCTGTACTCGGAGCTCGATCTCGACATCGACAACCTGGAAGCCGATATCGCCGTGCTCGGCATGCCGTACGGCGCGCCCTACGACCCGTCCGATTTCAGCAACGACCAGACCAACGCGCCCTCGGCGATTCGCCAGGCGACCGACCGCGTCGTGCGCAAGCCGCACCACTACGACTTCGACATCGACGGTCCGCTGCTGCAAGGCCGCACCGATATCCGCTTCGTCGATTGCGGCGACGTGATTCCCGACCTGACCCAACCCGGCGAGCATTACGCACGCGCCGAAGCGGCCGTGCGCCGCATCGTTGCGGGCGGCGCCATGCCGGTCGTGCTCGGCGGCGATCACGGCATCACGACGCCCGTGCTGCGCGGTCTCGATGCCAAAGGTCCCATCACGCTGGTGCATATCGATGCACACCTCGACTGGCGCGATGAAGTCAACGGCGTGCGCGAAGGCCTGTCGAGCCCGATCCGCCGCGCATCGGAGATGGCGCACGTCGATCGCATCATTCAAATCGGCTTGCGGGCGCAAGGCAGCGGCCGTCCCGAGGAACTCGTCGCGGCGCGCGAATACGGCTCCGAACTCGTGACCGCGTACGAACTGCACGACATCGGCGTGGAAGCGGTGCTCGCGCGCATTCCCGACGGCGGCAACTACTACCTGACCATCGACGCAGACGGCCTCGATCCTTCGGTCATGCCGGCCGTCGCCGGACCGGCCCCCGGCGGCGTCACCTTCGTGCAGGCGCGCAAGCTCATTCACGGCCTCGTGAAAAAGGGCCGCGTGGTGGGCATGGATATCGTCGAAATCCAGCCGGCAAAGGACGACGCGAACCTGATTTCGTGCGTGACTGCCGGACGCCTGATTCTCAACCTCATCGGCGCGTCGATTCGCGCGGGATACTTCGACAAACGAGCCGGACAATGACGACGCCGATCATCGACATTCGCGGTATCGACAAGTGGTACGGAACGCACCACGTGCTCAAGCAATGCTCGACGCACGTGAAGAAAGGCGAGATCGTCGTCGTATGCGGACCGTCCGGTTCGGGCAAGTCGACGCTGATCAAGACGGTCAATGCGCTGGAGCCGTTCCAGAAAGGCGACATCGTCGTCGACGGCACGTCCCTCGCCGCGAAGTCGACGAATCTGGCGAAACTGCGCAGCCGCGTCGGCATGGTGTTTCAGCATTTCGAACTGTTTCCCCATCTCGACCTGACGCGCAACCTCACGCTCGCGCAGCGCGTCGTGCTCGGCCGCAGCGAAGCCAACGCGCGAGCGAAAGCGCGTGAGCTGCTCGATCGCGTCGGCTTGTCGGCGCATGCGCACAAGTACCCCGGGCAATTGTCCGGCGGACAGCAACAGCGCGTCGCGATCGCACGCGCGCTGTCGATGGACCCGATGGCCATGCTGTTCGACGAGCCGACATCCGCACTCGACCCCGAGATGGTCAACGAGGTGCTCGACGTCATGGTCGAACTCGCACGCGAGGGCATGACCATGATGGTCGTCACGCACGAGATGGGATTCGCGCGGCGCGTCGCGCATCGCGTGGTCTTCATGGAAGACGGCGCGATCATCGAAGACACGCCGACCGAAGCCTTTTTCAAGCACGCCGCGAGTCCCGCCTCCCAGCGCTTTCTCTCGAAGATTCTTCATCACTGATACGGCTTTCATCACGACATGACCACGCATACTCGCATCCGCAAGTTCAATACACGCGAAACCTATCCGGAGCAGAAGCTGGACAACGACCTGTGCCAGGCCGTGATCGCCGGCAACACCATCTATCTGCGCGGGCAGATCGGTCAGGACCTCGACACGCGCGAGTCGGTCGGCATCGGCGACGTCGCGGCGCAGACCGAGAAGGCGATGGCCAACGTGAAGATGCTGCTCGACGAATGCGGCAGCAAACTGGAGGACATCTGCAAGGTGACGGTGTACGTCATCGATCCGCGCTACCGCGAGGCGGTGTACAACGTGATGGGCCGCTGGCTGAAGGGCGTATTTCCCGTCTCCACCGGCATCGTCGTCCAGGCGCTCGCGCGCCCCGAGTGGCTCGTCGAAATCGACGTGATCGCGGTGAAGCCGGAATGAAACCGAGCCGCAGTGCCGAGCTGCTGAAGGCGTTGATCGCGTTCCCGACGATCTCGCGCACGCCGAATCTCGCGCTCATCGAACATGTCGCCGGCGTGCTCGGTGCCGCCGGCATCGCATGCACGCTCGTCCGTAACGAGACGGGCACATGTGCGAACCTGTTTGCGAGCACGGGACCGGCTCATGTGCCCGGCGTGATGCTCTCGGGCCATACCGACGTCGTGCCCGTCGAAGGTCAGCCGTGGACCATGCCGCCCTTCGAGGCGACCGTGCGCGACGACCGCGTGTACGGTCGCGGCGCGGCGGATATGAAAGGCTTCGTCGCGTGCGCCGTCGTGGCAATGCTCGATGCGTCGAAGCGCACGCTCAGGAAGCCGCTGCAACTCGCGTTGTCGTACGACGAGGAAATCGGTTGCGTCGGCGTGCGCCGTCTGATCGACGTGCTGGAGAGCGCGCCGGTGCGGCCCGAACTGTGCATCGTCGGCGAACCGACGATGATGCAGATCGCGACCGGACACAAAGGAAAAGCGGCGTATCGCGCGGTGTGCTGCGGCGAGGAAGGTCATTCGGCGCTGGCGCCAAAGTATCGAAACGCGATTCACGTCGCGGCCGACTGGATTGCGGCGATGCGCGCCGCGCAACAACATCTCGCGCGGCATGGCGCACAGGACAACGACTACGACGTGCCCTACTCGACGATTCACGTCGGCACGATCCACGGCGGCAAGGCGCTGAATATCGTGCCGAACGAGTGCGTCCTCGAATTCGAGATTCGTCCGCTCGCCAACGACTCCGCGTCGACCATCCTCGACGATATCCGCGCGCGCGTCGTTCGCGACGACGACGCTGCGCTGCCCGAGATCGAAGACGTGAACGCCTATCCCGGTCTCGACACGCACGTCGCGAGCGATGCGGTGCGCTTCCTCGAAGCGCTGTTACCCGCAGAGACTTCGAAGCGAAAGGTCGCATTCGGCACGGAAGGGGGCTTGTTCTCCACACGGCTGTCGGTGCCTGCGCTGGTGTGCGGCCCCGGTGACATTGCCGTCGCTCACAAGCCGGACGAGTATGTCGCGCTGGCGCAACTCGACGCGTGCGACCGGTTTCTCGGGCGCTTGATCGATAGCCTGAGCTGACGTGGGACGCCCGGCTTGAATGGCACCGGCCATTCCCGGGCCGGCAATCACCGACTCTGAACAGGTCGGCGCAGGGTTGCGAGCCATCGCGTATGATCGACACCCCATAAGCCAGCCATCGCCCTGGCGACGACGCCCGCTCGCAACGCGCGAGCGGACCTCAGCAACCGCTGCCAGCAGCCTATGAATTCGGACGACCTCGAAGTATTCGCGCACGTCGCGAAAACCGGCAGTTTCTCGCGTACAGCGATGGAACTCGGTGCGAATCAGTCGACGATCAGCCGACGCATCGGTCTGCTCGAAGCCGAGTTCGGCGTGCGGCTCTTCAGGCGCAGCGGACGCGGCGTCGGCCTCACCGAACGCGGCGAGCAACTGCTCGGCTACGCGCTGACGCTCAAGCACACACTCGAGGAAGCAAGCAGCGCGATGCGCAGCGGCGAGAATCGCGGCCCCGCGAACCTGACGATCGCCGCGCAGCCGACCATCGCGCGCATCATGTTCGGCCAGCTCGGACACCGGCTCAAGGCGCGCTATCCGGATACGCGGATCCGCTTCGTCGAAGGGCTGGCCAGCCAGATCCTGACGCGGCTGAGCGACGGCGAGATAGATCTCGCGGTGATTTACGTGCCCGAGCATTCGGGCACGATGCAGCGCGACGTGCTGCTGGCCGAGGACATCTGTCTCGTGACGCCCGCGGGCTACGCGCTCGACGACGGTCCGATGGACGTCGCCGCGCTCGGCGACATTCCGCTGATCCTGCCGAGCACCCACCACGGGCTGCGCCTGCTCGTGGAAACGCTGGCCGCGCGGCACGGCTTCACGCCGAACATCGTCCTCGAATGCGACGGTTCGATCTCGCTCACGAAACGGCTCGTCATGGCGCGATGCGGCTGCACGGTACTGCCGGCCGCGTCGGTCGTGGAGGAGGCCGCGGCCGGCGTGCTGCGCTGTGTTCCGCTCGTCAATCCCGTCGTGCGGCGCCATGTGGCCATTGCGTGGCCGAAGAACCGCGCGACGCCCGAGGGCGCCTGGAACGTCGCGAAGATGATCCGCGAGCTGGCCGGCGAACTGGTCGGCAACGGCCACTGGCCCGGCGCGGCGCTCATCGCGCCGGCCGAGCCGCTGTCCGCCTGATCGCCTTGTGCGCGGCCCGCGCGCGATCAAATGCTCAAGCGGTTGGCCGGCGTGATCTGCCGCGGATCGGTGCGCAACTCGATGAGCGCCGCGACGCCGGCGCGGCGGGCCCGCTCGAACGCCGCCGGGAAATCCTCGGTGCGCTCGACGCGTTCCGCATGTGCGTTGAACGCGCGGGCCATCGCGACGAAATCCGGGTTGACGAACTGCGTCGCCGATACGCGGCCCGGATATTCGCGCTCCTGATGCATGCGGATCGTGCCCAGCATGCTGTTGTTCACCACGATGACGATGAACGGCGCGCCGAACTGGACCGCCGTCGCGAGTTCCTGCGGATACATCATGAAACAGCCGTCGCCGGCAAAACAGACGACCTCTCGTTCCGGATACCGAAGCTTTGCCGCGACGGCGGCCGGCAAGCCATAGCCCATCGCGCCGTTGGTCGAAGCAAGCTCCGTCGCTGCGTGGCGATAGCGGTAAAAGCGATGAACCCAGACCGTGTAATTGCCCGCGCCGTTCGAGATCACCGCGTCGTCGGGCAGGACCTCGTTCAGATGCGCAACGACTTGCGCGAGATCGACGCCCTTGTTGTCGGGGTGCGCCGGTTGCGGTGTCGAATGGGCGACGTAGTCCGCGCGCGCCGCGTCGGTCCACGCGTGCCAGCGCTGCTGCACGGCACGCTCGACTGGCTCTACGCTGTCGAGCGCCAGCGCGAACGCGGCGAGCGAAGCGTTGACCGGAAGATGCGCCTGGTAGACGCGGCCCAGTTCTTCGGCGTCGGGATGCACGTGAATCAGCGTCTGCTTCGTCACGGGACTCTCGAATACCGTGTAGCCGGACGACGTGGTTTCCGCCAGCCGCGAACCGATCACCAGCACCACGTCGGCGTCGCGCGCGCGCTGCGCGAGCGCGGGCGACACGCCGAGCCCGAGCTGGCCGACGTAGTGCGGGTCGCGATTGTCGAACAGGTCCTGGCGGCGAAACGATGCCGCCACCGGCAGGCGATTCGCGCGCACGAAACGTTCGAGCGCCCCGCGCGCTTGCGCATCCCAGCCGGTGCCGCCGACCACCACGAGCGGGCGTTCGGCCTTGACGAGCAGCGCGCGCAGCGCGTCCATCGCGCGCGGTTCCGGCGCCGCGCGTGCAACGCTCACCGGCGGCGCGTCGCTCACCTCGGCGGCGTTGAACAGCACGTCCTCGGGCAGCGCGATCACGACCGGGCCGGGCCGGCCCGACATCGCCACGCTATAGGCTTTCGCGACGATTTCAGGGATGCGCTCGATGCTGTCGATCTGCGTGACCCATTTGGCGATGCCGCCGAACATCTGCCGATAGTCGACTTCCTGAAACGCGCCGCGCCCGATGAAGCCGCGCTCGACCTGTCCGATGAACAGGATCATCGGCGTCGAGTCCTCGCTTGCCGTGTGCACGCCGTTGCTCGCGTGCGTCGCGCCCGGGCCGCGCGTGACGAAGCACAGGCCGGGGCGGCCCGTAAGCTTGCCGTACGCGTCCGCCATGTTGGAGGCGGCGCCTTCGTGGCGCGTCGTGATGGTGCGAATGCCGGGTGTGTCGTACAGCGCGTCGAGCACCGCCAGATAGCTTTCGCCCGGGACACAGTAGACCGTATCGGCGCCGTTGCGCGCGAGCGCGTCGACGAGAATGCGGCCGCCGTTGCGCGGTTGCAGGGTTTCAGGCATGGACTTCAAGCTCCTTGTTACGGGTTTCCGGCAGGAATATGGCGACGACGAAGACGAGCACATAGGAAATGGCTGCCCACACGCCGATCGATTGCCCGAGGCCGACCGATGCGCTCGTCATGCCGACGGCCGCGGGCACGAGCGCGCCGATCCCCCGGCCGAAGTTGTACGAAAAACCCCCTGCCGATGCGCGAATGTGCGCGGGAAAGAGTTCGGTGAAGCAGGCGCCCATCCCGGACACGATGCCGGACTGAAACAGTCCGAGCGGAAAGCCGAGCACGAGCAGCGTCGACAGCGACAGGTGCAGGCGGGTATAGGCGAGCACGGTCAGCGTCGCACCGGCCGCGGACAGGGCGAACGTTCCGCGCCGGCCGATGCCGTCGCTCAGGTACGCCATTCCGACATAGCCGCAGAACGAACCGAAGATGTTGACGGCCAGATACATCGTCGTGAGATTCACGGTGAGGTTCTGGGAACTGCGCAGAAACGTGACGAGCCACGTGAGAATCGTGTAGTTGCCGCCGAGCGCGCCCGCCGCCATGAGCGAAGCGAGCACGGTGCGCGTGATCACGCCGCGTCCGAAGATGCGCGCGAAGGTTTCGAGCGTGCTGCTTTTTTCGCGGAACGCCGACGAGGCCTCGAACGCCTCCGATTCGCCGATATTGCGGCGCATCCACAGCACGAGCAGGCCGGGCAGCAAGCCGACCACGAACAGCAGGCGCCATGCGAGATGCTCGGGCAGGATGCTGTATAGCGCCCAGTACGCGAACGCCGCCAGTGCATAGCCGACCGGCCAGCCGCTTTGCACCGAGCCGACCGCGCGGCCGCGAATGCGCTTGTCGACGACTTCGCCGATCAGGATCGCGCCCGCGGCCCATTCCCCGCCGAAGCCGAGGCCCTGCAGGCTGCGCGTGAAGAGCAACTGGTGAAAGCCGTTCGTCAACGCCGAGAGTCCGGTGAAGAGCGAAAACCACAGGATCGCCAGCTTGAGCACGCGCACGCGGCCGATGCGGTCCGCCAGCACGCCGGCGATCACGCCGCCGACCGCGGACGAAACCAGCGCCGAAGTGCCGATCACGCCGGCCTGCGCCTTCGTCATGCCCCATGCGGCCAATAAAGACGGAATCACGAACGCAAAAAACTGAACGTCCATTGCATCGAGAACCCAGCCGAAAAAACAGGCCCAGAAAGTTCGGCGCTGTGCGG
>Ga0310811_10013504_pt1 | contig 10639 bp, 9 predicted proteins | sample YCmetagenome_FD_207642 | JGI IMG/M metagenome (GOLD analysis project Ga0310811, IMG submission 207642) | Soil microbial communities from experimental microcosm in Duke University, North Carolina, United States - YC | ecosystem: Engineered > Artificial ecosystem > Soil microcosm > Unclassified ...
CGGCAGCGCGTTTCGCCGGCTCTGCCGCGCGGAGTTCCTGCACTACCTGCGCATCCGCGAGTGGCAGGATCTCGCCGGCCAGCTGCGCCAGGCGGCGCGCTCGGTCGGCGTGACGATCAACCAGCAGCCGGCCGACCCCGAGTCGATTCACATCGCCCTGCTGTCGGGGCTGCTGTCGCAGCTCGGCCTGCGCGACGCGGGCCGGCGCGAGTACCTCGGCCCGCGCGGGGCGCGCTTCGCGATCGCGCCCGGCTCGGCGCTGACGAAGAAACAGCCGGGGTGGGTCATGGTCGCCGAGCTCGTCGAGACCGCGCGCCTCTACGGCCGTGTCGCCGCACAGATCAAGCCCGAGTGGATCGAGTCGCTCGCCGCGCACCTGCTGACGCGGACGTACTCCGAGCCGCGCTGGGACCGCAAGCGCGGCAGCGTCGTCGCGACCGAGCGCGCGACGCTCTACGGCCTGCCGGTCGTCGCCGGCCGGCGCGTCTGCTTCGGGCCGATCGACCCGGTCGCCTCGCGCGAGCTCTTCATCCGCCATGCGCTCGTCGCGGGCGAGTGGAACACGCAGCACCGCTTCGTCGAGCGCAACGCCCACCTGCTCGAGGAGCTCGAGGAGCTCGAGCACCGCGTCCGCCGCCGCGACCTCGTGCCGACCGAGGAGCAGATCTTCGCCTTCTACGACGCTCGCGTCGCGGACTGCGTCGTCTCGGCCGCGCACTTCGACCGCTGGTGGAAGCACGCCCGCCGCGACGAGCCCGAGCTGCTGACGTTCACGCGCGAGGCGCTGCTCGGGCGCGCGACGGCCGACCTGCTCGACCCCGCCGCGCTGCCCGACGCCTGGCGCCAGGGTGAGGAGACGCTCGCGCTGAGCTACCGCTTTGCGCCCGGCAGCGACGACGACGGCGTGACGGTCCACATCCCGCTGAAGGTCCTGCCGGGCCTGCGCGCCGACGGCTTCGACTGGCTCGTCCCCGGGCTGCGGACCGAGCTCGTCACGGCGCTCATCCGCTCGCTGCCGAAGGACCTGCGCCGGCCGCTCGTGCCGATCCCCGACGTCGCCGCCGAGATCGTCGCGCACCTGCAGCCGCGCCGCGGGACGCTGCGCGACGCCGTCGCGCGCGAGCTCGAGCACCTGCGCGGCCTGCGCGTCGACCCCGCGCTGCTGGATCCGCAGAAGCTGCCCGCGTACCTGCGCGTGACGTTCCGCGTCGAGGACGACGACGGCACGATCGTCGCCGCCGGCGAGGACCTCGCCGCACTGCGCGAGCAGGTGCGCCCGCGGCTGCGCGCCGAGCTCGCGGCGGCGACGGCGTCGATCGAGCGCAGCGGGCTGCGCGACTGGACGCTCGGGGACCTGCCGCGGTTCGCCGAGCTGCCGGGGACCGGCAGCGCCGTGCGCGCGTACCCCGCGCTCGTCGACGAGGGCTCGAGCGTCGCCGTGCGCGCGCTCGAGACGCCCGCGGCGCAGCTCGGCGCCATGCGCACGGGCACGCGCCGCCTGCTGCTGCTGACGATTGCCTCGCCGCTGCGCGGCGTGCAGCGCGGCCTGAGCACGAGCGCCGCGCTGACGCTCGCCGGCGCCCCGCACGAGGGCGTGCTCGACGACCTGCTCGCCGCGACGCTCGACGCGCTCGTCGCCGAGGCCGGCGGCCCGGCCTGGGACGCCGCCGGGTGGGCGGTGCTGCGCGCGTACGTCGCCGCGCGGCTGCCGACGCGGACGGCCGTCGTCGCGCTGCAGGTCGTCGACGTGCTCGACGCCGCGCGCGAGCTGCGCATCCGCCTGGATGCGATCGGCGCCGATCCCGCGCTGCAGCCCGCACGCCTGGACGTCGCGACGCAGCTCGGCGGCCTCGTCTTCCCGGGCTTCGTGACCGCGTCCGGCGTCGATCGCCTGCCCGACGTCGCGCGCTACCTGCGCGCGGCGGCGCGGCGCCTGGAGCGGCTGCCCGACGCCGTCGCCGCCGACCGCGACAAGCTGGCCGCGATCCGCGAGCTCGAGGCCGCGTACCGCAGCCGGCCCGGCGCGCCGCGCGAGATCGCGTGGATGCTCCAGGAGCTGCGCGTCAGCCAGTTCGCCCAGGGCCTCGGCGTGCAGGGCCAGGTGTCGGCGAAGCGCATCCGGCGCGCGCTGCAGGCCGCCTCATAGCGTCGCGCCTGTCCAAACGGGCAGTCTTCTGCGCTCGTGCATGAGGAAGTGCCGCTTGCGGGCATCCTCCAGGTCCACAATGGCATCGACCGCCGTGGCATCGACCTCCGTGCTCTCCCCGCGCTCGCGCAAGCTCGCCATCCGCGCGATGGTGGCGGGCGCGCTCGTCATGTTCTTCGCAGCGGTCGCCGGGATCGTCGTCGCGGGGCCGGTGCACCACCCGCTCGCGCCGCAGGACGTGCGCTTCATCCACGCCCGGCTCGTCGCCTTCGACCAGGGCGTGCGCACGCAGCTCGTGCGCGTCCGCCCGCACCGCCAGGGCATCGTGCGCGCGCAGCGCGAGACGCGTCAGGCGATCGAGGGGATCAACTCCCTCGGACGCGCCGTGGACGGTGCGGGCGGCACGACCGCCGAGCTCCTGCGCGTCGCGGTCATCAACGAGGTGCGCTTCCTCGACGCCGCCGGCTCGGTGCTCTCCAACCCGCGCAGCCCGCTGCTCAACGACCTGCCGGCGCTCGACGTCGCCGCGCGCCGCTCGCTCGACGCGATCGACGGCCCGCGCGCCCGGCGCAAGGGCGGCGTCAGAGCCCTGCAGCGGCTACGGCGCGACAGCGCGCCCGCGCCCACCCCGGCCTGACTCGGCCTCAGGCTGCCGCGGCCGCGACGCGCACGCCGGCCAGCGCGCTCGCCCACTGCGGCGCGACGGCCTCGATGCAGCGGTGCTCGCGGACGTGCGCCCGGGCCGCGGCGCCGATGCGCTCGCGCAGCGACTCGTCGTCGACGAGCGCCATGATCGCGGCGCGGGCCTCGGCGGGCGTCGCGGCGTGCAGGCCGCTGACGCCGTGCTCGATCGCGGGATGCAGCGCGGGATCGGCGACGGTCGGCACGCCGAGCGCCGACGCCTCGAGCCAGCGCAGGTCGCTCGTGCCGCGAAAGGCCGGCGTCGCCGCGGCCGGGGCGAGCGCGATGTCGAAGCAGCTCATCGCCGCCGGGTTGGTCTCGATCGGCCCCCACGGCAGGCCGATGCAGCGCCGCGGCCCGAAGCGCTCGGCCAGGATTGACGCGAGGTCCTCGGCCCCGATGCTCACGACGCACGTCTCGGGGCGCGCGGCGAGCACGTGCTCGAGTTCCGGCAGCCAGGGCTCGAGCGCCGCGCGGTGCTCGGTCCCGCCCGCCCAGCCGATCCGCACCGTGTCGTGCGGCGTGCGGCTCAGCGCGTAGCGGCCGAGGTCGATGCCGTTCGCGCAGACCCAGATCTCGGCGTTGAGGGGCGCGTAGCGCGCGGCGAGCTGCTCGGTGGCGCAGATGATCCCGTCGCCGGCGCGCAGCGCGAGCGCGAGCGCGTCGTCGTCGAGGTCGGCGTCGACCTCGCAGAGCACGCGCGTCCCGCGCCGGCGCAGCGCGGCGATCGCGTTGAGCCAGGCGTTGCCGCGCGGCTGCTGCAGCACGACGACGTCGTACGTCGCGAGGTCGTCGATGCCGCCGATGTCGCGGGCGCACTGCCCGGTGCGGATCGTCAGCGCCGTCGGCTCGCCGCTGACGCCGATCCAGTCGGCGCCGAGCGCGCGCGCCGGCAGCGCGCAGCGATACCAGCACGACGCCGTGGTGCCGATGCCGATGAAGAGGGCGTTCACGTGTAGGCCGGGACGAAGGCGGACAGGTCGGCGCCGGCGTGCTTGGTGAGCAGGACCTCGAGCGACCGGCGCTCCCAGTCCTCCTGGCCGCGGACGGTGCGCGAGCGCGCCAGCGACTCCGCGTTCGTCGCGCAGGCGGCGGGCTCGTAGATGCACTCGCGGCCGGCGGCGAAGACGCGCAGGCAGTAGTCGACGTCCTCCCAGCCCATGTGGAAGGCCTCGTCGTAGAGGCCGACGTCCGCGAGGCAGCTGTGACGGATGAGCTGCAGCGCGCCGGCCACCGGGCAGCGGTAGGGCACGAGCGCCTCGGGCAGCTCCCCCGGGCCGAGGTTGAAGCGGTGGGCGAAGCCGCGGTGCAGGAGCGAGAAGTAGATGCCGGCGTGCGCGAGCAGGCCGTTGGGGTACAGCAGCCGCGCGCCGACGACCGCCGCCGGCGCGAGGTCGGTCCCCGTGCGCGCGAGCATCGGCGCGAGCCAGCCGGGGGTGTGGAACTCGATGTCGGGGCTCACGAGGACGGCGTCGCGGCCCTCCTCCAGCGCGCGCCGCAGCCCGACGTTGACCGTCGCGGCGAAGCCGCCGTTGTCGGGCCGGCGCACGAGCGCGAAGCCGAGCTCGCCGCCGTCGCGCTCGAGCTCGTCGACGAGCTCGCCTGCCGGGCTGCCGTCGTCGACGACGAGCACCTGCGCCTGCGGCGCGGTCTGTGCGAGCGAGGTGAGGCAGCGCTCCAGGACGTCGAGGTCGTCGGGCGCGCGCAGGTACGCGGGCACGACAGCAAGTGGGGCGAGTGTCACGCACCCGTCGTCGGCCGTACAGGGCCGTTCTTGAGACGCCTCAAGTCTCGCGCACGGGCGCCGATGAACCCGGCGATCCGATGGGCGCGCCCCTCCGTAAATCACCGGGTGTTCCCGAGCGCCGCAGCCGGCGCGGCACCGCGCCGATCGCCGGCGACCGGATCCCCTTCCAGCGCCCCGAGCTGCCGCCCGCGGCGGCGATCATGGCCCACTTCGAGCGCCTGGCCGGCGCGCACCTGCCCTGCGTCCGCGAGCTCGCGATGCGCATCGAGGAGCGCCTGGATCACCGCGCGCTGTGCGTCCCGGTCGCGAGCGCCACGGCCGGGCTCATGGCCGCGCTGCGCGCGCTGTGCGGCGCGCCCGACGCGCGCCGCCGGCTCGTCGCGTGCCCGTCCTACACCTTCGCCGCGACGGCCGGCGCGATCGTCTGGGCGGGCTTCGAGCCGCTCTTCGTCGACGTCGAGGCGCACGGCTTCGGCCTGGATCCCGCGAGCCTCGACGCCGCGCTGCAGGCACGGCCGGGCCGCGTCGCCGGGATCCTCGCCTGCGCGCCGTTCGGCAGCGCGCCCGCGGCCGCCGTGCGCGAGGGCTGGCGCGAGGTCGCCGCCCGCCACGGCACGCCGCTGCTGATCGACTCGGCGCCGGGCTTCGGTGCCGTCGACGACGACGGGCTCGCGCTCGGCGCGCAGGGCGACACCGAGGTCTTCTCCTTCCACGCGGAGAGCACGTTCGCCGTCGGCGAGGGCGGCGCCGTCACGACGCCCGACCCCGAGCTCGCGGCGCGCATCGCGCGGACCGTGAACTACGGGATCGAGCCGTCGTCGCACACGGTCACCGTCCCCGGCTTCAACGGCAAGCTCTCCGAGCTGCACGCCGCGACCGGCCTGGCCGTGCTCGACCGCTTCGACGGCATCCTCGCGAGCCGCCGCCGGACGGCCGCGCGCATCGCGCACGCCGCCGACTGCGCCGGCCTGACCTACCAGCGCGGCAGCGCCGGCTCCCCGTGGCAGGTCTTCCAGGCGTATGCCCCCGACCCCGCCGCCCGCGAGCGCGTGCTCGCGGCCGCGGCCGCCGGCCACGTCGACGCGCGCACGCTGCACGACCCGCCGCTGCACCACCACCCGGCGTTCGCCTCGGCCGAGCGCGCGGCGTCGCTGGAGATCACGGAGGCGCTGGCGGCCCGCTCGATCTCGCTCCCGCTCGCCAACGACCTGACCGACGACGAGATCGACCGCATCGCCGCGGTCGCGCGGGCGGCCGCGGCATGACGCTCGACCTGTTCGTCGGCGGGACGCTCGGCGCGTGGGCGCTGCGCAACGCCCCGCGGCCGTTCGTACGTCAGGTCGTCTGCCTCGACGACGACCTCATCGCGCTCGCGGCCGAGCTCGGCCACGACGTCTTCGCGAGCTCCATCCGCGCGCCGCTGCTGCGTGCCGGCAGCGCGGCGCTCTGCGTCCACTACCCGCTGGCGCTCGACCCCGGCCTCATCGCCGGCTACGAGGGCCGGATCTGGAAGCTGCACCCCGGCCTGCTGCCGTGGGGCCGCGGCTCCTACCCCGTCTTCTGGGCGCTCTGGGAGGGCACGCCGGCCGGCGCGACGCTGCTCGAGGTCAGTGCCGAGGGGCTCGACGAGGGGCCGGTCGTCGACGCCAAGCGCGTCGCGGTCCTGCCGTCGGACACCGGCGGGCGCCTGCACGAGCGCGTCCAGGGCGCCGAGCGCGAGCTCTACCAGCGCTGGCTGCCGCGCCTGGCGACCGGCGCGCGCCCGCCGGCGACGCCGCAGGCGCCCGGCGGGTCCTGCCACACGCTCGAGGAGTTCGAGTTCCTCCGCGACGAGGGGCGCTACGAGGTCCCGCGCGGCGCGCGCGAGCGGCTCGCTCGCTGCCTCACCTTCCCCGGCCGTTCCGAGACGCCCGAGCGGTCGCGCCGATGAGCGTCCAGGACGTCCTCATGCGGATCGCCGAGATCCACGCCGGGCTCGCCCCGCCGGCGATGGCGACGGCGACCGCCACGGCTTCGCCGAGCGCCAGCCCGGCGGCCTTCGCGCAGCTGCTCGAGGCCGCGGGCGCGCCGGCGGCCGGCGGATCGGCCCTGCCGGCGTCGAGCCTCGGCGGCGCGGCGATGAGCGCGTCGAGCCTGCCGTTCGGCGTCGCCGGCCTGTCACAGATTCCGACCGGTCCCGCGCCCGCGACGGGCGGCGGCGCCGCGGTGCTCGCCGCGGTCCAGCGCGAGGTCGGCGTGGCCGAGCAGCCGCCGGGCTCCAACGACTCGCCGCGGATCGCGCAGTACCGCCAGGCGACCGCCGGCAGCGGCGTCGGCCCGTGGTGCGCGTACTTCACGTCCTGGGCCGCACGCGAGGCCGGCATGCCGCTCGGCGAGCAGGGCCAGGGCTTCGGCTCCGTCGACGCGCTCTACGCGTGGGCGCAGCGCGCCGGCCGCGCGGTCCCCGACGGGCCGGGGGTCGTCCCGCGTCCCGGCGACCTCATCGTCTGGGACGAGCACATCGGCGTCGTCGAGAGCGTCCTGCCCGACGGCAGCATCCAGACGATCGAGGGCAACTCGTCCGACAAGGTCTCGCGCCGCGTGCACCCCGCCGGCAGCGCCGTCGGCTACGTCCGCATGGGGTAGGTGCGGCTACCCGCTCGCGTCTCGGTGGGCGGAAATCTGTTGGTATCCGAGCCGGTGCGCCGCCGCGGCGCCACGCGCGGACGGCGTCGATAACGGGTGTGACCGGACCCCCGGCGTGTGCGGGCGATCCCAGCTGAACGGAGCGATTGTCGAGCTGTTCGGGGCCACGTCGAGGAAGTCGCCGATCGTGCCGCCGCAGGCGCCCGACTCACCCTGGCCGCGCCGTGTCGTTGGCGCCTGGTTCTCGCACGCCGACACAGCTCGCCGGCGACGGATCTCAGCCACCTGGAAGCGCGCGGGGGTGTGGCTACCCGCACCCCCAGACGCCTGTCAGCCGCATCACCGAGTAATCCGAACGGTGGCAGGCTGCGCATCACCAACTGACTCCGAAATTCAAACGCGACACTCGTGCGGGCGCCCTCCCCCTTCGGCCCGCGACGACGAGGCTCCTGCGTGATCCCCGATGCGACCGCGGATGGTCGCGCGGATGCACACGAGCCAGTCGCAGGCGACACAGTTGACACCGCAGGAGCCTCGTAGGTCAGCCGCCCGGCTGCGCGGCGGCGAACGCGCGCCGGTAGTCCGTCGGCGTCGTCGCGACGAAGCGGCGGAAGTGGGCCCGCAGGCTCACCGCCGTGCCGAACCCGCACCGCGCGGCGACGTCGTCGATGCTCGCGGTGCTCGTCTCCAGCAGCTCGCGCGCGGCGAGCACGCGCTGGCGCAGCAGCCACTGCAGCGGCGTCGTGCCGGTCTCGGCCTGGAAGCGGCGCGCGAACGTCCGCTCGGACATGCACGCGTGGCGCGCGAGCGCGGCGACGCTGAGCGGCTCGGCGAGCCGCGCCAGCGCCCAGCTGCGGGTGGCCTCCAGCGAGCCGTCGGCGCGCGCGCGCAGCGGGCGCTCGATGTACTGCGCCTGCCCGCCGTCGCGGTGCGGCGCGACGACGACGCGGCGGGCGAGGCTGTTGGCCATCGCGGCGCCGTGGTCGAGGCGCACGAGGTGCAGGCAGAGGTCGAGGCCCGCGGCGACGCCGGCCGAGGTCAGGACCGCGCCCGCGTCGACGTAGAGGACGTTCGGGTCGACGTCGACGGCCGGGTACAGCGCGGCGAGCTCGGCGGCGTAGCGCCAGTGCGTCGTCGCGCGCCGGCCGTCGAGCAGCCCGGCGGCCGCGAGCGCGAAGGCGCCGGTGCAGATCGAGACGACGCGGCGGCCGCGGGCATGGGCCGCGCGCAGCGCGTCGAGCACGGCGTCGTCGGGGCGCCGGGTGTGGGGCCAGAACCCGGGCACGACGATCGTGTCGGCGCGGCGCAGCGCCCCGAGGCCGGCGGGGGCGACGATGTCGAAGCCCGCGGTCGTGCGCACGGCGCCGGCCTCGGCCGCGCAGACCGTCGCGCGGTAGGGCGCCTCGTCGGCGTAGCTGAAGAGCTGCGCGGGGATCGAGATGCGAACCGCGCTCCCCAGAGGCGATCATCGGGCCATGAGAACCGAGATCGTCTTGTACGAAGGGTTTGAGGAGCTCGACACGTTCGGCCCGTACGAGGTGCTGGCGACGGCGGGGTTCGCTCCCCTCCTCGTCACGCTCGAGGCCGTCGATCGCGTGACCGGCGCCCAGGGCGCCGTCGTCGTGCCGCACGGCGTCTGCAGCGCGCGCCCCGACCTGCTCGTCGTCCCCGGCGGCGGCTGGAGCACGCGGCGCGCGGAGGGTGCCTGGGCGCAGGCGCAGCGCGGCGCGCTGCCGGCGGCGATCGCGGCGCGCCACCGGGCGGGCGCGACGATCGCCGGGGTCTGCACCGGGACGATGCTCGTCGCGGCCGCCGGGCTGCTGCTCGGCCGCCCGGCGATCACGCACCACACGGCGCTCGAGGACCTCGCCGAGGCCGGCGCCAGGGTCATCGCCGGCGCGCGCGTCGTCGACGACGGCGACATCGTCACGTGCGCCGGCGTCACGGCGGGGATCGACCTGGCGCTGCGCCTCGTCGAGCGCCGCTTCGGGCCCGCCGCCGCCGACGCGGCCGCGGACGCGATCGAGTACACGCGCCAGGGCGCGCCGCACGCGGCCGTGACCGCGTGAGGCTGCCGACGGCGCGCCCCGCGGCTAGCGGGCGCTCAGCGACGTGTCGGCCTGGCCCGCCGGCTCGCGGTTCTCGGGCACGAACTTCGTCGCCGTGAACGTCGCGCCCTGTGGGTCGGCGATGACCGTCGTCCGGACCCAGGGCGCGTCGAACGGCGCGACGACGACCGTGCCGCCGAGCTGCGCCGCCGTCTCGGCGATGGCGTCCGCGTCGTCGACCGCGAACGTCACGCCCCAGTGCGCGGGGACGTCCGCGTCGCCGGCGATCGGCACGAGCGACGCGACGACGTCCTCGAAGCCCGCGGGCGCGCCGACCGCGGCCATCCGCTCGCGCAGGTCCGGATCGTCGCGCTCGAGCTCGTCGCCGTAGCCGGGCAGCGTCCACATCTCGAAGCCGCCCTCGAGCTCGAGTGTCTGCCAGCCGAACACCGCGCCGTAGAAGGCCCTGGCGCCGTCGGCGTCGCGGGTGTTGAGGACGTTGAAGTTCAGGCTGCCGTGCTCGTTGACGACCTGGGCGCCCCTGTTCGCCTTGGCCTGCCAGACGCGGAACGCCGCCCCCTCGGGATCGGCGACCACGGCCATCCGGCCGGCGTCCATGACGTCGAAGGGCTCCAGCAGGACGCTGCCGCCGGACGCGCGGACCTTCGCCGCGGTCTCGTCGGCGCTCTGGACCCACACGTACGTGTTCCACGTGACGTGCGGCGACGCTCCGGCAGGCACCGATCCGACGGCCGCGACGTCGCCGCCGCGAATCCGGGCGACGAGGTACCGGCCCTCGGACTCCGGCGGCATCACGTCCTCGAACTCCCATCCGAAGAGCTCGCCGTAGAAGGCGACGGCCGCGGCGGGGTCGGGCTGGCTGGTGTCCACCCAGCAGGGCACGCCGGGGATGTATCCGTCTCGTTCGGGCATCGCTGATCCCTTCCGGTTGACTGAGGGTTCCCCGACCCTAGAAACCATTTAGGTCAGGAACCGTCCTCAAATCTCAGCCGCTGCCGGCGAGCCCCTTGCGGGCGAGCTCCTCGCGCGCCGCGGCGGTCTTCTCCAGCCCCTCGGGCACGAGCTTGGCGAGCACCGCCGGGGTCTTGGAGAACTGGACGTCGCGATAGCCGACGATCTCGAACCGGTTGCCCCACGGGTCCTCGAAGCGCAGCCCGCCGCTGGGCGCGACGTCGATGCCGGCGTCCGCGAGCGCGGCGCGGACGGCCTCCTTGTCGTCGACGACGAGGCCGAAGTGGCGCCCGCCGTCGGGCCCCTGCGTCCGCGGCGAGCTGATCGCGAGGAACTGGTCGCCGAGGTCGATCCAGGCCATGTTCGGGTGCTGTCCGCGCAGCTCGAAGTCGAGGAAGCGCGCGTACCACGCGAGCGCCG
>Ga0310811_10013505_pt1 | contig 10638 bp, 11 predicted proteins | sample YCmetagenome_FD_207642 | JGI IMG/M metagenome (GOLD analysis project Ga0310811, IMG submission 207642) | Soil microbial communities from experimental microcosm in Duke University, North Carolina, United States - YC | ecosystem: Engineered > Artificial ecosystem > Soil microcosm > Unclassified ...
CATCTGCACGGTCCCGCGGTGATCCGGTTCCGGCGCGCCGGCGGGGCTGGGGCCCCCGCCGGCACCGGCGGGCGTGGTCCGCAGGACCCGGGTGCCCGCCGGGGAAACAGAGCCCCCGCCGCCACCGGCGGGCGAGGTCCGTAGGACCCGGGTGCCCGCCGGGGAAACAGAGCCCCGGGTGCCCGAGCGCACAACAGAGTCGTCGCAGCGGATGTAGATCGCGCGGTCGTGGGTCAGGATGGCGTCGACCATGGGGCCGAGGCGGGCCAGGGCGTCGGCGTCGTCGTGGGCGATGGGCTCGTCGGACAGGTTGCCGCTCGTCATCACCAGGGCCCGGTGCGTGCCGGCCATGAGCAGGACGTGCAGGGGGGTGTAGGCCAGCATGAGCCCCAGCTCGGGCAGGTTGGGGGCCACACCGGGGGCGACGGGGGCGTCCGGCCGGCGGGGGGCGAGGACGATGGGCCGCCGGGGCGAGGCCAGGGCGGCCACCGCCTCCTCCCCCAGGTCGCAGAGCGCCCGGGCCGCGTCGACGTCGGGGACCATGAGGGCGAAGGGCTTGTCGTCCCGGTGCTTGCGCCGGCGCAGCTCGGCCACCGCCGCCGGGTCGGCGGCGTCGCAGGCCAGGTGATAGCCGCCGAGGCCCTTCACGGCCAGGATCCGGCCCGCCACCAGCAGGGCCACGGCGGCGTCCAGGGCGTCGGCGGCCTTGGCCAGCACGCCGCCGTCCGGCCGCAGGAGGCTGAGCTCGGGGCCGCACACCGGGCAGCAGGTGGGCTCGGCGTGGAACCGCCGGTCGCCGGGGTCCTCGTACTCCCGCCGGCAGTCGGCGCACATGACGAAGCCGGCCATGGTGGTCGAGGCCCGGTCGTAGGGGATCGAGCGGATGATCGTGTAACGGGGCCCGCAGTTGGTGCAGTTGGTGAAGGGGTAGCCGAACCGGCGGTCGGCGGGGTCGGCCATCTCCCGCAGGCAGTCGTCGCAGGTGGCCACGTCGACCGGCACGGCTACCGCCGGCGACCCCGCGGCCCGGCTGTCGACCACGGTGAACCCGCCCTCGCCGGTCGGCGGGACCACGGCCTCCACCTGGACCGACTCGACCCGGGCCAGCGGCGGCGCCTCGGCCCCGATCCTTGCCGCCAGCCGGTCCAGCGCTTCGACCGGCCCCTCGGCCTCCAGGATCACCCCCCGGCTGTCGTTGCCGACCCACCCGGCCAGGGCCAGGTCGGTGGCCAGCCGGTACACGAACGGTCGGAACCCGACGCCCTGGACCGTGCCGGTCACCCTGATGCGCCGGCGCTCGGGCACGGCCGGGACTAACAGATGCGGGGGAGGGGGTCGCCGACCAGCATGTCGACGATGCGGTTGCCCCCGAAACCAGTGTTGAGGATGACGATCCCGGGCGGGTCCTCCCGGATCTCCCCGATGACGGCGGCGTCGACCCCGAAGGGGTGGGCCTGCATGGCGGCCAGGGCGGCGTCGGCCTCCTCGGCGGGGACGACGGCGACCAGCTTGCCCTCGTTGGCCACGTACAGCGGGTCGATGCCCAGGATCTCGCACGCCCCGTTGACGATGTTGCGGACGGGCAGGGCCGACTCCTGCACCACCACCCCGACCTCGGCCTCCCGGGCCAGCTCGTTCAGGACGGTGGCCACGCCGCCGCGGGTGGGGTCGCGCAGGAAGCGGGTGTTGGGGGCGGCGGCCAGCAGGTGCTCGACCAGCTCGCCCAGGGGGGCCGAGTCGGTGGGGATGTCGGCCTCCAGGGCCAGCTCGCCCCGGGCGATGAGCACGGCCACGCCGTGGTCGCCGATCTTGCCCGAGACCAGCACCTTGTCGCCCGGGCGGACGGACTTGGCGTCCAGGTGCACCCCGGGGGGGATCACGCCCACGCCGGCGGTGGTGATGTACACGCCGTCGCAGGCGCCTTTGTTGACCACCTTGGTGTCGCCGGTGACGATCTGGACGCCGGCCTTCAGGGCGGCGGCGGCCATGTCGGCCACCAGATCCCGCAGCTCGGTGATGGAGAAGCCGTCCTCGATGACGAAGGCGGCGGAGATCCACTGGGGGACGGCCCCCATCATGGCCAGGTCGTTGACCGTGCCGTTCACGGCCAGGTCGCCCACCGATCCACCGGGGAAGCGGCGGGGCTTGACGACGTAGCCGTCGGTGGAGAAGGCCACCCGGTCGCCCGAGGGCAGCTCCAGCACGGCCCCGTCGGCCATGGTCTCCAGCGACTTGTTCCGGAACGCCTCGAGGAACACGGCGTCGATGAGGGCGGCGGACGCCTTGCCCCCGGCCCCGTGGGCCGAGTTGATGAACTCGTCCTTGAGCTTGGGCCGCCGCCGCCGCCACGCCTCTATTCGCTCGAGGACTTCGTCCTCGTGGGAGTGGCCGTCGTCGTCGCTCATGCCGGCTGCGGCGTCCTCGTCAGCTCGACGGGCACGGTCTGGTGCTTGGTGAAGCGGCCGTAGTTGTAATAGGCGGCGCAGGCGCCCTCGGAGGAGACCATGCACGTGCCGATCGGGGTCTCCGGGGTGCAGGCGGTGCCGAACACCTTGCACTCCCAGGGCTTGATGACGCCCTTGAGCACCTCCCCGCACTGGCACGCCTTGGGGTCGGCCACCCGCACGCCCGGCACCGAGAACTTGAGCTCGGCGTCCCAGGGGGCGAACTCCTCCCGCAGCTTGAGGGCGGACTGGGAGATGAAGCCCAGGCCCCGCCACTCGAAGTGGGGGCGCAGCTCGAAGACGGTGTTGATGACCTCCAGGGCCTTCTGGTTGCCCTGCTCGGGCACGGCCCGGGTGTACTGGTTCTCGACCTCGCACCGGCCCTCGTCGATCTGGCGGAGGAGCATCAGGATGGCTTGGAGGATGTCGAGGGGCTCGAAGCCGGCGGTGACCAGGGGCAGGTTGTACGTCTTGGGCACGAAGCGGTAGGGCCGCTGCCCGATGACGGTCGACACGTGGCCTGGGCCGAGGAAACCGTTGAGGCGCAGGTCGGGCGATTCCAGGATGGCCTTCAGCGGGGGGACGATCGTGACGTGGTTGCAGAACAGGCTGAAGTTGGCGACGCCCTTCTCCCGGGCCTTCAGCAGGGTGACCGCGGTCGACGGGGCGGTGGTCTCGAAGCCGACGGCGAAGAAGATCACCTGCTTGTCGGGGTTGGCGATGGCGATGCGCAGGGCGTCGAGCGGGGAGTAGACCATCCGCACGTCGGCCCCCCGGGCCTTGGCCTCCAGCAGGTTGCCGTTGCCCCCGGGCACCCGCATCATGTCGCCGAAGGACGTGAAGATCACCCCGGGCGTCTCGGCCACGGCGATGGCGTCGTCGACCCGGCCCATGGGGATGACGCAGACCGGGCAACCCGGGCCGTGGACCAGCTCGACGGTCTCCGGCAGCACGTTCTCGATCCCGTGCTTGTAGATGGTGTGGGTGTGGCCGCCACACACCTCCATGAACTTGTAGTGCCCGTCCTGGGCCAGCTCGGTGATGTGACTGAGGATGGTGCGAGCGGCGGCGGGGTCCCGGTACTCGTCGACGAACTTCACTGTGACCCTCCCGACAGGCGCTCGCCGCCGGCCTCCGCTGCACTCCGGCCGGCGCTCACAGTGGCGCCTCCGCCGAGAAGTCGCGCATCTCGTCGTCGTAGATGCGGCCCAGCTGCTTGATGAAGTCGAGGGTGCTGGCCGCCTCCTCCTCGTCGATCTTGGTCATGGCGAAGCCGACGTGGATCAGGACCCAGTCGCCGACCTTGATGCCGCCGGCGTCGCCCATGACCAGGCCGACGTTGACCTCACGCCGCACACCGTCGACATCGACCGTCGCCCGCTGGTCGGCCGGGTCCACGATCTCGACGATCTGGCCGGGAATCCCGAGACACATCAGCAAACCTCCAATTGAAAACGGATCTCCCCCAGTCTCGCACCTGGGGAACGGTTCAGGACCGGGAACTTGAGCCGGCCCGGTTGGGAAGGGTGTCGTAGCGGTCGAGCAGGCTGACGAGGATCTCCCGCACGTCGCGCAGGGACTGGACCGACTCGTTGAGGCCCTTGCGGCCCTGCTCGGTCAGCACGTAGGTGCGCCGGGCCGGGCCGGCCTGGGACGGCTCCCACCACGAGGAGACCATCTCCTCCTTCTCCATGGCCCGCAGGTACCGGTACAGCCCCCCCGGTTCGGCGCCCTTGATGCCCATGCGGCGCACCTGCTCCAGCAGCTCGTAGCCGTGGGAGGGGCCCTCGGCCAGCAGCAGCAGCAGGCAGGGCTTCAGGTAGTGGCGGGGGAGGGCCCCGTTCGAGTCGTTCTGGGTGCTCATAGGGGGGTCGCGGCCTTTCCTGCCTCGTTCTCTCGGGCGGGGGATCGGGGGGCACGGGCGGCGGCGCAGGCCTCGGCCTCGGCGGCGGAGGTGTGGCACCAGCACTCGTCGTCGCACTCGCTGGCCACCGGGTGGACCAGGTCGGTGAAGGCGGTGGCCAGCTGCGCCTCCCCCTCGGCCATGCCCCGGGCCGAGAGGGCGTACCACTCGCCGTCGCGCACCAGGGAGCCGTCCTGCACGAGCACGTCCAGGTAGGGGGTCAGGGTCTCACCGGCATCCAGGCCCAGGTAGCGGCGGATGAGGGCCACGTCGACCAGGTCCCCGAGGCCCTCGCCGTAGAGCCAGTAGACGACCCGCAGGATCTCGCTGCGCCAGTACAGGATGCGGAGGGCTTCGGACTTCGGTGCCGACGAGGTCATCTAGGTACCGCCCGACGAAGTGGTACGTGGAAACCGGATAGATACAATATACATCTATAGGCGGGCCGGCGCGGGACCTTTTTTCGCTCGCGTGTGGGACAATGCCCACGCCCATGGTTCGACAGGGGAGCACCATGAGAAGTCGCTGAGCGCAGTACCCGAGGTCGCCCGGTCGGGCGCACTTCCGGACCGCCCAGCGCCAGCCGGGCTAGCAACCGGCAGCCTCCTGCTGCGGGCGGTCGCACGAGCACCAACCACCGCCGCCGTCACAAGGAGACTGTCCGTTGGCAACTGTCCCGCCCGCCGTCCCGTCCTATCTGGCCGCCCTGGCCCCCATCCTGGCCGACGTGGTCGGGCCGGCCGCCGCCGAGGTCGACCGCACCGGCGCCTACCCCCGAGCCGCCCTCGACGCCCTCGGCCGGGCCGGGCTGCTGGGCCTGATCAGCTCCCCTGAGGTCGGCGGGATGGGCGAGGGCCACCGGGCGGCCACCGCCGTGGTCCAGTCGATCGCCGAGCACTGCGGGTCGACGGCGATGGTCCTGATGATGCACTACTCCGCAACGGCCGTCATCGAGGCCCATGGGCCCACGGAGGTGCGGGAGCGCATCGCCGCCGGCGACTACGTGACCACTCTCGCCGTGTCCGAGGTCGGGTCCCGCAGCATGTTCTGGGTTCCCATGTCGACGGCGAGGCCGTCCGGCGCCACCGTGCGCCTGGACGCGCAGAAGAGCTGGGTGACCTCCGCCGGGCAGGCCGACGGCTACGTGTGGTCCAGCAAGCCGGTGTCGGCCGAGGGCCTGATGACCATGTGGCTGGTGCCCGCCGACGCCGCCGGCCTCAAGGTCGGCGCCGCGTTCGACGGCCTGGGCCTGCGGGGGAACTCGTCCAGCCCGATGAGCGCCGCCGGGGTGGAGATCCCGGCGACGGCCATGCTCGGCGCCGACGGCGGGGGTTTCGACGTCATGCTGGCCGCCGCCCTGCCCTACTTCCAGGTCATGAACGCCGGGTTCTCGGTCGGGACGGCCAACGCCGCCACCGCCAAGGCCGCCCGCCACGCCGCCACCACCCGCTTCGAGCACCTCGACCAGACCCTGGCCGACAGCCCGGTCACCCGGGCCAACGTGGCCCGCATGCGCATCCGCACCGACGGCGCCGAGGCCCTGCTCCTCGACACCCTGGCCGCCCTGGAGACGGGCCGGGCCGACGCCATCCTCCGGGTGCTGGAGGCCAAGGCCCTGGCCGGTGAGGCGGTGATCGACGTCACCGACCTGGCCATGCGGGTGTGCGGCGGGGCCGCCTTCCGCAAGGAGGTCGGCGTCGAGCGCCACTTCCGCGACGCCCGGGCCTCGGCGGTCATGGCCCCCACCACCGACACCCTGTACGACTTCATCGGCCGGCTGGCCTGCGGCCTCCCCCTGTTCTGATGAGCGAGCACCGGAGCGGAGCGGAGGAGCGCAGCGACCATCAAGCACGGGCCGGCTCGCTGCTGATGGGGGCCGTGGCTTACGACCCCAAGGTGGTCACCATCTGGGACGGCTTCCGGGACTGGTTCACCCGCCGGGGCCTGGCCTTCGACTACGTGCTGTACTCCAACTACGAGCGCCAGGTCGACGCCCTGATGGCCGGCCACGTCCACCTGGCCTGGAACTCCCCGCTGGCTTGGGTCCGGGCTGCCCGCATGGGCCCGGTGCGGGCGCTGGCCATGCGGGACACCGACTGCGACCTGACCTCGGTGGTGGTGGTGCGGGCTGGTTCCGGCATCGAGACGGTCGCCGACCTGGCCGGGCGGACCGTGGCCGTGGGCGCCGTGGACTCGCCCCAGGCCACCCTCATCCCCCTGTCCTACCTGCGCTCGCTGGGCGTGGGAGACATCGAGGTGCAGTACCACGACGTCGGGGTGGGCAAGCACGGGGACCACATCGGCGGGGAGCGGGACGCAGCCCGGGCCCTGGTGGCCGGCGCCGCCGACGCCGCCTGCATGATCGACGGGAACCACCTGCTGTTCGGCGTCGAGGGCACCTTGCCGCCGGGGTCGACTCGGATCCTGGCCCAGACCCCGCCCTACGACCACTGCAACTTCACCGTGGCCGCCGGGGCGCCGGCCGAGCTGGTCGAGCGGTTCCGGTCCGTGCTGCTGGAGATGAGCTACGACGACCCCGCCGTCCGGCCCCTCCTCGACCTGGAGGGCCTCAAGGCGTGGCGGGACGGGCGCACGTCGGGCTACGCCCAGCTGGACCAGGCGGTGAAGGAGGTGGAGTTCTATGACGACGCCGGCAACGTCACCGCCGCCGGTTATCGACCTTGAGGACCTGGGGCTCGACCAGGGCGGCCACCTGCTGCTGAAGCGGGCCCTGGCCGCTGTCGGCGTGGGGGAGCGGGTCGAGGTGCGGGGGACGGCGGCCGATCTGGCCGTGCACGTCCGGGCCTGGGCCCGTACCCAGGGTCACGGCTACGACTGGCCGTACGTGGTACGGGGCGCGGCCGCGGGGGCGGCCTGGCGGGGGGCCCAGCCGGCGGGCGGCCGGGACCTGGTGGTGGACCGGGCCTCGCCCGCGTGGGGGTTGGCGGCCCGGGGGGCGCAGGTGGAGGCGGGCGGGCCCGAGTTCGACTTCCCGCTCGACCGGCGGGACGCGGTCTGGACCGACGCCGCCGCCGGGATCTACCGCCAGGCGGTGGCTGCGCAGTGGGACCCGGCGGTGGCCGTCGACTGGGACGAGCCGTTCGAGCTGCCCGACGAGGTCGAGGCCGCCGTGGTCCAGGTCATGACCTACCTGATCGAGAACGAGAACGCCGCCCTGGTCGTCCCGGCCCGGTTCCTGGCCCGCATCCACCCGCATTTCCGGGAGGTGGTGGGCGTGCTCGCCGTGCAGGTGGCCGACGAGGCCCGCCACGTGGAGGTCTTCACCCGCCGGGCCGAGCTGCGCGGGGGGCCGCTCGGCCTGTCCACCGCCGGCGGCCAGGCGTCGCTGCTCACCCTGGTCACCGAGCCCGACTTCGCCCTGGCCCACTTCATGCTGTCCGTCCTGGGCGAGGGCACGTTCCTCTCCCTGCTCTCGTTCCTCGAGCGCTTCGCCCCCGACCCGGTCACCCGCCGGGTCACCCACCTGGCCCTGGCCGACGAGGCCCGCCACGTTGCGTTCGGGATGGCCCACATGGAGGCCGTCCTGGCCGCCGACCCCGGCCTGCGCCCCCGGCTGGCCACCGCCGTCCGCCGCCGCCACGACGCCCTGGCCCACACCGCCGGCCTGAACGCCGAGGTGTTCGACGCCCTGGTCGTCCTGGCCGCCGGTCAGTTCACCCCCGCCGCCATCGCCAAGGGCTTCGGGCGGGTCCAGGCCCTGGAGGCCGACATGGACGACGGCCGCCGCCGCCGGCTGGTCAAGCTCGGCTTCACCGCCGACGACGCCGCCGAACTGGCCGAGTTGCACACGCGGAACTTCATGTAGGAGTTTTCCGGGCCTGCAAGAACCCTGGCGGTACTTCCAGGCCCGGAAAGCCGGGCGCCTGTCAGCCCTTCAGCGCTCCGAGCTTCTCGGCCAGCTTGCTGATCGCGGCGACGACGGGGCCGCTGGGGTCGTAGTCCAGCACGGGGATCTCGGCCCGGTCGGCGTCGAGCACCTCGGTGCTCCAGGGGACCTCGGCCTCCAGGTTGAGCCCGTGGCGCTCGCAGTACTCGGCGATGGCCTGGGCGTCCTCGGGGGAGCGGAGCTTGTTGGCCACCACACCTACCCGGCCGATGGGCAGCTCGCCGGCCAGGGCGGCCATGCGGCGGGCGGTCTCGAACGAGCGGTAGTAGGGCTCGACGACCAGGAGCAGGGCGTCCACGTGGCGGGTGGTGCCCCGGCTGAGGTGCTCGGGCGACGCCTCCAGGTCGAGGATGGACACGGTGTTGTCCAGCTCCTCGATGTCGGCGAGGAGGGCGCTGACCGTGGCGTGGGCCGAGCACAGGCACCCCTCGTCGGCGTGCTCGGGCATGGCCATCTTGAGGACGTGGACCCCGTCGGGGGCCAGGCCGCCGTAGCGGCTGACCACGTCCATCACCGGGTCCTTGAGGGCGGCCCTGGTTTCTCCGGGAGAGGCTGCGTTGAGGCGGCGGGACACCAGGCCCATGGGGAGGGGCTGGATGGCCTCGGCGTGCTCCCGGTCGATGCCGAGGGCGGTGGCCACGTTGGGGTTGCTGTCGCCGTCGACGACGATGACCTGCCGGCCCTGGCGGGCGAAGGTCCGGGCCAGGGTGGACGAAAGGGTGGTCTTGCCGGCGCCACCCTTGCCGGCGACGGCGACACGCAACGACGTCATTGAACCAAGTTCTCCAGGGATGTCTCTTCGACGATCTTGTCGTACCGGGTGAGGTATGCGGACAGGAACCGCCGGCCCTCGCGCAGGGCGCCGGCCCAGGCGTGCAGCCACTCGACGCCCTCGTCGGTCAGCCGGTAGCTCCGGCGGGCGGGCCCGGCGGTGGAGTGCTCCCACCACGAGGCGACCAGGCCGTCCTGCTCCATGACCCGCAGGGCGCGGTACAGCCCGCCGGGGTCCACGTTGCGCAGGCCGAGCTGGGCGATCTGCTCGAGCAGGTCGTACCCGTGGGCCGGCGTCTCGGCGATGAGCAGCAACAGGCTGGCCCGCAGGTAGTTGCGGGGTAGGCCGCCCTGCGGCTCCTCGGTGCTGCGTCCCTTCATAGCCCCCTCCTTGGCCGAACCCGTGTGCGGCGACGTGTGATTTTCAGTATCGGTCAATGGTCGTGGTCGTGCTGGGCCATTGCTCGGTCCCGGGCGCAGGCCTCGGCCTCGTCCGGGGAGTTGTGGCACCAGCAGTCCGGGCTGCACTCGCCGTGGGTGGGCTTCATGAGCTCCTCGAACGAGGCGGCGAACTCCAGGCCGCCCTCGCGGGCACCGGCGTCGGACAGCTTGTACCGGTCGTCCACCCGCTCGACGTAGCCCTCGTCCACCAACCGGTCCAGGTACTGGACGCCGATGTGCGAGTCCACCCCCAGGAAGCGCTCGAGGAGGGTGGCGTCCACCTGGTCCCCGAAGCCCTCGCCCTTGAGCCAGAACATCACCTGCAGGATCTCGCTGCGCCAGTAGAGCGCCCGGAGGGCCTCCGACTTCGGCGGGTGCATTACCTCTTCCACTGGACCTCCTGGAAGCAATGTCTGAATGTCTCTTGAAATGTCGGGCCGGTCCCCGGCGAAATCCGACCAATCTTTCCTGACGGGCCGGACCAGATAGGTGTAGTCTACACTTACTAAACCGAGAAAACGGGGGGAACTTCATGCCGTCGACGAGAGGTCGGGACACCACCGACTCCACGCCCGCGCTCCGTACCCAGACCACCGCGGAACGTACGTCTGAATTGGACGAGGACACCGGTGGGGCGCCCACGGTACGGCTCCGCCGTGACCGGGCGGGCGCGCCCCCCATCCGCGGCCGGGGCACCACCTCGTCCCGCGAGATCGTGCTGCCCGAGGCCCCCGAGGGCAGCGTCGTCCCCGGTGGCACCCGGGGCATCGAGGACTGGCGGGAGAACCCGCTCGACCCGATGGCCCCCATCGGCATCCGTTCCCGAGCCGTCCCGCCGGACGCCTCCCGCATCCGCCTCGGGCCGCTGGAGAAGATCTACCTGATCTGGATGGTCGGTGGTTCGTGCGACGGTTGCACCGTGTCGGTGACCGCCGCCACCCACCCCCGGGTCGAGCACCTCCTGGCCGGCATCATCCCCGGCCTGCCCCGGGTGGAGCTGATCCACACCGTGGTCTCCACCGAGGTCGGCCCGGAGTGGACCCACAACCTGTTCATGGCCGAGCGGGGCGAGCTGGACGCCCCCTACGTCATCACCTGGGAGGGCTCGATCATGGACGAGTCCATCGCCGGTGACGGCTACTGGATGGGCCTGGGCGAAGACCCCCAGACCG
>Ga0310811_10013507_pt1 | contig 10638 bp, 8 predicted proteins | sample YCmetagenome_FD_207642 | JGI IMG/M metagenome (GOLD analysis project Ga0310811, IMG submission 207642) | Soil microbial communities from experimental microcosm in Duke University, North Carolina, United States - YC | ecosystem: Engineered > Artificial ecosystem > Soil microcosm > Unclassified ...
GTCCAGAATGATGAAGCCCTGCATGCGAATGCGCCGGGACAGCACGGTGGCCATCCATCCAGGCAGCCGATCCGGACCGCTTTCCGGCCGTTCGTTGTAGTGGGCGATGAAGCCGCATACCGGCACACGCGCATTCACGTTGAGCAGCGGGTGCACCGCATCGAACACGGTACCGCCCACGCTTTCGAAGTACACGTCGATACCGGCCGGGCAAGCAGCGGCAAGCTGCTGCGCCAGCCGCGGATCGCGATGATCGAGACAAGCGTCGAATCCGAGCGATTCGACAGCGTAACGGCATTTGTCCGCGCCGCCTGCAATGCCAACCACGCGTGCGCCCTTGAGCTTTGCAATCTGTCCGACCACTGAACCCACCGCGCCGGTCGCCGCGCCGACCACCACCGTTTCGCCAGGCTTCGGTTCACCGATATCGAGCAGGCCGACATAGGCAGTGAAGCCCGGCATGCCAAGACCGCCCAGCGCCAGCGAAGGCTGCGCCAGATCGCCGACAGGCATCAGGTTGCTGCCATCTGACAAAGCATAGTCCTGCCATCCCGCATAAGCGACGACGCGGTCACCGGTTTTGAATTGTGAATGATGCGATTCCACCACCCGGCTGATCGTGCCGCCCACCATGGGCGCGCCAAGCGGCACCGGTTCCGCGTACCCCGGGCCGACCTTTTCCATCAGGTTGCGCATGTAGGGATCAAGCGAAAGCCATTCGGTGCGCAAGAGCACCTGCCCATTCTGTGGTCTGGGAATCGGCACTTCTTCCAGACGGAAGTCGGAAGGCGTCGGCAGCCCCATGGGATGCGCTGCAAGAACAATGCGGCGGTTGATGAAATCGTTTTGCGGCATGGCGGTCCAGTCGATATGAAGAAGGAAAGCTTACGTCGTTTGCTTCACGCGCGCGCCGGTCGTGGGCCGTAGCGCAAGGTGAGCAGCGTGCCCAGCGTCAAGGCGATCGTGGCGAAGATCGGGCCGCCCAGCGCCCCGACATGATCGACAAGAATGCCGCCGCCGATCGCACCGCTCGCGATCGCGATCTGAAACGCCGCCACCATCAGGCCGCCTGCTGCTTCGGCGTGATCCGGCGCAGCACGTACGATCCAGGTCTGGAAGCCGACTGGGAAAGCGCCGAAGGCGAAGCCCCACAGCGCAATTGCGATGGCAGTGACGACGGCCGAGGTGCCCGCTATCCACAAGCTGGCGGTCAGCGCAGCGATCAGCGCGCCGCCGAACACGATGGCATGGCGCTCGCTGCGCTCGGCGATGAACGCACCTGCAAAGTTGCCGAAGAATCCGCCGACTCCATACCCAAGCAGAACCGCCGATATGGCGCTGACGGAGAGATGCGTGACGTGTTCCATCAAGGGACGGATGTAGGTAAAGCCTGCGAAGTGCCCGGATATCACGAGCAGGACGGCGATCAGGGCGACGCGCACGTCGATCCGCCCAAGCAATTCGAACAGTACCTTCAGGTTTGGATGGTCTTTCGGCGGCAATGTCGGAATGGCGAAAAGCTGCGCGAGCAGCGTGGCAACGCTGACGGCACCTGCGGCGACGAATGCACTGCGCCAGCCCCATAAATCGCCCATGTAGGCGCCAATCGGCGCCGCACACACGGTTGCGACCGAGACGCCGGTAAGAATGACCGACATCGCGCGCGCGAAAAGCTGTTCCGGCACCAGGCGCATCGCCAGCGCAGCGGCCATCGACCAGAAACCGCCGAGTGCCACGCCCAACAGCACGCGCGATGCGAGCAGTACCGGAAGACTATGCGCGCTTACTGCAAGCGCGTTGGAAAGCACCAGCAATAAGGTCAGCGCGAGGACGACGAATTTGCGGTCGAATTTTCGCGTAAGAACCGGAATGGTGGGCGCGGCAATGGCCCCGACGATGGCGGTGGCCGTTACGGCTTGCCCGGCTGCGCCGTCTGAAACGCCAAGATCGCCGGACATCGCGGTGAGTAAGCTCGCCGGCAGAAATTCGGCCGTGACGAGACCGAACACCCCAAGCGCGAGACTTGCGATGCCGGCCCAATTCGCCGCGGAGACCTGCCCCGCCGAGGCATGGGGAAGATCGGTTGGATCGGCGACGTATCGAGTGGCAGAGCACTCGACGCAGCTGGCATCGTTCATTGCAAACCTCGGATGTTGTTGGAATGTCCGGCAGTTTAGAGCTAATATTCTGGACTTTCCATGCCGTTAAAGCCGAATATCTTTGCCAAACGTCCAAACAAGCAGATCAGGAGAGCATATGGATGCTGCGACCTCCGCGAAAGAAACCAGCGATACCCTGACGCAAATTCTCTTGGGACTGCGCCTGGAGGGCGTCGAATACGGACGCTGCGTGATGCACGAACCGTGGGCGATCGCTTTTCCTCCCAAGCGCGAAGCCAGCTTTCATTTCGTTGCTCAGGGCAGTTGCTGGATGCGTACGCAGACCACCGACTGGATGCGATTGAACACTGGCGACGCACTGCTGCTGCCGCGTAGCACCTTTCACGTCATGGCGAGTTCGCCCGAGGTGCCAACGGTGGATATCGATGCGCTCGCGCGCAAAGTGGTGTCCGAAAACCTGTATCTGGTAAATGGAGAAAGCAACGATGCGTTAACTGCGGCGAATACCGGAGATGCATCGCCGCAGCACATCCTGTTCTGCGGCGCCATGCGCTTCAACCTGGATCCCCTGCATCCCCTGCTCGCGATGATGCCGGACGTGATGCGAGCCTGTGATCTCGCGCAGCGCGACCCGACCGTGCCGGCGATGCTGGAGGCAATGGAACGGGAAATCGCGCTCAATCGCATCGGTTCCTGCGGCATCCTTGCGCGACTGGCGGACGTACTCTCGGCAAGCATCATCCGCGCGTGGGTGGAGTGCGCGTGCAGCGATGCGACCGGCTGGATTGCCGCGGTGCGTTGTCCTCAGATCGGCCGCGTGCTGGCAGCCATTCACAATCAACCTGAGCGGGAATGGTCGGTGGCCGAACTGGCTGAAGTGATGGGCGCGTCGCGTTCCAGCTTCGTCGAAAAGTTTTCCAAGGCGGTCGGCGAAACGCCTGCCAGGTACGTGGCGCGCGTAAAGATGTTTCAGGCACGCCACTGGATTGCGAACGAAGGCATGCGCGTCGCAATGGTGGCCAATCGGCTCGGCTATGATTCCGAAGCTTCTTTCAGCCGCGCCTTTAAACGGATCATTGGCCACCCGCCGAGCGAAGCGCGTCTGGCCTGACAGGCTTTCCCCGTTACGTCAGGGTGCGGTCGCCTCGCCCCAGAAGTTGTACGAGAGCGAGCGCGGCCAGGCGACGTAGCCGGCATCGCCCCGTATCTGAAAACCTGCTTCCCTCAAAAGCTCCGGCACGTTGCGCGTCAGATGGCAACCTCCGGCGATCCTCGACCACCAGGGTTCGATGCGTGCCTGATGCCGGGCCACTTTCGCGTCCGGGGCCAGCCCGTGTTCTGCATAGAAGAGCTTGCCACCCGGCTTCAGCACGCGGCGCATTTCGTGCAGCGCCGCCAGCGGATCGGGAATCGAACACAGCGTATAGGTGCAGACGACGCTATCGAAGCTGGCGGAGGCAAGCGGCAGGCGTTCCGCAGAGAGCGTCACCAGTTCGACCCGCATATCCGTGCGTACGCTGCGACGTTGTGCAAGTGCATGCATCTGCACAGCGGGATCGACGCCGACCAGTTGTGCCACTTTTCTCTTGTCGTAAAACGCGAGATTCAGTCCGGTGCCGATGCCGATTTCCAGCACGCGCCCCTGCGCCCGCGGCACGACCAGCGCGCGCTGGCGCGCAATCGGCGCCAGGCCGCAAGCCGTGTCGAGGAGATACGGCAGCACATGCCGGTCGTACCAGCCGGGACCGTTCTCCACGTTCAGACCGCGCGCCGGGTCATTTCACCGCGACCTGATCGAGAATGTGCTTGGGCACTGGCGCATAGTGCTTGAACTCCATCGTGTAGGTCGCTCGGCCCTGCGTCAGCGAACGCAAGGTGGTCGAGTAGCCGAACATCTCGGCCAGCGGCACTTCGGCGCGCACGATCTTGCCGCCGCCACCGGCGATGTCATCCGTTCCCTGCACCATGCCGCGCCGCGAGGACAGATCGCCCATCACGTTGCCGAGAAAATCCTCCGGCGTTTCAACTTCGACGGCCATCATGGGCTCCAGCAGCACCGGGTTAGCGCGGCGCATCGCGTCCTTGAAGGCCATCGAGCCGGCCATGCGGAACGCATTCTCGTTCGAATCCACGTCGTGATAGGAACCGAAGGTCAGCCGCGCACGCACATCGACCACCGGATAGCCAGCCAGGATGCCGCTCTTCAAGGATTCCTGAATGCCCTTGTCGACCGCCGGAATGTATTCGCGCGGAATCACGCCGCCCTTGATCTCGTCGACGAATTCGTAGCCCTTGCCTGCTTCCAGCGGTTCCAGCGTGATGACCGCATGGCCGTACTGGCCCCGTCCGCCGGACTGCTTGACGAACTTGCCTTCGACATCCGCCGCGATCTTGCCGATCGTTTCCCGATAGGCGACCTGCGGCTTGCCGACGGTCGCTTCGACATTGAATTCGCGTTTCATCCGGTCGACCAGAATCTCCAGATGCAACTCGCCCATACCGGAGATGATGGTCTGGCCCGATTCCTCGTCGGTATGCACGCGGAAGGATGGATCTTCCTGCGCCAGGCGATTGAGCGCCATGCCCATCTTTTCCTGATCGGCCTTGGTCTTCGGCTCGACCGCCTGCGAGATCACCGGCTCCGGGAAGACCATGCGCTCAAGGATGATCACGTTTTCGGTGTCGCACAGCGTGTCGCCGGTCGTCACGTCCTTCAGCCCGACCGCGGCAGCGATGTCGCCTGCGTAGACTTCCTTGATTTCCTTGCGCTCGTTCGCGTGCATCTGCAGGATGCGGCCGAGCCGCTCCTTCTTGCCCTTGACCGGGCTGTACACGGTGTCGCCGGAATTGACGACGCCCGAATACACGCGGAAGAAGGTCAACTGTCCGACGAAGGGATCGGTCATGATCTTGAAGGCGAGCGCAGAGAACGGCTCGTCGTCGCCCGGGTGGCGCTCGATTTCGTGGTCCTGTTCGTCATGACCCTTGATCGCCGGCACGTCGACAGGCGATGGCAAATATTGAACAACTGCGTCAAGTAAAGCCTGTACTCCCTTGTTTTTAAAGGCACTTCCGCACAGCATGGGCACGATTTCGCCGGCAATCGTGCGGCGGCGCAGCGCGCCGACGATTTCCTCTTCGGTCAGTGTTTCGCCGCCCAGATATTTATCGAGCAGCGCTTCGTCCGCTTCCGCCGCGGCTTCCACCATCTTGTCGTGCCAATCCTGCGCCTGGTCCTTCAGCGCGGCCGGAATCTCGCCATACTCGAATTTCACGCCCTGGCTCGCCTCGTCCCAAATGATCGCTTTCATCTTGACGAGATCGATCACGCCCTGGAAATGGTCTTCGGCACCGACCGGCAGCTGGATCGGCACCGGGTTGCCCTTCAGGCGGTCCTTGATCTGCTGATACACGCGCAGGAAGTCCGCCCCGATGCGGTCCATCTTGTTGACGAAAGCCACGCGCGGCACCGCATATTTGTTCGCCTGACGCCACACCGTTTCGGATTGCGGCTGCACGCCGCCGACCGAGTCGTAGACCATGACGGCGCCGTCAAGCACGCGCATCGAGCGCTCGACTTCGATCGTGAAGTCGACGTGGCCCGGCGTGTCGATGATGTTGATGCGATGCTCGGCGAAGTTGCCGGCCATGCCTTTCCAGAACGCCGTGGTCGCGGCCGAGGTGATCGTGATGCCGCGTTCCTGTTCCTGCTCCATCCAGTCCATCGTCGCTGCGCCGTCATGCACTTCGCCGATCTTGTGATTGACACCGGTATAGAACAGCACACGCTCGGTGGTCGTGGTCTTGCCTGCGTCGATGTGCGCGCTGATGCCGATATTGCGATAGCGTTCGATGGGGGTTCTGCGTGTCATGACTAGCCTCTTGTTGTTGTCTGAATCAACGGCCGCCGATGTATGGCTGCTGGTGGAATGCGCATGGTACTGCTTCCCGCAACAATGCATCGTGCGTTACCGAAGGACTGCTATATGCTCCTGAGCACAGGATTTTCAAGTCGAATGAAGGCGCACCTTCAAACCGGCAATGTAAGATCGCTTCGAGAAAAAATGTTGCAAATTCCCATGGATATGGGATGGTCGTCGAATTTTCCGAACAGTAAGATGCATTCCGAACCAGTGATAAAAAAAGCGGCGCCGACGAACGCAGCGCTGGTTCACCTCCCCAGCTTTCCCTTCGTCCTCCTCTCCATTTCAAAAGCAAAGCGCGCCGCACGCAGATCGACGTTGATGATCCGCTTGACCTTCCCATGGCGGCAAGCTTCAGTATGCCGGTGTTTGGGGTTATCATCTCTTGCCATGTCCCGTGCCTTCCGTACCCTGCTGTTGTGGCTCTTGATCGTCGCCCTGCCTTTGCAAGGTGTGGCAGCCGTCATTCGCGTATCCTGCCCCGACCAAGCCGCCACACATACCGCGCATGGCGGTCATCATGCCGAGCACGACATGCAGATGGATGTGGCGCAGCATGACGCGTCGTCGACCCTCGATATTCACCAGACAAAAAACCACGGAAGCAGTTGCGCCAGTTGCTGCATCGGCATCGCGGCCCTGCCTGCATTGCCTGCTGCTCCTAGCGCAAGCCCCGAATCGGAACCCCCCGTGGCAACCGCTACGCCATTTCCAAGCACAGCTGTTCTGTCCGGGCTCGAACGCCCACCCAAACACTCCCTGAGCTGACATAGCTGCAGTGCCGCCGGCACTGTCATGGCTGCCGCTTCGGCCGCCTGAGACGGGAGAAAACATGAAATGCCTATTCATCTGCGCCGTTGCGGCGCAGCTCGGCTTGCTGCTCGTCTCGCGTGCGCAAGTCACCGACCCAAGCGATGCGGGGCTGGCGGTTCCGGCCGCCCGGCATGTATCGGTTCTTGAAGGCAGGAACGATGCACGCGAAATGACGACGCCGGACAAGATCTGGCGTAGCGCCGACGCGGCGGTACTCAACAGTGACGACCGGCCTGCGACCGGAGCGCGGCCGCATTCGACCCCGAATGCGCATGAGCATGACCAACATCGCCATCACGGAGGATCAACATGCGCAAGCATGGAATGACATCACCCCTGCTGCTGGCCTGCATACTGCTCGGCGGCTGCGCCAGCCTCTCGCAGGATGGCGGCGCGAATGCAGTATCTGCGATGACGGCAGAGCGCACCGGACAAACGGTACGCGCGCAGCGCGTAGACGATGCATCGGAGCGTGACTCCGAAGTGGCGCAATTGATTGCGCAGCCGTTGACGGCTGATGCCGCAGTGCGGCTGGCGCTGCTGAACAACCGTAACCTGCAAGCCTCGCTGGCCGAGTTGCGCATGACGGAAGCCGATGCCGTGCAATCCGGACGACTTCGCAATCCCGGTTTCCATTTCAGCCGCCTGCATGGCGACGATACCGAAATCGACCGCGGCATCCTGTTCGACTTGTCCGGCCTGCTGACACTGCCTTTGCGCAGCGATATCGGTCAGCGCCGCTTCCAGCAGGCTACGCTGCAAACCGCAGCGGATGCGATCACGCTGGCTGCCGATACACGCAGCGCCTATTTCAAGGCAGTCGCCGCGCAGCAGGATGTCGCGTATGCCGAACGGGTGCTGACATCTGCCGAAGCTGGCGCCGAACTCGCGATGCAGATGGTCCGGGTGGGCAACTGGAGCCAGTTGGATCAAGCGCGCGAACAGCTCTTTCTCGCCGAGGCGCGAGCACAGCTCGCGGCGGCAAGACAGCAATCGGTCGCGGCGCGCGAGCAGCTGACGCGCCTGCTGGGCCTGTTTGGCACGCAGACCGCTTACGTCTTGCCGGATCGCCTGCCCGATCTGCCACCCTCTGCCGAAGAGATGCGCGATGTCGAATCGCTGGCAATCCGGCAAAGACTGGACCTGCAAATCGCCAAACGCGATGCCGACGCCACTGCGCAGGCGTGGAAACTGACGAAGGCAACTGGCTTCGTCAACGTGTTCGACGCCGGCTACATCAACAAGAGCGAAACCGGGCGCGCGCGGCAGGACGGTTACGACATCTCGTTCGAGCTGCCGATCTTCGATTGGGGCGATGCGCGCAACGCAAAGGCCGAAGCGGCGTACATGCGCGCTGTCCATCGCACCGCGGACATCGCGATTCGCGCACGCTCCGAAGTGCGCGAGCGCTATGCCGCCTATCGCACTGCCTACGATCTTGCTGTGCATTACCGCGACGAAGTACTGCCTCTGCGCAGGCGGGTTTCCGACGAAATGCTCCTGCGCTACAACGGCATGCTGGCAAGTGTTTTCGAACTGCTGAGCGATGCACGTGAACAGGCGGCGACGGTGCATGCCGCGATCGCTGCACAACGCGACTTCTGGCTCGCCGAAACCGCACTGCAGGCGAGCATCAACGGCGGTCGCGCGATCGCCGCAAATGATTAGAAAGAACAACATGCCTACACGTCGACATTTCCTGAGCGCCGGCCTGCTTGCCGCCGGCAGCAGTCTGGTCAGCCGGGTCGGTGCAGCCTCGCTGCCGGAAGCGGCCAGCACCGATAGCGCCGCGACCCAAGCGCCACCCTCGCCGCCGAATGGCCGCCCCTACCACCCGGTCGTGACATTGAACGGCTGGTCGCTGCCCTGGCGCATGCGCGATGGCGTGAAGGAATTTCACCTCGTTGCCGAGCCGGTCGTACGCGAACTCGCGCCCGGCATGAAAGCGAATCTGTGGGGTTACAACGGTCAATCGCCAGGACCCACGATCGAAGTGGTCGAAGGAGACCGCGTACGCATCTTCGTCACGAATCGCCTGCCCGAACATACGAGCATCCACTGGCACGGCCAGCGTCTGCCGAACGGCATGGACGGCGTCAGTGGCCTGACGCAGCGTGCGATCGAACCGGGCAAGACCTATGTGTATGAATTCGTCGCACAACGACCCGGTACCTTCATGTACCACCCGCATGCCGACGAAATGGTGCAGATGGCGATGGGCATGATGGGCTTCTGGGTCACGCATCCGAAGAATCCGGATTTCATGAAGGTCGATCGGGACTTCGTCTTCCTGACCAACAACTACGACATCGCACCAGGCAGCTATACGCCGAAAGTCAGCACGATGCTGGACTTCAACCTGTTCAGCTTCAACAGCCGGGTTTTTCCCGGCATCGATCCGATGGTCGTGCGCCAAGGCGATCGGGTGCGCATCCGCTGCGGCAATCTGACGATGACGAATCACCCGATCCATCTGCATGGTCATGAATTCGAGGTGACCGGCACCGATGGCGGCTGGACACGGCCCGAATCGCGGTGGCCGGAAGTGACGACCGATATTGCGGTCGGCCAGATGCGCGCGATCGAATTCATTGCCAATGCGCCGGGCGACTGGGCCTTCCATTGCCACAAGGCGCATCACACGATGAATGCAATGGGACATCAGCTGCCGACGATGATCGGCGTCGACCAGCGCGCTGCCGCAGAAAAGATCAGCAAGCTGATTCCTGACTACATGGCCATGGGCAGCACGGGCGGCGCGATGGAGATGCAGATGCCGCTGCCGGAAAACACGCTCCCGATGATGAGCGGACGCGGTCCCTTCGGCGATATCGAGATGGGTGGCATGTTCACCACCGTGAAGGTGCGCAAGAATCAGCCGCGCGGGGATTATCGCGATCCGGGCTGGTACGAGCATCCGGTCGGCACGACGGCATACGAATGGCACGGCGACCCGCCGAAGGCAATCCGACATGCCGAAACCGCGCCGGGCGGGCATGACGGACCGCAGCGCGAAGCGGAATTTTCAGTGCGCAAGCCGGCCGCTCGTTCCGGTCACGACGGCCATTAATTTACGCAGGGATGGCAGTCCCGGCCATCTCGCGGCATGCATCGGCACAACGCCGGCATGCCGCGGCGCAATCCTTGCAGTGCTGCATTTCGTGGCGTTCGCATTCGTCACCGCAGGCTTCGCATATTTCCGCACATGTCTCGCACAGCGTGCCGGCCAGCTCGCTATTGCGCGCCATGAAGCCAGCCGCCAATCGGCAGATTTGCGCGCAGTCGATGTCGAGCGCGATACAGCGCGACATTGCCTCGACATCTTTTTCCTTCAGACATGATGCCGCACAGTGGTCGCATGCCGCTGCGCAGGCGTTGCACGCATCGATACAGGATTGAAAGGATTGCTGAGCCATCGTCTTACTCCTTAATGAATTCCTTAACGCAAACGCGTTCCGGATACGATGTGTCAGCAAAACGGCGGCATGGTTCCCGCCGCACGGCGAGATCAATGCTTCGGCACGTTCGCATGCCGAAGCAGCCGCAAACCGTTGAATACAACAAGCAGGCTTGCGCCGACGTCGGCGAAGACCGCCATCCACAGCGTCGCCATGCCGGATACGGCCAGCGCAAAAAACACGGCCTTGATTCCCAGCGCGGCAGCGATGTTTTGTATCAGCACGCTGCGCGTCGCGCGGCTCAATTCGATGAAGTGCGGCAACTTGTTCAGGTCGTCGTCCATGAACGCGACGTCCGCAGTCTCGATGGCAGTATCGCTGCCG
>Ga0310811_10013508_pt1 | contig 10638 bp, 11 predicted proteins | sample YCmetagenome_FD_207642 | JGI IMG/M metagenome (GOLD analysis project Ga0310811, IMG submission 207642) | Soil microbial communities from experimental microcosm in Duke University, North Carolina, United States - YC | ecosystem: Engineered > Artificial ecosystem > Soil microcosm > Unclassified ...
TGCACGATCGGGCCGCCGATGGCGACCGAGCCTCGCTCGACGCTCGCGCGCCTGATCAGCGAGGTGACGCCCGGCGACATCTCGATGACGTTCTTCACGAACGGCGGCGCGGAGGCGAACGAGAACGCGATCAAGCTGGCGCGCTGGTACACCGGCCGCCACAAGATCATCGCCCGCTACCGCAGCTACCACGGCGCGACGGCCGGCGGGATCACGCTGACCGGCGACCCGCGCCGCTGGGCGGCAGAGCCCGGCATCCCCGGCGTCGTCCGGATGTTCGACCCCTATACCTACCGCTGCCCGGCGGGCCATCCCGACCCGTGCCCGGTCTGCACGGGCGCGCCGCACCTCGAGGAGATCCTCCAGTACGAGGGCCCGCACACGGTCGCGGCGGTGATCCTCGAGACGGTGACGGGGACGAACGGCATCATCGTCCCGCCGGACGGCTACCTGCAGGCGATCCGCGAGACCTGCGACAAGCACGGGATCCTCCTGATCGCCGACGAGGTGATGGCCGGCTTCGGCCGGACCGGCAAGTGGTTCGCCGTCGACAACTGGGACGTCGTCCCCGACATCATCACGATGGCGAAGGGCATCAACTCCGGCTACGTGCCGCTCGGCGCGATGTCGATTCGCGAGCCGCTCGCCGCGTGGGTGCGCGACAAGTACTTCGCAGGCGGCCTCACCTACAGCGGCCATCCGCTCGCCTGCGCGGTCGGCGTCGCGTCGATCGAGGCCTTCCGCGAGGAGGGGATCGTCGAGCACGTCGCGGAGCTGAGCGAGGCGTTCCGCGAGGCGCTCGACGGCCTTGCCGCAAAGCATCCGTCGATCGGCGAGGTGCGCGGTCTCGGCGCGTTCTGGGGCCTCGAGCTCGTCAAGTCACGCGAGACGCGGGAGCCGCTCGTCCCGTTCAACGGCGCGGGCGAGGACGCAGTGCCGGTGACGCGCCTCTCGAAGGCTGCGCTCGAGCGCGGCCTCTATCTGATGACGCATTGGAATGTCGTGATGGTCTGCCCGCCTCTCACGATCACGCGCGAGGAGCTCGACGAAGGAATCGCGATCCTCGACGACGCGCTCTCGATCGCCGACGAGTACTACACGGGCTGAGCTCGAGGTGCTCGCCGTCGGGGCCGGCGCCTAGACTTCCCGGCGTGACCACGGCGCCGACGACAGAGCTCTGCCTGCGCTGCGGCGCCGAGCTGGAGTGGCGTCACGGAACCTGGCAGTGCCCGAAATGCCGCTTCAAGCTCGGCTGCTGCGAGGGTGAGGCAGGCGATTGTCGCGACCCGGGCTAGAGGAGCTCGAGGCGGCGGGCTTCGAGCCGGAGTCGGGCGAGCTCTATGTCTCGCTCGCCTGGCTCGTCAGCGGCTCGGTGCCGGTCGCCGACGACGAGCTGAACGCGGCCCGCCGCCGCGCCATGTTCGTGCTCGCTGCGGGCGGCGATCCCCATCGTGAGCTCGACCTGAACTCGGTCGCGGCGGAGCGGCTCGCGGAGGAGCTCGACGCTCCCGCGCGTCGGGAGGCGCTCCTCGACGCCCTGTCGGAGCTCGAGACCGAGGGGCTGCCGTCCGTCGCCGCCGGCGTCGCGGCGCTCCGGGGCGACCCGGATCTCGCCTGGCGGAGCTTCGGGCTCGCGATCCTCGCGGACGAGCTCGCGGACGAGTAGCGGCAATCCGGCGACTCGCCGGAGGTCCGCCTACACTGGGCCGCCGTAGCCATCTCGAGCCCCGATCCCCGTCGCCGGGTCAAGCTCCCGCGCACTCTCCCCCGCGGCCGCCGCCTCGAGCCCTACTCGCGCGCGGACGCGCCCTATTTCCGGAGCCCCGGCTTCTACGTGCGCGTCGGCGGCCTCGCCGCGCTCGTCGGCGTCGCCGTCTGCCTGCTCGTCCTCCGCGCCTGGTCGATCCAGATCCTGCACGGGCCGGCGTACACGTCGCTCGCGAACGGCCAGGCCTACCGCACGGTCGACCTCGCGGGACCGCGCGGGCCGATCGTCGACTCGAAGGGCCGCGTGCTCGCCGGCACGACGGGCCATCTCGTCGTCGCCGCGGACGTCGCCGCGCTCGGCGAGATCGACGACAAGGGCTGGCATCCGACGAGCGAAGGGCTCGCCTCGCTCGCGAAGCTCTCGAAGCTCGCGCACGTGCGGGTTCCGACACTCGTGGCGCGCATCCGCCGCTCCGTCGTACGCTCGCCGTTCGCGCCCGCCGTCGTCCTGCCGCGCCCCGAGAGCACCTTCGCCGCGTACCTCGAGGAACGCGGCAGCGACTATCCCGGCTTCAAGGTCACCGGGCTGCCGGCGCGGAGCTACCCGCAGGGCGCGTTCGGGAGCGAGTTCCTCGGGCTGCTCGGCGAGGTGAGCCCGCAGATGCTCTCGACGTCGCTCTACGCGCACGCGAAGTCGGGCGAGACGGTGGGAACGTCGGGCGTCGAGGCGACCTACGACCGCTTCCTGAACGGCGGCTTCACGCGCGCACGACTGCGCGTCGACTCGCAGGGCCGCGTCGTCGGGCCGCTCGTCACGAGGAAGGACGCCCGGCCGCTGCCGACGCTGCAGCTGACGATCGACGCACAGCTTCAGCGGGCGGCGGAGAAGGCGATCCGCCACGGGCTCGCGCTCGCACACGCGAACGGCCACGCCGACGCCCAGGCCGCGGCCGCGGTCGTCATGAACCCGTGGACGGGTGGCGTCTACGCGCTCGCGAGCTATCCGACGTACAACCAGGTCGCGGCGGCGCGCGACCCGGCGTATCTCGCGAGCCTCTACAAGGACTCGGGCCCGAACCCCCGCCAGCTGAACCAGGCGACCCAGGGCCTCTATCCGACCGGCTCGACCTTCAAGCCGATCGTCGCCGAGGCGGCCCTCTCGGAGGGCCTGATCACGCCGTCGACGCCGCAGCTCTGCAGCGGCTCGTTCACGCTCGGCGGCTACACCTTCCACAACGTCGAGGCCGGGGTCTACTCGAGCATGAGCCTGGAGACCGCGCTCGCCGAGTCGTGCGACACCTGGTTCTACCGGCTCGGCGACAGGTTCTTCGCCAACGGCAGCCAGGGCATCCAGCGGTGGGCGCACCGCCTCGGCCTCGGCCACCCGACGGGCTTCGACGTCCCCGGAGAGGCGCACGGCCTCGTCCCGACTCCCGCCTGGCTGCGCGCCACGCAGCACACGCCGTGGTACGAGGGCCAGACGATCAACCTGTCGATCGGCCAGGGCTACCTGCAGGTGACGCCGCTGCAGCTCGCCGTCGCGTACTCGGCGCTCGTGAACGGCGGCACGGTGGTACGGCCGCATGTCGCGAGCGCGATCCGGCGCGGCGCGTCCGTGCAGCCTCTGCACATCAAGCCGGCCGGGCACGTCAAGCTGACGGACGCCTGGGCGATCAAGCAGGGGCTCTACATGGCGGCGCACTCGCCGGGCGGCACCTCCGCGTCCCTCTTCGCGAACTTCCCCGTCCCGGTCGCCGGCAAGACCGGCACCGCGGAGACGGGCCGCGGCGACAGCGACCACTCGTGGTACGCGTCATGGGCGCCGGCGGGCAACCCGAAGGTGGTCGTCGTCGTCCTGATCGCGCACGGAGGCTTCGGCGCCGAGGCGGCAGGGCCCGCGGCCCGCGACATCTACCAGGCGTTCTTCAAGCTGAAGAACTGGAAGCCGTAGACGACGTCAGCGCTGCCGCCGCGAGCTCGCGAGCGACTAGACTAGCGAGCAGCTAGGGAGAGAATCGATGTTGCCTGCGAGTCGCCCGTGAATGCAGGAGACATGTCCCGTGTGCAACGCGCGCGCCTTAGTCGCTACTGGTGGGGACTGGGCTGGGAGACCCGCGCCTCGGTCGCGGCGATCGCGATGTCGGTGATCGCGCTGGCCGGGTTTCTCGCGGTGTCCTGGATCGGCACTTCGGACGCGGCAGGAGTCGCAGCGCGGCAGACCTACGTGCCGTTGACGACGACCGTGACAAAGGTCTCCCGCCTCAAGGAGCACGGCGCGGTCGTCGTGAGGCGCGTGCCTGTAACCGAGCGCATCTACGCCAAACCCGTCACCGTCCAGGAGACGCGCACCCTGGTGACGCCGAGCGGCACAAAGGTCGTGACGAGGCCGGTGGTCCGTTATCAGCCCGTCTATCGCAAGCAGATCGTAACGGTGGACGGTCGACCCGTCACCGTCAACCGAGTCGTGACGAACACGCGGATGCTCACCGACACGCAAATGCTCACGGTGACCAACGAGCGCGCCTCAACTGTCGTGCAACAGGAGACCGTGAACCAAACGCAGACTGTGAATCAAACGATCGTCAGGACGGAGACATCGCCTCCCGACACCGTGACGGTCACGGCGCCTGGCAACACCGTCACCGAGACGGTCGCCACGACGTTCATCGTCACGGTGACCATGCCGGTGGTCACGGTGACGATCGGAGGATGACCACCGGTGGCGTCTCCGCTCGCGCGGAGGCCGTGTACCAGCTCAGCGCTGCCGGCGGAGGCGCGCCCGGCCGCCGCCGGCCGGAAACTCGTCGAGAATCGAGACGCCGACGGCCTGGTAGCCGCCTTCGACGTCGGCGACCTCGCGCTCGAACGACACCGGCTTCTCGGCGCAGCGACCGACGGGAAGGTGTCCCTCCTCGAAGCCGCTCCGATGGACGTAGAGGCGCTCGTCCTCCTCGGTCCGGATGAAGCCGAAGCCCTTTGCGGCGTTGAACCAGAGCATCTTCCCTCGCATCTGCCGCTTCGCCGCCTTTCGCTCGAGGGCGGGCCCATCGCTCGCTCCGCAAGGCCAGCCTAGCAGGGGTCTGGGCGACCGGACTCAGGAGCGCGGGTCCTGATCCTCGACGAGGACGGCGGCATCGCCGCGCTTCGTGACGATCTGGTAGCCGTCGCCGCGGAAGAGCACGTCCTCGATCTCGGGCAGGTCGTGCCCCGGGGCGACGACGAAACGCGTCGCGACCTTGCGCACGTCTTCGTAGATCGCGAGCGTCAGCGGCAACCGCAGCGTGCAGTCGACATTCGAGCATTCGCACAGGAACTCGTAGAGGTGGTCGTCGTCGTGCGTCGCGGCGATGTCCGCGATTCGCTCGTTGAGGTCGCGAAAGATCACCTCGTTCTTCGCCAGCCGCTCCTCGCGCGCGTCCACGCGAGGCACGGTAGCCGGGATGCGGGCGCTGCGGCGTCCCGCCCGGCGATCAGAATCGGCACGATGCCGGCGCCGCCGAGCCACCGCTACCTCGTGCGTCCCGGGCGACTCTGGACGCGCGAGCGGGGCTTGCTGCTCGCTTTGCTCGCCGTCGTCGGGCCGGGGATCCTGGCCGGGCTCTCGGATGACGACCCGGCCGGGATCACCACCTACTCGATTCTCGGCGCCGATTTCGGCTACCGGCTCCTCTGGACGCTCCTCCTCTCGACGGCGGCGCTCGTCCTCTTCCACGAGCTCGCCGTCCGGCTCGGCATCGCCACCGGCAAGGGGCTCGTCAGCGTGATCAGGATGCGCTACGGGTCGAGAGCCGGCTTCGCGTCTGCCGGCTTCCTGATCGTCGCGAACCTCGGCACGACCGCGGCCGAGCTCGCGGGTATCGCGGCGGGCCTCGAGATCGGGGGTGTCTCCCGGTACGTGAGCGTTCCCCTCGCGGCCGCGGCGGTGACGACGCTCGTGCTCGCCGGCAGCTTCCATCGCGTCGAGATAGTCCTGCTCGTCATCGCCTCGGTCTTCATCACGTACATGGCATCCGGCATCCTCGCGCACCCGCACTGGAGCGAGGCCGCGCGGGGCCTCGTCGTCCCCGCACTACCGTTCGAGCGCCATGCGGTCCTCGTGGCCACCGCAACACTGGGGACGACCCTCGCGCCGTGGGGCCTCGCCTTCATCCAGTCCTATGCGGTCGACAAGAAGCTGAAGCCGAGCGACTGGAGGTTCGAGCGGATCGATGTCGTCGGCGGCGCCGTCGCGACCGGGGTGATCGGCTTCTTCGTCGTCGTCGCGTGCGCCGAGACTCTCCACCGCAGTCGCCTGCACATCACGGACGCCTCGAACGCTGCCCTCGCTCTGAAGCCGCTCGCCGGAAATCTCGCCTCGACGCTCTTCGCCGTCGGCCTCGTCGGCGCGGGGCTGCTCGCCGCGGCGATCCTGCCGCTCTCGACGTCCTACTCCGTCTCGGAGTCCTTCGGCAAGGAGGGGAGGATCGACGGCACGCTCCGCACGGATCCGATCTTCTTCTCGACGTACATCGCGATGACGGCGGTCGCGACGACCATCGTGCTCATCCCCGGCGCGCCGCTCGTACGGATCCTCTTCCTGACCCAGGCCGTCAACGCCGTGATGCTCTTACCGCTGCTCGGGATGATCGCGCACCTCGCCCGCGACTCGAAGCTGATGGGCGAGCTCAGGATCGGAACGATTAGCGCGGCCGTGGCGTGGGCGACCACCGCGGTCATCGCGGTCACGGTCGTCGCGCTCGGCGTCGTGAGCGTGCTGCCGGGCCGCTAGCGGGCAGAGCTCTCGGATCAGTCCGGAAGCCAACCCTCTCGGTACGAAGTCGGCTTGCGCTTCGTGTACGGGGCGTAGGCCTCCTGCGCGTCGGTTGTCTCCCGCTCGACGCCGGCGCCGTGGCGCGATGCCGCCTCGTCCACGGTGTAGCCGCCCCAGTCCGCGCCGGTCGAGCGGCTGCGGGCGCCCACGGCGAGCACGACGGAGCTCGCGCTCCCGGTTCCGACGATCACGTGCTTCGTGCCGGCCGGGCAGTGCACGAAGTCCCACTGCCGAAGCAGGCGCTCCTCCCCTTCGACGATCAGGAGCGCCTCGCCGGCGAGCACGAGGAAGTCCTCCTGGTCGGCCTCCCAGTGATACATCGCCATCGGCTCGCCGGGAGCGAGGACGCTCACGTTGATCCCGAGCTGCTCGAACCCGGAGTCGCCCTCGAAGACGCAGATCGCCGGCCGTCCCGGCCCTTCGCGCCAGGGCGCCTCGCGCGCATTGAGGACGAACCAGCCGTCCCCCGCCGGGACAAGCCCGTGCTCGGTCGGTTCGAGCGGCGCCTCGGGAGCCATGGACGGGAGCTTGCCGGACCGGCGGTGGGGCGCGCCTCGATCACGCCGGGGTCTGCGACCTCCGGCGATGCCGGCCTGCCCGGGCTGTTGTCGGATCTATGCCTTGACCAGGTGATACGCGGTCGGCCTTGCCTTGCGGACCGGGGGCGGCACCTTCTGGTCGGACAGCTCGAGCACGTCGTGGGTGCCGATCAGACGCCAGGCGGCACCGAACAGAGCCTCGACGTGATCACGGTCCATGCCGCGCGGCAGGAAGATCCGGCGGCGGCGGGTGAAGGCGAGCACGAGTAGCGTGGCGTCGTCGCCTGCGAGTGACGTGATTCCCTCGGCCGCAAGCGAGGCCGCCTCGTCCGGAAGGCCTTGAATGCAGCCCAGGTCGTAGATCAGTGCGTAGCCCCCCGGCGCGGCGAGTGTCCCGAGGTTGCTGACGTCGCCGACTATCCAGCGGACGTCGGCGCCTGCTTCAGCCGCCCGTTCCCGGGCCTTTGCGATCGCGCGCTCCTCGAGGTCGACCGCAGTGACGTCCCAGCCCTGCTTCGCGAGGTGGATCGCGTCGCGGCCCTTCCCGCACCCGACATCGAGCGCTCGGCGGCCGACGCCCGCCGTAGCCCCGGCGAGCACCCGATCGAGGATTTGCGACCCCGGCGCGTTGTCCCAAGGGGTGAACCCGAGGCGGTACAGCAGCCCGTACGGCAGCACGTGATCGATCTTGACGCGCGCCACTCATGCCGTCAACGAGGACGGGCCTGCGCCACGAGGCCGGACTCATGGACGGCTACCACTACGCGGTCACGGGCGTCGACCGTGCGCAGGATGTGGCCGACGTGGACGAGCCCATCTTGAGCAGAAGGCCTACCCGGCGAGCAGCATTCGGAGCATCTGGCTCGCGGGCGCGGTGTGCCGGATTCCTGTCAGTCGTAGTTGCGGATGACGCGGACGCTGACGGCCAGCATGATCGCGGCTGCGACCGCGACCACGAGGTAGCCGAGGCCGATCGTCTCCCAGCGCGCGTCCTGGAGGATGAGCGAGCGCAGCGCCTCCATCACGTAGGTCACGGGATTGAACGTCGCGGCGATCTCCATCGGCCGTGTCAACAGGTTGCGCGGCACGAAGTTCGGCGTCAGGAACAGGAGCGGGAAGAACACGAGCCCCGCCGAGTTCGTCGCCGCTGCGCTGCGCGTCTTGAGGGCGATCACCTGCATGAAGCCGGCATAGACGATCGCCCAGCCTGCGGTCAACAGGATCAGGAGCACGAAGCCGGGCACGCCGCTCGCGATCCTGATCCCGAACGCCAGACCGAGCAGCACGATCACGCTCGCGATCAGGAGCGCCTTGACTCCCTCTGCGACGAGGCGGCCGATCACGATCGAGCTGCGGTGAACCGGAGTCGCGCGCAACTTGTCGAAGTAGCCACCTTCGATCTCCTCGACCAGGAACAGCGCGGCGCTCCCGAAGGAGGCCGCGAGCAGCATCGAGCTCGGCAGCTGGAAGGCGCCGTACCCCTGCCCGTGCAGGAACGCGGTCGATGAGCCCGGGAAGATCCGTGCCGCCTGGCCGACGTTGACGACCAGGAAGAACAGCGGGATGAACAGCGTCGGGACGATCGCCTCCGGCGTGCGGATTCCCTCGCGCAGGGCCCGCCGCGCGAGGACCCATGCCTGGGTCATGCCTTCACCTCCTGCACCTCGCCCGCGACGTGCGTGCGAGCGCGCCCCGTCGCATCGAGGAACACGTCGTCGAGCGTGGCATCGCGCGCGAGGCCGAGCCGCTCCCGAAGCTCGGTCTTCAGCTGCGGCGGCGTCCCCTCGCGCACGATCCGGCCGCCGTCGATGATCGCCAGCCGGTCGCAAAGCTGATCGGCCTCCTCGAGGTACTGCGTCGTCAGGAACACCGTCGTGCCGCGCTCGTTGATCCGCCGGACCTCGTCCCACACGGTGACGCGGCTGGCCGGATCGAGCCCGGTCGTCGGCTCGTCCAGGAACAGCACCTCCGGCTCGTGCACGAGTGCCGACGCGAGGTCGAGGCGCCGCTTCATGCCGCCCGAGTAACTCTTGATCCTGCGATCTGCCGCGTCGGTCAGCTCCACCAGCTCGAGCAGCTCCTCGGCCCGGCTCGACGCGTCGTGCGCGGAGAGGTCGAACAGCCTGCCCTGGAGCACGAGCAGCTCGCGGCCGGTCTGGCGGCCGTCGAGGCCCGCCTCCTGCAGCGCCACGCCGATCCGCCTGCGCACCGCATCCGGCTCCCGTGCCACGTCGAGGCCGGCGACGCGAGCCGTGCCCGCCGAGATCGACAGCAGCGTGGTCAACATCCTCACCGTCGTCGACTTGCCCGCGCCGTTCGGGCCGAGGAAACCGAAGATCTCACCGGACTCGACGCGAAGATCGACGCCCCGGACGGCCTCGACGGTGCCGGCCCGGCTGCGGTACGTCTTCACGAGCCCCTCTGCGTCGACGGCCGGAGCGGGTGCACGATCCCCCTGCGCGGCCGGCAGCATGCTCGCTGCTTCCCCCACGTCTTGCTACCCCCTTCGCTCGACCGTTCTCCGCTTGGACACGGCGGAACCGAGAAACTCATCGCCGCGAGGCGAAAATCCCGGCCCGCATGACGAATCGGCCCGGAGCTTGCCGGACCGGCGGGCCCCCGGTTACGCTAAGGCTTCTCCGCGCCGGTGTCGAAAAGAGGGTCGGGGTCGATGTCTGACGCACTACTCGACAGTCTTCGTGCCGCCGTGGAGGCTGCGCCCGACGACGTCCCGCTCCGGCTGCATCTCGCCGAGCTCCTGGCGTCTCTCGGCAGGCGCGACGAGGCAGTCCGCCAGGCGGCGGCGGTCCTGCAGCGCGACTCCGGCAACGTCTCCGCGCTTCGGCTCATCGGTGCCGGGGCCGACGACGCGCCGGACGCGCCGGCGGAGGACGAGAGCGCGGCAGAGACGCTGCGCCGCCTCGACCGGGAGCTCGACGGCCTCGTGCCTCCGATGTACGTCTCCTCCGGAGTGGGCCCGGACGAGGAGCCCGTCGGGGAGGCGTACGACCCGGAGCCGGCCGCCTCCGGCTCGCCGACGTCGGCGGCATGGAGGAGGTGAAGGCCCGCCTCGAGGCCGGCTTCCTCGCGCCGCTCCGGAACCCCGAGCTCGTGCGCCTGTACGGGAAGTCGCTGCAGGGTGGCTTGCTCCTCTACGGCCCGCCGGGCTGCGGGAAGACCTTCATCGCCCGTGCGCTCGCGGGCGAGATGGGCGCCCGCTTCCTCGCGGTCGGCCTCGCCGACGTGCTCGACATGTACGTCGGCCAGAGCGAGCGAAACCTGCGAGAGCTCTTCGACACCGCCCGGCGGAGCGCGCCGTGCGTCGTCTTCCTCGACGAGGTCGATGCGCTCGGGCAGAAACGGACGCATCTGAGAAACAACGCGGCCCGCGGCACGGTCAACCAGTTGCTCTCGGAGATGGACGGCCTCGAGCAGAACAACGAGGGCGTCTACGTACTCGGCGCGACGAACCATCCATGGGACGTCGACGTCGCGCTCCGCCGTCCGGGGCGGTTCGACCGGATGGTGCTCGTCCTGCCGCCCGACGGGCCGGCGCGCGAGGCGATCCTGCGATACCACCTG
>Ga0310811_10013509_pt1 | contig 10637 bp, 10 predicted proteins | sample YCmetagenome_FD_207642 | JGI IMG/M metagenome (GOLD analysis project Ga0310811, IMG submission 207642) | Soil microbial communities from experimental microcosm in Duke University, North Carolina, United States - YC | ecosystem: Engineered > Artificial ecosystem > Soil microcosm > Unclassified ...
TTCGTCCTACACACGATCGGTAAGGCACTGGTCCGGGCTTTGGAGTGGGCGGCGGTGATCGCGGCCGTGTTCGGTGCGATCTGGTTCGCCGCCAGGGGCATCTACCAGGTCGCCCATTGGTTGGTGGTGCACTGGCGCACCACCCTCACCACCCTTGTCGTCACCGCTTGTTGGGTGCGGTTCGGGTGGCGGCCGCTGGCGATCGGCACCTCCTGGACGGTCGAGGCGCTCGGGGTGTGGTGGCTCATCGCCTGGCAGCTCGGCGAACTCACCTTCTTCGATTGGCCGGCACCTGCGCGGCTGGTGGCTGCGCTGGACCCTCTACGCCCGCCGGATGCCGAAGTGGTTCCGCAACTGCCGGCTGTCCATCACCGATACCGGCCAGGGGGTAACGGTGTTCGTCAACCCGTTCAGACGTACCGGGGTCGCACCGAAGACCAAACCCCGCCGCGACCAACTACCCCGGATCATCGGGGTCCGGTCAGGGGCGTCCTGGGACGAGGTCCGGGTGCGGCTGGTGGCCGGGCAGAAACCGGAGGACTTCGACCTGGTGGCCAGGGAGCTGGCCGTGGCCAGGGGCGTGACCCGCTGCCAGATCCGGGAGCTGGACCCGGACGTGGTGTCGGTCGACTTCCAACGCCGCAACCTCCTCGCCCAGATTGTGCACGCCCCGGAGCTGGCCGACCTCGTCAACGTGGCAGGGAAGGAGGTTGATCTGCGGCAGGTGTGGTCGGGGCGCACCGAGTACGGCCACGACTGGCACCAACCGCTGCTCGGCGGCCACACCCTGACCGCCGGCGCGACCGGGGCCGGGAAGGGGTCGGTGATGTGGTGCCCGCTGGTGGCCATAGCTCCGGCCATCCGCGACGGCCTCGTCCGGGTGTCCGGTATCGACCCGAAAGGCATGGAACTCGCCTACGGGCGCCGGATCTTCCACCGCTACGCCGTCACCGCCAAAGATGCGCTGGCCGTGCTGGATGAGGTGACCGAGGAGATGGAACGCCGTAAGGAGGTCTACGCCGGGAAGGTCCGCACGGTCGACATCACCGCGGACTGCCCGCTGGAGCTGGTCGAGTTCGACGAGATCGGCGCCCTGACCCGCTACATCTCCGATCGCAAGGTCCGCGACCAGATCAACGACCGCCTCTCCGTGCTCACCACCCAAGGGCGGGCGCTCGGGATCACCATCCGGGGCTACGTGCAGGAACCGACCAAGGACACCGTCCCGGTCCGGGACCTGTTCCCCCGCCGGATCTGCCTGCGAGTGGCGACGAAGTCGCACGTGGGGATGGTGCTGGGGGAGCACGCCTACGACCGGGGCGCCTGGGCCAACCGCATCGGGGAGTCCGAAGCCGGGGTGGGTTACCTGTTCGGCGAGGGCATCCGCGAACCGCTGCGGATCCGCGCCGGGTGGGTGTCCGACGACCAGATCAAAGCCCTGGAGACCTTCGTGGCCACCGCCGAACCGGCCATGGCCACCGGCCAACTCCTGGAGCTGCCCGCCCGTGTCCAGCGCTCGACCGGAGGTGTCGCATGACAACCGAGACCATCGAGACCACCGCCGGGCCGGACCTGATCGACCAGGACCAGCTCACGCGCGCGCAGAAAGCTCTGCTCGCGCTATCCGCGGACGTGGCCGAGCAGCTGGCCATCGAGTACGGGGTGTGCGTGCGGCCGCTGGCCATGCGCCGCATCGACCTCGCCACCGGCCGCATCGACGTCGTCCCCGTCCCATGCGGCGCGACCAACGAGGCCAAGTGCGCACCCTGCGCGGACAAGGCCCGCCGGCTGCGCATTGTCCAGTGCCGGGAGGGATGGCACCTCGAGCACGAACCCAACCCCGAACCACCGGCACCGACCGGCCGTCAGAAGGACCTGATGGCCATCCGCGCCGACCTGCACACCGCCTACCGCGAAAGCCGGGAAGCCGGCGACGAGCGGGAGTGCGAGGAGCTGGCCGAGACGGTGGCCGAGCTGGACGCCGAGATCCGCCAGGCCGGAGTCCGGGGTCGGCTCGAACCGCTCGACCCACCGGCCAAACGGACGGTGAAGCGGTCGACCCGGCGGCGGCAGGACGCGCCGAACCTCCCCCGGCGCCCGGTTGAGAAGCGCACCGTGGGCCAGGTCTACGGCGGCCGCTACCGACCCTCCACCTTCCTCACCCTGACCCTGGACTCCTACGGGCGGGTCAACTCCGACGGCGCCGCACTCGACCTCGACACCTACGACTACCGCCGGGCCGCCCGAGACGCGATCCACTTCCCGGCCGTCGTGGACCGGTTCTGGCAGAACGCCCGCCGCTGCGTCGGGTGGGAAGTGCAGTACTTCGGCGCCGTCGAACCCCAACGACGCGGCGCACCGCACTTCCACGCCGCAATCCGGGGCACCATCCCACGCTCCGAGCTACGTCAGATCGCCGCCGCGACGTATCACCAGGTGTGGTGGCCTGACCACGACACCCTCCGCTACAGCGGTAAGTCGATGCCCGTGTGGGACCCGAGAGCCAAGGGGTTCGTCGACCCGGACACCCGCGACCCGCTGCCCACCTTCGACCAGGCCTGCGAGGACCTGGAGGACCCGGCGCACGTGGTGCGGTTCGGGGCTCAGGTGCACGTCAAGGGAATCCTCGGCGGCACCGAGGAAGCCGGCCGCCACGTCGGCTACCTCACCAAATACCTGACCAAGTCCGTGCACCAAGCCGCCGGGCTGGCCGAGGACGCCACCAACCGGCAACGCGAACACGCCCGACGCCTCGTCGCGCAGCTGCGCATCACTCCGTGCTCGCCACGGTGCCCGGTGTGGCTGCTCTACGGCGTCCAGCCCAAGAGCGTGCGGATGACCACCGAGCCGGGGGCGTGCAAAGCGAAGGCGCACCGGCCGGAGTACCTGGGCATCGGGGGCCGGCGGGTGCTGGTGTCGCGGAAGTGGTCGAACAAGACCCTCGATGACCACCGCGCCGAGCGCACCGCATTCGTTCGGCAACTGCTCACCGACGCCGGCATCCAACCCGCGCACGCGGTCGAGGACGGGCCGTTCATGTGGGAACGCACCAAACCCGGCGACAGCGACGTCCCCACCCGACCGACGCTGCTCATGGCCGCGATCAACCAACGCCAGCGATGGCGGGCCGAGTACCTCGCCGCCCAGATGAAAGCCGGCGAACCACTCGACGATAACCGTTCGGCAACTGATGATCACGACTCCGAGAGGCGGGCGGCATGAACTCCACACAGAGGACGCCCGAGCGGCTGACGATCGAGCAGGTCTGTGCTGAGCTCCAGGTCGCCCGGTCCACGTTCTACGAGTGGCGGGTCAAGGGGCGCGCGCCTCGGTGTCTGAAGCTGCCTAACGGGGAGATTCGGATCCGGCGGGCTGACCTCGACCGGTGGCTCGACGGGCTGGAAGAGGCGGCCTAATGGAGAGCACGTTCGACGTGCTTATCTGGTCCATCCGAACCAAGACCGGAGCAAAGGGACGGAAGTCCTACACGCTGCGGTGGCGAGTGGTGCTGCAGCAGTTTTCGCGGACGTTCGCTACGAAGGCGCTCGCGGATAGTTTCCGATCCGATCTGATCAGTGCACAGCGGCGGGGGGAAGCCTTCCGGGTCGCGGACGGCTTGCCAGTGTCGATGGCCCGCAAGACCGGTGGCAGCTCGTGGTTCGAGTTCGCGCAGCGCTACATCGACACGAAGTGGCCCCGTGCGGCTGGCAAGTCCCGGGCTGGCAACGCCGACACCATGGCGACAGCCACGATGGCGCTCTTGGCCACCGATCGGGGCCGGCCGGACGTGCTCGTCCTCCGCAAGGCGATGACCGGATGGGCGTTCAACGCCAAGCGGCGGGACCAACCGAGGCCGCCAGAGGTCGAGCGAGCGTTGAAATGGCTGGCCACCAACACGGTCGCTATGTCGGAACTGGACGATCCGGCGGTCGTGCGGCGAGTCTTGGAGCAGATTTCGGTCCGGATGGACGGTAAGCCAGCGGCCGGCAAGACCGTCGCTCGCAAGCGGGCGGTGTTGTTCAACTCGCTTGAGTACGCGGTCGAGTGGAAGCTCCTGACCCGCAACCGGTTGTCAGAGATCAAGTGGTCGGCGCCGAAGGAGGTCAAGTCGATCGACAAGCGGGTGGTGATCAACCCGAGGCAAGCGGTTGCTCTGCTGCGGGTGGTCGGCACCCAGGCCATTGACGGGCAACCACGTCGATCGTCGGGGCCGATGCTGGTCGCGTTTTTCGGGGCCATGTACTACTCCGCCCTCCGACCGGAGGAAGCGGCGATGCTCCGCAAACAAGACCTGGCCCTGCCCGCCGACGGCTGGGGCGAGCTGCTGCTCTCGGAGGCGGCACCGGTTGCTGGTGCGGCATGGACTGACTCAGGTCAACGCAGGGACCGTCGTCAGCTCAAGCAGCGCGCCAGGGGAGAGGTCCGGACCGTTCCCTGCCCGCCCCCGTTGACGGCGTTGCTGCACACCCATCTCTCCCAGCACGGGACTGCTAGCGACGGGCGCCTTTTCCGTAACCTCCTCGGCGGAGACTTGGCAGAGTCCACGATTGCCAGGGTGTGGGACAACGCGCGCCGGGCTGCGCTGACCGACGAGGAGTACCGGTCACCGCTCGGTCGTCGCCCCTACGACCTTCGCCACGCCTGTGTGTCGACGTGGCTGGGGAGTGGTGTGCCGTCCACCCAGGTAGCCGAGTGGGCGGGTCACTCGGTGGCCGTCCTGCATCAGATTTACGCGAAGGTAATAGCCGGCCAGGAGGCGAGTGCTAAACGTCGCATCGAGCTCGCCCTGGGGCTGGATCCGGGTGCTCAGGCTCTGGAAGCTGGACCACAAATAGACCACAGAGAATCGGGGTCGGCCGGATATGGCGGGACTCAGCCGGACAAACCATGATCAACGGAGAGTTGCATCTCCGCAGGTGGGAGAGGTGAACGTCCTGGTGAGAGGTGGTGCCCCCGGTCAGACTCGAACTGACACTGGACGGATTTTGAGTCCGCTGCCTCTGCCGATTGGGCTACGGGGGCGTGATGTGACATCGCGGTTAACGCCGAGGACATCACATGGTGGGGTCAGAGTAGCCCGGTAGGCTCGAACACCCGGTCCCGACCCGACCTTTTGGAGACCACTGTGACTCAGGCCGCCGGATCTCGGCAACCCCAGACCGAGGCCCCGGAAGCCGCTCCGCTGAACCACCGCGTGCTGATCGCCGAGGACGAGGCGTTGATCCGTCTCGACCTCGCCGAGATGCTGCGCGAGGAGGGCTACCAGGTCATCGCGGAAGCAGGCGACGGAGCCTCCGCCATCGAGTTGGCCCGGGATCTGCGGCCCAATCTCGTGATCATGGACATCAAGATGCCGAAGGTCGACGGGATCTCGGCGGCCGCGGTGATCGTCGAGGAGCGCATCGCCCCGGTGGTGATGCTCACCGCCTTCAGTCAGCGCGATCTCATCGAGCAGGCACGCGACGCCGGCGCGATGGCCTACCTCGTGAAGCCGTTCGCCCGCCACGAACTGGTCCCGGCGATCGAGCTGTCGGTGTCCCGGTTCGCGGAGATGCGCGCCCTCGAGGGCGAGGTTGCCACGCTCACCGACCGCCTGGAGGCCAGGAAGGTCATCGACCGTGCCAAGGGCCTGCTGATGACCAACAACGGGATGACCGAGCCGCAGGCCTTCCGCTGGATCCAGCGCACCGCCATGGACCGTCGCTGCACGATGCGGGCGGTGTCCGACGCGATCGTCAACGGGCTGGATTCGCCGGCGGCCTCCGTGTAGGTGCGGACCTGCGGGTTCGGGTCCCCGCGCGCGTCCGCAGGTGGCGAACGGGTGAATCCGCGGCTAACGGTCGCGCTACGCGGCCGGTTGATGACGCTCGGCATGATCTAGTTGCTTTCTGGTAAAGAGCCGGGGACCCGAGATAGACGCGGGTGTCCAAGGTCCACTAAGTTTCGCCACGTTCATACGAACGGGTGAGGCGCAGGATGATGCCGATCTTCGCCGTGTCCCGGTTCGCACGCACTTCAGGAGGTCAAAGGATGAGTCGGAAGCGAAGGGCCGTCGCGGCCGCCGCGGTGCTCGCAGGGGCGATGGCCCTCGCGGCGTGCGGTGGCGGCGGAAGTGCCGGCTCCGGAGGCGACGCCAACACCGTAAAGATCGGGTTCGCGGGTGACCTGAGCGGCAAGAACTCGGGCATCGTGATCCCGGGCCGCAACGGTGCGAGGCTGGCCGTGGACGAGTACAACGCCACCAACCCGGCCAAGAAGATCGAGTTGGAGGAGTACGACACCCAGGGGGACGCCAGCCAGGCGACCCCGATCCTCACCAAGGCCGTCACCAGCGACAAGATCGCCGGCCTGATCGGCCCGGCGTTCTCCGGCGAGTCCAAGGCCACCGGCAAGCTGCTCGACGAGGGCAAGGTGCCCAACATCTCGCAGTCCGCGACCAACCCGGGCCTGGCCAACAACGGCTGGAAGTACTGGCACCGCATCGTGGCCAACGACAACGACCAGGGGCCGGCGGTCGCCGACTACCTGATCCGCACCCGCAATGCCAAGACGGCGTTCGTGATCAACGACGACCAGGAGTACAGCGTCGGCATCGCCGACGCGGCCGCGAAGGAGTTCGCCGCCAAGGGCGTCCAGGTCAGCCGTGACCAGATCGTCAAGGGCGCCTCGGACTTCTCCTCGACGGTCACCAAGGTCAAGGCGGGCAACCCGGACGTGATCTTCTACGGCGGCTACGCGGCCGAGGCGGGTCCGCTGACCAAGCAGCTGCGCGACGGTGGCGTGACCGCCCCGTTCTCCAGCGGCGACGGTTCGACCGAGCAGTCCTACATCGACTCCGCCGGTGCGGCGGCGGCCGAGGGCGCGATCCTGTCCTGCCCGTGCATCATCCCGATCGGCACCCAGACCGGGAAGCTGAAGGAGCTCGCGGACAAGTACAAGGCGAAGTTCGGTACCGACCCCGGCATCTACTTCTCCGAGGGCTACGACGCCGCGACGCTGTTCATCAACGCGGTCAAGGCCGGCAACACCACCGGCGAGGCGATCAACAACTTCCTGTCGACGGTGTCGCTGGACGGGTACTCGAAGCAGATCAAGTTCAAGCCGAACGGTGAGGTCCAGGCGACCGACATCTTCATCTACACCGCCAAGGCGGGCAAGCTCGCGTCGCTGGGCAAGGCCTCAGAGGCCAAGTGAGCTAGCCGAGCGCGGCGACCCGCCGGCGTGAGCTAGCCTGCGCATCAGCGTTCCGGGGAGTGGGGTCGATCATGGCCCTGCTCCCCGGACCTGTAACTGAGGCGTGTGGTCCGGCGACGTGTAGTCGGATGACGTGTGATCGGACGACGTGAACTTGACGCAGCGTGTGAATGACGCAGCCGACCGTGTAGGGGCGTGACAACGCTTTGTGGAATGACCTCGTCGAGCAGTTCGGACCCAGCACGGTGGGCGGGCTGGCGTTCGGCTCGATCTACGCGCTCATCGCGCTCGGCTACACCATGGTCTACGGCGTGCTGAGGCTGATCAACTTCGCGCACTCCGAGATCTTCATGATCGGGACGTTCGCATCGCTGTTCGTGCTCAACATGGTGGGTCTCACCGGCCCGCTGACCGGCTTCGCGCTCGTCGGCATGTTGGCGTTGCTGTGTGTGGTGGCCATGGCGGCCTCCGGCGGCGCCGCTGTGTTGCTCGAGCAGGTGGCCTACCGGCCGTTGCGGAAGAACGGTGCGTCCCGGCTGGCCGCGCTGATCTCGGCCATCGGTGCGTCCATCTTCCTGCAGGAACTGTTCGCGCTGATCGTCATCCCGAAGGTGTTCCACCGCCCCCAGCAGGGCGGCAGGCTGCCCGTACCGGCGCCCAGGCTGGTGAACCGCGACGTGCTGTTCAGCATCGGCAACGCGAACGTGCGCACCGACCAGCTCCTCGTGGTGGTGGCGGCGCTGGTGATGATGGTCGCGTTGAACCTGGTGGTGAACCGGACCCGGATCGGGCGAGGCATCCGCGCGACCGCCCAGGATCCCGAGGCTGCGGTGCTGATGGGTGTGAGCATCGACGGCATCGTGCGGTTGACCTTCCTGCTCGGCGGAGCGATGGCCGGTGTGGCCGGGGTCCTCTACCTGATGGAGTTCGAGGTCACCAACTACTTCGTCGGCTTCGCGCTGGGGATCAAGGCGTTCACCGCCGCGGTCCTGGGTGGCATCGGCAACCTGCGCGGCGCCCTGCTCGGCGGGGTCGTACTGGGCCTGATCGAGAACTGGGGGGCGATCTTCTTCGGCTCGCAGTGGAAGGACGTGATCGCGTTCCTGATCCTGGTCGTGGTCCTGTTGTTCCGCCCCACCGGCATCCTCGGTGAGTCGCTGCAGAAGGCACGCGCATGAGCGGTGATGCGGACAGCCGTCCCTCCGGCCCTCTCGGCGGGCTGAAGCGCCGCGCCGGTGAGGTCTCCGAGCGCGCGCGCGAGTTCTGGGCCGGTGCCTCGCGCTGGCAGCGGTGGCTGGTGTACCTGCTGCTGATCGGGCTGGCGGTACTGGCGCCGTTGCCGGGGATCGGCGCGGTCATGTCGCCGTTCACCGACTGGACCTCGCTGCTGTTCAACCCGATCGGCATCTACGTGCTGCTGGCCCTCGGCCTGAACGTCGTCGTGGGTTACGCCGGACTGCTCGACCTCGGCTACGTCGCCTTCTTCGCCATCGGCGCCTACACGATGGCCTACATGACGACCACGTACGGCTTCACGTTCTGGCCGACGCTGGTGCTCAGCGTGGCGTTCGCCTCGGTGTCCGGTGTCATCCTCGGTGCCCCCACCCTGCGGCTGCGGGGTGACTACCTGGCGATCGTCACTCTCGGCTTCGGAGAGATCGTCCGTATCACCGCGGTGAACACGACCGCGATCGGCGGGGCGCGGGGCATCACCAACATCCCGCACCCGCCCGACATCTTCGGCACCGAGTTCCTGCTCGACCCGTTGCCGTACTACTACGTGGTGCTCGGCCTGATCGTCCTGACCATCGTGTTCTCGACGCGTCTGGAGCACAGCCGGGTCGGCCGGGCCTGGGCGGCGATCCGGGAGGACGAGGACGCCGCCGAGCTCATGGGCGTGCCGACCTTCAAGTTCAAGCTTCTGGCGTTCGCCATCGGCGCGCTGGTGGGCGGCATGGCCGGCGGGGTGTTCGCCAGCAAGGTGATCTTCATCGAGCCGAACAACTTCCCGTTCATCCTGTCGGCCACGATCCTGGCCGCGGTGGTGCTCGGTGGTTCCGGCAACATCCCCGGGGTGATCTTCGGGGCGTTCCTCATCGCCTGGTTGCCGGAGCGGTTCCGCGGTTTCGCCGAGTACCGGATCCTGTTCTTCGGCGCGGCTCTGGTGCTGGTGATGGCGCTGCGCCCGGAGGGCATCCTGCCTTCGCGTCGGAGGCGGGCGGAACTGCGCAGCGGCACCGGTGGGCTGGGCGCACTGGGCGCCGAGGTCGTCGGACCCACGGACACCGAGGCGGTCACCGGCCAGAAGACCACCGGAGAGGTGCAGCGGTGAACCAGGAGGCCCCACCGACCCTGTCGCTGGAGAACGTGACGATGCGCTTCGGTGGTGTCGTGGCGCTGCGCAACGTGGACCTCCAGGTCGACAAGGGCGACATCACCGCGCTGATCGGTCCCAACGGAGCGGGCAAGACGACCGTCTTCAACGTCATCACCGGGGTCTTCAGACCGACCGAGGGCGCGATCCGTTTCGACGGCGCCCGCATCGACGGTCTCAAGCGTTTCCAGATCGCCAAGGGCGGCATCGCGAGGACGTTCCAGAACATCCGGCTGTTCTCCAACATGTCGGCGCTGGAGAACGTCATGGTCGGCGCCGACGCCCACCATCGGACCGGGGCGCTCGGCGCCGCGCTGGGCTTGCCCTGGCACCGCTCGGAGGAGAAGGCCGGCAGGGAGCGGGCGGCGGAGCTGCTGGAGTTCGTCGGGATCGGTCATCGCTCGGCGGAGACCGCGAAGAACCTGCCCTACGGCGACCAGCGGCGGCTCGAGATCGCCCGAGCGCTGGCGACCGAACCCAGGTTGCTGCTGCTCGACGAGCCGGCGGCGGGCATGAACCCGGCGGAGAAGCGTTCGCTGCAGGACCTGATCCGCCGTATCCGCGATGCCGGACCGTCGGTGCTGCTGATCGAACACGACATGGGGCTGGTGATGGACATCAGCGACCGGATCTCGGTGCTGGACTTCGGGCAGAAGATCGCCGAAGGGCTGCCGAGGGAAGTACGTTCCGACCCGCGGGTGATCGAGGCCTACCTGGGAGCGCCGGCCGATGCTTCTTGAGGTCAGCGACATCGAGGTGTTCTACGGCAAGATCGCCGCGCTGAAGGGGATCACCCTCGCCGTCGACGAGGGGGAGATCGTCGCCCTGATCGGGGCCAACGGCGCCGGCAAGACCACCACGCTGAAGACCATCTCGGGGCTGCGACCGCTCTCCGGTGGGCAGATCCGCTTCGACGGCCAGGACATCAGCCGGATGCCGGGGCACAAGCGGGTCGTCGCCGGGATCGGGCAGGCCCCGGAGGGACGCGGGATCTTCCCCGGGATGACCGTCCAGGAGAACCTCCTGATGGGCAGCTACGCCCGTAAGGACAAACCGGACGCCGAGCTGG
>Ga0310811_10013510_pt1 | contig 10637 bp, 9 predicted proteins | sample YCmetagenome_FD_207642 | JGI IMG/M metagenome (GOLD analysis project Ga0310811, IMG submission 207642) | Soil microbial communities from experimental microcosm in Duke University, North Carolina, United States - YC | ecosystem: Engineered > Artificial ecosystem > Soil microcosm > Unclassified ...
GCAACGAAGAGGTATTCATATAAGGCGTCAACCGATGCCCCTGCCGGCGCCCGGCGTTGGAACGGTATGGCCGCGACCGGTGCCACGAAACCAAGCGTACGCTTCTCGGGCGTTTTGCGCATCTGCTGCGTCCTGGCTCATCGGTTGGACGCAGCATGACGGTGCGCGTTAGTGGTTGATTGCTTCGAGCGCACGTCCTTTCGTCGACGGCCCCAGCACGATCATGATGAGCCCGATGACCATTGAGGCCGCGATAAAGACGGCGACGCCCGGCACGCCGTAGTTGTGCAGCAGAATGCCGATGGCGAGCCCCGCAAAAGCGGCGGCTATGCGGCTCCACGAGTAGACGAAGCCGATCGCGCGCGCACGCACACGCGTCGGATAAAGCTCCGCCTGATAGCCGTGATAGGCATACGACATCACGTTCGATGCAAGCGTGAAGAGAACGCCGAGGGCAATCAGTACGGCGGGTTGCGTGGACTGCGCGAACAGCGCGATCACGATACCCATGACGATGAGCCCACCGCAGATTTGGGTCTTGCGCTCGAGCTTGTCGGCGAAGAACGTGCCGATGAGCGGTCCAAATGGATTGGCGATCGCGATGACGAACGCATAGCCGAGGCTCGCGGTTACGTGAATGCCCCGGTGGATGAGCAGTGTCGGCACCCAGGCGGCAAAGCCATAAAACCCGATGACCTGAGCCATGTTGAAGACTGAAAGAAGAATTGTGCGTTTCAGATAGACAGGCCCGAAGATCTCGAGGAAGGCGCCGCGTCCCTCAATCTCTGGCGAGACAGCCTGCGGAATCGGCAGCGCGGTCCCTTTCTCCGCGGCCACGCGGCGTTCGATATCGGCGACGATGCGTTCGGCCTCCTCGATGCGCCCGTGGCGTGCGAGCCAGCGGGGGCTTTCGGGGATGTTGCGGCGGACGATCCATACGACGGCCGCGCCAAGCGTGCCGATCAGGATTACGACGCGCCAGTCATCGAGGCCGAACGGCCGCGTGTCTTTGAGGATATAAGCGAGAAACGCGACGACAGGCACTGCGCAGAAGGAAATGAACTGATTGACCGCGTAGGCGCGACCACGCTCGCCGCTCGGTATCAGCTCGGAGATGTACGAATCGATCGTCACTAGCTCGACACCGATGCCGATGCCGGCGGCAAAGCGCCAAAGATTGATAGCGAAGCCCGTGTGCTGAAAGGCCATCGCTGCAGTGCAGGCGACGTACCAGATGAGCGACCAGGTGAAAATGAAGCGGCGGCCGAATCGATCCGCAACAGATCCGAAAACGAGCGCGCCGACCCAAAGTCCGGCGAAGGTCGAAAAGACGAAGGTGCCAAAGCCGGCAACGGCGAGTGGCGCCAAGCCGGCGAAGAAGCCGAGCGACTCGGGCTTGAAGAGGCCCGACTGGCTCATGCCCGGCGCTACGTAACCAGTGAAGAAAAGGTCGTAGTACTCGAAGACCCCGCCGAGCGAGATCAGGATCACCATGGTCCAAATGGTCCGCGACGGCGGCAGGCGGTCGAAGCGTGCAGCAATTTCGGTCGATTTCTGATGTGACACGTGTGCCTCTAAGTCTTTATTGGTTTTGTTTTCAAAAGCTATTGGTATGGCGGCAATTGGGAAGAACGGGCACCAATGTCGCATGTCGCAGGTTGCTTAACAAGGGGGGCGCAAGTGCGAACACCATACGTGCCACCGCACCATACCGCACACTGAGGGGGCGTCGGCACCCACGTTCTATGCGATGGCAAGGTGATACCAAATAGGAGTCCTAATTAAAAAACTGTTCACACGGATGGCGGAGCCGGTTTAGCCGAGACCGACGATGATGCGAGCGTTAGTTCGACTTTTGTGCAGGAGGAATGAAATGAAACCGCTCGTCTTCGCTATCGCCGTCGTGACCGCCACGGCTTGTGCGTCCGCATTTGCCCAGACGTCATCGCCAGCGCAGTCTTCGCCTGACAGCGCGCAAATAGCGTCAAATGAGACATCGGCACCCAATGGTCGGTGGGTGCCGCCGTATGGCCAGCCTACGCAGCCAAAGACGCGTGCTCAGGTCTATCAAGAACTCGTGCACGCGGAAAATGACGGCCAGATGGCCTATCTGAACTCGCATGTCTACTTTGGCAGCTGAGCCAAAGCGGCACATTCGTTGGAGAGCTCGTACGGTCGCCGTCGAATGCCTGTTACTGAATGGGCAAGGCGGCCATCTCCACGGGCAACGTGAATCGAAACGTTGCTCCGGCTCCGCGGTTCGAAATGGCACACAAACGCCCGCCATGGGCTTCGATGATGCGCCGGCTGAGGCACAACCCCATGCCGGTGCCTTGCGGCTTGGTTGTAAAAAACGCTTCAAAAATGCGTTCCGGATCGTCGGCCGGAAGCCCGATACCGGAATCGCTGACCGAAATCGTCAGTTGGCCTTGCTCGGTTTTTTCTGACGCGACGATCAGTACGCCGCCTGTTTCTCGCATCGCCTCGATGCCGTTCAGCATGAGATTCATCAATACCTGATGCAACTGCACACGATCGGCAGTGATTATCGGCAAGTTCGGATCGAGCTCGTTTCGAATCCGTATTGCGTTTCTCGCGGCCGTATCGGACAGCAATATCGTCATCTCTCTGACAATCTCATTGATGTCTACAAGCTCCCTCGCTGTGGTGGTTCGCCCATAAAGCGAACTCACGCCATTGATAATTCCGATCGCGCGCTTGACCGCCAGGGCCATGGCCGTTGCAGCGTGACATGCTTGTTCGATATCGGGCACATCGCGGCGCAGCCATTGCATACAAGCTTGCGCACCGGTGGCAGCGGCTGCGACCGGTTGCTTGATCTCGTGGGCCAGCGAGGCAGCGAGCTCTCCCATCATGCTGACCCGGTTGATGTGCGCGAGATCCGCCTCCAGTTGACGCAATCGCCCGCGCTCTTCTTCAGCGCGTTTTCTCAGTGTGATGTCGTTATTGGTTTCCAACGCTGCAATCGGCACCCCGCGCGCATTGCGCTGCAGCGACCAACGGCTCGCCACCGTCACCTGAGAGCCGCCTTTCCGCGTATGTACAAGCTCGCCTTCCCAGTGGCCGCTACTGTCCAGCTCAGCCGAGATGTGCTCTATCGGCGCAGGGAAAACCGTCTTCAGCAGGTGAGTTGCGACTTGGCCAGTCGCCTCCTGCGCCGTCCATCCGTACAGCGATTGCGCACCGGCGTTCCAATACGTGATGACGCCGTTCATGTCTCGAACAAAAATCGCGTCATGCGTCAGATTCAGGAGACTAGCCTGCTCGCGCAGTGTTTCTTCCGTACGCTTGCGGTCGGTGATGTCCGTTACCGCACCTAAGTACAGAAATTTCCCGTCGCTCGTAATGCCATGCGCCACGGCATGCACGTGTTTGGCAGATCCATCCGGCATCACCAGCCGATGTTCGGCCGTAAATGCGCGACGCTCGCGCTCCGCAATCTGCAAGATCTGCTGCAGACGAACGCGGTCGTCCGGATGCGTTCGGTCGATCACCAATTGGAGCGTGGGCGTGACGGCTGGGTCTACCGAGAATATGCGATAGGTCTCCTCGGACCAAAAGACTTCGCCGCTCGACACGTTCCAGCCGAAACTTCCCGTGTGGCTCAGTTTTTGCGCTTCCGCTAAATACATCTCGCTGCGGCGCAGCGCGTCCTCGGTTCGTTTGCGTTCAGCCCGCTCCTTAGCCTCGCGCACCGCGCGCTGAACCGAAGGCACGAGCCTCGAAAGTCGCGTTTTCAAGACATAGTCCGTCGCGCCTATTCTGAGCGCATCGACTGCCAGTTCTTCGCCGAGCGCGCCAGACACGAAAATAAAAGGCAGTTCAGGACGAATGTCCAAAGTGAGCTTCAATGCCGAAAGGCCGTCGAACGTTGGAAGCTTGTAATCCGCGAGAATCAAATCGATTCCGGCAATCTTTAGTGCTGCAGAAAATTCTGCACGGGTTTGAACGCGGATGAACTCACAGGCGAAATGATCCGTTGCCAGCAAATCTTGAATGAGTTCTGCGTCATTCGAATTGTCCTCCAACAATACGATGCGAAGCGTTGACATTATTGTACCTTCCTCATGCTGCCCGGGGGAGGCTCATTGATGATCGCCCAGAAGACACCTAGTTCCTTGACAGCGTTTATGAACTCGTGAAAATCGACTGGCTTGACCACATAAGCATTTACGCCGAGCTTGTAACTCATCATCATATCTTTTTCTTCATGGGATGAAGTCAGCACAACTACGGGTATCATTCTAAAATTCTGGTCTGACTTGATCTTTGCCAATACCTCTAAACCATCGACCTTCGGTAGTTTCAGGTCGAGCAGCATGACGGCCGGATTATCGTTGGGCCGGCCGGCATACTCCTCTTTGCAGTACAGGTAGTTTAAGGCTTGCTGGCCGTCTCGGGCGATGGCCACCTCGTTTGCCAGGTTATAGTCTGCAAGTGCGGCCAGAGTTAATTCGACATCCCTCGGGTCGTCCTCGACGATCAAAATACGTCCGAGTCCGTTCATGATGTGCTCGCAGTTCTTGCCTGCGCAACGTCCGCTTTAGGCAGGGGAAAGTAGAGTGCAGCGCCCGGGGCCAGCACCCCAGAGAGTTCCTGATCAAGTCTGATAATCTCTCGCTCGCGGTGCTGAATGCGCTCAATTTCAGTTCGGAATAGATCGCGCGCGTAACGCGGATCACTTTCGATTCGGCACCGAACGTTCAGGAAGCCGGAGATAATATCAGTCCATATTGTAAAAATAATAAAATATGGTATATCCGCCGCGGGAATTTGGAATGAATATTGGGGCAGGGAATAAAAGCAGCCGAGGCTGGCGGCCGACACAACAACCGCTGCTTTGACCGGGCCGACTTCTCCGAACCATGTGGCCCACGTGGCAAGGACAATCCCCAAATCGAAAAGTGGTGCCGCAAAGTCACGAAAGCCGTGGCGTTTGCATGCTAGCGCCAGCCCAAGCGCAACCCCGACGCAAGCGACCGAGAGGCCGCCGTAGCGGAGAATCGCTGAGCGAATCGTTTGCAAGTTCGAATGCAAGCGCGCCAAGCTTCGCCTCACCGCGGAATCTGCTGGATCGTTCCGCACACCCGCTGAATTATATTCCAGTCACCTTGGAGCGGTGACGCGAGGTTCGACAGCCGGCGGCGTGTTGGGCGCCAGGGCAGCGCGAGGGGCTCGGACGCGAGGACGTTGCCCGGCGGCGGCCATCTTCTCCGTAGCCGCCGCGCTCGATTTTCAGCGCTGCTGAGGGGCTGCTAGCTGAGGCGCGGCAACACCTGTGTCACGACAAACAACAGTGCAGCAAACACACCGTACAGCCAGCCCACGTGGGTTAGTTGGCGGCCCCGTACTTGAGGCGCACGGAAGTACCACTGCAGGAACACGATAGCTATAGCAGTCACGGCCGCAGCAAGAAGAGACGGTGTTGCGAGATGCCAGGGCGTGAAAAAGAGACCAAACGCCGTGGGGATGGTCGCCTGAATCATCATCGCCCCGCTGATGTTGGCGAGTGCCAGCCGTTCCTTGCCCTGCCGTACCCAGATCACAGCGTTCATTATCTCGGGCAGCTCGGTCGCGATTGGGCTGAAAAGCAATGCGCTCAGCTGTGGACTTAGACCGAGCCACGGCCCCACCAGCTCGATTTGCCGAACGAACAGGTGCGAGGCCGCGAAAATGACCAACAGGGCCCCGGCGGTTTGCGTGATGATCCAGCCCATTGCCGGATTCGCATCATGAGGGCGCAACTTGAGCGGCTCGAGCTCGCCGTGGTCGTCGCCTTCGCCCTCGGCACGCAGCTCTTTCCAGCAATAGAGCGCATATGCAGACAGAAAGGCAATACCCAGCAATGGCTTAAAGCTAAAAACCACTAGTCCCAGCGCAATCTTGGCAACGAAGATGGCAAGAAACCAAAGTTGATCGCGACGCAGCCGCGCGGTATCGGTATCGACGTATGCGGTAGAGGCTCGGCCGCCGCGCCGCGCAGTCGCAAGCAACACGACTCCGACGACGGCATAGGCTACGGTACTGAGGGCGAGCGGACCCCCAATTGCAGCCCCCACACCAATCTCCTTGTGGGCTGGCGTGGTGCCAAACGCAACAGCGACAAGTGTGACAACGCTCTCGGGCAGCGCCGTGCCGAACGCGGCCAGAATCGTACCTGTGGCCGTCTGCGCGAGATTGAGCCTTTGTCCGAGCCACTCGACGCCGTTGACGAACGTTTCGCAGGAAAAGTAAATGATGCCGGCAGCGGCAATGAGGAGAGCGATGGTCAATGCCATGACGATCGCTCCGACTTGAGAGTCCGAGAGGCGAGCAACATAAGGTTGCAACTCCACGAGCCGGGCACATAAACCAATGACGCCGCCCTTCGCCCGGCTCGGGTTGAAGGGAAACGTCATAGGTCTCGCCAAACCGTGGAACGGTTGCCGACGCCATGGCATGGGTTGCCAATTATGTTGACGGCGGCGCTTCGCGTCGCGAAGCAGACTACTCCCCTAAGACGGGCGCAATTATAGCGCACTAACGCCCCGATAAAAACTGCGAATCGTCTCGCTACCAGAGAAATTCCGATTCATCCGCAGTCACTGGTAGAATAGGGGGGTACCCTATGTTGGGTCCGCGATCCCAAAGGCAAAGCAGATCGAGCACATGAATATCCACTCATTCGATGACAAATCAGAGCACGAACACTCCTTCCTCGGCGACTCGCACGACGCGAACGCAAGACGCACGAGGTCGGTCGTTGCGCTCACATTGGTGATGATGGTTGGAGAAATCGCCGCGGGCTATCTCACCGGCTCCATGGCGCTCCTCGCCGATGGCTTTCATATGGCAACGCACGCGGGGGCGCTCGGCATCGCCGCGGCCGCCTATGACTTCGCGAAACGAAATTCAGGTAATCGGCGCTTCAGTTTCGGAACAGGTAAGGTCGGCGAACTCGCGGGCTTTGCCTCCGCGCTCATTCTCGCGGTCGTTTCTCTCTTGATCGGCATCGAATCAGTCATCCGGCTTGTTCACCCGACGAACGTTGCTTTCGGTGACGCCACGCTGATTGCGGTCGTGGGTCTAGCGGTCAATCTGGCCAGCGCCTTCCTGCTTTCGCACGGACATGGGCATGGACACGGACATGGACACGATCACCATCATGGTCATGGGGGCCATCACGCGCATCATCACGAACATCACGGGCACGGCTCGCCGTCGGGGCACAGCCACGACAACAATCTACGGTCTGCTTATGTGCACGTGTTGGCCGATGCCCTGACATCGGTGCTGGCCATCGTGGCATTGCTGGCCGGCCGTTTCGCTGGCTGGATCTGGCTCGACCCGCTCATGGGCGTTGTCGGTTCGGTTGTGATCGCGCGTTGGGCATGGGGCTTGATGCGCGATACCGCGCGCATTCTGCTCGACGAGACGGATCAGCATGTTGCTGACGAAATTCGAACCTTGGTCGAAGCACCGGGCGACACGAGAATTACCGATTTGCACGTTTGGCGTGTGGGTCCCGAAGCACGTGCGGCCATTGTCAGCGTCATTTCGAAGTCGAGTGTATCGGCTCACCTCATCAGGCAAAGACTCGCCCCAGTGCACGAAATCGCGCACCTGACGCTCGAACATCGGGTGGAGTAGTACCCTCTCTTCCGGCATTTTGCTGCGGGCGGCTGCCGCTCGCGTCCCATCAAGAACGCAGCAGACGGGCGAAAGGGGCTCGGCCGCTCATACACATGAGCCCCCTTTTGCATGCCCGTCTTCGTGCACCAGCACCGCTTACTTCACGCTCGCGAGCACCTTTCTGACTGTGTCGAAGATCTGCTCGATCTGCCCTTCGTCCACAATGAGCGGCGGCGAAAACGCGAGAATGTCGCCCGTATAGCGTACGAGCACGCCAGCCTCGAAGCATTTGACGAAGACTTCGTAGGCACGTGTGCCTGGTGCGTCCGCACGAGGTTCCAGTTCGATGGCTGCCACAAGCCCCAGGTTGCGAACATCGATCACATGCGCTGCATTGGCGAGTGCATGTGCTGCGCGCTCGAATGTCGGCGCGAGACGATCGGCGCGGGCGAACAAATCGTCACTTCGATAGAGATCCTGAGTGGCAACGGCCGCGGCGCAGGCGAGCGAGTGTGCCGAGTACGTGTAGCCGTGGAAGAACTCCACCGCACCGGGCAAGCCGCTTTGAATGATCGCGTCGTGAACCAGGCGGCTCGAGGCAACGGCCCCCATTGGCACGGCCGCGTTGTTGATGGCTTTCGCGAGTGTAATGAGATCGGGCGTGACGCCGAAGTACTCGCTCGCAGTTGCGCATCCAAGCCGACCGAAACCCGTAATGACCTCATCGAAAATCAGCAAGATTCCGTACTTCGTACAGATTTCGCGCAGCCGTTGCAGATAGCCTTGTGGGGGAATCAGCACCCCGGTGGAGCCGGCGACTGGCTCGACGATGACAGCCGCGATAGTCGAGGGATCGTGCAGCGCCACGATACGTTCCAGCTCGTCCGCCAAATGCGCCCCCCATGCAGGCTGTCCTTTTGAAAAGGCATTGCGCTCGAGACTGTGCGTGTGCGGCAGATGATCGACATTGCCGAGCAGCGATCCGGAAAACGCCCTGCGGTTAGGTGACATCCCACCGACCGAGATGCCGCCGAAGCCGACGCCGTTATAACCGCGTTCGCGGCCGATGAGTCGTGTGCGTTGGCCTTCGCCACGCGCGCGGTGATAGGCGAGCGCGATTTTGAGCGCGGTGTCGACGGCTTCCGAGCCTGAGTTCGTAAAGAAAATTCGGTCGAGGCCCGCCGGCATCACCTCGGCCACCTTCGTCGCGGCTACGAAAGCGAGCGGGTGGGCCATTTGAAACGGCGGCGCGAAATCGAGCGTGGCCGCTTGAGTCTGTATGGCGGTGACGATTTCGTCACGGCAGTGGCCTGCGTTCACGCACCACAGCCCGGCGCACCCGTCGAGCACCTCCCGGCCGTCTGCGGCGCGGTAATACATGCCGCGCGCGGAGACCAAGAGGCGCGGCGCAGCTTTGAACTGACGGTTCGCGGTGAAAGGCATCCAGAAATGGGAAAGATCGTCGGATGCAGGGTGGGAGGTCACGGGGTTTCTCCTTTATGTCAATGGAGGCCGCGAAGGCACTCGCTTCTAACGGCCAATAGTTTGACTCTAGCGTCCGCTGTCCGGGCATGGGCTGCACAGTCGCCCCGCCATGTTGCCAAACTTTACTGGCAAATTGACCCAAACCGTATTGGGGGATCCCACCGTGCCGGTGATGATCGAGTCTACATTGGAGCGCGACCCTACCAGCGCACCGACGCTGGTCCAGCAATGCGCCAGCAGTCGAGCAGAAAAAGATGTTGTTAGTTCCGTTGCTGGCATGCAAGCAGTCCGCGGGATGCTCGTCGCATTGATTTTTCCGCGGACCATAAGCAACACGGGCCTGACAGCGTTTCCGGTGCCGCTTTGCGGACGTCATCGGAATACCATCACCATCCGTCACATTCCGATTTGATCCACCACGTTTGACGAAGCATGCCGTAGTGCTGCGATCGTCGCAGATACGGCATCTGCTGCGCGTCACGGAAGCAACGAGCCGACACCCTGAGCGTGATGCACTGATTTTGCTGCTCGGCATTACGTGCGGCATGCGCGTTACCGAGATTGCGCGCGTTGAGGTTGCCGACGTGCTCACACTATCGGGCGCAATTCGCGCGGAAGTGAGTCTCAGGGCCGTCATCACGAAGGGCGTGCTCTTCATTGGCGTCGCGGACAAGGACGGCGCGATCACTGGCGTCGCTAACTTCGACGGCATCCAGCAGCGCGTCCGTGAGGGCTACAGAGGGTTGCTTTCCGCCGATTCGCAGCTATGAAGCGCATGCGCTCACGATCCGCGCTTCGGCGACGCGCGCGAAACGTGGATCTCGATCAAATATGTTGTTCAAAAGAGTGAATAAACCGCTTGCCGAGCAATGTTTGGTGACTCCGACGCGCCTGAACGTTCAGCCGGATATTGGCCAGCTCGCGCCATCCTGACCTGATGCGTTCGGGACTAGGGCTTGCTTGCATCACTTCACACGGCATTCGCGCGGGCGTATCCAATCCAAATGGAACGCCTATTCGAACAGGTGATCTATGAAGCGAGTCTGGTGTTGCTTGATCTCGATTGTATTGATCGGAAGCATCATCGCCTGCGGGGGCGACGACGATGATCATAGCAACAAGCAGCCTCAGCCTCTTGGCGCGGCCGGCATCATCGAGGGGATCTGGAACGGTAACCTGACTTCCAACGTGACAGGGCGCAACACCGGCATGTTCGTTATCGTGACTGCGAATGGCCAATTCGAACTGATCACTAGCGACTGCGCGCAGGTCTCCGCTAACGTTACGGGCGATACCGATTCGTTTTCCGGGAGCGGCACGTCTTTTACGCAAACGAACTGCGACGGTCTCAACGTCGTTGTCGTGTCGCCTGCTCCCAATGCCGGGCCCGTGCAACCTTTTCAGATTTCGGGCCTGTTCGATCATAAGTCGGGGACTGCACAGGCGAGTTATTCCACTGCGAGCGACAACGGTACGATCACGTTCGTCAACTTTTATCCCGATTACTTTCGCGAGCCCGG
>Ga0310811_10013511_pt1 | contig 10637 bp, 9 predicted proteins | sample YCmetagenome_FD_207642 | JGI IMG/M metagenome (GOLD analysis project Ga0310811, IMG submission 207642) | Soil microbial communities from experimental microcosm in Duke University, North Carolina, United States - YC | ecosystem: Engineered > Artificial ecosystem > Soil microcosm > Unclassified ...
CGGTCCGCCACTTTATTAGCCAGCTCGATCCCGTCTCCCACGCAGACGATATCCGCGTCTTTGGTGGGACGTCCGATGAGACGGTCGCGAACAAACCCTCCGATCAAAAAGCAGGGTGAGCCCAGTTCCGCGGCTGCCTGAGCGATCTTTTGGAATACGAACAACTCTTTTTCTGTACACTTGATATCCATACAATAATTAGGGCGAATTTATAAAGTTTGCAGGAGCTGGCGGTCCTCTATTTTATAGGCACAATGAAAATGGCCTTTTGGACAGGTCTTATACCCATGGAGCCCGCAGGGGCGACAGTCGAGGGGCTCCTGTATCTCTACGATAAATTTTTTATCGGAGAGGGGTCCAAAGCCAAAGGCCGGGATGGTGGAGCAATAGATAGCCGTGACGGGGGCGTTGACGGCCGAGGCAAAGTGCATGGGGGCCGAATCATTTACGTAGTTCATCACGGCGTCCTTCATCAGGGCCGCCGACTGCAGAAAAGAGAGCTGGCCGCTGAGGTTGGTCACAGATGGGTGCGTAGATGCCGCCCGGATCTCTTCGCTGGCCGCTGCATCGGAAGGGGCGCCCAGTAAATAGATCTTATAGGAAGAAGGGATCTTGTTTATTAAAGAGATCCACTTATCGGCCGGATATTGTTTGGTAAACCAGACAGAGGCGGGAGAGAGGGTAAGATAAGGAGATACCTTGTATTCCCCTACCCTATCATAATCCTGCTGCGAGGGGTAGAGCCGGGGCCGGGCCGGCTGGTCGTCGGTAAAATGCCGGATCAATTGCTGGTTGCGTTGGATCTCATGAAGGGGAGCGCCAGCGGTGCTGACGACATGGGGGATCCTGGTGGCAAAGAAGCGGCTCAGGGGGTTCTTATCGAAGCCAATGGTCTCTTTTGCCCCGGAAAAAGCCGTCAGCAGCCCGGTAGCGGCAAAGCGCTGTACGTTGATCACCTTGTCATATTTTCTCTGGCGGATCCGCCGGCCCATGTTGTATAGGTTGCGAAGTTTGTGCTTTTTCTTATCCCATACCAGGACTTCGTGCAGGAAGGGGTGGCCGGTCAGAAGCGCTTCGTTTCCTTTCCTCACCAGGAAATCTATCTGCGCGTCGGGATAAAAGGCGTGTAATTTTTCTATAATACCCGTTGCGAGGACTACGTCGCCTATAAACGCCGTTTGTATAACCAGGAATTTTTGCACGGTGCAAATCTACATTTAAATGATGAACTGACTTCCGGGGAATGTCAGGATCGAATGACGGTGATGGTTCCATCCCTGTTCCATTTCACGATGGCAGAGGGCTGCCGGGGAGTTGTATCCTGCTGCCGGTACTGTACGATATAGTCGACGCCTTTCTTTACCCGATCGTCGATCTCTCCAAAATGGGCCGGAGCCGGCTGGCCGGAGATATTGGCGGAGGTGGAAACGATGGGCTTGCGAAATCGTTTGATCAGGTGGCGACAAAAAGGGTCGTCAGTCAAACGGATGGCTATGGTGCCGTCCGTGCCGGTGAGGTTATCCGCCAGGCCTACGGGCCCTTCATAGATAACCGTCGTAGGTTTTTGCACGGTGTGAAGAAAGTCAAACACCTGCAGGTCGGGCTGGCTGGTATATTTCAGCACGTCCCGCTCATCGGCCATCAGTACGATGAGGCTTTTTGTCTCTGCCCGCTGTTTGAGGGCAAATATTTTTTTAACGGCTTCGGGATTGGTGGCGTCGCATCCTATACCCCAGATGGTGTCGGTAGGATATAAAATAAGGCCATCTGCCTGTAATACAGGGAGGCTGTTCTCTATATCGTCGTGAAAATCCGGGGCTTCTTTGTGCAATGGAACTTTTGAGGGGACAAAAATACAGGCAATTGGCCTTCATGTATTAGTTTTGCCCAAAAATTATAGATGGAATTGAAACAACTGATCGTGGAAGCCTGGGCCAACCGGGATCTATTAAAAGAAGCCCGTCATGCGGATGCGGTAAGGGCCGTTATCGAGGAAGTGGACAAGGGACGTCTGCGGGTGGCCAGCCCGGTGGGATACACGGCCGGAGTAAGCGCGAATACTGGTGCGGGTGATGGAAAGATGGCAGGCATCGCCAGCGGATGGCAGGTGAATGAGTGGGTAAAGCAGGCTATCCTGCTCTATTTCGGCATTCAGCCTATGCAAACCTGGGAGATGGCACCTTTTGAGTTCTATGATAAGATGCTGCTGAAGAAAAATTATAAGGAGCTGGGTGTGCGGGCCGTTCCACATGCGGTGGCCCGGTATGGCGCTTATCTTGCGAAGAATGTCGTTATGATGCCCAGCTATGTAAATATCGGCGCCTATGTAGACGAGGGCACCATGGTGGATACCTGGGCTACCGTAGGCAGTTGTGCGCAGATCGGGAAAGGGGTGCATCTCAGTGGCGGTGTGGGGATCGGTGGGGTGTTGGAACCCCTTCAGGCGGCCCCTGTTATCATCGAAGACGGAGCTTTTCTGGGAAGCCGCAGCATTGTCGTGGAGGGTGTCATTGTGGAGAAAGAGGCTGTATTGGGGGCCAATGTCGTGTTGACGCAGTCCACCAAGATCATCGATGTCAGCGGTGCGGAGCCGGTGGAGTATAAGGGCCGGGTACCCGCCCGCAGTGTGGTGATCCCGGGCAGCTATCTGAAGAAATTCCCAGCCGGGGAATACAACGTGAGCTGTGCGCTGATCATCGGGCAGCGAAAGCCGAGTACGGATCTGAAGACCAGTCTCAATGACGCGCTAAGGGAGTTTAACGTATCTGCATAAAGCGACAAAGCCTCCTCACGGAGGCTTTGTTCATAGGAGGCTTATGAAAAATAATTTGCTGAAGGGGTTCCTTATTTCGTTTACGGGCGCCATTCTCTTCTCTACCAAGGCCATTATCATCAAGAAAGCATTCCATGCCACTTCGGCCGATGCGCTGACCTTGCTGATGCTGCGCATGCTCTTCTCCCTGCCTTTTTACGCAGTGGCTGCCTGGTGGGGTAGCCGAAAAGAGGATAATGTACGCATGACGCGCCGGCAATGGGGGATTGTTATCGTGCTGGGATTGCTGGGTTATTATTTCAGCAGTTATTTTGACTTTGTGGGCCTGCAATATGTGTCGGCGGGTTTGGAGCGGCTGATCCTCTTCCTTTATCCCAGTCTCGCCGTGCTGATCAATGCCATATGGTTCCGGCAGCCGGTGGGGCGGGTGCAGCGGTGGGCGCTGCTGCTGACCTATACGGGTATCGGGATCGCTTATTTTGGGGAGTTAAAGGTGGATACGGGGAATCCGAATTTTTTCTGGGGCAGCCTGCTGATCTTTTGCTGTGCTATCACCTATGCTTTTTATCTGTCGGGCAGCGGGCGGATGATACCGGTGCTGGGGGCGGCCAAATTCACTACTTATAGTATGCTGGTGGCGACGGCAGCGGTCCTGCTGCATTTTTTGCTGCGGGGGCTGTACCGGGGAGGTGTTTTTTTCGGGGCCGGGGGCCATGCCGGGGCTGGCGGGCAAACCGGGATGACCGGGGCCGGCGGGCTGACGGGCGGTGATGGGTTATGGATGTATGCTATCCTGCTGGCCTTGCTGGCGACGGTGATACCTTCCTTTATGTTGTCTGCGGGCATGAAGCGGATCGGCGCCAACAACGCGGCGATCGTCACCAGCATCGGGCCCGTCTCTACCATTCTGCAGGCTCATTTTATTTTGGGAGATAAAATTTTTACCGAACAGGTGGTAGGGACGGGCCTGGTGATCCTGGGGGTGCTGCTGATCGGCTGGCAGGGGCGAAAGACGGCCAGGCAGCCGGGGTCCGGCGAGACATCCGGGCAGGCCGGAGGAACCGGAGCCGGGCAGGCCGCCAGTCAGTCGGCGGAGACCGGGGCCGGATGAGCAGGTGGAGACCGCCAGGCAGACCGGGGAAACCAGGCGGGCCAGGCAGCAGGCGGCCGCACGCACTCAGGACGGCGAGCGGACGACTGGATCTGGCATACCATGGATCAGTCGTAGATGCAGCGGTGACCTAAGAATAGATCGTCTTCAAATATTCTCTGACCGAAGTGGGTTTTCTGCCCAACAGGTTTTCCAGCGCGGGATCGGTGTGATCGAATTCCCCCTGCCGGATGCCTTCTCCGAAGCCGGCGAACAAGCCGATATACTGATCGGGTACCCCTGCCGCGGACAACTCCTTTTTAAAGGTCTCCTGGGCGGGAGAAATATACTTAATCTCTTTGCCGGATATTTCGCTGATCATTGCTGCAATTTCTTTGTAAGACAGGGCCTGGCTTCCGGTGATCTCGTATACTTTGTTCTCATGTCCTTTGCCGGTCAGGATATTAGCCGCGGCTTCCGCCATGTCCGTGCGTAAGGCAAAAGGGGTTTTCCCCTCTCCTGCCGGCTGAAAGATCACCCCTGTCTCCAATACCTTCTCTCCGACGAAGATGGGAAGCATGTCTGCATAGACCGTATTTTTCAGGATCGTATAGGGGATGCCGGATGCAACCAGGGCTTTTTCCGTATCCAGGTGGGTCTTGGCGACAAAGGCGATGGGGGAAGAAGCCGTTTCATTCTTCCGCTGGATGCTGGTGTAGACGATGTGTTTGACGCGGGCCTTTATGGCTGCCGCTACCACGTTGGCCTGTTGGATGGCCCTGTTGACGATGTCGCTGGCCGATACGAACAGCAACTGATCGATGCCCCTGAAGGCTGCTACCAGGGAATCGGGGTTATCGTACTCTCCTACCCTTATGTCAACCCCTTTCGCTTTCAGGGTTGCTGCTTTTGCCGGGTCTCTGACTAATACAGCTATCTGGGAGGCGGGTATTTTTTTAAGCAAATTTTCGACTACTGCATTTCCGAAGGGACCGGTGGCTCCTGTAACTAAGATCATTTTATTTAATTTTAAATTGTTTACATTTGTGAGTGACGAACTCTTTTTATTATTACTAACTTTTAGAGAGTCAAAGGTAGGCGGGCGGGCAATGCCAGACAAGAAGGCACTTGAAAATCAGTCAGTTACCGTGAGGAGACTATTATTGACAATCAATCGAATAGGATGGAAAATAATTCAGACATTTTTTTAGACCGGGTCAATTGCCCCGTTCGACAGGTACTGGACCGATTTGGAGACAAGTGGTCGACGTTGATCCTGCTGTTGCTGGAGAAGAAGGGGACGATGCGGTTTAATCAACTGAACGGCACGATCGGGGATATTTCGCAGAAGATGCTGACGGTGACGTTGAGAACGCTGGAGGCGGATGGGTTGATCTCGAGGAAAATTTATGCGGAGATCCCGCCGAGGGTGGAGTATCAACTGACGCCGCTGGGTCAGAGCCTGATGCCGTACCTGGAATCGCTGGCGAATTGGGCGGAGGCTAATATCGGTACGATATTGCAGAGCCGGGAGAAGTTTGGGGCGAAGGCAACGGTGGCGACTGCGGCGGTGTGACTTCGGGCTGGCGCGGCAACGTGAGAGCCGGCAGCGGGCACGAGCCGGGCGGTTAGGGGGAAGCGTGAGGGAAGGCAGGGCGTAGGCTTGGGACTGCGTGAGAAAAGGCTTGGGGAAGCGTGAGGGATTGGAGCGTAAAGCCCGGAGACGGACAAGCGAAGCAAGGGCCGGCGAGGACTTGAAGCGTAAAGCCCGACCCTGAGGGCCCGGCCCGGAGGGGCACGCCCACCTATTCCGTTACATACTCCCAGGCGCTGCGATAGGCGTCGTGCTGTTCGGCATAAGCAATAAAATTTGCGTAGAAGGGAAACTGCGAAAGGGTGGCGCTATCTCCGATGACCACCAGTTTCTTCCGGGCGCGGGTCATGGCCACATTCATCCGGCGTGTATCCGACAGGAAGCCGATCTTATTTTCCGTATTACTCCTCGTCATACTTATATAAACGATATCCCGCTCCTGTCCCTGGAAGCTGTCGATCGTATTCACGGAGATCTTATCTCCATATTCCTGTAAGGCAGGACTATGCTCCCACTGCTCTTTGAGGAGCTGCACCTGTAACTTGTACGGCGAGATCACGGCAATGGTGGGGAAGTCTTTCACGGGATAGTGGGCGCTGAGCTCCGTAACCAGCTGGGTCAAATGCCGGAACAGAAAAGCGGCTTCTTCGGGATTGGTGGTGCTGGTGCCTTCCGCCTTCTCTTCGAATCCGCAGCCTGCCGTGTCCACAAAGGCAAGGGGGGAGTCGGCTGAAAACAGCAGATGCCGGGCGACGGAAGGATGGGCCTTCAATTTATCCTCATAGAATACAGCCGAAGAATAGCCCATGATCCTTTCATTCATCCGGTACTGTTCCTGCAATAAGACAACCGCTTGCGGGTAGAGGACCGTACATTTCTCCAGCAGGGTAACGTTCAATCCTTTTCTGGCCGCCTCTTCGGATTTAACGGTAGGGGGCAGCTGACAATGATCGCCGGCCAACACCACTTTCTGCGCTTTCAGGATGGGGATCCAACAGGCGGGCTCCAGGGCCTGTCCCGCTTCGTCGATCACAACGGTATGGAACCTTAGATTCTTTACCGTGTAATGGTTCGCGCCGACCAGGGTGGCCGTGATCACCTGCGCCTTTGCCAGCAGGTCATCCATGATATACTGTTCCGTATTCTCCACCTGCCGCATGATTTTTCGCGCCTCGTCGAAGAGGGCTTTGCGCTGCTCCCGCTCGGCCTTGCCGAAGTTGCGTTTGTATTTATGGGCCATGTCCCTGAATTCGCCGGCCTGTTTCCTCCATTTCTTCACTTCTTTCATGCTGCTGTGCGCCGCCATTTTGCTGTCCAGGGTCAACGACATCAGCCGCTCGGATACTCTTACGGGATTGCCTATTCGAAGAGTGTTGAGACCTTCTGCGAATAGTTTTTCACTTAGCAGGTCGACGGCGGTATTGCTGGGCGCCACTACCAGGATTTGTTTTTCTCCCTGCTGCAGCAGCGCCTTGATAGCCTGCACCAGGGTGGTGGTCTTACCCGTGCCGGGGGGGCCGTGTACGATAGCCAGGTCATCCGCTGCCAGGATCTTTTCGACAGCGGCCTGTTGGGAGGGGTTTAACGCAGGGGGCTGATGGGCGGCGGGCCGGGTACCGGCGTGGGAGTTGGAAACGGGGAGGCCGGCGGAGGGCGAATGCGGGCCGGCAGGGTGAACGCCGGATGCGGTGGGCGGATGTTCGGATCGCTGGTGGGTGGTTTGAAAGCCGGGGGCTTCCTCCCCGATGAGGATCCTTATCAGTCGGCCTTCCGTTCTTTTCTCTCTGAGAGAGGCCGCCTGGCGGAGAGCGCTCTGCATTTCATCGTAACTATTATCATCAAAAAGAAGGTCGATGCCTAATTTGCCGTCATCTGTCCAATCCGGTAATTCGTCCGTATGCAAGGTGATCTTGAGGCGGTTGCCATTCAGGTAAGCAATGACCCCTTCTACCCTATTCTCCTTCGGGTCATGTCCGGAGAAAAGTACGGCGGATACGCCAAAACGGAGCTGGTGGGGCAGGTCCTGATGAGTGGTACGTTCCACTTCTACCGTCAGGTAATCTCCCCGGCTCATTTCCGAGCCGCGGATGGCGATGGGGTACCAGGTGAGTCCATTGGCTCTCCGTTCGGAGATCGAGGAGGTAGCGGTGAGTTTAAGATAAGACTGCCGGTCTTCTTCCCTTTCCAGTTTTAGCAGGTCACCCAACCTTGAAAAATAATCCATGGGCGCAAAGATACGGAACCGGCGGGAGTCGCGGTAGCGAATGGGCCATGGGCGGTCGGGCAATGAGTACCAGACAACAAGATCATGGGTTACGACCGGCCGGGTTATAATTCGTAGATGACTGCCTCATAGGGCCGTAGGTTGCCGTCGCCGGAAGGAGCAGGATAGTTGCCCAGCAGGATCTTTGCTTTACCGAGGTCGATGTCTGTCTTTACAGAAGCGGTTGTACCCTTGAAATTGAGCAGGACCAGTAGCCTTCGGCCATCCCATTCCCGCGTATAGGCATATACATCGGGGTTGTACTTATCCAGCAGGGTATATTTTCCATAGACCAGCACCTGATTGTCTTTTCGCAGCCGCACCATTTTGCGGAAATAGTTGAGCACCGAGCCGGGATCTTTTTCCTGGGCCGCTGCATTGACAGCAGGATAGTCCGGATGGACCCTGATCCAGGGGGTGCCCGTCGTGAAACCTGCATTGGGAGCATTATCCCATTGGAAAGGGGTACGGCCATTGTCGCGGGAAGTTCTTTTTTGCTCTTCCAGAAATGCTGTCGTATCTCCTCCCTCCCCTACCAGGTGCTTGAATCTATTGATCGTGGCAATGTCGCGGTAGTCGCCGATCCTGTCAAACCGTATATTGGACATGCCCAGTTCGTCGCCGTAGTAACAATAGGGCGTACCTCTCATCGTCAAAACAAACGTCGTCAGCATTTTGGAGGATAGCTCCCGGAAGGCGGGGCTGTCATCGCCCCAATGGCTTACCATCCGGGGCTGGTCATGATTGCCCAAGAAGATGGATACCCAGCCTTTTTCCGCCATGGCGCTGTCCCATTTGGAGTAGACTTTTTTAAAGTCGAGCAAACTATAGTTGGGTTGGTTGCCCACATCCATGCCTTCAAAATGATAGGCCATGTTGAGTTCATGGCGGGCGGGGTCCACCAGGTCCATGGCGTCTTTCAGGGTGCTGCCGGCGCCTTCCGCTACTGTCATCACGTCGTACTTGCTGATCACTTCCCTGTTCATCTCCTGCAGGTACTCATGCAGGTGGGGACCCATTCCATAGTATTTGATGATGTTGCTTTCATACCCTTTAGGGAAGACGGGCCAACTGGTGTCTTTGGCTACGAATTGAAAGGCATCCATCCTGAAGCCATCGATGCCCTTGTCCAGCCAGAACTTCATGATGTCATACACTTCCCGGCGCAGCTGTGGGTTCTCCCAATTGAGGTCGGGCTGTTTGCGTGAAAAATAATGCAGGTAATACGCCTTCGTCAAAGAGTCATATTTCCAGGCGTCGCTGTTGATGTCGAAGAAGCTCCATCGGGGGGTAGGTACTCCCCTTTCCCCATTCCACCAATGATAGTAATTGCGATAGGGGCTGGTCCGGGAGCTCCGGGACTGTTGGAACCAGAGGTGCTCGTCGCTGCTGTGGTTGACGACCAGGTCCATTACCAGCCGGATCTTCCGCTTGTGCATTTCCAGCAGCAGCGTATCAAAGTCAGCCATGGTCCCGAAATCCTTCATGATGTTGCGGTAGTCGCTGATATCATACCCGTTGTCGTCATTGGGAGACGAGTAGATGGGGTTGAGCCATACAACGTCGACACCCAGGCTGCTGATATAATCCAGTTTGGAGATGATGCCTTTCAGGTCGCCGATGCCGTCGCCGTCACTGTCTTTAAAGCTGCGGGGATAGAGTTGGTACACGACGGCTTCTTTCCACCATTTCCGGCCGGTCGTGTCGCTGCTGCCGGTAGCTGCATTTTGCCGGCTGCTGCAAGAGGTTAAGATGATAAGAGTGGAAAAGAGGATGAATTTTGACATGTCCGGGATTCAATAGGTTAACAATCCGACGGGGGGTTATTTAGGCCGACCCTTATAATTCTTCGTGTATAGATCTGCGATGTCCTGATTCAATGCGTGCAAACGGAATGTCGTTACTTTTAGTTCGGAAGGAAGGGCTTTTAGTAATTCCTTTCCGGCGCCGGAGCCCGGGGCGCCCCAGAAGTTGGCGATGTAGGGCACCGATGGGTCGGACCTATCCACGGTGACCATGGCCTCGGCCTCCTCACTGGAGTTGCCGATGAAAAAAACCATCATGGTTGTATCCTTCACTGTTTTCTTTTCGGATTGTTTGGTGGCAGCTCCACCCATGTCGTTCATTAAATTCGTCAGGACCAGCATTTCGTCCATCTGGATTTTTAGTTTTTTTCGTTCGGCGACGGTCTGTCCCGCGGGAAGGATCCTGATCGCTGCGGTATGCCAGTTAACCATCAGCGTATGGGTTTTTGAAAAATCACCCGTGGTAATGTTGGTCTTTTGGATAACCTCCAGGTCTTTCAGCAAGGATGAACCGGTGAAGATGGTCGCCGTCAGGGGATTGGCGATCACACTGTCGATCACCTCATTATACCTTTTCCAGATGCTCCAGTACATCTTTTCCGTCAGCGGCAGGTTGGGAGAGGCGGCCTTGGTTTTGGAATAATCATGTCCCTTCACTTTGGAGGATGGAGCCGATTCCGGTTCAATCAACATTTCGAGGCCGGTCGCTGGAAAGCCCGTGCCCGCGGAAGATCGTTGGATTATGGCAGGCGTTTGCGCTCTATCACGGAGAAACGGCACATTTGGCCGGAAAAGAAGACCGGCCGGTGTTGAAGATGCCGCTGCTGCTGAGGGTGTCAGCCTTTTCTCTCTCGTTGAGGGCTTGTGCATTCAGATAACGTTAGGCACCCTGAATATACAGAAAAAATCAGTCCCGGTGGAGGGGAAAACGGATGTGTTCCTTTCATGTCGGCATCTATATCTTCCCGGACGGGGATCATGGCCGACCGGGAAAATCTCAAAGGGAGCAGGGGCAGCGGATAAAGATCGGGGGCCTCCCGTCGGGCAAAAAAAAACCAGGTCTTTTGTCCGGATTGTTGGCAGGAGATTGTCTGTTCTAAAAATCTCATTAT
>Ga0310811_10013512_pt1 | contig 10637 bp, 2 predicted proteins | sample YCmetagenome_FD_207642 | JGI IMG/M metagenome (GOLD analysis project Ga0310811, IMG submission 207642) | Soil microbial communities from experimental microcosm in Duke University, North Carolina, United States - YC | ecosystem: Engineered > Artificial ecosystem > Soil microcosm > Unclassified ...
TACACTGGCAGGACAAACTGGAGCGGGTTATGTAGACGGTGCCCCCTCTGTAGCAAAATTCAACCTGCCCTGCGGGGTAGCCGTGGACGCGTCTGGCAACGTTTACGTTGCCGATGACGGTAACAACCGTATCCGTAAGATCACGCCGTCCGGAACTGTGAGTACGCTGGCGGGCAGCGGGGCGGCAGCCTATGCGGACGGAACGGGGACAGCGGCCAGCTTCAATCAGCCGTTCAGTATAACGATCGATAATTCGGGGATGCTGTATGTAGCGGACCGGTATAACCACCGCATCCGGAAGGTGAGTTCAGCGGGCGTGGTCACAACGCTTGCCGGGAACGGTACGGCGGGTTTTCTGGATAGTTCAACAGGAACGTCTGCGGAGTTTAATTACCCGACAACGGTCACTGTTGATAATTCGGGAAATGTCTATGTGGCAGACTATCATAACAACCGCATACGCAAGGTAACATCCTCAGGCGCGACCACCACGCTATCGGGCACGGGCGCTGCCGGATCGGCAAACGGCATAGGCAGTGCAGCCTCGTTCAACTACCCGTTTGCGGTGGCACTGGATGGCTCGGCCAATGTGATCGTGTGTGATTTTAACACCAACCTGATCCGAAAGGTTGTGTCAACGCCATATACCATCAGCGGCACTTTACCAGCCGGACTAAGCTTCAATACCGCGACTGGCGCGATTACGGGGACGCCGACGGTAATCACTTCGGCTACGAACTATGGGGTAACGGCGTACTCTCTGGCGGCGAACAGTAACAACACGGCGACGGTAAATATCGGCATCGATGCGGCGGGCAGTGTCAATGCAAGCGCCGGATACAACTTCATCGCTACTTATACGCCGCGTGTTGCCAGCCTGGAGACCGGCGGAGACCTTGCCAGTGCGGCTTTGGATAAAACAAAGGTAGAGGCGGCAATCCAATATTTTGACGGGCTAGGGCGCCCATTGCAGACTGTGCAGGCTAAAGCCTCACCATTGGGATACGATATCGTACAACCTATGGCATATGACCAATATCAAAGGCAGATTACCGAATATCTCCCTTATGCGCCGCAGACCGGCCAAAGCGGCAGCTACAGGCCTGCGGCAAGCACGGACCAGAATGCCTTTTATACAACGCCGCCCTCAGGATCAGGCATTACTGCAATTGCCGACCCCTATTCACAAACCTCATTTGATAACTCTCCTTTGGAAAGGCCTTACGAGAAAGGTGATCCCGGCGTTGCCTGGCAGCTGACTGGAGTGAGTGGAGGAGGACATACAACTAAATATATTTACACCTCAAACAACAGCATTACCTGGGCAGCCGACTCTGTCCATAGCATGCAGGTCGCCCGGTACGACGTGACCATAAACAGCGATCAGAGCCGTACATTAACTGCCAATAACTACTACAACGCCAATACGTTGTTCGTAACAGTGACAAAGGATGAGAACTGGGTGAGTGGCAGGGCGGGGACCACTGAAGAATATCACGATCTACTTGGACGTGTTATCCTAAAGCGAAGCTATAATTATAATACAACGGCCTCCCTTACAGTGCTCAGCACCTATTATGTCTACGACGACCTGGGGAACCTTGCTTTTGTGCTGTCTCCCAGTGCTAACGGGGATGCGGATGTGGCGATTAGCGTGACCACTTTAAATAATTTATGTTACCAGTATCGCTATGACCAGCGCAACCGTTTGACCCAGAAAAAAGTACCGGGGAAGGGCTGGGAGTTTACGGTTTATAATACATTGGACCAGGTGGTGATGACCCAGGATGCCAACCAGCGGGCACAATCAACACAGCAATGGACCTTTAATAAATACGATATTCAGGGCAGAGATGTCGTTTCAGGACTGTATTTGGATGCAGGCACAACGGGAGACCTCAATCCTAACGCCCCTTCGACGACGCGGCTGACCTATTTTTCAGGGCTTTATACTGGCACGTCCACTCCCAAATGGGAAAGCTGGACGGGAACGACGACCTCAGGTTATGACGGGTCAAGTCTGCCAACTGGGCAAACATATGCTAATCTGTTGATCAACTTCTACGATAAATACCCCGGCACTGCCTACATTCCGTCTGTTTATGGCGCTCCATCCGGCGCAAGCGTCATTAACACCGGTTTGCCCACCGGCAGTATGACCAATGTCTTAGGTACAGCGACCATGCTCGTAACGGCGAACTATTATGATGGATTTGGAAGAGTGATAAAAGTTTACCGTCAGCATTATCTTGGTGCCGTAGCAAGCCCTAACAACTACGATGCGATTGCGACCACCTACAACTTTGTCAGTCAACCCACAAGCGTGACGCGGCAGCACTGGACCAGCGCCACAGCTTCGTATCCACTGGTGACGGTAGCCAATACCTACTATTATGACCATATGGGCAGGAAGCGTTCGGCCTGGGAGCAGATTACCAACGGCAATAGCAGCCCAACAACCAAGACGCTGGTCTCTAAAACTGATTACAATGAGATCGGGCAGATGCTAACCAAACACCTGCACAGTACGGTGGATACAGTGAACAGTACGGGCTATATGCAGAATATTGCCTATACCTATAATGAACGGGGCTGGCTGTTAGGCGCCAGCTCGCCGTTATTTGCGGTTAACTATTATTACAATACGCTTGCCAACAAGGCCTGGAACGGTAATATCAGATACCAATACTGGGGGGTGCCAGGAAATGAAAGCAACCGGTATGCCTATAATTACGATATGCTCAACCGAGTGACCGCCGGTACGGGCCTGACGGGCAATACGGAATATACCAGCTATGACCAAAATGGTAATATTGCAGGGATGAGCCGTTACAAATTGGGGACGCTGATCGACAATATGGCGTACGTCTACCTCAATGGCGGAAACCCGACCAACCAAGTACAAACGATCAATGACGCTACCTCCAGCGACCTGGGGATGGTGCACGGCCTTACCAGCTTTACCTATGACGGCAATGGCAATCTGCTGAACCAGATCAACATCACCAATGCCCAAAACAAGACCTTCACCTATAACCTTTTGAATTTGCCTCAAAGTGTGACCGTACCAACCGGGACAGTAACGTATACCTATGATGCCTCGGGGCAAAAGCTTAGAAAAGTGGCTGTAATAAATAGCGTTACCACTACGACAGAATATATTGCAGGGATCCAGTATAAAAACAGCACGACGGCGATAGACTTTATCCAGACGGCAGAAGGAAAGGCAGTACCTAACGGAACAGGCTATGACTATACGTATTATATAGGGGACAACCTGGGGAACACCCGTGTTACCTTTGATACTAAGAACGGGTCAGCACAGGCACAGCAGATCACCAATTATTACCCGTACGGGCTGGAGATTGACAGTACAGTGTCATCACCTAAAAATGATTATCTTTACAATAAAAAAGAATTGCAGGATGAATTCGGTGAATATGATTACGGCGCAAGGTTATATGACCCGGTCATTGGCAGATGGAGCGTTGTTGATCCGCTTGCCGCTTCTTATCCATCTTTTTCACCATACACTTACGCTTATGATAATCCCCTGAGGTATATTGATGCTTTGGGTTTGGGTCCTGGCGACCGCGTGAGAGCCGCCAGAAAGCTATTGAATATCGACTATTTACAGCAGCAAGGCAACTATCTGAGAACAGGATCGGGAGGAGGTCCGTATCAATTTATGGATTGTTCAGAATTTGTTTGCCGGGTGATGGCTGCTGATGGCATAACCGATCGGGTTGAAAATATGCCTACTGCAACGCTTGCCCAATATCTTAGCTCGAGCAAATTTATTCACTCAATGACACCCCAGGTCGGTGACATAGCTTTGTGGGAGGGCCATACAGGGATAGTCTCCGCAATCGGCAAAGACGGGAAAATAAAACTTTTGCATGAACCTCATAAAGGCGCCAAATCGAAAGAAAATCCAAATTTTGCTGCACCGGAAGTATATCATCCCGGAGGCGCCTTTTTGGGTTACTACAGGCCTGCTGTAGAAACGAAGGATGGTAAGAATTTAAGTAGTGTATCACAAACCAAAGGTAGTGGCGGCCAGCTTGATGATAGTGGCGACGGCAGTATCGATCTGACAGAAGAGATGAAAAAGCGTTTAGACAGGTCTTTTGGAAAATATTTCCCTCTTCCCGATTTGAATTTCCCAAATCCAATGCCGCCGAACCCTTTTGATCCCAGTTTTAAACCATATAATCCAAATCCGATCAATCCGAATGATCCTACTATTCATCCAGGGCCTGACCCACATAAAAAGAAGGATTATCAAAAAGATGACAATTATGAATACTAAACTAAGTTTGATTTTAATTGCGTTACTGGTTCCCTTGCTTTGTGCAGGGCAACAGCTACAGGGCGGCTGGTTGCTCAACTACAATTTTAGCCGGCATTTGCCGCTTACATTTGACATATCAAAGTCATCTGCTTTAATAGTCGGTGACGGTCATTTTATTTATAAGTTCGATGCTTCGGGAAAACTGGTCCTCAAAACCGAGGTTCCTAACACGAATTATGAATCTGCGATCTTTACTGATCTGAAACTCGATAAAGAAAGTGACAATATTTGTACGTTCGCGTTATCAGGACATCAGGTCACATTTGATATTTTGAATAAAAAAGTGTTGGCTGATCTAAAGATTTACGGCAATACCGCGAAAAAGGATGCTAACGGTGTTTATTATTCACTTTGCCAGCATTTTAGTGAGAAAAAGAATGTTGTAGAGAACAAGCTTAAGGTCATCGAAAAGAATGGCAAGAGCTACGACTATGCCACAACGATCGACCTCGGGGCCGATAACTTTCAAATAATCAACAACAACATCGTTTTATATGTTCAGAACGAACAGTGTGTATATTTCCTGCCGGTTGTTGGTAGAAACTATGGCCGCATTACTAAGATAAAAACAGATATGCCGGATGATAAACCGGTTAAGATGCTGGGCATGGTTGCTAACAAATACCTGTTTCAATACTTCGACTACAAAAAGAAAAAGGACGTACTGAATATTTACGACGAAAAAATGCAGCTTGCCAAACAAGTTGCGCTCGAATTTAATGCCGCCGAGCTGTCTAACCTATACCGCATACAGGACAATGGCGATTGGCTCACTGAATTTCCTTCCGGAAACATTTATAATTTTTCGAACGGTGGTATCTATTTCCTTAGAACTACAAAAAAAGGCACGTTTATTTATAAACTGAGTTCTTTAATTAAGATTTGATAAGCTCAATCGGGAACTATATCCATTAATCAATTATATGTTTTGATTGAGTATCAAGATTTGGGCTCGGGACTGCTTATGCAAAAGACTTCAAAGCTATCAAAACATTTGACTATTCATACGCAATCGCGCTTTCCAAACGTTCGACAGCTTTTTGGAAACATATTAAGCAGTTACGCTTTTTCTGCTTAGACCTTTGCGTGAATCGCAGACAAATAGGTTTCTCTTCGTTGTCTTTACACGGTTTGCAAAATGGGTGAAAAAACGCTTTGAAAACAGTTACATCGATGACAAACTTGGACACCAAGCTAAATCTTGAGTTCTCGTGAGTTGTAAGGCCGCCATCTGAAAATCTAAATTATAATGACTTTTCGAAGATGGAATAAGTAAGAACAGTTTTCGGTAGCATTAGGATAACAAGGCAAAATATTAATTTAAATCAAAATGTAATACGCGAGTTACTATTTATTATTGCATTAGAAAATCGTTGTAAAGCTTGATAATTAAAAAGATATTACATATTATTACATTAATATTTGACGCTTTACCATAACCTAATCCTAATGCGATGCAATCAGCTTTTGTGACCTGACGTTAAGTCCATCCCGGTTGAATGCCGGCGAAGCTTCATGTAATTTTCTTGTTTGTTTATTTTTTACCTGATCTTATATGCAATTTAAATCAGCTCGCTTTTTATGCGCGTTGTTTGCTGCCTTTTTCTTTATTAAGTTTAACGCAGCCGCGCAAACGTCGCAAACACAGTATTTTTTACCGCAACCCTTCCCGCGTTCGCCAACGGCAACGGCGTTGGAGAAATACGGCACTTACCAGGTCAATGAATTTACCGGGATCCCGGATATTTCGATTCCATTATATACCGTGGAAGCCGGAGGGTTTAAAGTTCCGATCACTTTGTCCTATCACGCTTCCGGGGTAAAGGCGTCGGAAGTAGCCAGTTGGGTGGGTTTGGGTTGGTCCGTTTCAAGCGGCGGTCAGATATCCCGTCGCGCAATGGGGTTGCCGGATGACTCGCCTAATGGGTATCTGCACGGGTTCATGCATCCTGATTCCACGCTTGATCCGACGACAGAGGACGGAATGCAGTATCTGGAATATGCGGCGACGAACTACTACGATACCAAGCCGGATATTTATTCGTATGACTTCCCGGGCCATGGCGGAAAATTCTTTTTTGATGGATCGCCCCACAATAATTTCGCCGTCCGGTTATTGCCATTTGCACCTGTAAAAATAACACATCCGACCGGGGGATTGTCCTACATTAACATCGCTGATGAGCACGGCAATAATTATTCCTTCGGTAACTCAGCGCTGGAGACCACTTATTCCTCATCTAGCGGTTTTTACGGTCAGACGAATACCAGCGCGTGGAAATTAACCAGTATGATCAGCCAGAACCGGAGAGATACCGTTTCATTCGCCTACACTTCAAACACTATTAACTACCCGGCTGCTGACGGAGAAATGTATACGATTTCGGATAATATCACTTTATATAATAATGTAAGTGACCCATATACCACTAATTACAGCCCCACGCCTTTGACCCCTGGTAACATCAACATTACGACGGAAATGCTGCCTAGCCAGATTAACTTTAAAAATGGGAAAGTGGTTTTTGATTTAGACACTGCCAAAAGACAAGATATTAACGTCAACCAGGCATATATCGCGCACGCTCTAAAAGATATAAAAATCTACCGCTATAATTATGCGAGTAAAGGCATGGAGCTCCAAAAAACGATCGTCTTTTGGACCAGTTATTTTTATAATCCAACTTATTACGTGAAGCGTTTACGTCTGGATTCGATCCAGGTACTCGACAAAGGGGGTAGCGTGATGCAGCATTACCGGTTCGATTATAATACCAATGTCAACCTGCCTGACTATACATCCAAGATGATCGATTACTGGGGGTATTTCAATGGCAAAAACAACAGTCAGTTTACGCCGCACCAGACCTGGACGGTTATGACGCCATCGGGACCCACTTATATCACATTCGGCAGTAATATTGTTAATGGTCGCGATTGCGATTCCAACTACATGCAGGCCAATGTACTTACCGGTATACATTACCCGTCGGGAGGGTACTCTACATTTACTTATCAGACCAATCAATATTATAGCGGCGATACGCTCAAACTGGCTGGTGGATTGCGCATAAAAGCGATCAGCAGCTATGACGGAATAAACAGTTCCCCGATAGTTAAGACCTATGTTTATAATTCTGCGAGGAAGAACTATATACTCGATTACGATTATTTTGTCAGCACACAACAGCACCGTTATTTTGTCACCCAGGAATACACCGAAAATCTACAAGAAACCTGCGATGTGCATACATTTTCATCTACGCCTCACTGTGACCTGGAGGGATATGACGGTGCTACGGTGGTTTATCCTTCCGTAACAGAGTATATTGGTACACCCGGAAATAACGTCGGAAGGACGGATTATGTGTTCCGGGACAATCCGGACGGCACGCTCAGCGCCTCCAGGTCCGGTAGCCTGATCTACCTCAGTCATTTTTACGCCCGAGGTCAATTACTCAGCAAAAAAGAGTATTTACGGAATGCCAGCGGAGCTTACCTCCCGGTTCAGTTGGTTACAAATAACTATACTGCTTTCCCGCTTACGACCTATGATGCTGTAGGTATGAATGTCATTAAGTTGTGGTATAATGAAGGTGAGGGGGTAGGTAACCCCATGCTTTTCCCGGGAGGAGCTTCGGGCGATGATAAAACAGCCTACCAGCACCCTACTTATGCGATAGACTCGGATGATAATTATCTGATAAGCACCGTAACGAAGGTGTACGACACGCAGGATACGACCAAATCGACAAGTTCTGCTATTACCTACAAGTATGATAATAGTGTTCACCAGCAAGTAACGCGCACCTACCATACTGATAGTAAGGGTAATACTCTGGTCACCAGGAGCAAATACCCCGCGGATTATCCGGTAGGTAACGCGGTGATCGACAGCATGGTAAGCCGTAATATGCAGGCAGAGGCGATCGAGAAATACGATACGCTGAAAAATGCAGCCACATCGACTAATGCCATTACCAGCGGGCAGCTGAATAAGTTTAAAACAGGCTACCTGACCGGATCGATCGTGCCGTCAACGGTCAGCACATTGAGCGTACTGCAGCCGCTGACCAATTTTACGGTTTCAAATGTAAGTTCAGGCAGCCTGACGAGTGATTCTCGGTACATGCAGATGATCAGTTTTGACCAATACGACGCTCAGAACGACCCGATACAGTTTACGCCGAGAAATGCCACCCCGACTTCGATCATCTGGGATTATCAATGGGAACATCCCATCGCACAAATCAAGAATGCAACTACAAATTACGGGGGTTATTCGCAAGTTGCCTACACCAGTTTCGAGGCGGACGGAAAAGGTAACTGGAATTATAGCGGAGCCCCGGTGTTTAATGCTTCGGCACCATCAGGGACGATGGTTTATTCATTAAGTTCAGGCAATATTACCTCGCAAACAGGTCTTCCAGGGGGTACTGCCTATATCGTTTCCTTGTGGAGCAATAACGGGCCTGCGACGGTTTACACCGGCAGTAGCTACGTTACCGGTAACCCTTTGAGTACGGTAAATGGCTGGACATATTATGAATACGTGATACCGTCGGGAACGTACCAGGTCACCATTAGTGGGACAACGACGATTGACGAGTTGCGGCTTTACCCGTCAACTGCCCAAATGACGACCTATGCCTACGACCCTACAGGTGTAGTAGATATTTCGGATGCCAAGGGCCTGAACACTTCTTTTGAATATGATTTTGCACAGCGCCTGAAAACTACCCGGGATTTCTATGGCAATATTACGGCAAGCTATGGCTATCACCTGTACGACCAGACAATAGGCAACCAAGCAAAGTCAGGTACGTTCACGCGTAATAATTGCCCTGCTAATACGACGCCGGGATCACTGAGTTATTCAGTGCCTGCCAACAAGTATTATTCCTCTACACTAGCTTCTGCAAATGCAGACGCGACTTACGACCTGAACACCAACGGGCAGATCAAGGCGAATACGAATTGCGGCTGCCCGCAGATCATGGTCAATTTCACGTTAAGCAATACCAGCGGCGTTACAGTTTACCAGGTCACCTTCAGTGGTATCAGCACGCCTTATAATGTACCAGCTTCGGGCAGCACGGTTATCCAGGTGCCACAGGGTACCTATGCAACGGTTTCTACCAGCTCGTATTCCACGAGTCACACCTTCTCTCTGACCGGTTATTCCACCCAGGTAGGTCACAGCGCTACTTTTACCAATGTAGCAGTAACTACCGGTTCCAACCTAACCTTATCCATACAGCCATGAGAACGATCCAATCCATCAACAGATATCTTTTGAGTTGCTGTCTGTTTGTGTTGACAGCAGCAAGCGTACTGGGGCAGGCACCTGCAATATCCTATACTACGCCACATACTTATACTGTAGGCACGGCAGTAAATCTTGCTCCAACCAATACAGGTGGTGCCCCTGCGGTCAACGGGCAAACCTCAACCTTCGCCGGCAGTGGTACCGGTGCCTATGCAGATGGCACAGGCACAGCAGCCAGCTTCTGGACGCCGATCGGTTTGGCGCGCGATGCTGCGGGGAACCTATATGTAGGCGATGCATCCAACAATCGTATTCGCAAAATAACGCCCGCAGGGGCAGTCACTACCCTGGCAGGTGGTGTAGCCGGGTACGCAGACGGCACCGGCACAGCAGCCAAGTTCTTGAATCCATATGGTGTTGCCCTCGACGCATCAGGCAATATTTATGTTGCTGATGCGGGAAATAACCGCATACGCAAGATTACGCCGGCCGGTGTTGTTTCTACCCTGGCTGGCAGTGGAGTCGCAGGCTATGGCGACGGAATGGGTACAGCAGCCCTTTTTCACACGCCTACCGGGCTTACGCTTGACGGCGCAGGGAATATTTATGTAGCCGATGATTTGAACAATATGATCCGGAAAATTACGCCTTCCGGTGTGGTGACCACCATCGCGGGGAGTGGGGCCATTGGATCAGCGAACGGTACCGGAACGGCAGCCAGCTTTAATCGGCCCTTCGATGTTAAATGCGACGCTTACGGAAACCTATATGTCGCCGACTGGTATAATCAGATGATCCGAAAAATTGATCCGACAGGGGTGGTAACTACGCTTGCCGGTAGTACCACAGCTGGAAGCGCTGACGGCACCGGTACAGCGGCCTCTTTTAATTACCCCAATTGCATTGCCATTGATGCAAACGGCAATTTGTATGTTTCGGACGAACACAATAATAAAATCAGAAAAATAACGCCAGCGGGAGTAGTGTCAACTTTAGCAGGCTCCGGTACGCAGG
>Ga0310811_10013514_pt1 | contig 10636 bp, 11 predicted proteins | sample YCmetagenome_FD_207642 | JGI IMG/M metagenome (GOLD analysis project Ga0310811, IMG submission 207642) | Soil microbial communities from experimental microcosm in Duke University, North Carolina, United States - YC | ecosystem: Engineered > Artificial ecosystem > Soil microcosm > Unclassified ...
GAATTGATGTAGCGGAACAGCTTGTACGATAGCGTGGCGTCGCGCTTGAGCACTTCTTCCAGCGCGCGCACATCGGCATTCTTCCTGACCATGTCCATCAGTTGCAGGATGGTCAGTTGCGCCGGATTCAAATCCTTCTTCACGCCGTCTGCGCGCGGCGTCAGGTACAGCTTGCCGATCAGGACATCGAAGCCGGCGGCGCTGCAGGCGTCATAGGTTTGCCAGTCGGGAATCTGGCGCACGATCGTCTTCGGTGCATCCGGCGCCTGACCGACCTTGTCCACCGGATGCGTAGCTTCGACATGGCTGGCGACTGCCAGCAAGGGACTGTTGGCTGCCAGGCCGTCGGCATCCCGCAGCGCGATGCCGAAACCCTGCTGGCGCAAGGCGCTGGCCGTTTTCAGCGTCGCCTCGTCCGCCAGGTCGGCCGCCGTCAGCCGGAACACGATGTGCCGCGGCGACAGGCTTTGCACCAGTTCGGAGGCGATGACGGCGGGCGTCGCTTCGATGAACAGCAGGCTGTCCGGCAACAGCCAGCCCGATTCCTGATGCGTCAGTTGCGATGCGAGAAAGGACGCCAGCTCCAGCAGATCGTCGTCGCTGGACAGTTCGCCGTTGCGCGCGCTTTGCCAGGCCAGTTCGTATCCGACCAATTGCTGCGCGGCATCCAGCAGCGGTTCTCTAACGATGAAAGTCATCAGGTGTAATTGAAAATAAAAGAGAATCGAATCGGGGAAAAACCGTCGCGTTCGTCAAAATCCCAGGCTATCCAGCAGGTCGTCGACTTGCGCCTGCCCCGCCACCACATCGTTGCCGGTCGGGTTGATCTGCGGGCCGTTCAACAGGCCGGTGTTGACTTCGCGCTTGACCTCGGCCGGCGCATAATCGACCAGCAATTGCAGCAATTGCTGCTCAAGGCCATGCGCCAGTTCGGTTACTTTCTTGATGACCTGGCCGGTCAGATCCTGGAAATCCTGCGCCATCATGATGTTCATCAGATGCTGGCGCGTCTGCGTCGCCGCCTCGTGCGTCGCGCCGAGTTGCGCCACCGTGCGCTCCGCCAGCGCGCGGCAATCGGTTTCCGAGAACGGCCGCTGCATCAGGTTTTGCCATTCGGACGACAGCGCAAGCGTCGAAGCCTGCACATTTTCCTGCAGCGGGCCGGCTGCTTCCGTCGCGTTCAGCACGCGCTGCGCCGCCTGTTCCGTCATGCGCGCGACATAGTCGAGGCGATCGCGCGCATCGGGAATATCGCAGGACGCGCGTTCCATCAATCGATCGAAACCGAGGCCGCGCAGGCTGTCGTGCAAGGCACGCGTCATGTGCCCGACGCGCGACAGCATTTCATCGGTGGCTGCCTGGCCGTCGACAGCGATGCCGGCGTCCTCGAGCGGGAAAGAGGCGGCGCTCAATCAGGCTCCGGCGCTGGCCAGTTTTTCAAAAATCTTCGACAGCTTCTCGTCCAGCGTGGCGGCGGTGAACGGCTTGACGACATAGCCGTTGGCGCCGGCCTGCGCGGCGGCGATGATGTTTTCCTTTTTCGCCTCGGCCGTCACCATCAGCACCGGCAGCTTGGACAGCGCCGGATCGGCGCGGATGTTCTGCAACATCGTCAGGCCGTCCATGTTCGGCATGTTCCAGTCGGAGACGACGAAATCGAAGGATTCGCTGCGCAGCTTCTGCAGCGCCATCGCGCCGTCCTCGGCTTCATCCACATTGGTGTAGCCCAGCTCTTTCAACAGATTGCGGACGATGCGCCGCATCGTTGAAAAGTCATCAACAACCAGAAATTTAGTATTTGGGTCTGCCATGAATTACTCCATTATTTCCTGAAATCATGCTTGATCTTAACAGCAGATCAAATCCGGTCCGCCGAATACCGCCTGCGATATTTGTCGCCGTATCTGTGGCCGCTATTATGCACTGTCAAAACACGTCCGATAAGACGGCGAAAACCTGTCATACCCGCAAGGCGCGGCTGCTGTTGGCGGCCAGATAAGCCAGCACCATGCCGGGCAAGGCGCTCAATGCGCCGATTTCATGCGCGGCGCCGACCGCGATCGCCTCGCGCGGCATGCCGAACACCACGCACGAGGCCTCATCCTGCGCGAAGTTGTAGGCGCCGGCATTCTTCATTTCCAGCATGCCGTGCGCGCCATCCTTGCCCATGCCGGTGAGAATCACGCCCACCGCGTTCTTGCCGGCCGCCACCGCGGCCGAGTGGAACAGCACGTCGACCGAGGGCCGGTGGCGATTGACCGGCGGCCCTTGATCGAGTTGCGTCATGTAGTTGGCGCCGCTGCGCACCAGTTGCAGATGCGAGTGGCCGGGCGCGATGTAGGCATGGCCGGGCAGCACGCGTTCATTGCCTTCCGATTCCTTGACGCCGATCTTGCACAGGCCGTCCAGCCGCTGCGCGAACGACTTGGTGAAACCCGGCGGCATGTGCTGCGTGATCAGGATGCCGGGACAGTCCGACGGCATCTGCACCAGGAAATCCTTGATCGCTTCGGTGCCGCCGGTCGAAGCGCCGATGATGATCAGCTTTTCGCTACTGGTCAGCGGATTGCGGATCATCGGCAGCGCCTCTCCCTGCGCCGCGGCGCCGGCCTGCGCGATCTGGCGCGCCTTGATCCGCGCGCGCGATGCGGCGCGGATCTTGTCGGCGATCATCTCGGTGTATTCCAGCATGCCGCTCTGGATCGCCATCTTCGGCTTGGTGACGAAATCGACCGCGCCCAGTTCCAGCGCGCGCAGCGTGATTTCGGACCCGCGTTCGGTCAGCGAGGACACCATCAGCACCGGCATCGGCCGCAGACGCATCAGCTTTTCCAGAAAGTCGAGGCCGTCCATGCGCGGCATCTCGACGTCCAGCGTCAGCACGTCCGGATTGGTCTGCTTGATCAGGTCGCGCGCGATGATCGGATCGGGCGCCACGCCGACCACTTCCATATCCGGCTGGCTGTTGATGATTTCCTTCATGACGCTGCGGATCAGCGCCGAGTCGTCCACGATCAGGACCTTGATTTTCATTTTCTTCTTCCTCTACAGCCTGATATACGCCGATGCAATCAGGAGAACAGTTCGATATCGCCGCCAACCGCGCTCGATTGCAGGCGGCTTGCGTAATCCTGTTCCCGATTGGCCAGGGTGTTGTTATTCAATTGCTTGAGCTTCTTGACCAGCACCTTGCCGTTGCGCGGAAAGTAGTACACCTTGCGCGGATGCACGTCGTTCAGGTCTTCCGCCAGCACGCGGATATTTTCCGTCTTCAGGAACTTGCGCACAAACTGCGCGTTGCGTTCGCCCACATTGATCGCGCTGAAGCCCTGCAGCACGGCGCCGCCGCCGAACACCTTGGCTTCCAGGTTTTCGCGTCGCGCACCGGCCTTCAGCAAATCGTTGATCAGGATTTCCATCGCGTAGGTGCCGTAACGCGCCGAGGCAGAAATCGGACTGTCGATGTCGCCGCCGTCCGGCAGCATGAAGTGGTTCATGCCGCCGACGCCCGACACGCGATCGCGGATGCAGGCCGACACGCAGGAACCCAGCACGGTGACGATCACCATGTCCTTGCCGGTGTAGTAGTACTCGCCGGGCAGGATCTTGGCCGCGTCGCGATCGAAGGTCCGATCGTAATAGAGATTGGTGGCGAAATGCTCTTTGGTCAGTTCATTCATGGGGTCAACCTCAAGCCCGGCGCGCGCGCATGCCGCCGGCCTGCCGATTCGGGTCCAGCTCGTAGACGGTCTTGCCGCGCAGCTTGAACGCATCGCACACATACAGGAAATTTTCGGAGTGGCCGGCAAACAGCAAGGCATCCGGTTTCATCATCGGCGCGAAACGATCGAGTATCTTTCCCTGCGTCGGCTTGTCGAAATAGATCATTACGTTGCGGCAGAAGATCGCGTCGAAGGGGCCGGAAATGCCCCAGCTGTCCGCCAGCAGATTGAGTTGCTTGAAGGTGATCAGTTGCCGCAGTTCCGGGCGTATGCGCACCATGCCTTCCTGCGCGCCCTTGCCGCGCAGGAAAAACCGCTTCGCGCGCTCGGGCGCCATCTTGTCGAGCCGGTCGATCGAATACACGCCGTTGGCGCCGGTGTTCAGCACATTGGTATCGATATCGGTGGCGATGATTTTCACCGGCGGCGTCAAGGTATTGAAGGCTTCGCAGGCGGTCATTGCGATCGAATACGGCTCTTCGCCGGTGGAGGCGGCCGAACACCATATCTCAATCGGCTGCCGGATTTTCTTCAGGTGCTCCGCCAGCAGCGGAAAATGATGCGCTTCGCGGAAAAATGAAGTCAGGTTGGTGGTCAGCGCATTGGTGAATGCCTCCCACTCGCTGCTGTCGCCGCCGCGCTCAAGCTGGTCCAGGTAGCTGGCGAACGACGCGATACCGGTCGCGCGCAAGCGGCGCGCAAGGCGGCTGTATACCATTTCCTGCTTGCTTTCGGCCAGCGCGATGCCGGCGCGCTGATGAATCAATGCGCGCACGCGTTCGAAATCACGGGCGGTAAATTCGAATTCCTTGCTGCCGTCGGCCCGACCTGGAGAAGATGATTTCATCCTGCTTGTTTCCCTTAGCTTGCGCTTCCGTCTTCCCGCTGCAATGTCAACCGTGACTGCGCATGAAGCGACAGATCAGGCTGCGATCTTTTCGATCAGTCCCATGTCCTCGCTGGACATCAGCTTGTCGATGTCCACCAGAATCAGCATGCGTTCATCCAGCGTGCCGAGGCCGGTCAGGTAATCCGAGTTGAAAGCCGTGCCCATTTCCGGCGCCGGCTTGATCTGCTCGGGCGACAGCGTGATCACGTCCGACACGCTGTCCACCACCATGCCCATCACGCGGCCGCCGATGTTCAGGATGATGACGACGGTGAACTGGTCGTAAGTCGGCTCGCCGAGCTGGAACTTGATGCGCATGTCGACGATCGGCACGATGATGCCGCGCAGGTTGACCACGCCCTTGATGAATTCAGGCGCGTTGGCGATGCGCGTCACGGCTTCATAGCCGCGGATTTCCTGCACCTTCAGGATATCGATGCCGTATTCTTCCTTGCCGAGCGTGAAAGCGAGGAATTCGTTGCCGGTATCGCTACCGTGCGCTCTGGTTTGGTCCGCTTGGATCATGTTGATGTCCTTTTCAGAAATAGATGGATTCGTCGTTCAACTGACGGCTTGAACGCAGCAAGGCGGCGACATCGATAATCAATGACACGCCGCCATCGCCGAGGATGGTGGCGCCGGAAATACCCGCGACCTTGCGATAATTCGATTCGAGATTCTTGACCACCACCTGCTGCTGCCCGACCAGGTCGTCAATCAGAAGGGCCGCCTTCTTGCCTTCGGATTCGAGGATCACGACCAGGCCTTCGGACGGTTTGGTGAAGTGCGGTTCGATGCCGAACACCTGATACAGCGGAATCAGCGGCAGGTATTCGCCGCGCACTTTCAGCACCCTGCCCTGGCCGCTGATTTCCTTGATGTCGGCCTCGGTCGGCTGCAACGACTCGACCACATAACCGAGCGGCAGGATGTAAATTTCCTCGCCGACCTTGATCGACATGCCGTCGAGAATCGCCAGCGTCAGCGGCAGCGAAATCGAAATCGTGGTGCCGAATCCCTTGCTGGAACGGATATCGACCACGCCGCCCATCGTGGCGATGTTGCGCTTGACGACATCCATGCCGACGCCGCGGCCCGAGACGTCGGTCACGGTTTCCGCGGTCGAAAATCCGGGCGCGAAAATCAGTTGCCACACCTCTTCGTCCGGCAGTTCGTCCGACACCGCCATGCCTTGCTGCCTGGCCTTGGCCAGAATGCGTTCGCGGTTCAAGCCGCCGCCGTCGTCGCTGACTTCGATGATGATGTTGCCGCCCTGATGTGCGGCCGACAGCGACAGCCGGCCGGCCTCCGACTTGCCGGCGGCCTTGCGCACTGCCGGCATTTCGATACCGTGGTCGATGCTGTTGCGCACCAGGTGCGTGAGCGGATCGACGATGCGCTCGATCAAACCCTTGTCGAGCTCGGTGGCCGCGCCCTGCGTGACGAAATCCACCTTCTTGCCGAGCTTGGCGGCGAGATCGCGCACCATGCGCGGGAAGCGCGAAAACACGTAATCCATCGGCATCATGCGGATCGACATCACCGCCTCCTGCAGATCGCGCGTGTTGCGCGTCAACTGGCTGACGCTGTTGAGCAGGCGCTCGTGCGCAATCGGGTCGAGTGTATCGGTGCGCTGCTCGATCATCGCCTGCGTGATGACCAGTTCGCCGACCAGGTTGATCAACTGGTCGACCTTCTCGATGCCGACGCGTATCGACGAGGTTTCCGCGCTGGCCGCCGGCTTGTCGGATTCGCGCCGGGCCGGCGTTTTCTTGTCGCTTGTTGCAACGCCGGATTTCGATTGCGGCGCTGGCGCCGCGCCATCGTTGTCCTCGTCTTCCGCATTCGCGTTCGGATGCGGCACCGGAATCGTCAGCGGCACGAAGGGGGCGAAAAACCCGTAGCCCTGCGCATTTTCCCTTTGCTTCTCCAGGCTGCCGTCGGCAATCTGCGTGTGCATCGGCTCGAAGAAACCGTAGCCCTGCTGCTCTTCCGCCTTGTTGCGCTCATCGATCGATTGATGAATGCCGTCGTTCGCCGGCAGCGCCTCTTCGGTGATGTTCAGATCCTTGGGATCGAGAATGAAGGAGCAAATGGCGATGATGTCGTCCTGCCCTTCATGCGTGGTCAGCGTAAACACCGCGCGCTGGTCGTCCAGGCTGCCGCGCGCTATATCGCCCAGCAGGCCGAGTTCAGCCGCCAGCGCATCGACGTCGCGCGCCGACACCATCGGCAATTCGATCCGAAAGCGGCGATCGCTGCGCGCCGCACCCGCAGCCGAATGCAGCGCGCTCGGGGTCGCCGACGGCAGTGGCGCGCCATCCTGCGCCGCCAGTGCTTCCAGCGTCATGCGGATATCGGCAACCGCATCCAGATCGACGTCGGTATGCAGACGGTGGCCGTCGAGCTGCATCTTGAGCACGTCCTTGGCCGCGAGAAAGGCATCGACATGCTCGGACGTCAGCGCCATTTCGCCCTTGCGGATGCGGTCGAGCAGCGTTTCCAGCACATGCGTGACTTCCGTCAGATCGGTAATACCGAAGGTCGCCGCGCCGCCCTTGATCGAATGCGCCGCGCGAAAAATCGCATTCAGCCCTTCCGGATCGGGTGCCGACACATCCACTTCCAGCAACAGCTTTTCCATCTCGGCCAGCAGTTCTTCGGTTTCGTCGAAGAACACCTGGAAAAACTGGCTCATATCGATGGTCATGATTCCTGCTCCGTTCTCATTTGCGAGCGCCGCGCGGCACTAGCCGATGACTTTCTTGACGACTTCGGTCAGACGTTGCGGATCGAAAGGCTTGACCAGCCATCCGTTGGCGCCGGCGGCACGGCCCTTGGCCTTCATCTCGTCGCTCGATTCGGTGGTCAGCATCAGGATCGGCGTCTTCTGGTAAGCAGGCAGGCCACGCAAGGCGCGGATCAGCGTCAGGCCGTCCATGCGCGGCATGTTCTGATCGGTCAGCACCAGATCGAAAGCCTGCGACTTTGCCTTGTCCAGACCGTCCTGTCCGTCGACCGCCTCGGTTACCTGGTAACCGGCCGCGCGCAGGCTGAACACCACCATCTGCCGCAGCGAGCCAGAATCGTCGACTGCCAATATCGTTTTTGCCATCTCTCATCACTCCATTTCGTTTTGCCGCATTCGCTTCGTCAGCATGCAGCGCGTGCTAAAACAATTCGACGTCGCCGCTTTCCATGTGCGTCTGGCACACGGCTTTCCACAATTCATTTTCGAGCATGCTGCTTTGCGTGCGCATCGTTTCCGCGATTTTTTCCAGCAACGCGACCAGCTCCGCTTCGTCGAGCTCCACCGGAAGGCCGTCGCTACCGGCGCCTACCGTCGTCAGCACATCGCGGAAACCGCTGACGCGCCGCACGATGCGGCCGATCAACTGGTTTGTCATGTCCTGGAACTGCAAACCCGTCACCGCTGCGTTGACGTGCATGTCGATCTGCGCGGACTGCAATTGCAGCGCGGCGACGGTTTCCGCCGACGCACCCTGTTTGGCCACGATCGCCTGCACCATTTGCTGCTGCGCCGTCACCACCTCATGGATCGCCATGAAGCTCGCACCGAGCTTGCCAATTGCCTCCGCCAACAGGATGTTGGTTTGGATCAGATCCGTCTCGACTTCGGTCAGATGCTGACTGCCATGCCCGGACAAGCCGGACAACAGCTCCTTGATTTGCATCGCTGGCGTCTTCTTTATGATCATGTGGCGTACCCGCTCAACGGTTTCCGGAAATGCCATCTATTTTTTTGGCAGGGCCGCAGTATTTGCCGGCGCTGGCTGAACTGGTGCGGCAGCGGCCCCCGCCGCCGGTACGGCCGGCGCAGTACCAGCGGCCGGCGCAGCCGCAGGTATTGCAGGCGCATTCACTGCATCCACCGCCTGCTGCGCAGCATCTTGATCGGCCACGTCCACGGTCTGATTGGCCTGCGTAATCGAGTCTTCGGTCTTCTTGTTCATCACGATGATGCTGATGCGGCGGTTAACCGGGTTGTACGGATTCTGCGTGTCGTACAGGACCGCGGAAGACAAGCCCACCACGCGCAACACTTTTGTCTCGTTCAATCCGCCGGCGATCAATTCGCGTCGCGATGCGTTGGCGCGATCGGATGACAACTCCCAGTTGCTGTAGCTCTTCTCTCCATTTGAGTAAGGCGTGGCGTCGGTGTGGCCGGACAGACTGATCTTGTTGGGAAGGTCGTTGAGCATCGGCGCCAGCTCATGCAGGATGACCTTGGTGTAAGGCTGCAGCTCCGCCTTGGCCAGCGCGAACATCGGACGGTTCTTCTCGTCGACGATCTGGATGCGCAAGCCTTCGGACGTAATGTCGATCAACAACTGATTCTGATACTGGCGCAAAGTAGGAATGGTCTGGATCGCGTGCTCGATGCGTGCCTTCAAGGCCTTCAGGCGATCGTTATCCTGTTTTTCCAGTTCCGCCTTGGCCGCGTTCAGGTTGAGATGCTTGGTCGGCGTCTTGTCCTCGCCTTTTTTCTCCTGGCCATTGATGCGCGTCAGGTCCTTGCCGCCGCCCTTGATGATGCTGGTCGCGTCGCCGCTGCCGGAACCGCCGCTCATCGCCACGCGCAAGGGCGTCGAAAAATAATCGGCAATGCCTTGCAAATCCCCCTTGGTGGTCGAACCGAGCAGCCACATCAGCAGGAAGAACGCCATCATCGCCGTCACGAAGTCGGCATAGGCGATTTTCCACGCGCCGCCGTGGTGGCCGCCGCCACCCTTCTTGACCCGCTTGACGATGATGGGACGGAGTCCTTCTTCAGCCATGTTTCAGTCTCCGTTTATCCGCCCGATTGCCGCTTCGTTGAAACCGGCAGTCCCTTATTTGGTCTTCGACAGCTTGATGTGTTCTTCCAGCTCGCTGAAGGAAGGACGTTCGGTCGAGAACAGAACCTTGCGGCCAAACTCGACTGCCAGCGCCGGCGCATAGCCATTCAGGCTCGCCAGCAAGGTCACCTTCGCGCACTGGAAGACTTTGGACGATTCGTGGAGCTTTTGCTCGAGCACACCAGCAAGCGGCGAAACGAAACCGTAGGAGAGCAGGATGCCGAGGAAAGTACCGACCAGTGCATTCGCGATCAGAATGCCGAGCTCGGCAGGCGGCAGGCCGACCGACGCCATCGTATGCACCACGCCCATCACCGCCGCCACAATACCGAATGCCGGAAAGCCGTCGCCCAGCTTGGCGATGCAATGGACCGGGATCTCGCCTTCGGCATGGTGCGTCTCGATCTCGTTATCCATCAGGTTTTCGATCTGGAATGCATCCATGTTGCCGGACACCATGAGCCGCAGATAGTCGGTCATGAATTCGGTCAGATGATGGTTTTGCAGCACCGCCGGATACTTGGAAAAAATCGCGCTTTCTTCCGGATTGTCGATGTCGCCTTCGATCGACATCAAGCCTTCCTTGCGCACCTTGCTGAGAATTTCGAACAGCAGGGTCATCAATTCCATATACAGGGCTTTTGTATATTTCGAGCCCTTGAAAATGCTGGGCAAGGCCTTCAGCGTCGCCTTGATCGCCTTGCTGTTATTGCCGACGAAAAAGGAGCCTGCCGCGGCGCCGCCGATCATCAGCAGCTCGATCGGCTGCAACAAGGAATGTAGATGCCCACCCGCTAGCGCAAAACCACCGAAAACCGATCCAAGGACAACCAGATAACCAATAATTACTAACAAGCGCGCTCCGTTATGGTTTTATGCGCCATTATTGCCTTAAGGGTTGCCATCACGCAACCGGCATCATGCCGCAGCTGTTGTATAAAGTCGGCGGCGTATTTTTTCACCGAGCATGTATGCTAAACGGCTCGATTTGAGGGAACTTGAATCGCGGGGAAGCGCTTCCGCTTACATGTGAAAGATGTGCAATTGCGCTGCGTGCGGACGTGGTGAAAACGTCATGGAAGATGCGATGCCGGGGATGGCGAATTCATAACTGATCAACATGCTGCCCGGGCGCATTTCGCTTTTTGCCTTCTTCCACAAATCCG
>Ga0310811_10013515_pt1 | contig 10636 bp, 7 predicted proteins | sample YCmetagenome_FD_207642 | JGI IMG/M metagenome (GOLD analysis project Ga0310811, IMG submission 207642) | Soil microbial communities from experimental microcosm in Duke University, North Carolina, United States - YC | ecosystem: Engineered > Artificial ecosystem > Soil microcosm > Unclassified ...
CCGGGATTCACGGTGAACCGCTGCACGATCAACCGGGAGTTTTCCAGCAGATCCTCGCCGGGGATGTTTGGATAATTGAGGTACTCATCGGGCCGGGGACCGGTATTTGCCGCCGAGGCCGACCGGGCGAGCGGCTTCAGGGTCACCCAGATCATCACGACCGGACTTGCACCGACATTGCGGCTGCCTTCATCGGCAGGCTCGTTGGCTGCGTACCAGGCCACCCGCCCATCCCGCCACAAGGTCCTGCGACCCGTCGCCGTCGACTCGAGCAGCCCGCCCTGCACGAACACGAGCAGCTGATCGGCGGGATGTGTGTGGCGGCCGCTCGATTGCCCGGCCTGGAGCACGAATCTTTCGACGAGAACGCGCCCGTTATCGAGCAACACCTCGCTCTGCAGACCGGCGTAGAGCGGTGCACGCGCTGCCGCTGCGCCCGCTGGTCCGCTCCAGGCACCGGACACGAACACGAACGCTGCAGGGAAAATGAGCCACGATTTCAATTGCCACCCTGGGAGCGAACCAGTCGCCGTAACTCTAACCGAATTCGCTACCCGCGGCCCTTCACGGCAGGTGCGCGAGACGCCTCACCTGTACGATGAAGTGCTGGACATCGTGCGGCGTCAGCACCACCTTCGCTCCATCGCGATAGCGCAGCAGCACCGTGCGCTGCGGATCGGTGGCGTAGGCGCGAAATCGTCCGATGCGGCGATTCCAGAACCAGCCGCTTATCCCGAATAGTCCACCGTTACCGAAGAGGCGCACCGAGCCGCCCAACCCCTGCGGCTCGCCGCTGACCGCATCCAGCCCCGCCAGGGGGAGCACCGTGGTCCAGCCGAGCCGGCGCACCTCGATATGGTTATCGGTGAGGATATAGCCGCGGACCATGAACATGAGCCCGCCGCACAGGATGGCGAGCGGTACAGCCACCATCGCGAGCCACCAGACCCATAAGTGCCGCGGCCCAAGGAGTAATCCGATCAGCGCGATCGCCGGCAGCAGTACCACCGAGCCAGCACTCAGCAGCCGCACCGAGCGAGCCCACGGCGCGCCAAATTGTGCGACCACCCGTGCCACCAGGGCCTTATAGCGCAGCGAATACCGGCTGGCGAGCAGGCGGACCGCGGTTCAGTTTTTCTTAACAACGACTCAGTTATCGCGTTTGCCGCCCGTGCACCTCGCAGTGAGACTGTGCCTCACTAACAGCGAGGTCTTGCGCGTGAGAACAAACACTTTGGCGGCTTTGCAGGTAGCACACCCTGGGGCCATGGTGGAGGCAGAGATCGACTTTCTGCTTCCCGCTGCGCAGCGTTTGTTCGTCTATGCGCGCGAAGCGCCCGAAGGCGGTGAAGCGGGGACCGTTCAGTTTGGAAGTCACACCGTGCAGATTCAGGACGTGCGGGACAGAGAGCCCCTGGCAATCGAAGAGCACGGCGCGATGCTCGGTTGCTGGCCAACACGGATACGACGCTTCTACGATGAAAGTCACGTGCAGCGACGCTACTACCCCGAGTGCGCCGACATCATCAAGTCGGCTCTCGGCGCAGATCGCGTCATCATCTTCGATCACAACGTGCGGCGTGGCACTGCACTGCAGCTTGGGTCACGAGCAGCGACTCTCGGACGGCCGGTGCATCACGCACACACCGACTACACGCCGCGCTCGGCCCTCGGGCGGCTGCGCCAGGAGCTGGGACCGCGGTCAGAGACGCAAGTATCGCGTTACCTGCAGGTCAACCTGTGGCGTCCGATCCGCGCTCCGCTGCGGGACGCACCGCTTGCGATGTGCGACGGTGCGACGGTGCGGCCACAAGACCTGCGCGCAGTCGAGCTGCGCTATCCGGACCGCACGGGCGAGATCTACTACCTCATGCACGATCGCAGGCAGCGCTGGTACTTTGCCTCGGACATGAGGGTAGATGAGGCCTGGCTCTTCAAGAATTTCGATTCCGCGCCCCCTGGAAAAGGTCGAGTGGCGCCGCACAGCGCCTTCGCCGACCCGCGCCACGAGGTAATGCCGCCTCGCGAAAGCATCGAGGTGAGGGCGCTCGCGGTCTTTTATTGACGCTTCTCGTGCAGCGCGTGCCGGCGGCTCGCGTGTGGGCTAGGTCGATGCGGGGTGCGGATCGCGGATATCGAAGCAGACGAATGATGAGACGATGTATTTGTCTTCCGACCGATTCACGGCATAGCTCCTTCGACAGGAGCTCCTTGACGTAGAAGATACATTCGGCGGCCGCGACGAGTTGCACCGTCTGGACGCTACCCGCGATGCGGGACCGCAGACACCGACTGATGCCCATTTGGCATTGCGGCTTGCTCAGGCTGACCGGCCGTGCCCGGAGAAGCGTTCATGGTGAGCTTGCACGAGCGCCAGTTGACCGCGGCCGGTGCCGGGTTCAGTCTCCTGCTCCACACAAGAAACACGGCAGCCAGCGGGGGAGGGCCACGAGCCGTCCGGCCGATGCCGCAATATCCAACGGAGCGGGAGAGATATCCATGCGTCGCCTTTGCATCATCATCTGCTGTGGCGTTTTCATGCTCGTCGCGTGTTCCAGCCAGACCCCCAAGACAACCGGCGGACTCGGCGACAAGTTGGCTCTCGCTCCGGGGCAGTACCCCGGTACACTCGTATACCGATCGCCGACACTGGACACTAGCAGCGGGAAATACAAGGCGCTGTTCGTGGACGACGCGGACATCTACCACGCCGCCGATGCGGATTTCGGCAGTGCGAGCCAGGCGGACAAGGAGCGGCTGGCGGCGAAGCTCACCACCGAGTTCCGTAGTGCACTGACCAAACACAAATATCCCCTCGCGAGCCAGCCCGGCCAGGGGGTGGTGCGCATACACCTGACACTGGCCGGCCTCAAGGAAAGCAAGCCGGTCGCTGCCACGGTACTGCGGCTCACGCCGCTCGGACTGGGGATGAGCGCTGCCAACACTGTCGCCGGCCATTCCTCGGCACTCGTGGGCTCGGTGACCGTTGCCGGGGAGATCACCGATACGCAGACCAAAGAGGCGCTCGCCGGCTTCGTGGCCACGGAGAGCCCGATCGCACTCGATATCAGCTCGGGATTGGGCACACTGCGTGCCGCTGAGCTCGGCATCGAGCGCGGTGCCGAGGAGTTCGCCACGGATCTCGATCGCACGCTGAACCGCTCGCCCAAATAGTGCATGTCGAATGTCGCTGCGACCGCAGCGCCGGGCCGGGGATTACTGCGGATTCTCGGCCTCGCTTTCGGCGTAGCGGTCGTCGTCGGAGAAACGGTCGGTGTAGGCATCATGCGTACATCGGGGGAGACGGCCGGGCGCCTGCTGGACCCGAAGCTGATCTACCTCGTCTGGGCCGGCGTCGGCCTCTTCGTGCTCATGGTCGCCAACACCTTCGCGGAATTGGCTACCGCTATCCCGAAGGCTGGGGGCCCGTACGTCTATGTACGACGCGCGTTCGGTGATTACCTCGGCTTCGTATCGGGCTGGAGCGACTACGCCATCTACGTTCTCGCTGATGCCTATCTCGCCATCGCGGCAAGCGAGTTCCTCGCTGAAATATGGCCGCGAGTGAGCGCTCACACGAGCGCCGCGGCGACGACGCTGATCGTGCTGTTTGCCGCCTTCAATTCCCTGGGACTACGGGCCAGCAGTGGCGCGCAGCAATTGCTCAGCCTGCTGAAGGTGTTGCTGCTCGCCGCGCTGGTGTGCGCTGCATTCGCTTATGCGGGACCTGCACCGACTGCACACGTTCTCGCAGCCAGCAGTCGTGGGGCGGGCTTTGTCGCCATCGTCGTGTCGATGCAAACGGTCCTCGAGGTATATGGCGGATTCAATTCTGCCTGTTACTTCGCGGAGGAGACCACCGATCCAGACCGCACCCTGCCGCGAGCGCTGCTGTATGGCGTGCTGATCATTGTCGCCATTTACCTGGCGGTCAATGCGGCGCTGTTACACGTGCTGTCGCCGGCAGAATTGGCGGGTTCGAAGCTCGCTGCGGCTGATGCGCTGGCAAAGGTGTATGGACCGCCGGCGCGCATCGCGGTGGCGGTGGTGGCGCTGGTCGCAAGTCTAAGCGTCCTCAATGTGTGTGTATTGCTGGCACCGCGCATCCTCTACGCCATGGGCCGCGACGGACTATTCGTGTCCTCGGGTGCATATGTCACCGCGCACGGCGTACCGCTCGCGGGCGTGTGGTTGAGTGCGGCCGGCGCCATTCTGATAGCCAATGCGGGCGGCTTCGATACCTTATATACGGCCACCGCGTTCCTCAATGCGTGCGGCTTCCTGTTATGCGGCGCGGCATTGTTCGTGCTGCGCCGGCGCGAGCCGGCGCTGCGACGTCCGTACCGGGCGTACGGCTATCCATGGGTGCCGGGCGGCGCGCTGTTCATATCGGGCGTCCTGATGGTCGTGTTCGTTGTGGGCAACACCGGCCCGAGCCTGGTAGCGATAGCCGTAGTGGGAGTGACCTATCCTTTATTCGGACTCGTACGACGGCAGCTGCACAGGCGGCACCGGGCAGCGGAGCCGTGAGCGTCGCTCGGCAGCAGCGATCTTGCCTGGGGTCGTCGCGCGGGCAGGGTCGCACACTCCGGGGCGGCACCTACCCGCGGTCAGGCTTGATCAAAGCACGCACTTCTTGTGAAGGTGTCACTCCGCCAGCGGCTTGATCGTTCTGGCCGCACGTCGAACCGAGAGCTGCGAGCTCTCAGGAGTTGCTTATGTCCAGCAAAGAGACCACTCCCAAGAATTACCAGTCGATCGCCAAGCGCTATCCAGATTTCCTGGCTGCAGTCGACGCGCTGGGCCAGGCGGCCGCAGATGCCGGACCCTTGCCGGAGAAAGTCCGGCACCTCGTGCAGATTGGAGCCGCGGCTGCCATCCGCTCCGAGGGTGCGGTTCACAGCCATACTCGCCGAGCGTTGGCAGCGGGTGCTACGACCGAGGAGATCCAGCACGCGGTCATTGCGGCGACCAGCACCATAGGGTTTCCCAATGTCATGGCGGCGCTGACCTGGATCAACGACGTGACGGGCGCCGCGCGCCGCTCGGCCCCGCAGCCGTAGCGGATCGGCCGCAGCTCGCTGGTCCACGAGATGGCACGCAGGACCATCGATGCTGACGGCACGGCGACCGTAACCCACGATAATCTGTCATCGACTGCGCTAGCCTCTCCGCAGAGGATCTCGATCGCTCGGGTGCGCGGCCTGGGGCTGGAGCGGGATCCGTCGCGGAGCGCGTATCAGCGCCACCGACGTATCATTGCCGCTGGGCCGACGCCGGTGGTCTCGAAGATCCAGGGGCTGAGCAATGAGTGGTGGCATCATCGTGCGGTTCGTACGCAAGCCGCTATTTCTTGCCGCCGTCGCACTTGCGGTCATCTTGCTGCTGACATCGAACCGCGGTGCGAAGCGCCCAGTCAATCCCCCGCTCTCACAAAACCAGGGGATGAACGAGCAGAGATTCGAAGGGCTGGAGCGGAGTCGGGGACAACACGACGACCTCGTCATCCTGGCATTTTCCGGTGGCGGCACGCGGGCGGCGGCGTTCGCCTATGGAGTTCTGGAAGCACTGCGCGGGATCGAAGTCACTACCAGTACCGGCGCGAAGACCCGGCTGCTCGATGAGGTCGACGTGATCACCGGCATCTCGGGCGGCAGTTTCACTGCGCTCGGTTACGGCCTGTATGGGGAGAAACTTTTCGAGCGCTTCGAAAGTGACTTCCTCAAACGCGACGTGCAGGGCGCACTCATCCGGCGCATGCTGAATCCACGCAATTGGCCGGGTCTGGCGTCCTCGACCTGGGGGCGCTCCGAAGTCGCCGCGCAGCTCTACGATGAGATTCTCTTTCACGGCGCTACCTTCGCCGACCTCGAGCGCGCTGGCGGGCCGGTGGTCGCCGTGGGCGCGACTGAATTGACTACCGGAGCGCGCGTGGTGTTCCTGCCGCAGAACTTCGACGTCATGTGCGCGGATCTCGGCAGGTTTAAACTGTCGCGCGCGGCGGCAGCCTCATCTGCAGTGCCGGTCGTACTGACGCCAGTCACCATCGACAATTACGGCGGCCATTGCGGCTATCGACAGCCGGCGTGGTTGCAGGCGTTCGCACACCAAAAGAATCCACCGCGCCCGGCTGGGCGCATTCTCAAGCGGCTGGAGGAGCTCGAGCAGCTCGACGATGCGGCTGAAGACCGATACTTCCATCTGGTGGACGGCGCCGTGTCCGATAATCTCGGCCTCCGCGGGGTGTTGGATTTCCTCGAAGCGTTCGAGGCATTGCGATTAGCGGGCCAATCAACACCACTCGATCATGTGCACAGAATCATGATCTTCGTCGTCAATTCGGCGTCCACGCCGACCTTCGATTGGAACGAAACGGAGAAGTCGCCGGGCGCCATGTCCATCCTGATCAAGGCCGCCGGAGTGCCCGTCGATCGTTATGCGAACGAATCGATCGAGTTGCTACGGGACATCGATGCGCGCTGGACTGCTGAACGCGCCATACGCGATTCCGCGGCTTTCAACAAGTCCCGCGATCCGACGGTGAGCTGGGTCGCCAATGGCCCCAACGCGGACATCTATGCCATTGAGGTGTCGTTCCGGGTATTGACCGACAAGAAAGAGCGCGACTACCTCAATCAGCTGCCGACCTCCTTCGCGCTGCCGGCCGCCGCGGTCGACCGGCTGCGCGCAGCAGCCAAGCACATCATCCTGGCGTCACCGGAGTTTCAGGAGATGCTGCAAGCACCAAGGCCGGCTTCGGTGGACACTGTGCGGCAGAGTGCGACGGGTAACGTTAAGAAAGGCGGCCGCCAGTACGGCCAGCTCGCTCCTCAAGTCGTAACAAAAATCAAGTAGTGGAGCGAAGGCTGAAGCGAAGCCACGACGGAAGCCGCTGCGAATGCGCATGGTGCGCTCGGGAACAAGGCTTCCTCTCGATGGCCCTCGAGGCGCGCTCTTCTGGCAAGAAATTCGTGAGCACAACATCTATGCTAGTTGGGAGCTCTCGTCCGGCAGTGCGAGAGCGGCGCAGAGTGCAAGGGAAGGCGCCCAAGGAAAAGCGCCCAAGGGGAAGCGTCAAGAGAGCTGACCAAGAGCTTCTAAGTAAGGTGAGCGGCGTCTATCTGAACGTTACAGCTCACAAAATTTGGCTCGATCACACAAGTTTTTGGGGAGGGTGATCATGCGTTACTTGCGTACTCATTTGCGCGGACTATTGACTTCCGCGCTCACGGCACTGGGACTTGGCGCGTCGATGATCGCTGCGTCACAGGGGCCGGCCCCCGACAATGTCGGTGGTGGATTGCGTCAGTTGATCGAGGCGAGCGGAAACGCGGCGGCACCGTCGGCCTCGGCCGCGGCACGCCTCGAGCGACGGTTGCTGCGCGATGAGCAGAGCCGGGTGCTGGTCAATGTCTGGCTCGACGGCGGACGGTCCATGGCGGCCGTGCGGCAGTCGCTGACCGCCTTGGGTGCGCAGGTACACGCCGAGCTTCCCAACCACCGCAAAGGCGTGCTTTCGGCCTACGTTCCAGTGGAACGCGCCGCCGAGGCTGCGCGTATCGAAGGGGTGAGATCGGTAACGCTGGAGCACAGGCCGCATCTGCGAGTCGGCGCGGCGACCTCCCAAGGTGTGGCCACCGTGCATGCGGATAAGCTGAATGCCAAAGGGCTCACGGGCCGCGGCATAACGGTTGGCATCCTGTCAGACAGTTTCAACACCGCGCCGAAGTCACAGACTAACATTCACGCGGCACAGGACATCAAGAGCGGCGACTTGCCCGGCGCCGCCAATCCACTCGGTCACACGACACCCATTGTCGTCGTGGACGAGGATCCGGATCCCGGCACCGACGAAGGCCGGGCGCTCCTGCAGATCGTTTACGACATAGCACCGGATGCGAAGCTCTGTTTCGCCACTGCCTTCACGGGTGAAGTGCAGTTCGCCGCCAACATCATCAAGCTCGCCGACCCCAAGGGCAAGTGCAAAGCCGACGTGATCGATGATGATGTCGGTTACTCTGAGGAGCCATTTTTCTCCGATGGAGCTATCGCCCTGGCGGTCGATCAAGTGAAGGCCGACGGCGTTGCGTATTTCTCTTCCGCCGGCAACGACAACAGTGGCAATTACAGCGCCACCTTCAATCCCATCAGCGATGGCGATGCCCGGGCCAAGTTCGCCGGCAATCTATTCCTCGGCAACGTGCCCACCGAGCTCACCATGGGCGGCTGGCACAATTTCGGCACCGCCCAGAACGTCTCGATTGCACTGCCCGTGTTCGCCTCTGCAGGGGTAGATCATTTCCTGGTTCTGCAGTGGGACGATCCGTTCTTCGACATCGTGCCCACCGCCTCGTACGACTTCCTGGTGTTTGACCAAAATGGCTTCTACCACCCCGAGTTCAGCGGCGTCGACAACGTCTACTCAACCGGTCAGCCCGTCCAGGGGATCCTTCTGCCCGGTGGGGACTCGGGTCTGACGTGGTTCGTCGCCATCGCACTGCGCGGCCCGGGCTTCACTACCCCGCATGCGATGCACCTCGGAATGCTCGATTTTGACGATGGCGCGCAGGTGACGCTCTTGAAGTTTGCGAACCGCCTGGCCCCATCGGTCTTCGGCCACCCCGCAGCCGCTGGCGCGATTGCGGTAGCGGCCGATTTCTGGGACAACACCGCCAGCACGGAATATTTCTCCTCGCTCGGTCCGACGCCGATTTTCTTCGACCAGGACAACGTGCGGCTCGCTAAGCCCCAAATCCGGCAGAAGCCCGAGATTGCGGCGCCCGACGGGGTCGACACGACCTTCTTCGGCCAGCCAGGTGTTCCGGGGGACCCGCACCCGCTGTTCTTCGGCACGAGCGCAGCGGGCCCGCACGCTGCAGGAGTCGCCGCGCTGCTGATCCAGGCGGCGGGCGGACCCGGCACGCTATCGCCCGACAAACTCAAAGCGCTACTCGAGCAGACGACACAGCAGCCGCATCAGCTCGCTGCCGGTATCGTCTCCGCCGACTTGACCAGTGGGGCGGACACGCTCTCGGTCACCGTGGTGGGTTTCCTGCCGCTGGACCCGAAGCAGTTCAGGTTCACCTTCAATGGCACGCCCGGTGATAGCGTCTCAAAGATCGTTATGGATGCCACCAAAGAGAATATTTCGTTCGGCGACAGCAGCGATCAGTTCCTCATCGGGCCGATGAACTTTCCAGCCTCCGATGTCGTGTACCTCAACAGTAACGGCCTGAACCCGGTCGCGACCGTCGACTTCCTGCACCAGGGCTTCAGGGCCGGCCGCTCAGTGGACCTTGGCTTCGACATCGACAATTCGCTGATCGGGTTCGGTGGCATCAACTCCAGCCTGATGTTCGGCACCAAGGTGAGCGCGACCATCCAATCCGGTAATACGACCACGACAGTCCACGGCGTCCTGAGTGCGCCGACCGGACGCGGCTATTCGGTCACCGACGGGTTTGGGCTGATCGATGCTCTCGCCGCCTGGCAGAAACTGAAGGGAGCAGCGGCGAGCGCGGAGTAGCCGTGAACTGAACGATCCGCGTTGTGCGGAGCCCCCGCTTCCTCCTGGCAGGAGCGAGGCGGGGGCTCGCTCGCGTTTCGCGTCAGCGCATACCCAGCATGGCTGATCGCACCGTACGGTTGCTGCGGACCGCAGCATGGATGACCAGGGGGCCTACGATCCCGATACCGATCAACACAACTGCAAGCGGCAGAGCAGAGCGAAAGTCCACGCGCTTGCACAGGCTCGCCGCCACGTTGATGAATAGGTAGTGATACAGGTAAATCGCGAACGAATAACTACCCAGCAGCCGCAGCAGCGCAAGACGCGGCATCCAGCTGATAGCGCAAAGACCCGCGGAAGCCCCGACTACCACACTGAGCAGCGATCCACGATCCAATCTATAGGCCGGATCCACGGCGATATAGGTGCTGTGTATCGCCAGTGCCGCGAAAAAAAGCGCGAGACTTGCCGAGGCCACCGTGCTCGTCAGCAGCTGTGCGCGGAAGCGATTTATCGCCACACCCAGCAGGAAAAACGGCAACAAATACTCCGCCTGTGGAACGCTAAGTAACGTCGTTGGCGGCGCAGGTAGCCACACCAGCGCCGCGATTGCCGCGCCCAGAACCAACGCGAGGCGTCCGACAGTGTCCAGTGCGCCGACGGCTTCCAGCGCAGCGATCACTACGAAATCGACCAGCAGGGCCTGGATGAACCAAAACTGCCAGGTCGGATAGAGGTATATGCGCCAGGCGTCGTGCAGGTGCAGACCTGCAGGCAGACGCCCGCCAAGTAGTAGCAGGATGAACGTCAACGTGGTCGCTATGACACACGGCACCAGGAGCCGCATGATCTTGCGAGCCGCAAACTGCCTGCACGTGGCGCGCGAGATTGGTTTCAGCGCGTAGACGAAGCCCGCCACAAAACCGAACAGCGGCATGCGGATGTAGTCGAAAAGATGCGTCGCGAACACGATCGGCCGCAACCCCGCGGTGTTCACTGCCGTGTCGATGTCACTCAAGATTGCGTGAAACGCCACCAGCATCAACACGGCGAGTCCGCGCATCGTCTGGATCCGGTCGGAGAGAACGGCATCGCTGCGCAAAGAATCGCCGGCCGCGGCAGCATCGC